>JACCDR011163767.1_pt1 | contig 41512 bp, 71 predicted proteins | sample 7446431 | NCBI WGS metagenome assembly JACCDR01 (sample SAMN15323443, study PRJNA562643) | freshwater metagenome | isolation source: river surface water | place: USA:Blue River Watershed | collected 2017-08-17
CCTCCGACCCGTGCTGAGATGGAGCAGAAGGCAACCGAGCTTGGCGTGAAGTTTGACGGGCGCACGACTGATGCGAAGCTGTTGCAGCGCATTGAAGAAGCACTGAAGGGCTGACCATGTGGACGAAACGGGACGTTGTGTTGCAGGCTTTGGAAGAACTCGGGCTGTCGTCGGTTGTGTACGACCTGCAGCCTGAGCAATTGGAGTCTGTGAAGCGCCGTCTTGACGTGATGATGGCCGCATGGAATGCCGAAGGTGTGCGTCTGGGGTATCCGCTGAATCTGGAATCGAGTGATCTTGATGATCCTTCGGAATTGCCTGATCTGGCGATTGAGTCGGTGTACCTGAATCTTGCTGTGATGATCGGGCCGATGTTTGGCCGGGTTGTGAGCGAGACGACCAAAGCTAGGGCCATCAAGACGCTTGGCATTCTCAAGGCACGCGCACACACCCCCCCACGTCAGATTCTCCCCGCGTCTATGCCGAGTGGTGCGGGCAATCGCGCACGGCAACCGTTTCTTTCTTCGACCCCTGAGCCACTGACTGACGGGTCGGGCGGCGTGATTGTGGAGTGATATGGCTGATATCAACCGATATTCAACGGCTGACACCCTGAGCCTGAGTGACCTTTTTGTTCTGTGGTCAACGGTCAATGGTGACACGCGCAAGGCTTCTTTCAGTGCGCTGCAGGCGTTGCTGGTTCCCGGTGGTTCTGCGAGTGCGACGGAGTACGCTGCGCCGACTGCCACTGGGTTCACTGCGACGATTGCTCAGGCATTGGGCAATAACGTGTGGTTGGTGCTGACGCCTGCGGCTGGTTATGCGGCTGGGACGATTGTTCTGCCGTCTGCTGCCAATTCTGTTCATGGTCAGGATGTGGTGGTGAGTTGTTCGCAGTCGGTGGGTTCGCTGACTGTTTCTAGTTCGGGTGCATCGGTTGCGGGTGCGCCGACTGCATTGTCTGCAAATGGGTTCTTCCGGCTTCGGTATGAGTCGGTTACCAAGTCTTGGATTCGCGTGGGGTGACACATGGCAACGATTACGACTAACACGACGATCACTCTGCCTGCGGGTCAGATGCTGGTTTTTGGGCTGGGTGGTTCGGCCACGGCCATCATTGACGGCAACGTGTACGAACTGGGTTTGGGCGAGAAGTTTTTCGGCCCGTTCACTCAGACCGAATCGGTGCAGGTTGTGGTGCGTGCAGGCACGATCACGTACAACATCGAGGCGGACGGCTTCGCATCGCGCGACATTTTGCAAGACCCGATCTCTCGCCAGCTCACGCCCGACTCGGCTGATGCAGTGCGGGGCGCGGTTCAGCCGCTGGTGCCATCGGCGTCGTATGTCTGCATGGTGCCGTGCCGACAAGCAGCAGGGACCGGATCGGCAAAGGGCCTCATCAAGGGTGTTTTGTCAGAGATCTACCATTCGTCGGCGACAGGCCGGGGGACTTTGACTGACGCGCAAATGTGGGCGAATGCCGGGTACATCACCACTGTTGCCGGGGCAGGGGGTCAGGCAGAGTTCCCTGTCGGCGCCGTTCCGATCCGATTCGATCAAGCGGGGTATCTCATTGGTATCGGCATCAAGGCGTCCGCCCCCGGTGCTGTTTCCGCGTTTTTCGGCCAGGGGAATAGTTCTGCCGGGTTGCAAGGTCTTTCTTTGCGTGCAGATACTGCCGGGAAAATTCAATTGTTGGTTGTGACCTCCGCAGGCACATTCAATGTTGGCACAACCAACGGTGTGTATTTTGACGGGGCCGACCACCACCTGGCGCTCTTTGTTCACCCGTCCGGATATGTTGCGTTTTTCCGTGATGGAGAAATCGACACGACATTCACCAGCAATAACGCATATCCGATTGGATCGATCAACGAAACATCCCCGCTCACCATCGGCGGCGCGGTTGCGAACAACGGGACCGCGATTGCCGGGCAATGGCGTGGTGTGCATGTGATTCGTTTTGACGAATTGCCTCTGAATTTGGGGGCAATTGCTCGCAAAATGGCAAGCGCGGTTTACGACCCGATTGGGCAATCCGACATTGTTTTCGCCGGGAAAACGGTCGGTCTTTTTTGGGCGGCAGGGCAATCCAATGAGGCCGGGTCTGGCAATACTCCCGGCATGACGGGCGCGATTGGCGTGCCGCATCGTGACGCATCGTCCGCTGGCCGGTCGGTCATTTCTGGCCTGTCCTATGCGTTGGCGTCACGCGGCGTTGGTGCGCTGTGGGCCTCGACGGCATTTGGCACGACTGCCATCACAGATTCGTGGTGTGGACGTATCCGTAACTGGGTATCCGGCCTGAACGTGGTATCTGGTAGCTACGTCCTGAGCGGTGGTGTTGTTTACAAATGCACGAATTCAAATGGATTCGCCGGATCTAGCACAACAACTCCTGCGGTTGGCACTGGCGCCGATGGAGTCATGTGGGCAAGCCTCGGGGCCCCCACCGCCGATGACACGGCTACCCTCAGCGGCACGGGGGTCTATTCTCAATCGTCGCCACGGTGGGACCCGAATGGGTGGCTCGCCACTGCTGTAGCGAAATTCTCGATGATCAAGCCGTTGGTTGATCAGGTCGTGGGGATTGTTTCGATTGGTCAAACGGATCGGTATGTCGGCTCAACGGCGGCGCAGTATTCCGACGCGATTCAGAAGGTCGCCAATTACCATCTCGCAAATGGTGCTCACCGCGTGCTCATCGGTATGACTGTTCGGTCGGCGGTTACCGTTGACTACAGCGCAGCCAATGGCGGCGGAGCCCAAAATGCGGCAAACACCACGAGCGATGCATGGTATGACGCCAATCTGATCCCGGGCCGCGCCGCCGCATTGGCCGCACTGGCTGGAAATCCCGCCGTAGCCGCAGGGCACGATTGGGTCGCCGACATTGGCGTGGTGACATCCCAGGCCTATGCGACCGGAGTAGGCGTCAAATCGTCCGATCTGGTGCACATGACGGACGCCGCATACGAAACCAAAGCGGTGCCAAGCATGAGTCGTGCGCTTGAGTCTATTGGCCTCTGACCATGCCCACCCCCGCCACCTACCGCCGATTGCGCAGGTAGGTGGCAGCAACCACAACCGATGATGCAAATCCCCATCCTCTCCGGCATCTACGCTGACAGCACGGCCCAAGTGCGGACAGCGTACCCCGTGAACCTGATTCCCGTTCCGACAAAGAGCGGCATCAGTAACGGGTATCTGCGCCCAGGCTACGGTCTGGTTTCGCAGGGTGCTGGTGTGGGCGTGGATCGTGGCGGTATTGAGTGGAATGGCGTGCACTATCGGGTGCAGGGGACGAAACTTGTCTCGATTAATGCAGCGGGCACTATCACCGTTTTGGGTGATGTGGGCTCAGGTGAGTGGTGTTCGTTTGACTACTCTTTTGATAGGCTCGCGGTGTCATCTGGTGGCCGGTTCTACTACTGGTCTGGATCGGTGCTGACTCAGGTAACGGACGCCGACCTTGGCACGGTTGTCGATCACATCTGGGTAGACGGCTACCACATGACGACTGACGGGAGCTATCTCGTTGTTACCGAACTGACCGACCCCACGCAGGTCAACCCGCTGAAGTACGGATCTTCTGAGGTTGACCCTGATCCTGTCGTGGCTCTGAAAAAGCTGCGGGGCGAGGTGTACGCGGTCAACCGGCACACCGTCGAAATCTTCTCCAACGTGGGCGGGGAGGGTTTCCCGTTCTCGCGTGTTGAGGGTGCGCAGATTCCAAAGGGCGCGATTGGCACTCATTCGGTGTGCCTGTTCGCTGATGTGCTGGCTTTCCTTGGGTCTGGTCGAAACGAACCGCCTGCCGTGTATCTCGGGGCTTCTGGTTCGGTCGAGAAGATCAGCACGCAGGAAATCGACAATCTGCTGGCCACGTACACCGAGGATCAATTGAGCGGTGTAGTGCTTGAGGCAAAGCAAGACGCATCTAACCTGCACCTCTACATTCATCTGCCTGATCGGTGCGTGGTGTATGACCTCAACGCTTCTAAAGCCGTTGGTGAGTTTGTCTGGTTCACCCTGACCTCTGCGATGGTGGGTCATTCCGAGTACCGTGCAAAGGGCCATGTGTGGGTCTATGACAAGTGGCACGCGGGTGATCCGACCACGGGCATTCATGGCTACCTGAGCGATTCTGTGTCCTCTCATTGGGGCGATCATGTCCGGTGGGAATTCGGAACCACCACGCTCTACAACGAGGGTAGGGGCGCGATTGTTCACCAGACTGAGCTAGTGCCCCTGAGCGGCCACGCGGCGCCATCTGATGACCCGCAGATCGGCATGGCGTACAGCAATGACGGTGAACTGTGGAGTTCGCCCCGATACATCAAAGCCGGGAAGATGGGCGAGCGGGCAAAACGCCTGTGCTGGTTCCAATGCGGGATGTGGCGCAATTGGCGGGTGATGCGGTTCACGGGTGATTCTCGAGCACATGCCTCGTTCCTGCGGCTTGAGTTGCAGGTGGAAGGGCTGGTTTACTGATGGCCGACATTCCCAAAGTCACGCGGGTTGACATTGCCAAGCTGACGAACGGCGATGAGCGCATGACGCGCTTTCTTGAATCGCTGTTTCGCATGGTCACGGACACGACCCCGGCAGACCTGAGCGCAATTCAAGACGCAGCAGACAAGGCGGAGACGGACGCGGCACTTGCCTATATCAACGCGCTGTCAGTCAAGGCCGAACTGTCGCGGATTGCCGATGCCTTGGAAGTGCTCGCCTCCGCACCGATTGCCCCCAAAAACCTGCCTGTGGTCACGGATTACATCGATCTTGACCCCAATGGCCCTCACGTCACACAACCCTATAGGGTTCAGTGGAACGCAGGCGACGGCACGATGGACGTGGGATTGCTTGGCGGCTCTGTGTTGCAGGTCGGGCAAGAACTCATGTATTACGCCAAGAACGACAGCGGGGGGGCGATCACAAACGGCACGACCGTGATGTTTTCCGGTGCTGTGGGTGCTTCCGGCAAGCTGAAATTTACCAAAGCCGTCGCATCTGGTGCTTCCCCTCGTGATTACATGATGGGCGTTGCGACTCAAGATATTGCGACGGGGGAATTCGGATACATCACCACGTTCGGCATGGTTCGGGGTATGGATACCACCGGAACCCCATACGGTGAGACATGGCTAGAGGGCGACAATCTGTATTTCTCGCCGACCACTGCGGGCGGGTGGACGAAAGTTCAGCCCACCACTCCGGCAATCACGACCCCCGTTGCTGCGGTTGTTCGTGTCCATGCAAACAGCGGCATCATTGCGGTGCGTATGCACATCGAGCAGGCCACAGCCATCAACAACACCGGGCGGCTGATTGATTCGATCACGACCCTGACCAATGGTGCGGGGGCTATGGTGGGCACGCTCACAAATTCACCTGTCGCGGGCAATCCGACAAAATGGGTTCCCATCAACGACAATGGCACAACCCGATACATTCCAGCGTGGTGACATATGGCAACCGTAATCCGACTCGTCAAAGCAAAGTATGTCGAGAACACCCAGACCGACCAATACACGGCGCCGGGCACGGTTCTGATTGATACATGCACGGTCACAAACGTGGGCGCAAGCGATGCGACGTTTTCTGCGAACCTGCTGCCTATTTCTGTTGCGGCTGGCGCTGATAACAAGGTTCTGAGTGGTCGGGTATTGGCTCCCGGTCAAACGTACCATTGCCCTGAATTGATGGGGAAAGTGCTGTATCAGAACGAGAAGCTGTCCACCTTGGCAAGCGCGGCAAATACGCTTGTGCTCGATGTGACCGGGCGTGTAATTGCCTGATTGTGGATCGTGTGTTAGATTGTGACCGCTGAGATTAGCCGACCAGCGGGCGCATTGGGAAATGTTGCACCATGAATCTCAGCATCGAACACCTGACATCTGATCTTTTTGAGGAATTGCGCCCTCTTGGTCAGGAGTCGTGGGACGAATGCAGCGAGGTCAAGAAAGACACTTGCTCGTTTCATGGTGAACGTGGATTTACGATCCAGCCCGACAAGGATCAATACCTTTTCCACGCAGAGCGCGACTCGCTTTTGGCATTCATCATTCGCGATGAGAATGGATCGGTTCAGGGCTATTCGTTGGCGATTTTGTATCAAAGCCTGCACCATGCTCCGGTGACATGCGCAAACGTGGACACGTTCTATATCCGCCCGAACGCCCGCATATACATTCGCAGCTTCATTGCCATGATGGAGCGCAAATTTGAAGAGTGTGGGGTTGTCGTTGTCGGCTGGCCGGTGACGCCCAAGGGTGGTCTTTTTGATGTTCTGCAAAAACTCGGGTATGCCCCCGATGATGTGGTGATGGAGAAGCGCATATGTGCATTGCAGCAGCAGTAGTCGGTGGGTCGCTCGTTGGTGGCGTCATGTCATCCAACGCGCAGAAGAAAGCGGCAAAAACTGCGGCATCGGCTGAAACCTACGCGGCAGAACTCCAGATTGAAGAATCGCGGCGCCAGTTCGACCAGATTCGCCAACTGATGAGCCCGTATGTCACTGCGGGCAATATGGCTGTTGTCGAGCAGCAATCGCTCGCGGGCTTGCTGGGGCGTGAGGCGCAACAAGCGTCGATCAACGACATTCAGAATTCGTCGCAGTTTGCCGCATTGCAGCAGCAGGGCGAGAACGCCATTTTGCAGAACGCTGCGGCAACTGGTGGGCTTCGCGGTGGGAACACGCAGGGTGCATTGGCTCAGTTCCGCCCGGCGCTGTTGAATCAACTGATCGAGAGCCAATATGAAAAGCTCGGCGGACTGACCAGCATCGGCCAGAACGCGGCGGCGGGTGTTGGTAATGCAGGCATGACCACTACCGGGCAGATCAATCAGGCGCTTGGCAATATGGGCTCGGCTCAGGCTGGTGCTGCGTTGGCTCGTGGTCAGGCTAATGCTCAATTGGCTGGCACGTTGAGCAATGCTGCGGGCACGCTGATCGGCACTGGCATTCAGACGTTCGGGGGCTTCTGATGGCAGCATTCAACTACATGATCCAAGCCCCTGACATGGGGCAGCAGGCGTGGTCGGGCTTTGAGCGTGGTTTTGCCTTGAGCGAAGCCCAGCGCCAACGCCAAGCTGAAGAGCAAAAAGCGCAGGCATTGGCAGCGCAGCAGGCTCAGAATCAGCGCATTCAACAGGGCTTTGTTGACAAGCTCGCAAGCGGCCAATACCCCACGATGGCCGACCTGTTGCAGTATCAGCAGACCATTGACCCGGCACGCATCAAAGAGATGCAGCCTCTGTTTGACCAAATGGGCAAGCAGCCGATGCAAGAGAAGCTGTCGCGCGGCATTCAGTTCTTGTCGGCTGTGAAGATGGGTCAGCCCGACACGGCAAAGGGCGTTGTCCAGTTTGAGATTGACGCCGCCCGTAATGGTGGTGATGAGCAGCTTGCTCGTTATTGGGAAGGCGTGCAGCGGTCGGTTGACGCTTCGCCCACTGCTGCGTTCGGTGGCGTGGCCGCAATGGTCGGCATGATTCCGGGTGGGAAAGAGGCGCTCGCTTCCATTTTGGAGGAGAACAAGAGCCGCGCTGACATTGCATCCACTGAGGCCACAACGGAAAAGACGCGCGTTGAAACGGCAGGAATCCGCGCAACGACACCGTGGACGATTGCGAACCTGAAAAGCCAGATTGATGATCGAGCTAACCGCTTTGGTCTTGATCGTGACCGGCTGCAAAGCGATATTGAAATGAAGCTGATGGACTACGGGCAAAAGCAGTTGCCTGAGTCGTCGCAAAAGATCGTCAATGAATCGGCTGTGGGGGCCGTTACGGCAACGCAAGGGGCAGCTCGGTCCAATGACCTAGCCGGGCGGCTTGAGGCCCTTGGTGGTGGTTATGGTGCGTTTGGCGGCATGGCCGAATGGTGGGCGAAGTCAACGGGTAACCAAGATGCTATGACCCAGGCTCGCACCGAATACACCGCGCTGCGCAACAAGCTAGCGATGGGGCAACTTCCTCCCGGCCCTGCGACGGACAAGGACATTGAGCTTGTCATGAAGGGCTTTCCCCCTGAAACCGCTGACGCCAAGTACCTTGCAAAGTTCCTCCGTGCACAAGCGAACATCCAAGCCGCCGAAGCAGCGTTTGAGGACACAAAGGCTCAATGGGTCAACGAGGTGGGATTCTTGGGTAAGCCTAAAAAGGACGTTGTGATTGGTGGCGTTCGCGTTCCTGCTGGCACCACGCTGGCTGAGTTTTGGGCGAAGAACGGAAGCGGCATGACCAAGAAGCAAAACGCCGCATCTGCCATGTCTCGTTACAGCAAGTATGCAACCGAGGGTCAGTGATGGCGGACGCACCGAACAGCTACAAAGACCCGTTTTGGGCTGACCTTGCAGCGAAGGCAGAGCAGAAGCACGGATTGCCTGCTGGTCTGCTGTCCAGCATCGTGACCAAGGGCGAGCGGTCGAACAACGATCAGGTGTCTGAGGCTGGTGCGCGTACTGTTTTCCAGATCACCCCCGAGACGCAAAAGCTCATCCTCAAGAAATACAAGTTCGACCCTTACCTGTCGCCTCAAAACGCAGCAGAGGGTGCGGCGTTGCTTTTGAAGGAGGGGTTGCAGCGCAATCAGGGCGATGTGACGCAGGCTGTGGGTGAATACATCGGCGGCACTGACCGAAGCAATTGGGGGCCGGTGACTCGGAATTACATCAAGCGCGTGACGGGTGGTGAATCGACGTTTCAGCGTGTCATGGCTTCGCGTCAAGACCAGCAAGATCCGCAGATTGCCTCGATCCTGAACGCCTACCGCACCGGCAAGATGACGCCGGAAGATGCCAAAGCGTTTGAACAGGATGTGAACTCGGGCGCGATCATGCTGCCTTCTGGCGAATCGCTCAAGGCTCCTAAACAAGCACAAGGCGGGAACATCGTCCCTACGTCTGTGGTTGATGCGTACCTTGCGGGCAAGATGACGCCGGAAGATATGGCGTCTTTCCGCAAGGACATCAAGGCTGGACTGATTGACGTTCCAGACGGCTACGGGGCGCATTTTGAGGGCTCCAAAGCCAAGACCGGCGCCGACCTGATGGAGCGAGTGCAACCAAGCGCACCGGCAACGCCTCGGCCTGACCTGTCGTTGGCAGAACAAGCCATTGGAGCGGGTGAAGCCGCATTGACTCTCGGCACGGGCATGGCTGGCACCATTGCGGGCACGGTGGGTGGTGCTGTGTCGGGCGCTGTGCAGACGCTGCGCGGTGGCCCGGTTGACATTCCTGGCAAGGCGCAGGAAATCGCCACGGCCATGACGTATCAGCCGCGAACCGAAGCCGGGCAGCAGCAATTGCAGGCGGCTGGTGAGTTCATGCAAGCCGCAAAGCTCGATGCACTCGGCCCGATGGTGCAGTTTGGCCGTGCTGCTGAGATGGCGCCCGCTGTGGCTGCGCAGGGTCAGGCAATGGCTCGCGCTGCGGTTCCTGCTGCTGTTCAACGTGTGCAGCAAGCGGCGGCACCCATTCAGCGTGCGGCGCAGTCGGTGCGTGAATCGGTGGTTGAGCGTGTTCCGGGCTTTGGCGCGGGGCAATCGGTGGGCGCTGCTGAGACCCCGGCGGCAACGATTCGGCGTGAGCGTGCGGCACAGATGCCCGTCCCGTTTGAGGGCGAATCGGCGCTTACCACTGGTCAGGCATCTCGTGATTTTGAACAGTTGCAGTTTGAGAAGGAAACGGCAAAACTCGCAGACACGGGCGCACCGCTGCGCAATCGCGGAGCCAATCAGCGGGATGTGCTTGAGCAGAACTTTGATGCACTGATTGACGTTGCAAACCCGACATTCGTGGATGAGAGCGCAATCGGTGGCGCGGTGGATCGTGCGTTGGTCAATCGTGCCAATGTGGTCATGCGCAAGGTGCGCGATGCGTACCAAAAAGCCGATGAGGCGGGGGAACTTGAGGCCCCTGTGCAGATGGATCGCCTGCAATCTGCGCTCGCCCAAGTCGATGACATGCGCCCGTTTGTCGAGAAGGAACTGAACGCAATCGAGCGGGTGGCGCAACGCATTGGTGCATTGGTGCCTGATGAAAACGGCAATCTGACGCCCGGCACGGTTTCGCTGCGTCAGTCTGAAACGCTGCGTCAATACATCAATGATTCGATTGATTGGACGGACAAGCGACAAGCCCGTGTCGGCGCGATCTTGAAAGACGGCATTGATGCGGCAACCGAAGGCGCAGGCGGCGAACTGTACGCCAAAGCCCGCGCACTCAAACGGCAGCAGGTGCAGGAGTTTGAAAACACCTCACTGACCCGCAAGCTCACCACGACCAAGCGCAACACCGATGAGCGAAACATTGCGCTTGAGGATGTGTACCGTGCGGTTGTGGTTCGTTCGTCCGTCGAGGAAATGAACAAGCTGCGCGGCACGCTGCTGAAATCTGGTCAAGACGGGAAAGACGCATGGGCAAGCCTCAAGGCAAAGGCCATCGAGGACATCAAGCAAGCCGGGCTCACTCAGCAAACCGATGAGCGCGGCAGCCGTGTCATGTCGGCGGCTGGCTTGAACAAGGCGATTGAACGATTCGACCAAGGCGGCAAGCTCGATGCGCTGTACGGCAAAAAGCAGGCTCAGGTGATCCGTGATCTTGGCGACATTGCGCGGGACATTTACACCGCCCCGCCCGGCGCAGTGAACTTCAGCAATACGGCTTCGGCCCTTCGTGTGGCTTTGGATAGCGTGGCGACGTTTGGATTGACAGGTATTCCTGCCCCGGCTGCAACCGCACTGAAAGAGGCCACAAAATACATGAAGGATCGTCAGGTGCGTAATCGTGTACGCGAAGCCCTGCAACCCACCCAGCAATCTACCGGGAAATTCTGATGAAAAAGCTCCAAGCCCCGAACCCGTTTTTTCTCGATGCCAACGGTGATGCGTTGGACGCTGGTTATGTGTTTGTCGGCACGGCTGGTGCAAACGCCGAAACCAATCCAATCACGGTGTATTGGGATGAGGCAGGCACGCAACCCGCTGCACAACCACTGCGCACTGCCAATGGGTACATCGTCAACGGTGTGACCCGCGCGCGTGCTTTTGTCGATGCTGACGACTTTTCCATGATCGTCAAGAATCGTCATGGTGTGGTGGTTGATTCGTCGCTGACCAACGAAGAAACGATTATCAGCGGCGCTATGGCCCCTGTTGTCAGTGCAACGACACTTGCTCTTGCCCGCACGGCTATGGGCGTTGCGGCGTCAGGCGCAAACAACGACATTACCAGCCTCGGGGCGCTTGCAACGATTCCAACGGTCATTGCAGACGAATTCACTGATGTTCGATCAGAGATTGGCGCGATTATCCCTGCTGGGATGGTCGGGCACTTTGCAAGAAATACGGCACCTACTGGATGGCTCAAAGCAAACGGCGCGAATGTTTCCCGCACAACATACGCCACGCTTTTTGCGGCGATTGGCACGGTTTTTGGTTCTGGTGATGGCTCCACCACATTCACGCTTCCCGACCTCCGTGGGGAGTTTGTGCGGGGATGGGATGACGGGCGCGGCGTTGATTCTGGTCGCGTGTTTGGCTCCGCACAAAGCCACGCACTGCAAACCCACACGCACACGACACGCGTGCCATTGAATACTGTGGACTCAGACAAGGGCACAAGCCCTAGCCTGTGGTCTATTGACTCGGAAACTGATGGCTCATCTTCGGCCCCCATTGGTGCCAATGTGGCAAACGAAACCCGCCCGCGCAACGTCGCGCTTCTGGCTTGCATCAAGTTCTGACCATGACTCAAAAACTCGTTTCGCAATTGGATGGCAGCGGTTTTTTTGTCGCGCTGACCGTGGCCGATGAAAGCCCGCTTGAGCCCGGCGTGTGGCTGATGCCCGCTCGCACTGTTTCTGCATTGCCCCCAGGTCATGAAAATGCGCAAGGCGTATTTGTTCCGTCATGGGAGGATGGCAAATGGCCTTTGTGGAATGGGTCGGCATTTGTTTTGGTTGATCGCCAGGAGATTGAATCTGGACCATCACCTACCGAAAAACTCCGATTGTTCCTATCTCAGAACCCCGACGTTGCCGCGCTGGTCATCGGTTCTTGATCTGTGTTTGCGGAAAGTCAAAAACTGCGCATAATCCTGCCATGCAAAAACTCACAATAGCATCATTTAAGGGCACACGTCCCGGCGTGGCTGGTGTGTTTTCCGTCGCTGTGCGGTGGTGGCTGGGTGGGCCTTATTCACACACTGAGCTGATTTTTAGTGATGGCGTGTCGGGATCGTCTAGCGGTCCTGATGGCGGTGTTGCGCTTCGTGTGATCCAATACGACCCCACTCAGTGGGATTTTCTGACAATTTACGGGGATGAAAAAGCCGCCCGCAAGTGGTTTGAGGATCATCAGGGGCAACCCTTTGATTTTCTCGGCTTGCTGGGCTTTGTTTGGACTCGCGGATTGCAGTCACGGCGCAAGTGGTTTTGTTCCGAAGCTGTGGCCGCATCCTTGGGCTTTGATGAGCCCCACAGGTTTGACCCATGTTCCCTCCCCGCCTTTCTAAAACGCCGAGACGCAGAATGAGCGATCAACTCAAGTTCAAATTGTATGAGTGGGCCGAGTGGATCACTAAAGCTGTTTTGGCGGCTATCTGTGGTCTGCTGTGGCAGATGAATCTGGACATTTCTCGGTCATTGCAGATTCTTCAGAACCACGGCACACAGATTACTGAACTGAAGGGTGAAGTCGCTGCGATCAAGCAGGGTTACATGACACGCATCGAGGTTTTGGAAACCATCAAGCGCGTGGAGATGAACCAAGAGAAGCTGCTGCTTCAGTATGAACTCAAGGCAATGCAGGACAAGGTGAAGAAATGAAGCTCATCCCCGAATGGCGCAAAGCGTGGCGCATGGTTTCTGTGCAAGCAATGGCGCTTGCGGCTACCATTCAGGGTGCATGGATGGCGATTCCTCCTGATCTGTTGCAGCAGGTGCCATCTGAAATCGTCAGGGGCGTGACGTTGACGCTTCTGGTTCTTGGCATCATTGGCCGATTGGTCAAACAGGAACAGGTGAGCGGATGAAACTCTCCCCCCATTTCTCGCTGGACGAATTCACTGCCTCACAAACGGCCACACGGCGCGGGATTGACAACACCCCGCCGCCTGCTGTCATCGAGACACTGAAACGCACGGCGCTAGGAATGGAGGGCATCCGCGCGATTCTCGGGGCTCCAATCATCATCAGCAGTGGTTATCGCTCCCCTGCTCTGAATCGGTCTATCGGTGGCGCAGCAAAAAGCCAGCACGTCACGGGGCACGCGGTCGATTTCATCTGCCCGGGTTTTGGTTCCCCGCTTGATGTATGCCGAGCCCTTGTGAAGTCGGGTATTGCCTACGATCAATTGATCTACGAAGGAACCTGGGTGCATGTGTCGTTTTCCGACAAGCCACGCAAAGAAGCCCTGACGGCTCATTTCAACGTGTCCGGCGTGAGCTATAGCAAGGGCATTGCATGAACCCCTACCCTATCCTTGCCGCGTTGATCCTGTGCGCTCTGGCGGGCTTTGGTGGGTATTGGATGGGCTTGGATGCGAAGCAAGGCGAGTGGGATTCATCCAAACTCGCAGACTCAGAAGCCCGCGAAGAATCCATGCAGACCGCAGCACAAGCCATTGCACGGATGATCCCCCAGCAAGCCAAGACCACGGAGCGTGTCACACATGAAGTCAAGACGAACACTGTCTATCGTGAGTGCGTCATTCCTGATTCTGGTCGCCGGTTGCTCAACGACGCAATCAGCGGCACCGAAACAAAGCCCTCTGGTGGTTACGGAGTGCAAGCCGCCTCTGAGTGAATTCAGTGGCGAGACAATGGGCGATCTACTCCAATGGGCCACACAAGCCGCACAACGGTTCAATCGGTGCAGGTCTGCGGCATTGGCAGAGTAATCGTCGGATAACCACAGCAAAAAGCGCCGGGTGTGGCGCTTTTTGCTGTGGTGGCGCGGGGTTGCGCGGCTGTCGGTGATCTGCGTTATCCGGCGTTGACGCCGGTTCTGCAGGCGTTATACGTCGTCCACGACGGATACATTAGGTTAGGCCTCTTCCGGCGTCGGCTCCGGCATCTCTTCTTTGACGATGAACGCGCCATCTTTGACGAACCCACGAAACTTGCGCCCAGTCATGGCAGTGCGGGCAGGCACAGTCAGCGGCAGCAGGGCTTCGGCGATCTTTTGGAACGTCGGCAGGTCGGTGTCCCACTTGTCCATCAGAGCACGCTCAATCTCGTCTGTGTCTGCCTCTTCGGGCAAGCCCAGCGCGGCGGCGGCAAGGTCTTCGGCATCTCGGTAATACATGGTCGGTCCTTTGTTGTGCCCACATGGGGCGTTGTGGTTGCTGGCCTAACTCTTCGTTCAACGCGGACGTGCATGCTTCGCACGCCCGCCGGTTAACTTTTGGGTTAGGCCCCTTTTTGCATCACCCGGTAGGCCACGATGTCGCATTCAGTGCCGAGGTGTTCCCACCTGTCGTTAGCGTATGCAACTCGGTTCTTGGTCACGTGGCCGCCTCGGTGCTGGGCTTCAAACTGCGTGCCAGGCGCGAGCGGGCAAGATCCGCCGCGCCATTCAATCCATCGGTCTCCGATGGCTGGCCCAGTGCACTTGTTCATGGTGACAATCCAGTTCATCGCTACTCCCCGCAAGCCTTCGGCCCGCTCGGTTTCAAAGCGCCCACCGCGTTGCGGTCGGCTTCGTGTGTTCTCGCTGCGCCCTGGGTGTGTGGCTGCCAGGCCTAACACTACGTTGCACGCGGACCGCTGCGCGGCCGGTGAACTCTGGGTTAGGCCCTTCAATATGGGTGCTCGCGCTCCGCTTGTGCGCTATTCCATTCAGCCCACCAGTCCGTCTTGGCTTGCTGGTAGCTCCAAGACTCCCGCCCATCTTCCGGGCCAAGCACACATGGCATGGTTTCAGCATCACCTGCAAAGTTTTTGGTTCTCAGCGCAGCCAATATGCAAGCCGGGCAGTTGTTGGCAGCTTCGCACATTGCCGCGAAGCCTTGCGCGTCCATCACTTGCACCAGATCGTCACGCTGAGGCGCAGGCTGCAGCCCGTACTCATCGAACATCTTGGCGCACATGCCACACACACGCTGAGGGTTTGCTGTACATCCGCGTTCATGGCGGCGCATGGCGCTAGGGCTTCCGCTTCCCTTGTTGCAGTGGTCGCAGTAATAGCGCGGTCGCATTGCTGTGTGCATAGATTTCCTCTTCGTTCAACATGGCCCAACTCCTCGTTAGACCCCACGCAGCAGGCCCATCGCTTCCATGATCTTCCGGCAGGCGTACTGCGCGGGTACCGCTTGGGCCTCTTCTTCCTCGTCCTCGAAATCGTCAATGTCGCTGTCTGTTGTGGCTTCCAGGGCATCAAACGCCTGTTGCAGCAGGCTCAGGGCTTGGTGGGTTTGTGTGTTCATCGTCGTCCTCGTCGGTGTGGTCGTCTAGGTCAAATACTTCGCCGCAGGCCGCGCAGCGTTGCAGCCGGTCGTCTTGCGGGTCGTCTTCGTCGTCAAATTGGTAGCACTCTTTGCATCCGCACTTGGGGCATGCCATCGCTTTCTCCTTCGTTCACCAGGCCTAACCGGGCGTTGCAGCGGACGCCCTTCGGGCGCAGCTGAACTGGATGGTTAGGCCCCGGGGTCATTGGCAGCGCGGGTGAAGCGCCTGGCGTCCTCGTCCATGTGCCAGCGGCCTCCCGTCGCTCGGTAGAAGATCTCTTCGCAGCAGGCGCGCCACGCGGCCTGGTACGGCGTTGGCAAGGCATCGAGCGGGTGCAGTTCGGCCACGGCCTTAATCTCTTCCAGGATGCGGCGCACCTGCATGGCCTCAGCCAGCTCAATCACTTCGTCTTCGGTTGCGCTCATGGTTTCTAGGCCTTGTTCATGTGCTCATCAATGCGGGGCAACAGGTCGCCGGGGAAATCGTCGTCGCGGGTGCAGTTGCTTCGCACCTCGTTCAGCAGCTCATCGGCGGCACGTGCGCGCTCGGTGATCCGGCGGTTCGCGCTTTGCATCAGGTGGTACTCGGCCGCATCGGCTCGGCGCGCCTCGCTCATCATCCCCACGGCATTGCGCAGGCTCACAATCTCGCGCTCACGGTCAAGCCAGCGCAGTGCCAGTGCCCGCAGGCTCTTCCAGAATGGTGCTGTGCCATGCGTGCCAGCCTTCGTGTCGTAAGTTCGCATTCATCGCTCCTATCCGCAAGGCCTGCGGCCCTGCTCATCTGTCAAAGCGCCCGGCTGTCGCCAGGCTTCGTGTGTTCTCGCTGCGCCCTGGGTGTGTGGCTGCCAGGCCTAACCGGGCGGTCAAGCGGACTTCTGCGGACGCTCATACAGAGCCACAGCGCCCTCATCTGTTTCTGCGCAGTCAGTCCAGCCAAAGGGCTCGGCCTTGAAGTAGCCGAATGGCTCTTGCTGCGCTGGTGGATTGGTGGCCCTGATGCGGTCAAGCAGTTCCCCAGCCCGGCGTGCGCGGGCTTCTGGGGAGCGTGAACCATCAGCCATAGTGACGTTGATTTCGTCGCGGTTCTCAGGGCGTCGGCCATCAGTCAATCGGTACAGCAATCCGCCGTCTTGAAGCCACCCATCGTTGTGCATGGGTGGTGGCTCTTGCTTTGCCACCGCCTCAAGGGTGGCGGATTCGATGGCGCGGGCGTAGGCGCAAACCATGTCACGAGTAGGCCGCTCGGGCTTGCATGCCTCGCTCCAAAGGTTCATGCGCTGCTCATCACTGAGCACTTTGGGGTGGGTCATGGGTGGGCCTTTGGGGTGGTTTTTGCTGCTGGCGGGTACATCCAATGGCACTCCCATGTGTCGAAGTGCCGTGCGCACACGCCGTGTCCTGTCTTGAAGCTGCCACCTGTGTGCTTGCCAAGGTAGGTCTTCCCGCCATGGCAAAACAAAACAGGCTCGCCGATGTGTGGAAGCCACCGCTTCTGCGTCTTGTCGTTTGGGTCAATCCAATCGCTCACGCTTGCTCCCTCCCTGCTGCCTTGATCTGAGAGAGGGTGGCGCGTACTTCGCCACGAATGTAATCACGCTCCCCGTTCGAGCCATACGCAAGGCCGTAGCTGATCGTTGCGCCAGGCTCGTCGCTGTAGACATCTGGCACGCGAGGAAAGGGCCCCCACTCCGCAACCTTCTCCAGCATTGACACAGCCGCATCCAGATCAGCCAGAAGGGCGGTGATTGTGGCGGGGTTTGCTTCTGAGTAGAAATTTGCAAGCGGCCACTTGCTGACTTCATAGTCGATAACACCCTGTGTCATTGCCGCATTGTCAAAGTCCATGCTTGTCGGGCACGCCTTCAACGCATCTCGCAGTGCTTGGTACTTGTCGCTCATTCATTCCTCCTAATCAATGCCTCAATTGTCACTAGGACAGTGCAGGGTGTCTAATTGGTTTTCGCTATCAATGGCGAATGGTCAATCGCTCAAATCACCAGTGATACGCAATGCCCAATCCACAAGCGCGGGCTTGACATGCTCACCAGCTTTGAGCCGGTCAAGGATTCGGTGTGCCATTGCTCGGGCGGTTGTGTCGGTGTCGGTGCTTCGACCACTGCGGCGGGGGTAGAGGGTCATTCGGCGCCCTTTCGTGCCGTTGCCCGATAGCTATCCCAATCGAACGGAACCCACCTGCCCACCTCTTTCAATCGGTCGTGGCATCGGTCGCCAATAAATTCACGGAAGCCCTTGGCGTCTTGATTCGTCAGCAAAACAACCGGCATTTCCTCACGATAGCGTCGGTCGAGGATGTCAAAAATGATTGTCTGCTCACCATCCGTGCCGTACTGTACCCCTACCTCATCAATCACCAAAAGATCAAGTTTCGTCAACTCGTTGAGCACTTGCGTTTCGCTCATCTCGCTGCCCTTGCGCCATGTGTCCCGAATGCTTCGGATCATGTCCATGCAGGTCATGTATCGAGTGTCATGCTTCGGCATCAGGGCGTGCATGATCGATGCAGCCAAGTGGCTTTTCCCGGTGCCAGGCTTGCCCGCCAGAACCAAAGACCCGCCAATTTGCAATGACCGATCAAAATTCTCCGCATACTCCACGCACACATTCAAAGCAGCCTGTTGCGCTGGCGTTGATGCCACAAACGTATCAAACCGGCGAGAGTGGAACCGTGAAGGCATCCCGGAGGCCCCTAGAGCGGCGTCTAAGCGCCTGCGAGCCATCTCTGCTGCCTTCGCCCTTTGTTCGGCCTCTTCGCGCTCTGCGGCCTCTTTCAGGCATTGCGGGCATTGGGTCCAGATTTCCCGGCCACCGCCGATATTGAGCCTGATGCCTTTGGATGTGAACTCGCCATGAACCTCACACGCTTTGACAGCTTCGCCAAGATCGGTCTTGAAGGCTTCACCTGCCATCGAGATGCTTCGGCGATTCATGTGATCGAGACGCCGTGCGTTACTGGAGTGATCCGTCATGATTGACCCCCGCTGAGTAGTCCAATGAATCGAAACCGTGATGCTTGCCCGACTTTTGCGCCTGAGGTGCTGCCTTGTGCATCCATGACGCCTTGAAGCCCTGCCATGTGTTCTCTGCCGCAACCCTTACCGCATCTGCTACCGAAATGCCCGCTTTTTCCGCTTCTGCCTTGATCGCATCCCATGCGGTAATGGTCAGCGTCTTAGCCCCCTTTGATGCTCTTGCCGTGAACCAGTCCGAAGCATGACGTTCATCAACACCAATCGCCACAAGGTCAGACACAGACAGACAGCCGCTAGGCTGTGCCTTGCGCTTTGCGCGAGGCTTTGTATTTCTTTCTATTGGTTCTTGGTTATTGGTTATTGGTTCTTGGTTAGGGTTATGTTTGGCATCCGTTTGGGAACCCACTGGGTTATCTGTGGGTTTTGGTCTGCCACCTTTGGCCCCGTTTTGTCTGTTTTTCTGGGCTTTGGCGTGATAGGAGGCCACCTCTTGAACCACTCGCTTGTGAGTCCATCCGTCATCTGATGGCGAAAAGAACTCAGAAAGAACCGACTGGGTTTCCACTTGGTAACCCCTCGCTATCCGCATGGCCTGCTCGGTGGTTATGGGCTTCTCGTTGAGATAGCACCAGTCAAGCAGAAGGCGATAGATGCCGTGCTCAATCACGGATAGGTGGCCCGTGTCTCTGGCGTAGTCCCCGATGTTGTGCTGGTAGTAGTGCACCGATTTCCTCCGGGCTGCTGATAGAAGAAGGCGAGGGCTGACGCCCCGAGTGAATCGCGGGGTGCGGGGCTTTCGCCTTACGCTCCCACCACCTTCTATCAACAGCCCATTCACTTTGCGTTATCCATCGATCGTCAAAACGATGGGGCTTGGGCTAGCCGCATTGCGCGGCGTGATGTATTTTACACCTCAGTCGGTGAACAGTCCATCCTGAATCGGGCCATCCTCAAACCGGCTTGATGCGTGCGTGAGATTGATTCGCGCCTGTTTGAAGTAGCTGTCTTTCAGTTCCGCACCAATGGCCTTACGGCCAAGCGAAACAGGGCTATAGACCTCGGAACCTACGCCCATGAATGGGGTAAGAACCGTCTCGCCCGGGTTGCTGTAAAGCTCGACGATTCGGTCGATCACATCAAGTTGCAACGGGTGGACGTGCTTTTCGTCGTCCTCTTCTTTGGAGTCACGGAAAGGCAAAACGTTGTCGATGCGAATGTCATCCCAAACGCTGGATGCGTACCGCTGCCAAATGTAATGAGACAGCTTGTTGCTCTTTGGGTCGTCGTGATCCGCAAACGAGTTGTTCAGGTGCTCCCACAATTCATCAGGGGTGAACTTTGTCCCGTTTGCGTTGTTCCACGCTTGCAGGATGTTCGGGAGAATCGGAGTCTCGCCAAAGTATCGAGTCAAGCCACGTTCATGCGTGACCGGCACGGCGTTGTCGCCCTTCTTGGTCAGAATGATGACGTAATCCGGCATGGCCGTGAAACACTGCGTGGAGTCCTCCACAATCAGCTTGTGCATCAGGCTTTTGACCATCGTGCGCATACGAACCTTGAGCGGTTCCTTCCAAACGGTGATCCGGTTGCGATACTGGAAACCATGCTTTTCATGAAGGCGGATGACTTCATGCGGGAAGTCCCACAAACGACAAGCGTTGTCGAAAACATCGGTGCAGTGAACGGCAGTGATTCGCCCGGGTTTGGTGACGCGGGCCATTTGTTCAATCAGGTACTCATACTGTTCCAAGAACTGTTCTTTGCTTTCACAGTTGGAAAAGTCGCGTTCACTGCTTGAGTAGTTGTAAAGCCCGGCAAACGGTGGGGAATACACGGAAAGGTCAACCGAGTTATCAGGCAATGTCGGGAGCAGTTCCATGCAATCTGTGTTGTAGATTGCGTAATCGTTGGTGATGATCTGGTCTTTTGCGTTCATTTCAGAAACTCCGGAAGAATGATGGCCTTGTTGAATTCTTTGGCCGAGTGTGAAAAATCTTGGTTTGCTGCTTTGACCAAGTTCCCGTAAAGCTCGATGGCTTTCTTTGTCTTTTGCTCCAACGCCTCAATGACGCGCTCTTGCCCCTCTGAAATGACCATTTCACAAGTCACTTCATGCTTTTGCCCAAACCGCCAAAAGCGGCGGATTGCTTGGTAATACTGCTCATAACTCCACGTAGGGAAAAACACAGTGTGATTGCAGTGTTGCCAATTCAACCCCATCGAAGTCATTTTGGCTTTCGTAATGAGCCGCTTGATTTCGCCGCGAGCAAAGGCGACGAGAATTTCCTCCTTCTGGTCAATCGACATGCCGCCAATGATTTCAACGGCATCAGGGTCAAGCGTTGACAGCGTGGAAGATTCTTCGTTCAGATTGCACCAATAGACGGACGTTTTGCCGCTGGCCAGCGTTACAGCCTGCTCGCATCGTTCTTTGACCGTCAACTTCTGTTCTTCGCGCACTTCGGTCATGGTTTGCGCGGGCATGGCAAACATGGATTCCTGCCCGCCGACGCACCATGTTCGGTCATTGCGGACGATGTGCCGCTTTGTCGTCAGTGCTGGCAATTGGTGCCGTTCGTCGCTGAAACCCAGGTCTGAAGGCTTCTTGAACATCACAGACCACTGATTGACCCAGGCGAAGAAGTCGCGTTCAGCGTGTGGCTTGAGGTAGAACTTTTCACCGATGTTCCGATTGTTGCTGTCAACGCTGTTTTGGTTCGACTTGAAGAACTTCCCGAGCATGTCCATGTAACCCATGTACCCGAGTGCTTCTGAACTATTGCCCAGCTCAATGAAATCATTGGGGGATGGCGTGGCGGTGGACAGATAACGGTATTGCACCCGCTTGATGAACGCGACGATCTGATCCCTGATTTTCCCGTCAAAGTTTTTCAAAATGCTGCTTTCGTCCAGCATCACGCAAATGTAATCATCAGGGTTCAGCAGGTGCAATCGCTCATAGTTGCACACAACAATCTTTGCTGTGCTTTTGCCGTCTTTGCTGTGTGCGATATCGTCAATGCCGATTCTGGTGGCCTCATCAATGAACTGAAATGCGACAGCCAGCGGCGTGAGGATCAAGACACATTTGTTGGTGAATTGAACGATGTTTTGAGCGATGGCCAATTGCATCAAGGTTTTGCCAAGCCCTGTATCACCAAACACACCGCGCCGACCTTTGCGAACTGACGTAGCGATAACGTGTTCTTGAAAGTCAAAAACACCATCAGGCATGAATACAGGCTCAAACCCATAATTGCCCGATGTGTGTCGTTTTGACGCGATGAATTCGCTATATTGCATGGTGTGGCCTTTGAAGAAAAATGCCCGGCGCGAAAAGAACGCTGCCCTCTACTGCAACCGTTTTTGATGAAGTGCGCCGGGCGTGGAAATCACATTTTTGAAGGTCGATTCGGGAGCCTGATCCGATCCACTGGCAGCGGTTTTGCCCTGACTGCCATGCGCTCCTGAGGTGTGCCCTCGTCAAACACGTTTGGCTTTGCTGGCGTGCTGCGCTTTTTGAGGTCGGTGGACTGAATTTGGGGTTTGTAGTCTTTTGAGAAAGCGTTCATGTGCCCTGCTTTTGTAAAGGGCCCCGACGCTGACGCAATGCAAAGTGCTGGCTATCAGCCGCAGGTGAGGGGAGGACTCGCCTGTTTCCTGCATTGCGCTGTTCAAAGCGCCGGGGCAATGCTCAGATCCAGTTCAGAAGGCTTGCGGCCCAAATGCACACGCCGACAAGAAAAGCAACATCAATGACATGGCTCCATTTTGTGACATGCAGGTCAAATGGGTAATCCTTAAAGCACAGAAGAATCATCTTCATTGCGGCATAACCGGCGTTCAGAAAAAACGAGAAAACAACAAATGTTCCCATGCTTGCCTCAGATCATTTTGCGGAACATCCGCAGAAGCCAGCTTTCGAGCTGACGGTTAGAGATTCGCACTTCGCCCCCGTTTTTGTGGGCCAGTGTGACGCCATCGGCATCAAATGTTGCCGTGAAGTTCTGGAAGTTGATGGTGTGCATGTGTTCTCACATGGATTCGATGGGCTGAATCATGCCGCGCCAATCGCATCTAGGACAATTGGATTTTTCTATCGCGCGACAGAAGTGATGTAAACAACCAATTGGCGTTAGAGCGTGCAATCGTTCATGATTCGATCACACAACAAGACGGAGAGAGAGATGAGTCTGTGCCCTGTGATGGCTTCTGAAGATCGGTTCGCCGCTGATGTGGAGCGGATTGACGCGATCAAAGCCGGTGAATTTGAGGATGCCAAGATCCTCGCAGCGCGTGGCGTTGACGAGATGGTCATGGCTGATGTGCTGTGCGAAGAATGGTTCGCCAAGGCTTTGCAGATCGGTGACCCTGCGCTGATCGGTCGGCTGGTTCTGATGGCGCGTGATGCGCACGTTGAACGTGTGGCCACGCGTCAGGTTTACGGTGCGCTTGATGCTGATTCGATGGCCGTGGCGTTTGAGGAAAAGGCGTGGCATGAGATTGCTACGCATGTTGCCAAGATGGCGGGGAGCATTTGAGATGGAATACACGCTTGAACAAAAGGCCCTGGCCGCGATCCGTGGTGATCTGTGGTGGAGGGTGCTGAATCCTGCTCATGCCGCTGACGCAAATTGGTCACTGGTTCATGAGGATGTGGTGGGAATCGAGCTGAACGACCTGCAAAAGCCGGGCTTCGTCTACCACATCGGCCCCAAAGCCCCGCCGATCCTGAGCGAGTTGGAGGCTGAGTTGCTGGAATGCTTGTCTTACCTTGTCGAGAATTGCGACGCTGGTGGAATGAAGATTTTTGTTTCTCAGCACATGCGCGATGTCATCAAGAAAACCCGAGGTGAAGCATGAAATACACACCGTGGTTCGATGGCAGCGTAAAGCCGGTGCGTGATGGGGTGTATCAGCGGCTTTATGACACGGGCCCTGTATACAGCAAACTTTCTGGGGGTCGGTGGTACATGGCAAGCAGCAGCATAAAAGGCGCAGCCAAAGAGTATTGGCCCTCTTGTATTCATGGCATCAAATGGCGAGGCCTGACAACAAAGGACGGCAAATGAACGCAATCGACACAATGGCCCGTCGCCGTATTCGGCAGTGGATTGGATGCCGAGAGGTGCAAGACCGCACCTTGTACGCCTGCGCATTTGCTGCGCTTGTCCTGTGCTCTGTGCTGGGGGTGTGGCAATGACCGACCAAAACCAACTGTTGCGCGAGGCGATGGAGCGGCTCGTATGCATGTGCGAGCATTATGGAGACTTCAGGAATGGCGTTACAGATCCAACTGGATCAATCGACGAGGGTGTTATTCGGGCTACTGAAGTCATCCGCGCCGCCCGCGCTGCCCTTGACGCCCCGGCACAACCGCAGGGGGCGGGTGAGGCTGTCGCTGTAGTGCGAGTGCAGCACGGGTACTGGAGCCGGGGGCACTTCCATGAGTCAAAAAGGTGGCACGCGGTGGGGTTGCCTGCCCTTGAAAACCTGCCAGATGGGACGAAGCTCTACACAACCCCACCCGCCAGCCAGCAGGCCGCGCAGGCTGTGCCGGAGGGGTGGCAACTGGTGCCGATTGAGCCGACAGCTGAAATGATTTCTGCGGCCCTGCGTGACTGCGGAGGCATTGGCGGCGGATCATGCGGCGAGCACACTGGTGTTGATGGCTCGGACTTTGCGGACGTTTGGGGCGCCATGCTCCGCGCAGCAAAGGGGGAGCAATGACCGCTACAGGATGGAATAACGGGCTGTGTCAAGACTACAACCGCAAATTGCATCTGTGGTTTGCGTCTCGCCTTGATGCCCGCGCAGTTGTCCGCCGATGGTTTGCAAACGATCAGAAAGGATCGAAGCAATGAACCGCATTGACCCATACCGTGCAGCCGGTTTTGCTGCGCTTCTGCTGTCCGCTGCGAGCGTGTCGGCAATGATCTACAACCTGTGGCAGTTGATCGACTGGCACGCTGTCATGATGCTGATGGGGGCGCGATGAAACAGACCATTGCCAAGCTGCGCGAGTTTGTAGCCGTTTACCGGCTCTACCGTGCCCACCATTCCGCAATCTACGCTGCAACGCGAGCCCGTGAAATCGTGTTCTGTGGCCTTCCGTTCTGAGGACAAACATGCAAAAAGTATCCGCCGCACTGGTCAAGGCTCAAAAGGCGTTTGGCCCCGCACTCAAGACCTCCAGCAACCCGCACTTCAAAAGCAAGTATGCCGACCTGAGTGCGTGCGTTGAAGCCGTCATTGACGCTTTGAACGAAAACGGCATCGCCCTGATTCAGCGAAACATTGAAGTTCAATCAGGGGTGTGCATTGAAACGGTGTTCGTGCATGAATCGGGGGAGATGCTTTCTTCTGGCCCCCTGCACGTTCCCGCTGCAAAGCAAGACCCGCAAGGATATGGTTCAGCCCTGACCTATGCCCGCCGCTATTCGCTCATGGCTGCATGTGGCATTGCACCGGAGGATGACGACGGCAACGCGAGCGTAAAGGGCCTGCAAAGCGAGCGCAAGCCCGTGAAAGACACGAGGGGCGATCCGGCATCGATTGAGCAAGCCGTGAAGGACGGCAAGGCCGCTGCTGTGGCTGAGTATCTGGCATCGCTGGATCAGTCAAAGATGGATGCAATCTGGCCAAAGCTGAAGCCGGAAACGCAAGACGCCATCACTTCGGCATGGCCGGGCTGACATGCTGCGCCCGCTGCCTGATTTTGACGACGCCGACCGCATGGCTCAGGTGGGGCGATTGTTTGCCCTGCGCGAGCATTGGCGCGATGCCATGAGCCAATTGCGTGACGCTGTGACCGAGATGCAGAGCACGAACGAGCAGACCCAGGCTTTTGGGCTTGAGCGTGCATCTGAGGCATTGGATCGGCTCAAGGCGTTGAAGGAGCTTGGCGCGTGATCGCATGCGCTTGGTTGATAGCGAAAACCAATTAGCCAAGTGCGAAGAATTCCCGCACGATAGAGCCCATCAAGACAAAGGAGAGATGTGTGAACCACGCTGAAAGACTGCGCCAATTGGCCGACCGTATGGGCCTTGATGGCTATGCAGAGGAACTGCGAGAGATTGCGGGGGAGATGGAAGCGCAGCCACCAGCACAGGCGGAGCTGGGGTTAATCCAAGCAATCACAGACCCAGAGAACCAGCCTAGCCAATTTGGGACGGTGACGCTTGATTTTCATTTCGCCAAGATCAAGCAGTGGGAGGAAAAATTTGATCGCCTGTTTGATATTCATAGGGCGCTTCAGATGGCACAGGCAGGGCAGTGGCAGCCGATTGATACGGCGCCTAGGGATGAACCATTTTTGGCGGTGCTTTTGTGTGGGGATCACAGAATGATTTGCACGATGCGGCGGGCTGTTGCTGATGCAAAGAACTCACGACCAGATGGGGACGGGTTTCACGTTGAGCGAGTCGCCCATTGGATGCCCCTCCCCCCACCTCCCGCAACCTTGAAAGGCCAGCAATGAGCATCCGCACGGAAGGCGATGTTGTCGCCGCATTAAATCTGTCCTGCGAGCTGTCTGGCCTCGTGGCTCGATACCTGCAAATCTATCGACGGTATGCCAACGGCGTGAACGGCGTCACTGTCCCATCAACGTTCACCGTTGTGCTCAAGCAGCCGACGCAAGGCGACGACAACACCGTCCGTGTGAATTGCACTCTGATTCACGAGCACACAACCTCCTATGAAGTCCCCACGTATTACTCGCCTGACGATGACAACCATGTGGAAGGGTACGGCGTCTTAAACGTCAGCGGGTACGAGGTGAAAACAAATAGCAGAGTCGAGAAGGATGGAGTTTCCATTCCTTGGCGCTTGCTCTTGTTGCCAGAGGCCCAGCAGGTTGAGCAGTGCCAAAGACTGAAAACAAAGTACGAGGCAGACCAGCAAGAAGCGGCGCGGCAAAAAGAAATCGTCAGCCTTAGAAACCGACTCGCAGCACTCGAAAAAACCACCGGAGGCCAGCAATGACCGACCAAAACCAACTGCTGCGCGATGCGCTGGAACAGATCGAAAACCTGTCGGGTGGTGATTCGTGTGAGTACCGCACCATCGCATTGAATGCACTCGCCAAAGCCGAGGCCCTATCCCGTTCCGCACAGCCCGAGGGGGCGGGGGAGGCTGTGGCGTGGATTCGCAAAACCGACGTCACCGAGTGGACTGACACCGAACCGGAAAGCGATGGGTGGGCCCCGCTCTGCACCACCCCGCCATCCGTCCACGAGCGTGTAGCGGAAGAACTTGAGCGTATTGCTTACGAGGCGCCAGTCAGCGGCAACCTCATAGCTCAGGCTCGTGTGTTGATGGCGGCAGGGCGAATCAGGGCTGAACTTCCCGCCAGCCAGCAGGCCGCGCAGGCTGTGCCGGAGGATGTGCGGAAGGATGCCGAGCGGTATCAATTTGCGATGGATCCTGAAAACGATGAATTTGCGGTGTGCCGGTGGTTTGAGGGGGACTGGTGGCCCATTGACGAAAACGCGCGCATCGACGACGCCATGCTCCGCGCAGCAAAGGGGGAGCAATGACCGGCAAATGGATCACCGCCCGCATGAAGCGCCGATTCTGGGCGTGGCTGAAATCACTGGTGGGGATGAAATGAGCAACCGTGAACTTTTGGAGATGGCGGCAAAGGCTGCGGACATTGATGGCTTTTGGGTCGATGGAGCCGATTGTTTCTGGACAAGCAAGCGAACAATATTTGACCCATTGAATCGTGATGACCAAGCCCTAAAGCTTGCGGTTAAGTTGCGTTTGACAATCGATCACAAAGAGGCGTGCGTCAATGTTTGGGATGGCTGTCTCGGAACCGGGTTTATTCAGAACGGCGACGACCCGGGCGCAGCAACCCGATTGGCGATTGTTCGCGCTGCCGCTGAGATCGGAAGGCTGAAGAAATGACACCGCCCCGATTCTTCACACAATGGCGCACCAGTCGAGGCAAAGACAAGACCGTTGACCGTCTCTACGTCTGCGCCTTCTGGCGTGTCCGTGGCCCCGATGGCAAGACCAAGCAACAGGGGTGCAGCATCTCAGCCGAAAAACACGGGCTTCTTGCTGCAACCGAGATTGCGGTACAGAAAGCCGCCAAACACGTTAGGGTTCAGCAAACAGCGTGGCAGATTTACGCCGGGCTTTTTTGGTAAAACGAAACAGGACGAGAGATGCAAGCAAAGCAAGTGGAAAAGGCAAAAGTCGGGCAGCACATGAGCGTTACCGATTTGCTCGACATTTTCAAACTCATCACAGTCAAGCCGATGACGGCAAAAGAGCTTGCATCGGTGCATAAATGCGGGCTTCCAATCCTTCGCCGCACACTGCGCAGCATGGTGCAACTGAACGTGGCGCGGATTTCCGGGTGGGACGATTCGATCCGTGGCACACCCTCTGCAATTTTTGCTGCGGGCTGCGGTGATAGCGTTCCGCCTCCTGTAAGCAAGCACGGCAAATGCGCGACAACTTCATGGGCAAAGAACATCAAGATCAGGCCGACGGTGAACATGGTTTTGTTTGCGTCGATGATTCGTGCGCTTGAGGTTGGGGCCACTGTCGCGGAACTTACGGAGCAATCCGGGTGCAACCCGAGAACGGCAAACCGTTTTCTGAACCATGCGCGTCGAATCCGTGTGGCCTACATTGAATCTTGGTTGAAGAACCCCACAGGCTACCCGGCGCGTGTGTTCATGCTTGGCGAAAAGCGTGATGCCCCAAGGCCCAAAGCAATGACGCCAAAGGAAAAGGGGTTGCGCCAATACTATGCAAAGAAAGAGCGCAAGCAACTTCAGGCCATGAACGCGGCATTTTTTGCAGTGGCGGCCTCATCATGAGAAAGCGCAGCAAATACACACCCAAAGGCGCGAGCCCGTCCGCCTGGGTGATCGCAATGCAAGGTTCGTGCCTGTTATCAGAGTACGATCAGAGCATCCGCATTGATCCCGTGCGTGAAGCTGTGTCGGCAATCTCAAAAGGAACGGCGACAAAACAGAACTGGACAGTCATTTTCGACACGTTCAATCTGTTTGAGGAGTTCTCCCGCATGCCCAAAATCATGCAGGGCGCGAACGATTACGTTCACTCGTTTCAGAACGTCATCATGGGCATTCTGGATCGTCAAAAGGCAACAGGCACCAAAGCCCTTTACCCGGCTGAATTGGACGCCCTGACGGGGTTCTGTGAGCTTTGGGAGGGTGTCATTCGTTCCGTGACGCATCGTGAGTATTTCGTTGCAGAGGAACGCACCGCCCGGCGATTGAACCAACTGATCCGCCAGAAAAAAGGCGGGGTTCGCATCGTCGAGGTTCCTGCGTGAAAGTGGTTCTCTACAACGCCCAGCAGGCACACGCGGCCATAATGAACCTTTGGGCTCAGATCAAGGGCCCGATGGTTGACGGGCAGCAATACGTGATTGAGCTTCGCGAAAAGACCCGCAGCAATGAGGCTTCGGCAAAGTTTCATGCAATGTGCGGGGATTTTGCGAAGTCCGGCATTGAATGGGCTGGCAAGCGTCGGACGTTGGCGCAATGGAAGGTTCTGCTTATTTCTGGCCACGCCATCGCCACAAAAGAAGGCGCGGAGATGGTTCCAGGGCTTGAAAGTGAGTTTGTCAACATCCGAGAGGAATCATCAAAGATGAGCGTCAAACGAATGTCAAGCCTGATTGAATACACCTATGCGGCGGGCTCTAACCTTGGAGTGAAATTCAGTGCACCCGAATACATGGAGGAATGAAATGCAAACCCTGATTTTCTACGTCTTGTTTTTCCCGATGGCATTCATTAATCTGAGCTTGATTGCCCTGAGCTATTTGGCAGAATGGGGCATTGAAAAGTGTGAAGCCTATTGGGACGCATACGATGATTGACACCAAGCCGCTACCGATCACGTTTGTGGATGCTCAGGCGCTTTTGGCGATTCTTGAGCAGATCCAAGGTAACACCATCGTGGATGACGTTGCGGGGCGGCTGTATCCGCATCTGGTGCAGATTGAAGCAGAGTTTCGGCACGAGGCGGGGCCGCTGCAATGAAATGCGTGATGTGCAAACGCCCGATGAATCTGGCCGCAGTGTCAACGCAGACACGATCAGGCCCGAAGCATTGGGGGCCGAAGTGCGCAAAACGTGCTGGGTTGTTGGCAGCGGTTAGCCGTGTGGTCAAAGCGATGGATCAGCCGCCTACCGATCCCAGGCAGATGAGGCTAGAGCTATAGGCAGTGCTTCGCCGATAGAAACAATCAATTGGCGGAAAGTTTGGTGCGCGGGCATGATTCACTCATCGACAACGCAACACCGAAGGACAGCAAAATGACCATCCGCCTGCACATCATCGACCGCGACGGCTTCACCAAGGGCTATGTTGATTGCGCTGTGGGCCTTCAGACCACCTACGGCAAGGTGACCCGCTTCACCGACAAAACAGTGTGGACCGAATCCAAGAGTGGTTCGGAGCTGAAGCACCGCGCCTGCGATGGTCGCCTGCCGTCCGTGTACCAGTCCAAGGCCCCGCGCCGCGCCGCATAACCCCACTCGGCCCAGCGCCGGGATAAAACCATGACCTGCACAGCATGTGAGACACGCAAGACCAAGCCATACCACGGCGTTTACTACGTCAAGTGCAGCGGATGCAAGGCCACGCAGAGCAATGAGGCCCGATCCCTGCACCTGTCGAACCTCAAGACGATCCGCACCTCAGCCCAGCGGCGGGAATACATCTCAGCGGTTGGCAGGCGTGAGGGTGCGGAGTCAGAGGCAAAACTTAGAGAGGAATTTGCGAGATGGTGGGAAACCAAGTGATTCAGCAGGGGCACAAGTATCTTCATCGCGGGGTGGGTGTTATCGCACTCAATCCTTGTATTTCTGGTGGGTGGATCGTTGGTGTAATTGATGGCTCATGGTTTTCATCCCGCAGGTGGGTGGCTCCGCATGAGCTTGAGGAAGCGCCCATGAAGTATTTTCAAGGCCAGATCCCGAATAAAGGCGCATGATGGATGATGTGAAGGTTTGCAAAAACTGCACCCATTACAAAACAGGCTTTTGCCATCACCCGCAAAACATGACTATTGATCTTGTTGAAGGCGGGCGGAAGGCTGGTGCAAGTGGATATGTGACGTGCGGCACTCTTCGCTCATCGCACAGCACATCAGAAAATGGATTCTGGTGCTACCCAGAAGGCAAGCACTTTTCTTTGAAACAGCAAGCCCGCAAGTGGTGGCACTTCTGGCGATGAACACCAAGCCACCCAATCCAAAAGCCTGCAAGGTCTGCAAAACCAAGTTCACGCCTGCCCGACCGTTTCAGACATGGTGCAGCCCTGAATGCGGGCTAGAGTTGGTCAAGGCAAAGCAAGCGAAAGAGGGCAAGGCCAAAGCCAAAGCCGAGCGCCAGGCGGACAAGGCAAAGCGGGAGAGGCTCAAGACACGCTCTGACTACATGAAAGAGGCTCAACGTGAATTCAATCGCTACATACGGGCACGCGATGCTGACAAGCCTTGCATTTGCTGTGGTCAGCCATTGCGGCTTGGTTCTGGAAGCTCGATTGGCGGGGAGTTCGATTGCGGCCATTACCGCAGCGTCGGAAGCGCCCCGCATCTCAGGTTCCACGAATCGAACGCCCACGGACAGCGCAAGGTCTGTAACCGCTATGGTGCGGGGCGTGCGGTGGACTATCGCATTGGCTTGGTTCAGCGTATTGGGCTAGATGCTGTCGAGGCATTGGAGGCAGACCAGACCCCACGCCGCTACACCATCCCCGACCTGATCGCCATTCGTGATGAGTACCGGGCAAAGACAAGAGCCCTTGATCTTGTCGAAACAGTAGGTGAAACATGGAAACAGCAGACCTGAAGATGGAAAAAGCCGTTCAACACGCCATTGTGTTTGGGCAGTTCATCGCCAAAGAAGCCACAGGGGGCGGCGCAGATGCATGTGATGTGCTGTGCGCAGCTGCTGCGCGGGTGTTCAAGGCAAAGATCAAGCAAGAACATCCCGACCTGACGGACGATCAAGCTGCGCAAGAGTTCGCAGATTTCATGAAGGAGGTTCTTGACTTGGCGTGATTTTTCCTGCTACAGTAAGACTCCTTTCGGTTTTGTGAAAAACACCAATAAGCCGATGTTAGCGCATCGACTTGCAAGCCCTGCTCTCAACAGGGCTTTGCTTTTTGTGCGATTCGTGTAGAATTTACGCATCGCCGTAGGAAGCGACGTTAAGAGCCCTTGCTCATGCCTCAGGCCCACACCTCCCGTGGGTTCCTACCCTGAGGCAGCAGCAAGGGCTTTTTCATTTCCACGGTGATCGCACTCCACGCGATAGCACAGAGCCTGAATCGGCTGCATGGAAGAAAAGACCCACTAGCCAGGAATGAGGCTAGACCGCACAGCACTGGCGCTCAGAGGGGGCCAGCCCGCAAGGGGAACAAGGCGTAACGGTGTGACATGGGAAGCTTGGCCCTGCTTGCGGACTCACCACCCGCTTAAATGGGTAGCCTGCATGAAACGCTGTGCGGTATCAGGATGGATCGAATCATGGGGGGTCACACCAACCCCTCTAATGACAGAGGCTTGCCCAAAGGTTTTAGGGTGGCGCTATCAAAGCATCGAGCCGATAGAAACAATCAATTAGCCAGATGGTGAGCATGTCGGCACAATTCATTTCATCGACAACACGAACCGGAGAACGAAATGACCACCTACACCGCCACCTTCGCAGACGGCACCACCATCACCCGCAACAGCGACCGCGCATATGGTGCTGCATGGCGTGCAACGTGGACGAACAAGGAGGGCAACCTCATGTCTGATACCGGGTTCAGCATCAGCCCCGACAAGGCGAATGCATACGCCCCCAAGGTTTACGGTGTCCACGGCACCCCCAAGCAAAAGGCAGAGGCAAAGCGCCTGAACGCTGAACACCTCCAAAACTGCGGCTATCGCATCGAAATCGTCCCCGCCAAGATCGCCTAATCCACCGGCCCTTCGGGGCCACATCCAAACAAAGGAGAGATCATGAGCAAGCACACGCCGGGGCCTTGGTTCGTTGATGAAGCCCACATTGTGCGCGTAGGACGGACCGGATCAGGGTTCTTGAAACCAGTCAAGATTGCTACCGGCTGGAAGGAAGATACGTGGTTTGGCGATGACGGCGACGAAGAATCGCGCGCAAACGCCCACCTGATCGCCGCAGCCCCCGAGCTTTTGGCAGAACTGCAATACCTCGTTGAGGTCGCTGAATCAGCAATGCGTGCGGCCAATCGAGATGGTGGAGAGTACGACATTGGCGAAATGCTGGAAGCTCCACGCGCCGCCATCGCCAAAGCCAAAGGGGAAGCGCAATGAAAGCACTTGCATCGGTCGCCGTGGTTGTCGCCGGAATGGTTGGGCTTTACTTCAAGGTGGATTATTCTGGGTGGGTTTTGTTTGTAGGCCTCTGCTGCGCTTGGAGTGCGACATAACATGATCCTCCAACGCCTACACCGTGAGCAGAACGGCACAGTCCGTTACCGCATCACATCAAACAAGCAGTTCCACGGCATCCCCGCAGGCGTGACAGAGTTTCAGCAAACACGGCAGGGCGAGTTGCTGGATTCGCAAGGCAATCCGGTGGAGTGGGGAACCATGACGCGCCGCGCCATCATCGAGCGCATCTCCTACATTTGGAGTTGATATGTTCGCCATCATCTTCGTTCTCGCTATTTTTCTCATGGGCATCATTTGCCTGATGGAGCTAGACAGTCGCCGCTTTGAACAAAAGCAGAGAGGTGATAAAATCGAATCGAAGTAATCCCCGAAGTGCGCCGGGTTTGTAGTTGGCGCGGGGACTTTCACGCATCGCCATAGAGCGTGGATCAAGCAAGCTGGGTGCCTTGTGTTGGTGACATGAGGCTATAGGTGGCCACCGCCCGGGACTGCTCCAGATGTGGCGAGTCGTGAGAGTGAATCAATGGCCATGAGGGTTAAGCGGCAAAAGCCACTGAGTATTCGGGGGCAATCGCAGGGGTAGAGGTTCTGCCCGCCCTCGCCATTCAACGGCAACCCAGCAGCCACAATGCAGGAGAGTACGAGTGACGCAAAACGAAGCACTGATCCAAGCGCAATTCCAAGCCGAGATGGCATGGGATCTTCATGGGCGGTTCCTTTTGGCAGAGAGTCAAGAGCGATTCATCCAAATGGACAGAGAGATAAATGCGCGACTTGCCGCAATTGTCTACCTCGTCCAGTATGCGCGGACTGAGAGCGCCCCCGATGACTTCCAAGAAGTGATTGATGCGGCAAACGCTTTCAACCCTCAAGATGGTGAGTGATCGTGACGCAAAGTGAGTTCAAAGACACCATCCTAGAGCGCATGTGTGCCGGGGAGTCTCTGCGCTCAATATGCCGCACACAAGGATTTCCGGCGCCTAGCACTGTTTTGCTTTGGGTGTCGAAAGACCGTGAATTTGCTGAACAATACGCACGGGCACGGGAATTGCAGGCGGAGGCGCTTTTTGATGAACTTGAGGATGTGGCGCGTGAAGCATTGAATGCTGAAAACGCTGTAGAGGTTCAAGCCAGACGCCTTTTGGTTGACGTTCACAAGTGGCGCCTGTCCAAGATCATCCCGAACCGATTCGGCGATAAGGTCGAGACAACCATTCAAGGCCCGAACGGTGGCCCCGTGCAAGTGACCAAGATCGAGATTGTCCCTGGTGTCGTCAGTAAAGATAAGCCTACCGCCTAAGCTGGCGCCGATGTTCACGGAGCATCCGAGGGGATCGCTTCGGTATCGTGGCGCGTATGGTGGGCGCGGGTCGGGGAAATCGTTCACGTTCGCCAAGATGGCGGCAATCTGGGGCTTCATCGAGCCCCTGCGTGTTTTGTGCACCCGCGACATTCAAGACTCGATCAAGGAATCGTTTCACGCGGAGCTAAAGAACGCCATCGCTTCGGAACCTTGGTTGGCCGCTGCCTATGATGTTGGCATTGACTACCTGAGAGGGAAGAACGGGACAGAGTTCATTTTCAAGGGCTTGCGGCACGGGATCAATTCGATCAAGTCGATGGCTCAGATTGACCTCTGTATCGTCGAGGAAGCCGAGGATGTGCCTGAAACGTCATGGGAGGCATTGGAGCCCACCATCCGTGCGCCTGGGTCTGAGATTTGGGTGATCTGGAACCCGAAGAACGAAAACAGCCCGGTTGATACGAGATTCAGGCAGAACCCGCCGCCGCGCTCGATGTTCGTCGAGATGAACTACACAGACAATCCGTGGTTCCCGTCTGAGTTGAACGAACAGCGCGAGCACCAGCAGAGGGTGATGGATCCGGGTAAATATGCTTGGATCTGGGAAGGCCATTACCTCAAGAACGGCGAGACCCGCGTGTTCAAGAATTGGCGCGTGGAGGAGTTTGAATCGCCGTCCAATGCTGTGTTCCGATTGGGCGCAGACTGGGGGTTTGCGGTTGACCCGAGTGTTTTGATCCGTTGCCACATTGACGGGCGCAAGTTGTATATCGACTATGAGGCGTATCAGGTGGGCTGTGAAATCACGGACACGCCCGCGCTATTCATGACGGTTCCAGACTCGGAAAAATGGCCGATCACTGCTGATTCTGCGCGGCCTGAGACGATCAGCCACATGCGCAAAAACGGGTTTCCGAAGATCATGCCAGCGGTCAAAGGGCCGAAGTCGGTCGAGGATGGGATTGAATGGCTCAATTCGTTTGAGATCATCGTGCACCCGCGATGCAAGCACACGATTGATGAGCTGACCATGTATTCATACAAGACCGACCCAGATACGGGGGCGGTTTTGCCGATCCTTGAGGACAAGAACAATCACGTTATCGATGCGCTTCGGTATGCGTGTGAAGGTGCGCGGCGTGCTGCTGCACAAAAGCCTGTTGTGTCGGTTCGTCCGGCATCACCTCAACGCCCAATTGCTAGACCAATTGCCCGGCGTTGAATAGGGGGCTAGAATCTGCGCAGCATATAAGGTGCCAGAAATGCGACAAACCCAAGCCCTCCGAGACATTCACCGTGAAGCCCTGGCGGAGTTTTCCGACATTTGGTCGGTGCAAGAGCCTATCCGCCGCGAGTGTTTCGAGGATCGCCGATTCTCTGATGAGCGTGGCGCACAGTGGGAGGGTTCTCTTGGCGAGCAGTACGAGAACAAGCCACGTTTTGAGGTGAACAAAGTTCATCTGGCGATTCAACGCATCATCAACGACATCCGAAACAATCAGGTCGATACACACTATGTGTCCCGTGATTTGGAGGATGCAACCAAGCTGGCCGATGTTTGCGGGTCACTGAAGCGGGCTGATGAGCAGGATTCTGATGCCGAGGACGTGGAAGTGAACGCGGTTCAGGAGGCTGTCAAAGGCGGCTTCGGTGCGTGGCGTCTGCGTGCTGATTACGAGGATGAGGACGACCCCGACGAGGAGCGTCAGCGGATTGTGTGGGAGACGATCAACGACGCCGATTTGAGCGTTTTCTTTGATCTGGACGCCCGCAAGCAAGACAAGTCAGATGCCCGCCGCTGTTTCGTGCTGGCGCCTTACACCAAGCCCGCCTATCGTGATGAATGGCAGGATGAGCCGGTTACGTGGCCTCAGGACACGTCGAGCCATTGGGGGTCGTTCAAGTGGGTCACGGCTGATACCGTTTGGGTGGCTGAGTATTACCGCAAGACCGAGACGAAGTATTGGGAACACACGTTCCGTGGCCCCGTCGAGGCTGTCGAGATTGTCCGTGGTGATGATCTGACCGATGAAACTTTGGCCGATCTTGAGGCGCGGGGATTCACCGAGGCAAGCCGTCGCCGTGTGAGCGAAAAGGTGGTGCACAAATACATCTTGAACGGGCGTGAGGTGCTGGAGGACTGCGGCGAGATTCCGGGGGGGCACATTCCCGTGATTCCTGTTTACGGCAAGCAGTATTTCTTGGATGGCGTAGAGCATTGCTCAGGCCATGTGCGAAACGCCAAAGACCCGCAGCGGCTGGCAAACATGATGCGATCGAAACTGGCTGAGATTGCCATGTTCTCCAGCGTGGAAAAGCCCATTTTCGCGGCAGAGCAGATTGACGTTCACGCTCAGTTGTGGGCTGATGATGAGGTGAAAGATTACAAGTATCTGCTTGCAGAGCCACTGCGCAATCCTGATATGACCATTGCGGCAACCGGCCCTCTGGCTTACACCAAACCGCCTCAAGTGCCCCCGGCATTGGCTGCGCTGATTACGGTCACTGAACAGGATCTGAGCGACACGCTAGGCAATCAGCAGAACGGTGAGCAAGTGGTGTCGAACATCGCTGCAAAAACGGTCGAGCTGATCCAAGAAAAGCTGGACATGCAAACATTCATCTATGCCGATAACTTCGCCAAAGCAAAGAAACGCGCGGCGCAGGTGTGGTTGAGCATGGCAAAAGTGCTGTACGCCGAGAAGGGCCGGAAACTGCGCGGCATTGACGGATCGGGCGATGAGACTGTGATTGAGATTGGCCGACCTGTCATGAAGCCTGGCGGTGGTACGGTGGTCGAGAACGACATTTCCAAAGCCAAGATGCGGATTGTTGCGGAGGTCGGGCCGAGCACCAGCACGAAGCGCAAGGGGATGGTTTCGACGCTGACGCAACTGGGCGCAGTCAGTCAAGACCCTGAGGTGAAATCGGTTCTTGAATCGCTGATCCTGATGAATGTCGAGGGCGAGGGAATGACCGACATCAACGATTGGGCGCGTAAACGTCTGGTCAGGGCAGGTGCAATTCAGCCGACCGAGAAAGAGGCTCAGGAACTCGCGCAGGCTGCACAGAATCAAGAGCCTGACGCCAATCAACTCTACCTGCAAGCGGCTGCACAAGAGGCGGCGGCAAAGGCGGGCAAGGCGGCTGCTGATACTGAGCTTACCAAGGCTAAGACGCTGGAAACGCTTGCCAAGGTCGATGCAAGCCAGCAGGATCAAGCGTTGGCGGTTCTGGAGCGCGTCACGGCGGAAACGCCTCAGGTTGACGTGGTGTCGATCAACGGAGGGATGAATGCCTAATTTCTTCGATGCCCTGCGTGATCCTGCGTTTCGGCGTCAGGTCACACAGGATCTACTTGATTCTGCGAACCGTGGGCTTGTGGCTTCGACTTTGGGCGCTCCGGTTGATCTGGCGACAAGTGCGGCCAATCTTGGCATTGCTGGTGCGGGATACATCGGGCACAAGGCGGGTTTGATTCGTGAGCCGTTTCCGCTGATTGATGAATCGCAGGCAGTGGGGTCATCTGAATGGATCGGCAAACAAATGGAACAGCGAGGACTGGTGAGCCCGAACCGCAATCCGATTGCAGAGACTGGTTTTGCGATGCTTGCGCCGGTTGCTGGCATGGGTGCGCAGAAGGTCGGGCGCACGGTGGCGCGGGCTGATCTTGCTATGGCTGAGAATGCAGCGAATGCGGAGAGGATGCCGAGGCAAGGGCAGCGCGGGGCATTTGCATGGCATGGCACTCCGCATGAGTTTGAGCAATTTGACGCTTCAAAAATCGGATCTGGCGAAGGTGCGCAAGTTTATGGGCGCGGTCTATATTTCGCAGAATCAAAGGATGTAGCAAAGTCATATCAAAAGGCATTGGCACCGAAAGTTCCAAAGATCGATGCGGACAATGACAAAAAAATCATTGCGCTGGTTGACTTTGCGGTATCCAACTTAGACAAAGAGTCGGCTAGAAATGCTTTTGCAAGAATGCCATCTATCGCGGGGTGGCTTAGGGGCGCGTCTTGGGATGAGGCATCTTCGGCAATGCTTAGTGCGGCGGGCAAGACAAAAAACAAGGAAATGAAAAGCCTGCTGGAGAAAGACGCCATGCTTGCAAAAAAGATGGGGCAAGCTGGGGCGCAAAATCCATATGAAGGCATGGTGTATAAGGTTGACATACCTGACGCCAGCATTGAAAAAATGATCGACTGGGACAACGGCGGCGAGCGGATGTGGCGAGATGCGGTAGAAAAATATGGAAGTGCCAAGAATGCTGCCGATGCGCTAAGGGCATCAGGGATTCCTGGGATCAAATACCTAGACTCTGGCAGTAGAGGGGTTGGGGCTGGTTCTAGAAATTTTGTCGTCTTTCCTGGCGAAGAGTCCACGGTAAAAATAGTTGAGAGGAACGGAAAGCCGGTCGCAAAGCCATGAGTAACCTCAAAGTCGTTCCATTCCCCGGCGCTGATGTTCGTGACGTGGCCGCCCAGCTTCGCGCATTGGCTGATGCGGTCGAGAATGGCGAGATGGGCGACGCTCACAATATCGCTTGGGTCATGGATTGCGGCGACTCACGGCTAGAATTCGGCATGATGGGCCAGAGTGAGTCGTTCGGCGCGAATTTCGTGCTGTTACTCAACATGGCATTGCATCGGTTCATGGCTGACCTGACAAGCCGATAAACGGGAACCGGCCCCCGATCTGGCCGCGATGGAGCGCGTATGACGCAGATGAGCGAAGAGCAAGACCTGATCGAAAACGATCTACCTGAAGATGAGCCGGACATTAACCCGGACAATCCTGACGGTGAATTGCCTGATGAGCAGGAAACACCCGAAGCCAGTGGCTCACAGGATGAGCCTGACGAATCTATGAACCTCACGATTGCGGGGTTTGAGGAAGAAAGCGAGCCGGAAGAATCGGGCGGCGGCAATTGGGTGAAGGAGCTTCGCAAGCGTCAACGCGAACTGACCCGTGAGAATCGAGAACTGAAGGCGCGTCTTGAATCTGGCGGCAAGGACGAAAAGGCTGTTGTCGTTGGCGATAAGCCGACCCTTGCTGGGTGTGGTTTCGATGATGAGCGGTTTGAATCTGAACTGATCGCATGGACTGAGCGCAAAGCCGCGTTTGAGTCGAAGCAAAGCGAGAAGCGCAAGGCCGAAGAAGCCGCCGAGCGTGCATTTCAGGAGCGTGTCGCAAGCTATGACGCACAGAAACGCGCCTTGCCGGTGGACGATTTTGAGGATGCCGAGGAAACGGTTCAAAGCACTTTGAATCACATCCAATTGGGCATTCTGGTGAAGAACGCACCCGAAGCCGCAAAAATCGTTTACGCCTTGGGCAAGAACGAAAAGGCATTGCAGCACTTGGCGAGCATCAAGGACGCCGACACCTACGCATTTGAACTGGGGAAGATGATGGCAAACATGAAGCAAGCACCGGCTAAGAAGGCGATTCCCGCCCCTGAGCGCACTGTTAAGGGTGGTTCTCGCGGGTTTCAGGCTGCAACGTCGAACAATCTCGATGCGCTGCGCAAGAAAGCGGAATCGTCCGGTGATTGGACTGAGTATTTCGCAGCAAAGCGCAAGGCTTGAGCTGGTTTCCTGATCGTGGTATAAATCCGCGAAAGATTCGCCCACTTACGGGCAGATTGGAATGCCAGCCATCCGGGCGTGAACGGATGAGTAGATCGGTGGAAACACCCCTTTATTCATTCGTTCACCTTTTAGGAGGCTCACATGCCCAATCAATTGACCAAAGACCTCGAAATCATGTTCGAGGAATACGTGGAAGGCTACGACGCCGCTTGCGTCATCTCTCAAGAAGCCGAAACCTCGTTCCCTGACCCCACCTCGATGCAGCGTGCGGGTGACGTGTTCTACAAGCCGATGGACTACATGGCCACCGTGACCACGGGCCTGGACATTTCGGCTGCCACCCCGACCGATCTGGTGCAGCGCATGGTTCCGACCGTGTACCGCTCGCCTGATAACGTCCTGTTCACCCTGGACGCCAAGGAACTGCGCGACGAACAGCACAAGACCCGCATGGGTCAGGCTGCTGCTACCCGTCTGGCCGCTGAGATCGACAAGAACCTGTATTCGCAGGTTGCCGCTCGTGCTGCCATCGTGGTGAAGAAGGTCGGCGCCATCGAGTGGGATGACTTCGCTCAAGCCGAAGCCCTGATGCTGTCGCGTGGTATCGGTGTTGGTGTTCAGCGCAAGGCATTCCTGAACCCGTTCGATCACAAGGCGATTGCCAAGGATCTGGCCACCCGCGCTTACATGGGCGACGTGAACAAGTCGGCTTACGAACGCTCGCAGATTCCTGATCTGGTGGGCTTCCGTTCGTTCCGCACCGATAACGTGTCGAACGTGACCGCTGTTGGCACTGTGACCGGCACCACCATCAACGGTGCTCAGTCGCACACTGTCACGGCCATGACCGGCGATCTGCCCACTGACAACCGTCAGATGGTGCTGAACGTGTCGGGCGCCAACATCGCCAACATCAAGGCCGGTGATGCTTTCACCATCGCCAACGTGAACGCTGTTCACAACATCGACAAGTCGGACACAGGCCAGTTGATGACCTTCCGTGTGGTGTCGGTTGCTGGTGGCGGTGCAAACCTGACCGTGAGCCCGGCTCTGGTGGCTTCTGGCCCGTACCAGAACGTGTCGGCTCAAGCCGCCAACGGTGCAGCCGTGACCTTCCAAAACACCGTGACCAAGCCCGTGAACGCTTTCTGGGCTCAGGGCGCTGTGTGTCTGGACTACGGTCGTCTGGCCTTCCCGAACGGTCAAGGCGCACAAGTGATGACTGCCACCACCAAGCAGGGTGTTCCGCTCATCATGAGCTACAACTTCAACCACCTGACCGGCAAGGTGACATGCCGTTACACCACTCTGTACGCTGCCACGGTGCTGAACCCTGAGCAATGCGGCATTGTGCTGGCAAACCAAACCTGATGAGGTTGCGGGGACTTCGGTCCCCGTTTTTGAGGACGCTTGAATGTCGATGCTCTACAAGGCCCCCGGGCCGCATTTCTGTGACGGCTCGATGGTGGATTACATCGTTGTGCCTGACCAACTCGATGATGAAACCGTGGCTTCTGGCTGGTTTCGCACGATCCCTGAGGCGTTGGCTGCTGTGGCGCCTGTTGTGGCCTCTGAGCCCGTTTCTGAAGCGTCTGAGGTGGTGCCTGACGATGCGCCTCCGACCCGTGCTGAGATGGAGCAGAAGGCAACCGAGCTTGGCGTGAAGTTTGACGGGCGCACGACTGATGCGAAGCTGTTGCAGCGCATTGAAGAAGCACTGAAGGGCTGACCATGTGGACGAA
>JACCDR010976313.1_pt1 | contig 41503 bp, 56 predicted proteins | sample 7446431 | NCBI WGS metagenome assembly JACCDR01 (sample SAMN15323443, study PRJNA562643) | freshwater metagenome | isolation source: river surface water | place: USA:Blue River Watershed | collected 2017-08-17
AAAGGGAAACCGCCCCTCCCAGGAGAACCCACTCAACCACGGGAAGGGCGGCTCCACATCACCCACGCCAGGACCCCTGCCACGAAAGTCCAAGCTGCGAGACCGCCGCAAAAACGTGCCTCGCTTGCGAATATACACACGAAGGAGAACCTGTGCCCGAAGACGCCGTTGGTCCCGCATCCGCTTCACACGAGATCCCTGGGATCGACTGGAAGTCCACCTGGCTCCACTTCTTCCTGGTGGCGACACCGGGTAGCTGGCAGCCCACGGAGATCCGCTCGGACCTGCGCGGCCCCCGCACCACCGAGGAGCGCGAGGAGCTGGTCCGCAAGACGGCCGAGATGCTCGGCACGCCGACGCAGTACGTCCGCCACACCGGCAGCTACGAGCTGTCGGCCGAACGGTTCGTGGACGAGGGCATCAAGGCCAAGGAGTCCGCGATCGTCGTCCCCAACCGCAACCTGATCGTCCCCCCGGGAGTGCAGCGATGACCCGCGAAGGCGACGACGAGGCGCCCCGCTGGTTCCTGATCCTGGTGGTTGCTCTCGGGTCGGCCCTGGTCCTGTCCTGCTTCGGAGCGCTGCTCTGGGCCGGTGTGGTCATGGTCTCTCACTCTGTCTCCGGAGGCTGATATGGCTAATCCAAGTAAGTGGGCGTTCAAGAGCCCGAAGCGCGCCGGGGGCAACCCCTGGTCCGGCAAGCCGTCCGGCGTCCTGTCGACGGCTGTGTTGCTCTACGACTCGGGGTCTGGTGTGCCCGCTCGACGCGTGGACATCCTCCGAACCGGGCGTAAGTCCCGGGGAGTCCGGGAGTACGTCGCGGCGTGGTGACCTACGAGCAGGCCGTTCGCTGTCCGCGCTGCGGAACCTCGCAGACCTACGCGATGGCCTCCCCCGAGGACGACGGCGGCGAGCGGCTTGTTCGTTGCTACTGCAAGATCCGGAACTGCTCAATGTACGGCCGGGTCTGGTTCATCAAGATCGACCGCGACAACACCGTCACGTTCACCACCCACACCCACGAGGAGAACCCCGCCGATGACCGAGGACGAGATCAACGCAGCGTTCCGTAGGGCTACCAGCGACATCGCCGACGACATGTACGCGGCCGAGGACGCCGTCTACGTCGAGAAGGCCCGCGAGATGGAGCAGGATCTCCCGCCCGAGATCCGTGAACGAGTCGAGAACGCCGTTCTGCTCACGCCCAGCATGATCCGGAAGAACCCGGAGATGCTGATGCAGGAGCTGGTCGTCACCAAGATGGAGAACGACGAGCTGCTTACCCGCTACCACGCCGCCCGCCGGGTCCTCGCCGCTGTGGCCCGCATGCACGGTGTGGACCTGGGCGAGCATGGGGTCCGGCTCTGGGTCACCGACGAGGCACTTACCGAAGCCCCGCCGTGCGTGGACATGAGCATGGAGAGCGATCCGGCCCACAACGGCTTCCTGCTCACGTTCACCGCCCACGACTGCGACGAGGACGAGTGATGAGCCTACTCATGATTCCAGCCATCTACGTCTTCTTCTGGTGGCTCACCAGCGTGCTGATGCTGCGCAAGTTCGGAGCTGAGGGCCAGCGAGAGCTGGACACGCTACCGGACACCAAGCGCGTGCTTCGATGCACAGGCAAGTGCGAGAAAAGCAAGTACAACTACATCGGTGAGCACTCCAAGGAGTGCTGGGACCGCATTCCCCGCGAGAAGGTCTACGTGCGCCAGGACGGCGATGTTCTGGTTGCCCTCGCGTGGGGCCTGGTCTGGCCTGTGACCGGGTTCATCATGTCAGTCGCTCTTGCGTCTCCAAAGTCCCGTTCGGAGAAGGACGCGGCGCTCCGAGCACGCAACATCGAGCTGGAGCAGCAACTGGCCGAGGCCGAGAAACGGTACGCGGCCCTCACCAAGTAGAGGCGCGATGTCTGAGACCAATTTCCGCGCGATCCAGACCGCTGTGGCCAGTCACCTGGTCGCACTGAGCCGGATCATCGCCGACCTGCACGACATCGAGATCCAGATGAAGGAGGAAACGCTTTTCCCGCACCTGGAGCTGGACGTCGCGGGGGTTCGCCACACCCTCCGGCTCTCAACCCGAGTCCTGGGTGACCTGCACGTCGAGTATGGCCTGCACGCCGACAGCCAGGAGCCCTCCGGGCCGGACGCGCTGGGCGGTGTGAAGGTGATCGACCAGCCCGTATCCCCTGCCCCGATCGAGGAGAACCCATGAGTGACTACCCCCCGCGCTTCACCCCCGTGGTGGAAGCCAACCACCGCCTGTCCGACCGCGTCCGCGAGGTGGAAGAGGAGCTGGAGACGGTCAAGAAGGACCGGGCCAACTGGCAGCTCAGGCACCGGCTTCTGGACGACCGCGTCTCCAGTATGTCGGTCCGGAACGAGAACCTTCGCCGCGAGAACGAGAAGCTGAACGCGGAACTGGACAAATGGCGAGACGAGAACGCCGATCTGGTGGCTCGTGTGGTCGAGCTGGAAGACGAGCGCGACATCTACAAGGAAACAGTGGAGGAGCGCGAAAAGCGCCTCCAGAATCTGGAAAACGGCGAGGTGCTCCGGCTCTCGCAGAACTCCACCTTGTACTGGCGGAAGCGCTTCGAGGCCGTCAGCAAAGAGGCCGCCGACTGGAGGGCTTCCGCCGAGGAATCCGCTCGCAAGATCGCGGGGCTCCAGGCTGACCTCGTGAACAAGGACAAGGACGTCGCCACGCTCAACCGCGAGATCGATCGGCTGCGCGCCACGATCTACCCGACCGCGACCGAGGAGCTGGCGCTGCTCGGCCGGATCAACAAGTGGCGGGACGCGCTCAACCGCGAGGGCAAGCAGGCGGCCATCCTGGGCGACTACGCCAAGGCCGGTACGAACTACGCCGTCGCCACGGTGCTGGGCTCGATCGCCAACGGCGAGGAGCCGCGCTCTTGAGCGGGAACCCGCTGGGTCTACGGCCGTTCCAGTTGACGGCCGTAGACCACCTCGCGCTACGCCCGGACCGGCTGCTGGCTGACGACCCCGGGCTCGGCAAGACGTTCATGGCCGGGGAGCTGGACAGGCTCGCCCGGACCACGGACAAGGACGTCGCGGTCGGCTACTGGAAGCCGACGCTCGTGATCTGCCCGAAGGCACTTCTCTACACCTGGGGGGAGTGGTTCGCGCGCTACCGGCCGGAAGAACGTGCAATTGTGATCGACCCACGCTCCCCCAAGGCGCGTGAGCCGTTCAGAGATGCGCTTCTCAACCGGTCCCACAGCGTCTACATCGTTCACTACGAGGGCATGAAGATGCTGCTCGGAGTGCTCAAGGACATCGAGTTCCTGCACATCATCCTGGACGAGGCGCACCGAATCGCTAACCGCAAGACGCAGACGTCCAAGGCCGCCCGCGTGCTCAAGGCGGTGTGGCGCACGGCGCTCACCGGCACCGCTGCCAGCAAGGCGCCTGACCAGGCGTGGGCCATCCTGAACTTCCTGGACCGGCGTGCCTGGTCCTCGTACTGGGCCTATCGGACCCGGTACGTCGAGGTGGAGGTGGACCCCCGGGGCTACTCCAAGGTGGTCGGCGCCAAGAAGGAGATGCTGCCCGAGCTACGCCAGCGGCTGGCGCCCATGATGGTGCGCCGCCGGAAGGCTGACGTGCTGCCCGAGCTACCCGCCAAGACGTACAAGAACGTCTGGGTGGACCTCTCTCCGAAGCAGCGCAAGCTCTACGACCAGATGCGCGACAAGATGCTGGCCTGGGTGGGCGAGCACGAGGACGAACCGCTCCAGGCCTCTGTGGTCATCGCGCAGCTCATCCGGCTCCAGCAGATCGCGCTGGCCACACCCACCTTCGTCACGGTCACCAAGCGCGTCCGGCAGTACTGGACCGACGAGCACGGCAAGCCGCTGACCGACCGGGAGGGCAACAAGATCTCGGCCGGGCTGGACCTGGTGGATGAGGAGGTCGTCGAGGTCCATCTGGACGAGCCCTCCAGCAAGCTCGACGCGGCCATGGAGATCATCCATGACCTCGTTGACCAGGATCAGCAAGTGGTTGTGTTCAGCCAGTTCACGCGCATGATCGATCTGCTCGAAGCCCGGTTGAAGCGGGAGAAGGTGTCGGTCGGTAAGTACACCGGCCAGACCCGCCACACCACACGGACCCAGATCGAGAAGGACTTCGCTGACCACAAGCTGTCTGTCTTTGCCGGGCAGTTCCAGGCGGGCGGTGTGGGTCTGAACCTCCAGACCGCGAGCACGGTCATCTTCCTGGACGCAGCGTGGACGGCGCGCGACAACCTCCAGGCCGAGGACCGCATCCACCGAATGGGCCAGCTCGCCCAGCAGGTGAACGTCATCTACATCATGGCGCGCGGCACCGTAGACCGAGGCCGGTTCCAGGGCATGGCCCAGAGCTGGCACGGAATCCAGCAGATGCTGGGAGACACCACCTTCGACTGGGAACACAGCCTGGTCGAAGAAGAGGAGGAGAACCTGTGATCCCCGAGGGCGATTACGACTACGACGAGGCTCGTGAGAACGAGCTGGCTCGCCAGCAGGTCCGTGAGCTGGCCGCTGTAGGCAAGGCGGAGCTGGCCGATGGAATGCGGCTGCTCCAGATCGAGCAGAAGCTCAAGCGCCGGTGATCTACCTAGCTACCTGGGAAGACGGACGGCAAGTTGTCGTTCGTGCCTCTGACGAGGAGCGCGCTCGTTTCGTCGCCAAGGACTGGCGCGCTGCCGGAGACGAGATGTACGACGGCGAAGTTTCACCCACCCCTGTCCACATGGAGCACCTGGCGAGCCGCGACTACGCGGCCGTGCTCCTGACCGGCTGGAAACCCCCCGAGGAGAACCCATGACGGCCACCCACGTCACCCTACTGGACAAAGGCCCACAAAAGGTCATCGCTACCGAGAAGGTGGTCAGCCCGCTGCCGCCCGGCGTAGACGGTGAGCCCATCTACTTCCGCCAGATCGTGAAGCTGCTGCTGGAGGACGGCTCCGAGGTCTACGGCTGCGTGCACTGCGAGTACGTCAGCGACAGCATCGGCTCCGTCCGGCCCCACCTGGGCAAACACAGCCCCAAGGGTGTCGGCCGGGCAGCTCGGAACAGGGCCGCTGCTGTCCGGGCGTACCAGGATCTGGACGAACTCACGCTCGGCGAGATCCTGGACTACGCGCAGAAGGGCCTGGACGTCGCCCAGAGCGACGCCACGATCCGGACGCGGCTGATCGAGGAGCGCGACGAGTGGAAGGCCCGTGCCAAGGCGGCCGAGTCCCAGCTCGCCAAGGTCCGGAACGCGTTCAAGGGGCTGGCCGGTGAGTAACCTCGAACTGCTCCGCTACCTGCTGTTCGCCGCCGCGTTCGGGGCAACGGGCTACGGGATCTACTTCCTGGCGGACGCCAAGACCTGGCGGTGGGGGTTCCTCAACCTGCTCGTTTGGTGGGCGATCGCGGGCTGTCTGGTCGGGGCTGCATTCCTGTGGACGTGATCGAACCGGAAAAGCACCTCTGGCGGGAGTACCGAGGGGTGTTCGGATTCCGGTTCTACCGGTGCTGGAAGTGCCGGTGTTACGTGGTCACACGGAATCCCGCCAGCCGGTTCTTGGGAGCTGAGGACTGCCCCCTGCCATGATGTAGTGGCATCGAACGAGGGAGGTCACCGTGCCAGTACCCACCAACTGGACGTCTGTGCCGGTAGCGGGTAGGTACATCTACGCCGACGGCTCTGCTGCGTCTGGCACGGTGACCTTCACCAACACGCTTTACCTGCGGGATCCTGACGAAGACGTCGTCATCATTCCCAAGCCCGTGCAATTCATTCTGGACGGAACCGGCTCGTTCAGCGGCACGTTGCTGGCGACCGATGACCCGGATATCGATCCGGCGTTCTTCTACACGGTCACCGAGGTCATCGGCGGGGTCACCACCTCGTTCCCGATGCTGGTCCCCAAGGATCAGATCGGCACGCTCCAGATGGCCGACGTCGACCGCAACGCCACGATCCCCCCGGCGCCCGAGGTCTACGTCCGCACGATCAACGGCATGTACGGCGACGTCTACACGGGCGACTTCGGCCTGCCGACCGCCGGTACGACCGTCGTGAGCGAGACCGCCTTCGGGCAGTCGTCGGCCGTCGGCATCATGACCACGTTCGCCCGTGAGGACCACACCCACGGCACCCCGGCAGCTCCGAGCATCCCGAGCGCCTACGGCTCCACGCCGACCAGCAACGCGGTCACGGCGACCGGCGCGGCCGGGGCCAGCACCTCCTGGGCACGTGGGGACCACCAGCACGCCGGTCCCGGCTTCGGCGCGGTGACCGCTCAGACTTCCTTCGGTGCATCGTCCGGAAACGGCGCTGCCGCTACTGTGGCGCGCTCGGACCACACGCACGGAACTCCCGCCGCCCCGTCGGTTCCGTCCGCAGCGGGCACTGTGGCGAGCGAGACCACCTACGGCCTGTCCTCCACTGCCGGTGCGGCCAGCACCTACTCGCGCGGGGACCACAGCCACGGCACGCAGGCGCTCCCCACCGCAGCGCAGGTCGGCGCGATCCCGAACACCAACGGCATCACTTACGTCGGCCGGGGCCTGCTGTCGGCCCGGCCTGCTGCCGGTACCGCTGGCCGGACGTACCTGGCCAGCGATCTGAGCACCGAGTTCTACGACGACGGCACGACCTGGATCCAGCTCGACCAGGCCCCCGCGATCCCGAACACCTGGACCGCGATCGGCCACTCCTATCTCCAGTTCGCGGCCAGCTCGTACAACCAGCGCTCCCGGCTGGACTCGATCCTCCGTGGCCGTTGGGACGTCGAGCCGACCAACTGGGTCAACCTGGCCATCGCCGGTTCCCGCCTGACCGTGCAAGGCGCGGCGCAGGGTGGCTGGTCCACCATGTTCCGCGAGGTCAACAAGCTCCCGGCCAAAACCGCGCCGTACACGTCCTCGGACGGCGGCCTGCTGATCTGTACCGGCATCAACGACCTGGGCACGCTCGGCGGAGCGACCGCACAGATGCAGACCGCGTTCGGGCACGCCGTGCGTACCGCGATCTCCCGCTGGCGCGCGAGCACGATCTTCGAGACCACGGCCAGCAACACTGCGTTCGGTGGAACCTGGACTACGGAGACCACGCAGCAGGACACCGCGTCCGGCGGCGAGTGGCGCTACACCACGGCCAACGCGGCGACCGTCACGATCACGCTCCCGGCTGACTACAACGGGGAGCCTGTGGTTCCGTGCTTCATCGGCCGCCCCGGCGCCAACGGCGCCACGATCACGTTCACGGGTACCGCGCTGGCGGGCAAGCCTGAACTGAACAGCACGATCAACCTCAACGACGTCATGCCCGCCGCGTCGCTCTCCAACGTTCCCGTGATCAAGCGCATCACCTCGCTGACCAGCGCCAACGCGGGCCAGACGATCATCTGCACCACGTCGAGCAACATCGGACTGATCTACTACGACGGCTGGTGGCTGGAGGCCAAGGAGGCTCCGCCGGTCATCGTCTGCAACGTGGCCCGGCCGACCGCCGCCGCTATCTCGGCGACCTGGCCCGGGTGGACGGCGCAGACTGGCTCGCACGACAACGACGTGGCCGCGTTCAACACAGTCATCACGAACGTCAAGGCCGAGTTCGACTCGATGGTCCAGATCGCGGACATCGACTCCGTCCTGGCCAAGACGGCAGCGAACTTCACTGACGGCTTGCACCCCAACGAGATCGGCGCCGCGCGCTGCGTGGACGAGATCGACTACGCCCGGCGTCGGCTGGCTCCCACCGGCACCAGCCGGTCGCCCGCGCTGAACATGAACATGGCTCCCCGCTACGCGGGTGGGCAGCGCTTCCGCCGCCGGAAGGGGTACTACCACACCTCCGAACACACGGCGGCCGGTTCGGCGTATGCGCTGGTCGCGGGCGACATGTTCGCCATCCCGTTCGAGGTGACGGAGATGGACGAGAAGTTCGACCGCTTCGCGCTGGAGAAGGTCGCGGCGGGCTCGGCCACTGGCACGATCCGGTGGGGGATCTACGCGGACTACATGGGCACGGGCTACCCGGACATCCAGCTCCAGGAGTTGACGTTCGGTGGCGCGCTGACGGTCACGAACGTCGGGGGCGTGCAGCTCAACCCGGCCGCCCAGTTCACCTGGTACGCGGACATCGGCCTGTGGTGGCTGGTCATGAAGATCGAGACGGCCGGTACCGGCATCACGCTGGCTACCGTGTCCGGCCCGAACCCGTACATGCCGCCCGCGTCTACCGCTGGTGCCTTCACGTCCGCTCCCCGCGCAGTCGGCTGGAAGCTGACCGGCCAGGCCACCGGGGCGTTCACGGCGGCAGCGTTCACGACCTTCCCGGCCGGTGCCACGCCGATCGCGGCGGCCCCGTACATCGGCCTGCTCAAGAGCTAGCCGTGTAGAGCTTCACAAGTTGTCGGACCGGGGTGCTAGGGTGGGAGCATCCCGGTCGGCGGTACTGCCACACCGCCCGTGACCAGCGGAAACACAGGAGAACCCATGACCACAACCCTGCCTTTTTCAACTTGGTCTCCCGGTGAGGTGTTCGGCGAGATCGGCCGGGGCCAGCCGGTCAACGAGTACGTCGATGACTGCATCGAGGCGGGGCTGGTCCACACCATCCACGTCTCCGAGCGCCGGTCGTTCCGCTCGTGCCGCCAGCGCTGGGACTGGGTCTACAACGAGGATCTCCACACCTCCGAGAGCATCCGGGCGCTGGAGTTCGGCCAGGCGTACCACCACGCCATGGAGAAGTTCTACGACCCGGCGACGTGGCACCTGGACAAGCGGGTGCTGGCCGAACACGCCATCGCCGAGTTCAAGCGCTTCACGCTCGACACCTTCGAGAAGTTCCGCCGTCAGGCCCGCACGGATCCCGCTCTGATCGAGGACTTCAACGATCGGCTGATCTCCGGCGAAGCTATGCTCCGGCACTACTTCGACTCCGTCGCCCCGATCACCGACACGTTCGAGCCGATCGAGGTGGAAATCGCCTTCGAGGTCCCGCTCCTGGACCCGGACGGCAACTACCTGCTCTGCAAGTGCGATCGGTGCCAGGAGCGCTACGCCGCCACACAGGCCGATAACTGGGATCCCTCGATCGAGGAATTGCAGGCGTGGCCCGGCCTGCCGGTCACGATCGGCGGGCGGCTCGACGCGCTCATCCGGGACCTGGAGACCGGCGAACTGGGTGTGCTCGACTGGAAGACCGCAGCGAACCTGATGCCCGACCAGGATCTGGACTTCCTCGATCTGGACGATCAGATCTCCACGTACCTCCTGGCCATGCACAAGCTGGGTGTGGCTGCCCGCTTCTTCGTCTACCACGAGCAGCGCAAGGCCAGCCCCGTCCCGCCCGAGCCCTATGCGGGCACCCGCACGATCAAGGGGAGGCGATACCAGGCCAGCAAATCCCTGCCGACCACCTACGAGATCTACAAGGAGACCGTCGAGGAAGGCGATCCGTACGGCTACACAACGGGGGCGTACGACGAGTTCCTGGACTGGCTCAAGAACGAGGGGCCGAAGTTCCACCAGCGCACGGTCGTGCGGCGGAACAACGACCAGCTCCGGGCGACCGAGCGCCACATCTACTTCGAGTTCCTGGACATGGTGTCCGGACATGTCTACCCGAACCCCACCAAGATGCAGTGCACGTGGTGCAAGTTCTTCGACCCCTGCCTCGGGAAGCAGCGCGGAGAGCCCTACCAGCACACGCTCAACACTGTGTACGTCAAGGGAGGCCCCCGCTTGAACGACGGCAACCTGCCCAAGCAGGCCAAATGACCCAGGTGATGACCAAGCGCACGGTCGGGAAGCTGGGCTCGCTCCGGCCGACCCGGCTCGGCGACCGCCCGGCGACCACAGACATGCTGGTGTACGGGTTCCCGAAGCTCGGCAAGACGACCTTCGCACTGAGCGCGCAGGACGTTCCCGAGATGGGCACCTACCTGCACGTCGCCATCGAGAAGAAGGGTGACGAGACGATCCGGGACACGTACCCGGACACCGACGTCATCTACACGAGCGTCGACGACAACGGCCGCCCGCTGGAGACCGACACAGCCAAGTGGGACCGCTTCAACGCGATCTACCAGGAGCTTCGCACTCCTGGCCACGGCTACCAGACGGTGGCTCTGGACACGCTCGACGAACTCCAGGCGATCAACTTCGGGTTCCTCTCCGAGACCTCGGAGGCTGTGGCCGAGGGCAAGCAGGACAAGGACGTCGCCGCACCGCGTGACTACGGCAAGTCGCTCATCCAGATGAAGCGGGTGATCCGGATGTTCCAGGATCTCCCGATGAACGTCATCTGGGTCTGCCACGCCAAGGACGACATCGACGAGAAGACGAAGAAGCGCAGCAAGAAGCCGATGCTGGTCGGGCAGTTCCAGGACATCGTCGGCGGCATGGTGAGCAACCTGCTGTACTTCTCCATGGACACCGCCACCCGTGAGCGCGTTTTGATCACGGCGTCGGACGGCGCAATACAGGCGGGCACGCGTTCTCGGGTGCTCAACGACATGGGTGAGATCGCTGATCCCACCATGTCCAAGTTCTGGTACCCGCTCATGGGTACCGAACCTGCTGCCTGACCTACCGAGAGCCCACTGAACAAAGGACACTGCGTTGCCGATCAAGATCAACGTCTCCAGCAAGGCTGCTGAGAAGCCGAAGCCCCAGCGGTCCTTCGAGGATCTGCCCAAGGGCTGGTTCAAGGTTCGCATCACGGACGTCGCGCTCGAAGAGGTCAAGAAGGAGTTCCGGGACGACGGCTCCAAGAACCCGAACTTCGAGAAGCCGATGTACGCGTTCGAGTTCACCGTCACCGATGACACCGAGATCAACCCGGTCGACGAGAAGGGCAACCCGCAGTTCGAGGACCGCAAGGACTGGACCCGGGCGTGCCTGTGGGACGGCGCGGAGTTCACGATCGTGAACATCATGCGGGCGCTGGGCAAGGAGATCGAGCCGGGCGACCTGGACGTCCCGGACATCACCGACGAGAACGACCCCGACGGCGGCATCGACTTCTTCATGGGCAAGGAGCTGCGGATCCTGCGCGGCACCCGGAAGAAGGAGCGCGAGTCCGCGCGCCGGAACAAGACCGAGCCCCGTATCGAGATCGTCGCTTTCTCTTCGGCCGACGGTTACGACGATGATGTGGAGGACGATGGTCCGGCCGTGAAGCCGACCGGGCGCCGTCGCGTTCTGGCCTGATCTAGCGTCAACGAGGTCCGCCCCGTGTGTCGTGCGGGGCGGGCCTTCGCATCTCGAAGAGGGGAGGGCCGTTGCCGAACATAGACCTGCTTCCGTTCTTCAACGGGATCTATGGCGAGGCCGTCGCCGACGAGCAAGAGCGATACATGTGCATCGCGTTCTTGCAGCCCGGCGGGCAGATGATCGAGAGGTTCTTCTCCTGGCCGAACGAGGTCGAGAAGGCGCTGGCGCTCATCAACAAGCTGATCGATCAGCAGACCGGCTACGGACGCGGCGCTGACATCTACTACTGCGTCTCGCTCACCACCGCACGCAAGCGCAACCGCGATGCCCTGGACATGACCCACTGCGTGTGGGCCGACCTGGACGACACCCCGCCCACCTCGCTGCACCTCCAGCCCACGTTCCTGATCCAGACCTCGCTCGGCCGATACCAGGCCATCTGGACGCTGGCAGAGGCCGTTCCGTACTCCACCGCCGAAGACTTCTCGCGCCGCATCTACCACGCCCACAAGAGCCAGGGTGCGGACGCGACCTGGGACGCCACACGCCTCCTGCGGGTGCCCGGCACCCCGAACCTCAAGTACGAGGTACGCGGCCAGGGGCACCCTGTGGTCGAGCTGACCGAGGCCAACCCCGTCGGCTACTACCTGGACGAGATCGACGCGGCGTACCCGTTCTCGATCGAACAGGAGCAGCGCCAGAACGAGCTTCTCGACTACTCCATGGTCGAGGCCGTCGGCAGCCTGGAGGAGATCCTCCACCGCTACGACCGCAAGCTCGGGATCGAGGTCCAGGAGCTGATCTTCGGGGTCTTCGACCCGGGAGACGAACGATGGTCCCACCGGATCTGGGCTCTGGAGATGGAGCTGTTCGAGGCGGGCCTGGACATCTACGAGGTGTTCGTCGTCGTCCGCGCGTCAGGCTGCAACAAGTACGCCCGCGACGGCCGCCCCGAGACCGACCTCTGGAAGGAAGTCCTGCACGCGCGGGACACCTTCGAACGCAAGGTCGGGATGGTCATCACGACCACCGAGATCGAGGAGATCGACCTCCTCACGGTGGACGAGCTGCACGATGTGGCCGACCAGCCGCCGGGTTTCATCGACCGGTACCAGGAGTGGGCGACCACACGCACCGACGCGCCGCGTGAGTTCCACATCGGCGGCGCGCTCATGGCACTGAGCACCGCGCTCTCGGACAAGATCATCGTCGGCACGAAGTTCGGCGACGTGAAGCCGAACCTCTGGATCATGCTGGTGTCCGACTCCACGATCTCCCGCAAGACGACCTCGATGCGGCTGTCGACCGAGATCACCGAGGGCGCCGGGGTGGACGCACTGCTGGCCACCGACGGATCCATCGAGGGCATCATCACCGAGCTGGCCGCCCGGGAAGGCGTGCCCAGCGTGTTCATGCGCGACGAGTTCACGAGCCTGGTGGACGGGGCGAAGAAGAAGGACTACATGTCCGGCTTCCTCTCCGACCTCTGTGGCCTCTACGACGGCGGCCGGGTCAAGCGGCGGCTGCGCAAGGAGGTCATCGAGTGTAGGCGGCCGAACTTCCTGCTGTTCGCGGGCGGTGTGGAGGGCAGGCTCCTGGAGCTGCTCGGACACGAGGACATCACGTCCGGCTTCATCCCCCGGTTCCTGCCGATCTTCGGCCGTACCTCTGTGGCAGAGCTGGACCTGATCGGCCCGCGCCGTAAGAAGGCGTTCGAGGCCAAGGACGCGCTGACCGACGAGTTGAAGGAGATCATCGACCTCTACACCCCGCCGCGCGCCGTGCTCCGGGTGCCCAAGGCCGGGGACGGGATCACGCTAGCCACACCGATCGAGGTGGCGCTCTCAGAGGCCGCCTGGAACCGGCTCCAGACCGCCCAGCGCTACCTGCTGGACATGGCCGAGAACCACGACGCCCGGGACCTGCTCCTGCCCTGCACCGAGCGTCTGATCGTGAATGTGCTCAAGGTCGCCAGCCTGATTACCTGCTCCCGTCAGCGCCCTGTGGTCGACGGCACCGTGACCATGGAGCACGACGACCTGCTGCTGGCCCTGTACTACGCCCGTGACTGGCTGGACCACCTGCTGCGCATCGTGACTCGCGTCGGGCGTGACCCGTTCGACGGCAAGCTCTACCAGGTGCTGGAGTTCATCACGAAGCAGGGCGAGGGCGGCTGCTCCCGCAGCGCCGTCACCCGCCAGTTCCGGATGAGCAAGCGCGACGCCGACGAGGTCTTCGAGACCCTGCTCGACCGCGAGGAGATCATCCGGGAAGGAGGCTCGGACAACACCGGGCGCGGGGCCATCTTCCGCGCCACACAGTTCGCCCGCACTGCCAAACAGGTACGCGTGACCGCACCCATGCAGGTCCGCCGTTCCGTCCCTGCCCGAAGGAATTGATATGGCCAGCAACACCCGCCGCCTGGTGATCGACCTCTACGAGGACAACGAAGGTGAGGTCGTCTTCGACGTGTCACTCGACGTGCCCAAGGGGTTCCCGCCGGAAGCCGCCCGCGAGATCGTGTCCGCGATCCTGACGCTGGTGCTCTCCGAGATGGACCCGGAGAAGGTGGTCGAGAAGTACCGAGGTGACGGCTCCGCCATCCAGTTCGAGGTGGTGACCAAGCCCAATGAGTGAGATCCAGGTCTCCGTCCAGTACTACGACAGCGAGTCCGGCCGGGTCTACGGCGCCCAGCGTGTGATGACCACCGAGGAGATCGAACGGAACGTCTTCCTGTCCGGCGATCCGGAGATGGCCGTAGCCGACGCTGCCGTCTTTGCCTTCCGGGAAGTCCAGACCAACCTGGAGACCAATGACTGAGAGGAAGCATCCTCTCGCGGAGTGCGAGCGCTGCCCGTTGTACGACGCCAAAGGGCCTGTCATGGGGGCAGGTCCCGAGGGTGCCGTGCGGGTGGCGGTCGTGGGCGAGGCGCCCGGTTTCGTGGAAGCGACGACCGGGCGCCCGTTCGCCGGACCCTCCGGGCAGGTGCTCAACGAGCTGCTGCGCAACAACGACATCAGGCGCGAGGACGTCTACGTCACGCAGGCCGTGATGTGCCGCCCGGACCGCGACTCCGCCACACCGCCCGAAGCCATCGACGCCTGCCGCCCCCGGCTCTACGACGAGCTGGTGGACAAGAACCCGGATTACACGCTGGCGATGGGCGCTGTGGCCGCCAAGTCGCTGGGGCTCAAGGGCGCGATGTCCAAGCTCCGCGTCGGCCCACCCAAGAAGGTCACGATCATGGCGGAGGATGACGACCCCTACCACCTCCAAGTCATCCCGACCTGGCACCCGGCGTACGCCATGCGCCTGCCGGACGCGCTGCCCTCCATCGACCTGGACATCTCCAAGATCAACAAGGGCGCCACCGCGCACGTCTACGAAGAACCGATCATCACAGTCATCGAGGACCAGCAGGAGGCGTACGACGCTCTCTACGAGTTGTGGGACATGCCCGGCCCGTTCGCCGTGGACATCGAGACCGGCTTCGAGAAGGACGACCTGGACGTCCACGCCGACCGCAGACCGCTACTCTGCGTAGGGGTGGCGTACGAGCGCGGTAAGGTTGCCATCTTCGGCGAAAGTCTGATGGACAACATGCCGTTCCTGGCATCGCTGGGTGAGCTGTTCGTCAAGAAGCCGTTGATCTTCCACAACGGCAAGTCCGACGTCGCCGGGCTGTTCCCGGTCATGGGCGCGGTCAACATGGTCTACGACACGATGCTGGAGCACTACTCGCTCGACGAGCGGACCGGTGGCCACGGCCTGGGCGTGCTCGGGATCGAGATGCTGGGCACGCCGGACTGGAAGAGCTGGACGAAGCCCTACCTTGCCAAGGGCAAGGAGAAGAACTTCGCGGACATCCCGCGTGACTTGCTCTACCGGTACAACGCGATCGACTGCGACGTCACCTACCGCCTGCACGAGCGGTTCTGGGGCGAGCTGACCTGGCAGGGCCGGACCAAGCTGCCCAGCGAGACGCTGGTGCCCGCCGCCAACCAGCTCGTATACCCCGAGATGGACGGCCTCGTCTTCGACATGCCGTACTCGCAGGAGCTGGCCAGCAAGCTGGCAGAGCAGCTCGCCACACTCCGCACGAAGATCGCGGAGTACATCGGCCGGGAGATCAACCCGGGCTCGTGGCAGCAGCTCCTGGTGCTGTTCGACGAGCGGGAGTGGTACATCCCGACGAAGAAGGGCAAGCCGTCGACGGGCGCCCCCGAGCTACAACGTGCACGCGAGGAGGGCAAGTACGACGACGAGGCCGAGGGCTTCCTGGACCTGCTCTTCGAGTACCGGGACCTGGCCAAGGACGACGGCACCTTCTGCCGGGGCATGCAGAAGCAGGCGGAGTTGCACGAGGACGGCCTGCACCGCATCCACACCACGTTCACCCTGCACGTCACGACCACAGGCCGCTTGAGCAGCCGTGACCCCAATTTGCAGAACGTGAAAGATAAGCAGTACCTGCGCCGCCAGTTCATCGCGGAGCCCGGCAACACCTTCCTCCAGGGCGACTACTCGCAGGTCGAAGGCCGCGTCATGGCGGTGCTCTCCGGCGACCAGTACCTGGGCGACCTGTTCAGGAACAAGGACCGGGACATCTTCGACGAGCTGTCCGTGGCCATGTACGGGAAGCTGATCAAGGAGAAGCGGCGCCTGCTCAAGACGTTCTTCTACGGGATCGCCTACGAGCGCACGGCACACGGCATCTCCGAGGGCTTCAACATCCCGCTGGACGAGGCCACGCTCCAGCTCAACCAGTTCAAGTCGCTGATCCCGGGCGTCGAACTGTGGCAGGACGAGGTCTGGGCCATGGTCGAGGACCAGGGCTACCTGGAGACCTCGTTCGGCCGACGGCGTCACTTCCCACTGATCACCAACCGCAACAAGGCTGACATTCGCCGGGACGCGATGGCGTTCCTGCCACAGAGCACGGCGTCTGACATCTGTCTCCGGGCGTTCACCCGGCTGCGTCCGGCCCTAGCGGAGAAGTACGGCGACGCCGTTCAAATCCGACTCAGCATTCACGATGCAATCGTGGTGGAATGCCCGATGGATCTGGTCGAAGAGGTGCAGATCTTCATGAGCCTCTACATGACTTACTCCGGTGACGAATGGGCGCGCGAGCAGGGCTCGGACGTTCCTTTCCAGGTCGCATTCAAGTCCGGCACGAGCTGGGACCAGCTCGACTGAGAGGAAGCCATGCCATTCCCCACCCCTGCCGGTCCTGCTGTTCTGGTTGACAACATCAAGACCGCTAATCAGTGCGCGAAGGCACTGGGCGTGCATCCCAACTCAATTTACAACTGGGCGAAGAACCGCAAGCGTACGCAGTTTCCGAACTCGTTGCCGTTCGATGACCTGGTGTTCGATTACGCCGAGGTCTACGAATGGTTCCGGGAGTGGGCGTTGGAACATCCGCAGCTTTATCCGCACGCCGTAGTGGCAATACTTAGGGAGGAGCCTGTGTCATGAGCTATCAGGGAGTTGCACTCCCGGAACTTGGAGTCCAGGACTTGCCCGCCCCGATCCAGCTTCTCGCGTTCGACCCCGGTGGTCGCACGGGCTGGGTCCGGGCGGAGTTCACCGTCGAAGGTGAACTGGCGACCGAAAGCATCCAGCACGGTGAGCTGGGCGCGGCCTTCGGTGGCGCTAAGCCACATCACTACCGGCTCTGGCGGTTCCTGGAGAAGATGCTCGACGAGAACCCGCACCTGATGGTGGTCGCGGAGGACTACCGGGTCGAATACGCCCGCGCACAGGATCCTGTGGCGCTGGAGTACCTGGGCATTTTGGAGGTCTTCTGCGAGATGAACCTGGTGTCTTTCGAGCGCCAGGATCGCGGATTCAAGACGTTCTGGTCCGACGAAAAGCTCAAAGCCGTCGGATTCTATTTCCGAGGTGAACAGCACGCCCGGGACGCGGCTCGCCATTGGCTGGCCTACGCACGAATGCAGAACCCCATGCTCGCCGTTAAGTTGATGGCGCGACTCAAGTAGGAGAACCCATGGTTAGCAAGAATGTCTGGGTGGAGGCCACGATTCACCCGGACTCTCATCCCGCTCTCGATCTTGGTTGGGGCGGTGTGGCTGAACCGCTCGACAAGCTGCACGTGACGCTGGCGTTCACGAATTACAACGCTGAAACTCTCTCGATGGACTTCGTCATGGAAGAGCTGCGTCCCGCTCTGATGAGGGCCACCGAGGAGCTACCCGCCCTGAACCAGGAAGAGGTCAAGGTCGGCGGCGCTGCGGTGCTTGCACCGGGCAAGGGTGACTTCGGGGTGCTCCTGCTCCAGAACCACCTGCTCTGGAGCTACAACACGGCCTACTCGCGCGTCTTCACCGCCGACGGCACGCTGGACCTGACTTATCCCGGCTGGCTCCCGCACATCACGCTCTCCGAGGACGTCACGAACCACGGAGACATCGAGACGCTGCACTCGCTCGCACGCACGGTGGGCGTCGTCAAGATCGAAAGCGTGTGGCTACGTGCGGGCCGGGTTTGCGTGCCACTGTGAGGGCCAACATCCAGATCGAGATCGACCCCAGCGGCCTGCGCAACAAGCTGGAGATCAACGGGTTCCGGCTGGAGCAGTTCACCACGTCGTTCAGCCTGGACTACGAAGGTGGGCGGGAGATACCCCGCCTGGAGCTGGAGTTGTTCGTCGACGAGTTGACGTACACCGGACCGGCCAGGGTGCACCTGAGCGGCAGCACGATCGACGCGCTCCGCTCGTTGGGCGTCGAGGTACCTCTCAGTCTGGAAAAGTAACTACAGGCCGAGTCCGCCCAGAATGATTCCGACGTCGAGAACAATGGGATTCTGGCCTTTATATTTCCTATAGGCCGCACTGGAGAACTGCCAAATAGGCGTCCAGTTCATTCCACTCGGCGGGCCGGGAAGCAACAGCATGGTGACCGTGTCAGCTTCTAGTTGTGCAATCGCAGTGGTAGCGACCTTCTTATCCAGGCCGTACTTCCACACGAGAAAGTTCCAGATGTGACCCCGCGTGATGGGGTCGAAGTTGCCCACCATGCGCACCAATTGTAGAGCCCGGCGGTGTGGCCAGGGGAGGATCCAGCCACACCGCCGGAGTTCAGATGTCGTCCGAGCCGCGAATGGCCAGGACATCGACCGTGAACGTGGAACCGCCCGGAGCCCCCACGGACTTCTGGGCCTCCACGATCAGGTGCACCTGGCCGCCGACCGGGAACCGGCTCTCCGGGATCACCAGGGACGGCGTGACCAGCCGCGTACGCGGGATCGGCGCCAGCAGCGTCGGGTTGTACGGCGCACTGAGCGAGCCCAGCACCGTGAACGTATCGATCTCCCGGAAGCGCAGATCAATGTTCGTCGCCCCGTCCGACGACCAGTAGTCGAGGATGACCTCGATCGACGGGTTCGACTTCCGGAAGTACGCCTCGCCGACCGTCGTGTAAACGAACGTAGTCTGAGCTGGAGGTGTGCTGCCGATCCGGATCACGTTGTGTGAGATGGACGGTCGCCGGAGCCCGGCGTCGAACGTCTCCGAGTCACCCATGATCACGTTGCCCCGCCGGTCGAACACCTTCACGTTCTGTGTGGCTTCGTCCGACGGCGCTCGTACTTCGATCGCGGCCTGGCCGGTATCGCGGCCGACCGAGAACACGCGGCTCTCCGTCTCCGGGTCGATACCCGAACGCATGAGCACGTCGCCCTGCGAGTTGTAGAACGTGGTGAGCGTCTTGGGCGCTCCGCGCTCCAGCTTGTTGATGCGCTCCTCCAGCGCAGCCAGCCGGTTCGCGAGGTTGGCCTGTGTGGGATACGGCTCTGAGGTGGCCATCAGTCCTGCGTCCCTCCTTCCAGGCTCTGGAACGTGGGTGAGATTCGCTCGAACCCGTCGCTGTCCGAGGGCGGGGTGATGTCGAGCTGGATGATCCGGGCGTTGGTCTCGAAGCCGTCCGGGAAGCGCGGGTCTCCCTGGATGAACGAGAGCGTCCCCCAGTCCCCCACCCAGGCGTCGAAGTCGTCGGTGTTGTTCAGCTCGATGGTCGGCAGGGCCACAGGCATCTTGCGCGACAGCGCCTCCATGTTGGCCCGGGGCTGCACCAGCGACGCGTTGAGCTGCGAGTCGTTGATGACGTAGTCCTTGCGCCGGTACCCGCGCCCGAACACCTCACTGTCGACGTACCGGCCGACCGGCGCCTCCTGCCCCGAGCCCTCGCCGGTCACGAAGAAGTAGTTGCCCGCACCGCCCAGGTTCCGGGTGTAGTAGTAGTTCGAGACGTTGGTTGGGTACTCGAAGAAGAACGCGTCGCGGTCGCGGCCGATGTTCGGGTAGCCCAGCTCCAGGTACTTGGTCGGCGTGTCGTTGAGCATCCGCGTCACGATCCGCCAGTCGAAGCCATCGTCGGCCCGGCTGATGTCGTCCATGACCGAGCGGTACGTCTTGCGGTCCCAGGCGTTGATCTCAAGCTGGCGGAACACGCTGGAGAACACCGGGAACTCCTGGGGGACGACCACACCGATGTTGCCGCCCGGCTGCGCCTGCATGAGGTTCCACAGGTCACGCATGATGTTGAGCTGGTCATCGCCATCCCACACCAGCGGGGACACCCACTCGTCGATGGTCATCATCTCGGGGCTGGATTCCCAGGTCCGCCAGTACACGGCCTGCACCTTGGCCTGGCTGTTGTAGCTCTGGGAGGTCACCTCGCCGCCGCCTCCGAGCAGCGGCACGTCGTTGCGGTAGATGACGATCTGAGTCCGGCCCGGCTCGATCATCTCCAGCATCTCGGCGTTGGCCCGGCGGATGTCCGCTTCGGTGTATGAGCTGGGCAGGTTCGAGCCATCGAGCTTGAACGAGCCCTGCCCGTTGCCACCGTCGGACAGCTTGACGTTGAAGTTCACGCCGTAGAGCGGGATCTCCCCGATCGGCCGACCTGTCAGAAGCTCCCGGAACTCGTAGCGGTATACGGGAGCGGCCATCAGTAGATGATCCAGCCACCGACGTGCATGTACGACGGTGAAGGCGCGAAGCCAGCCGTCATGACCGCACTGTCCGTCGTCTTGACCAGCACCTGGCTACCGCCGGGCAGCGCTCGCCACACCAGCCCACGGTTACCGAAGTCGTAGTTGCCCGCGCCCGATCCCTGCTGCGTCGGCACGATGCCGGGCGGCAGGTCGATGTTGAACGTCGGCCCGGCCGGGACGGTGCCGCCCGCGCCGTTGAAGTTGAACTCCACCGACCAGAAGCACAGCCGGATCGAGGCGATCAGCTTGTAGAAGCCCGCCTTGGTCCCTGTGGCCCCGAGGTTGAAGCCCGAGGGAGTGCCCGGGGTGTACGCACCCTGCTGCACAGTCGGGACGACGTCCCACCGGTTGGCAGTGGAGTTGTAGATCTGGCTGACCTCGTTGTGCAGGGTGTGAACCCGCTGGCCCGGCCGGACGGTGCCCGTCGGCGGGATGTAGAAGTCGTTAGGCGCTTCGGCGTACCCACCAACCGCGTGCACGTACGGCGCGAACCACACGATGTGGCCGTTGTTGACGCTCGACTGTCCGGACGCCACGTTGACGATGGCCAGCGTGATGCCGTTGGCGTCGTTGTTCGGTGCGACCGGGGAGGCAGCGGCGGTGCCGGTCTTGACCTCCAGGATCCAGTCGTTCGAGCCTCCGGAGTACGCCGCGTCGCGCACCTTGGCCTGGACGATGTCGATCCGGCTGGTGCCCGGCCCCGGCGCGGCGGCGATCGAGAGCGTCACGTCCGCGTCGTTGTGACAGATGTAGACGCCCTGCTTGCCGCCCTCCGTGCCGGGCAGAACGACGGTCCCGGAGCGCACGACCACAGCCATCGTGGGCGAGCCGGTCTGCGTGACCTGCATCCGGTTGCCGTGCTCGGGGTGGACGCCTCCCCGGGTAAGGAACCCACCTGCCAGCGGGTGCTCGCCGAACATCGCAGCGGAGTGCATCCGCAGCACTTCGGCGCTGTGGTCGGTACGCCCCTGCATGAAGCTGGGCGGCTGAACGGTAGCCATGCTCTTTCCTCCCTAGCGCCACGCTGAACGGTAGATGACGTCCATCCTGGTACCGAAGGCTCCGCCGCCCTCGATGTCGAACCTGATGCGGTTCTGGCCGGGCTGGAGATCGAACCAGGACGGACGCCGCAGCGTGTCCCGCCTATTCTGCGCCCCGAACAGTCCGTGGAAGCGCACGGTGTGAGCGGCGGTGTCCACCTCCAGGTAGTACGAGCTGGAGTCCACGATCATGTCGAAGGCCATCTCCTGGCCGGTGGTCTCGTTCACGATGTGCGGGTTGATATACGGCCCGTACATCCGGAACTTGGCCGGGGTGGAGCGGTTGCCCGCGTTGACGATCAGCGGCGGGAACGCGTTGGGCGTGATGCCGCCGAACCCGAAGTTGAACGCCAGCGGGAAGCCGAACCCGGTCTGCACCGTGTTAGTGACGTCCAGGGACTTGGTGGTCTCGATCGCCGAGTAGATCCGGGGGTCACCCGCGACGGCGGTGAACGTCACCTCTGCCACACCCAGCCGACGGAGCTGGGTGAGCGAGTAGTTCACGCCGGTCGGCTTGACCCAGAGCAACCGCTGGCCGATGCCCGGGAGCTGCACGTAGAGCGGGACCGGCACGGTGCTCGGAGCCCACTCCTTCTTGAGCTGATCGAGCGTGATCTCCGTGTGGAGGCAGTCGTCGTAGAGCACGCCGGACAGCGAGATCGTTCGGGCCTGGTCGAACTCGGCATCCACGTACGCGCCGTTGGTGCCCTCGCGGTCCTTGACCGTCAGCCGGACCGGCGCCGAGTCCAGCCCGGAGATCTCCAGGATGTCCACGGTCGGGTACGAGGTCGGCGAATTGTCGTTGAGGATGAAGCCGTTCGTCCCGAGCTGGAACGAGAAGTCCGTGGTAAGCGCCACTACGCGATCACCTTCTCCAGCTCCACACCAAGCTGGCGAGCCAGGCCGCTCGGGTTGTCCGTGTTCGAGTAGACGTTGATCGTGATGTCGTTGCCGCCCCGGCGCCGGACCCCGACACCCAGGCCTCCCACACTGCCTTCCGCGCGCTGCTGATCGAGGATCTGCACCAGCCGGTCGAAGCTCTGGGTCTGCGCCAGCGAGAGCACCCGCTCCGCGCCGCCGGTTCCGTTGAGCACGTTGGTCATGCCCGGCCGGAGTAGGCCGCCCCGGTCCATGAGCGCGTTGTTGTTCGCTGCAACGTGCACGTGGTCATAGTGACCCGCGATCTCGGAGGCGTAGAAGCTGGCTCCGACCCGCGCGCCGTTCTTGACGAAGAACCCGCCACCGCCAGAGTGGATCAGCTCCATCAGGCGACCGGACATCCCGTAGAAGCCCGCCGCCATCTGGGCCATGCCCGCCGCGCCACCACCGATCAGGTCGGCAGCCAGACCGGCACCGTGGTAGCCCGGGTCACCCGGCCGGTAGCCGGACGAGACCGCAGCGCCCGGGTAGAACATGCGACCCCACTGGAGGATCCGCGCGATCGAGTTGCCCGACGGTCCACCGAGGTTGGCGTCTCCGCCGCCCGGCATGATGACCGCGACCTTGTCCTTGACCCACTGGATGACGCCGTCCACGATCTTGCGCCCGGCGCCCCTCGCGGTATCGGCCGCCCAGCCGATGCCCGCACCGCCCATGTCCTTGAACTTCTCCAGGATTCCGGATGGGTTGAGCGCGTCGAAGCCAGCCTTGACCAGGTCACCGAGCATGTCGAGCGGGCCACCGGACGGTCCGGTGCGCATGGTGACGTCCCGGCCCACACCGCCCAGCTTGGACATGTCGCCGACCGGGCCGCCCTGAGCCAGGTACGCCTGGTGCTGGAGCGCCCGGCGCCGCAGTGCCAGGACCGCGTTGTGGCCGCCCATGGCCTGCACCTCGCGGGCCGTGATGACGTGCTCGCCGTTGGACAGCATGGCCGGGATGTCGTCGGAGGTGCCGGTACCCGGACCCCAGACCGGACCACCCTTGGCGAACGGCATCGCCACATGGACGTTGTCCGGCTTCACGTTGAACGCGGCGGCCAGCTTGTTGTAGGCCGCGAGCAGGCCGTTGTTCAGGATCGTGTCGACCACGAACTTGACCGGCGCCCGCGCGGTGTCCCGAACCTTGTTCCAGGCAGCCTCGACAGCCCGGCCCATCGCGCCGAACGCGTCCGGGATCGTCTGTGTGGCGAAGTTCCGGATCGGCGTGAAGATGTTGTCCCGGACCCAGTTCCAGATCGTGCTGCTCTTGTCCTTGATCTGATCCCAGACCTGGCTGACCTTCTGGCTCAGTGCGTCCCACGCAGGCTTGATCGTGCTGTTGAAGAAGCTGACGATGGGGTCAAAGACCGTCGACTTGATCCAGTCCCAGGCCGCCTTGCTCCACTGCTTGATCTTGTCCCAGATCGCCTGGATCGCAGCGGCCAGATCGTTCCAGGCGCCGATGAAGACACCCTTGAAGAAGCTGATGATCGGGTCGAAGACGTTGCCCTTGAGCCAGTTCCAGGCCTGGCTGATCCAGTTCTTGATGTTGTCCCAGGCGAGCTTGACGTCCTCCCACAGGGCGGTGAACGCCTGACCGAGGATCTTCGCCCCGATCTGAATCAGACCCCAGACCACCTGGATGGCGGCCCAGGCGATGTCGATCGCCAGGCGGATCCCGTTGAAAGCGGGCGAAACGTAGGTGCGCCACAGGTCCATGAACGCGTTACCCAGGTCGGTCGCCGCGCTCTTGATGCTGTTCCAGACACCCTGGATCCAGTTCCAGACGTTGCCGATGACGTCCTTGATCCAGTTCCACGCCGTACTGGTTGCATTCTTCAACCAGTCCCAGGCGTCACCGATCGCGCGAGCGCCCGCCTTGAGCGCGTCCCAGATCGTCTGGATGTCCCGCCAGGCCGCCTGGAGCAGGTCGACGATGGCGTCCCAGACCACCAGAGCCATGTCCTTGAGCCAGCTCAGTGCAGTCCCAATGCCCTTTACGTAGGCATTTACGGCGTCGTGGAACCATTCGACCTTGTTGTACGCATAGATCCAGGCCGCGATGAACGCACCGGCCACGATCGCCACCAAGGCACCGATGGCCAGTACAGCCCCACCGACGATCGAGATCAGGGTGGCCAGGCCGCCGCCGATCACAGCCACAGCGCCCGCTGCGACGAGTAGCGCGGAGCCGATCACGACGGCCCAGGCGAGGAAGCTCTGCTGTCCGGACGAGAGGTTGTTGAACCACTCCGCCAGGCTGGACAGCCCGTTGATGATCCGTTCCAGCGCGGGGAAGAGCGCGGTACCGGCCTCGACAGCCAGCGCCTTCCACTGGTTCTTCATCTTCTCGTTGCGGACGGCGAGCGTGTCGCTCATCTCGCCGTACTTCTTCTCCAGGGTGCCGCCGGAGTCCGTCATGGCGTTGACCATGTTCTTGAACTCCTTGGCGCCCGCGTCGGTCGCGAGCACCAGGTCCCAGAACCGGCGGGCCTGGATGTTGTTGCCGGAGCCCTTGAACAGGGCTTCCATCTCCTCGGCGCGCGTCGGCGCGTCCATCTGGGCGAACTTCTCCCGCAGCTCCAGCACCACATCGGCCAGCGGCCGGAAGTGCCCGGCGGAGTCGCGGGCCTTGATGCCCATCTCCTCCAGCCGCCCGACCACCTTGGCGTTGGAGAACAGGTCCAGCGCACGACCGGCGGACGCGGTCGCGTTGTAGACCGTCAAACCGGACCGGGTGAGCAGCGCCATCATGCCCGACAGCGTCTCGATGCTCTGCCCGGCGCGGACCGCCGACGGCTGTGCGCGACCCAGCGACCGGGCGAACTCCTCGTAGGTACCGACACCCTTCTGGACCAGGCGGAACTGCACGTCCAGCACGCGGCCGACGTCCTCCACCGGGATCTTGAAGGCGTTGAGCTGAGAGATGACCAGGCGACCGGCCGTCTGGATGTCCGTACCACCCGCGACAGCCGCCTTCGAGAACGCACGCAGCAGGCTCTCGGCCTGCGGAACGTTGACGTCCATCGACGAGAAGATGTCGAAGAAGCCCTTCTGGATGCTCTCGAAGGGCACCCCGAAGTCCCGGGCGACGTTGAGGCCGATGTCCCCGAGCTGCTTGAGCGAGACCCCGGTGTCGTCCACCTGGGTCTTGGTCATCGCCGTGGCCTTCTCGTAGTCCACAGCCTGCTGAGTGAGCTGATAGATGCTGGCCAGCGCGATACCACCGGACGCGGCCATGGCGGTGCCCGCCGTGGTCATCGCGGCGCCGGTATCCCGCAGCTTCTGGTTCGCCTGCGCGCGTTCAGCACTCGACTTCTTGATCGAGTCGATCTCGCGGTCCACCGAGTTGATGTGGGCCTGGCGCTGGTTGATCTCCTCGCGCATGTTCGAGACGACCTGGCGCTGCGCGTTGATCTGGTCCTGTGTGGTCCGGACCTGCTGCTGCGCAGCCAGCACGTTGTTGCGGTGCGTCTGTTCAAGCTGCTTGTTGCCGTTGATCGACTGCTGCGTGACGTTGATCTGGTCACGCATGGCGTTGACGTCGTTCTGGCGCTGGATGATGCTGTCCCGGACCGTGTTGATCTGGTCCTTGAGCGCCAAGTTCGCCTGGTTGAGCGAACGGATCTGCTCGCCCGAACCCTCGACGGAACGGAGCTGGGCGATCCGTACGTCGTTGTGCGCCTTGGCGTTCTGGAGCATGGCGACGGCGTTCTGGTCCACAGCCTGCCGGTGCTGGAGTGTGGCGAGCTGGGCCTGCTGCGTCGACTTCGACGACTCCAGCATGCTGGTGCCGTACTGCACCATCTTCTGGCGGGCCTGTTCGGTCGCCACCGTGGACTGCTGCGTTGCCTTCTGGGCTTCGAGCTGCCGCTGCGCGTACTCCGCGTGTGCCTTCGCGTTCCGCGCAGCGGCCTGCTCTGCCTGGAGGTGAGCCTTGGCGGCCTGCGCACCCATGAGTTCAGCGGACGCCCGCGCCTTGTCGAGGTCACGACCCAGTGAGTTCAGGGCGGCGTTGGCCTCGTTCTTGGCCCGGATGACCAGGTACAACTCACGCGTGCTTAGCGCCACCGCGCTTCCTCTCTCGCTCTTCCTTCTCGTTCTGCGCCTTGATGACCATGCGCATCATCTCGACGACGATCCAGGGTTGTTCATACAGACCGCCCGAATAGGGCAGAACGTTCAGGACACGACAGAGATCGGTCATCTCGATGGACTGAGCCACTTCGTTCGAAGCGGGAGCGCCCATCAGAGCACGCTCGATCTCTACTGCGAGTTTCCCGGCTCCTCCCCGCTCTCCCAGTTGTTCAGGTCGTCGATCAGCTTGCTGATCTCCTCACCGATGCGCGGGTCGAGCGACTCGAAGTCAGCCTGGTTGCCCAGGTCCAGCGGCACGTCCTCGCCGTTGATACCGGCCTTGGTGAGGTTGTGCTCGACGACGCAGGAGCGGAAGTCGATGAGAGTGGCGGCCTTCTGGAGCATCGAGATTTCGGTCTCGCTGGTCTGGGTCTGACCACGCCGACGAGGTCCGGTCTCGTTCTTGAGCGTCATCTTCATGGCCTGCTCGGAACGCCCGAGCTTGGTGCCGTACGGCATCGGCTTGAGGATGACGTAACCGCCGGGGCACGAATCGAGTTCGTGGCGGATGGTGTCGGTAGAAACGGTAGCGCGAGGCATGTACTTCCTCCCTTTCCTCGCTAGATGAATGCCCCCGACACTGCCTCGGCTGTTTAGGCCGGGACAGCCCCGGGGGCCTGCCAGCAGATTACGTGATGCTCTCTGCCGTCTTGATGACCATCGAGTAGGCGTTACCGGACGCGGCCCGGATGCCCTGGTAGCTGATCGAAGCACGGACCAGGTCCGCCTGCCCCGACAGCCCCACCTCGTAGCTGTCCTTGATGGCCGCGCCCATCAGGAACGTCATGTCCTCGGAAGCCGACTTAGTGGCCTTCCAGGTGACGCTCTGTGCGGTGTACGCCTTGAAGGCGTCGTAGTCCGCCCGGGTGTCGAAGTCCCGGTCCACCGACAGAGTGACCTCGCGCTCGCCGAACTTCACGAAGCGAGCGCCACGCGCACCGGCACCAGTGACCATGCGGTACTGGGGCTCGGCGTTGTCGTTGATCGTGGTGTCGAAGCCTTCGGTGTCGAAGATCTGCGCACCGGTCGGGATCTCCAGCGCGATCTCACCCGCGCCGAACGGGATGGAGGTCGGCCAGGTCGGAGTCGGAACGGACTGGCTCGCCTCGTCGTTGCCGACGATCGAGTAGGTCGCCACCAGCGCCCCGCTGTCCACCGAGTACGACGCCTGCCCCACGAGGCAACCGACGTAACCGAAGACCTGACCATTGCGCACGACGGTGATCGAGGCGGTCTTGCCCGACGCCGTGTTGGCCCCGGTCGCGCCACACACGCCCGTGTACGTGTAGACGTACGGACCGGCGCCGGTCTTGACCAGCGCGCCCCGCATGATGTGGTGGAAGTAGACCGCGACGTCCGGCGTGACCTCCAGCTCGACGTCACCTTCGACGTGCACGTTGCCGGGGATGGCAGCGGTCACGTCCACGGTTCCGGCGATCGGCCGACGCCAGACGGTGTCCTGCATGTAGTTCAGGGACTCCGAGCGGATCGGAATGAACTTGGTGGGGGCCACGTAGGTCCCGGACACCGTCTCCAGTGCGATCCCCAGGAACCCGCAACCCGCGAGTCCAACAGCCATTACTTGTCACCCTTCGCGGTTTCGCCGTCCTTGTTCTGGACGGGAACGGGAGTACCGGCCACGTGAGCGGGCTCTTCGGGCTCGCCCACCGGCTTGGCCTTCGACTCGCCACCCCGGACCGTCTTGGCCTCGACACCCTCCATGAACTTGGCCCGGCCCAGAGTCACGCCGGTCAGGTTCTTGAAGTTCGCGGCCTGCTCGGCATCGACCTTCACGGTCGTGCCGTTCTTGACCTCCCCGATCCCCACGATGAGCACGGAAGTGTCACCGGCGGTCGGGATGTCCACCGTGAGTTCGTAGTCCACCGGTGTCCTTCCTTTCTCCTGGTCAGCAGGGTAGTCCCTCGCGGGACATGCCACGGACCGTCAGGATGACGGCCTTGTACTTGCTGTCCTGCTTGTACGCGTAACCACTCTCCAGGTCGGTGACGATGAAGTCCATCGTCAGCCCACCCAGCGTGTGGTCCCGGTGGAGGATCTCCTCGACCTGCTCGCCGAGACGATCCACCTCCTCGCGCACGATCTCCTCGCCCTGCGTGATCTGACTCAGGTAACACATCACCTGGGCGGTGAAGTAGATGTCGTAGACCCGCTGGAGCTTCTGGCTCTCCAGGTCGCGGCTCTTACGGACCGGCTCGACGCAGTAGGACGGTGTGGTCGGGTACTTGTCCTGCTCGCCGTACCACACCCGCGCGGGCTTGCCGTTGTACGCCAGCTCGGCGATGGCAGCGTTGAGCGCGGCCTGCACTCCCTTGCAGAAGTCGGTCAGGCTGGTGGTGAGCGGCGAGAAGTCCGGAGGCTGCGTCATCGGCGGAACCACTTACCGCGTGCCCGCCGCTCCATCCAGGCCAGGAACACCGCCTCGATCATCACGGCGTCTTGGTCCTGGATGAGCAGGAACGGGCGTGGCGGCACGTCCACGGTGCGCGTCCGGCCGGACCGGCTGGCGCCTCCCTCGGCTACAGCCGCCCGGGTCTTGACGTTGGCAGGCCAGTTGGCGATGACCGCCGACTCCTGCCCGATCTCCCACCGGCTGAACTGTGTGGCAGCCTGCCGGAGCTTGCCGGTCTCGACCAGGATCTTGGTGCCGGTGCCCTGCCGGGTACGGCGCTCGATGGTCTGCTCACTCAGCGGGGTCCACGGCGGGCGCCCGCCCACCTGAAAGTTCGTGTCGATCGACGGGATGACGACCTGGCGCACGGCCTCGCGGAGCGGGGTGCGCATGTTGGACAGGTCGCGGTTGATCTCGCGGAGATCATCGCGGATGCTCTCCATCGGCGGGTCCACCTCAAGGGTGACCCAGCCTGCGTCTACCTTGCGGTTCCAGACGGGCATCAGAGCACCATCCCCACCGTGAACAGCGGGGGACCGGCGCCCGGGTCAAGCGCCGTCGGGCCGGTCTGGCTGGAGCTGTCGTCGGTCGGGTAGAAGCGCGGCTCCCGGGCCACACCGACCACACCGGCAATCTCGGGGATGTCGACGGCACCCGTGGCGATGGCCTCCGTGAGGTCGTTCGCCATGTTCTCCAGGCGGCGAGCCCACGGGTTGCGGCCCTCGTCCTCGCTGTACTGACGGTCGTACAGGAGAGACATGTACCGCATGGCGATCAGCGTCCGCACGAGCTGCGGTGTGGTCGCGTCGTTCACCCACAGAGCCTGGATGACGGCGGGGTCGTAGACCCGGCCCAGTGCACCCAGCACCTGCGCTTCTACCTGCGTAAGGAGGTTGGGATCCAGACCGCCCATGTCGGTCAGGTCCATCTTCGAGGACTCGGCCCACGCCTGGGCTTCTGTCAGCGAGATCCGAGCCATCGCACTCCTCCCTTAGTGAAAGCGGCCCGCCCCGCCAGCCCTGGCAGCAGGGCAAGGTAGGACGGGCCGCCGTCGTACTACTTGCTGTCTTCCTTGCGGGCCTCGGCCTCTTCCTTCGTCTCCCGGCGCACCGCGCCCGAGACCAGAAGCGGGCGAAGCTCCTCGTCCGACAGACCCTCGACCGGGTCGCCAGGAGCGGTCAGCTTGACCGGCTCCTTGTCGGTGCCCTTCGGCTTACCGACCGGCGTGACCGCGATGTAGCGGCCAGTCGAGTCTTCCTCGTTGACCAGGTCGTTCTGGGCGAACGGGACGGTGGTCAGACCGCCCTGCACCGCTTCGAGCGAGACCTTGCCGGTACGGACGGCCTCCAGGCGCGAACCCTGGCCGTCCCACTCCTTGTCGTCCTTGGTCGTGGTGACCTCGGCCTGCGGACGGTCGGCTGCGTTACGCAGCTCCGCCTCGCGGGCGACGACCGGAGTCGCCACCTTGCGCTGCTCTGCCATCTCCTACTCCTCTCTGACCCGGCTACTACAGGGCGTTGTAGTCGGCGTCGGTGATGGTGTTGGTGATGACGTACCCCGTGATGACCTTGCCGAGTGCGTCGGTACCGATCAGCTTGAGGTCGTACTCCCACTGCGTACGGACCACGTCGGACCGACGCACCTCCTCGCGCCAGCGGTCCACCGTGAGGGGGTAGCGCGAGAACATGTAGCCGAACGCCGGGGTCTTGAGGCCCGGAGCAGGCGGAACGTACGCCATGACCACGGCGTCGCCCCAGATGTAGTCCATCGTGGCCGCCTGGCCGATGGCCGCAGTGTTGTACTGCGCCTTCGGGACGATCACGTTGAAGCCCTGGAGACCCAGCGCCGCGATGACGTCCGCGTCGGTCAGGTTGTCGCTGCGAACGTAGGTGAACTTCGCCAGCAGCTTCGGGTGCCACCGCAGGAACGACATGACCGGCGACGGGATGATGATCGTGTTGGCCGGGGGCGACCCCGCACGCTCGATCCGCCGCTTGGCCGTCTCGATGTTGAACGCCGGGTCCGAGTCGGCATCGGCGTAGTCCGAGATCGACCAGGTGGCCGAACCGGGGGTGCCGTTACCGGTGGCGACCAGCGCCTTGCTGTGGCCGGTCGCGTAGTTGCCCGGGGTGGTGACGAGGTTCCGGATGGCGATCTCACGCGAGGTGGTGAGCTTGCCGGTCAGGATCTCGACCGCGTCGGACTCGGGGTTGATGCCCGAACCCGCCGGGATGTTCTGCCGCTCTTCGTCGGTCACGGCCATCTGGAGCGCGTGCTCCATGGTGAAGTACGTGTCCGAGCTGAGGGACATACCCGGGATCTCGTTGGCCTGCGTACCGGGTGCCCGGTAGTCGACCTCAGGGGTACGGGTGGTGGACCGGTCGGTGAAGACGTAGTACTTCGCCGACTTGTCGGTGACGGGAACGCTCGGGAAGAGCTGCTCGCCGACGAAGCCCTCGGCAGGCCAGCCAACGCTGATCTGCGAGAGGACCGGGTCAACGATCCGAGTCCCGTTCTGGAAGCTGTTCCAGACTGGCATTTTTCAGCTCCTCCTTACGGCAGCGCGACGGCGCCGACGAAGAGCTGGACCTCGATCTCGTCGCCCGAAGCGGCAGCAGCCGTCCGAGCGATTCCGGCCGGGGTCTGGCCCGTAACGGCGGTCTGTGCGCGACCGTTGGCGGCCGGGGCCACCTTGGCGTCCTTGGCAATCGCCGCGTTGGCGATCATCCGGACGACGGACGGTGCGATCCAAACCGGGGCGACATGCTTGCCAGTCACCGCGTAGGAGTCGGAGAAGCTCTCCTGGTTGACACCCAGGACCACGTCGTTGACGCCAGTGATGGCGGTCGCCGACTGGGCCACAGTGCCCGCCTTCACGAACAGTCCTCGGGCGAGACCGGTAACCGGCTGCCAGAGGTAGCCCTTACCGAGCTGGTAGTCAGCCATTAGCTACCCACCACCTTGAACGCCGTGGTTGCGTCGTGGTACTCCGAGAACAGCATCGGGTTCTGGATCTGCGCTCGGCGCAGAGCCTCCTTGAACGGAACCGAGTCCTCCTTCTCGATCTTCGAGATGAGGTCGGTGAACTCCTTCACCGCGTCCCGGCTCGCAGCGGTGCTGTGCGCGACCGGGTTGCCAAGGGCAGCCGACTCGCCCAGCTTGACCGTGCCCTTGCCCTCGGCGAACTGCCGCATGATGCCCAGCAGCTCCGCCCGCTCCTTGGCGGGCAGCTTGACCAGGAGCGGCTGCGCCAGCTCCTTGACGGCCGGGGTGATGGCGGTCGTGGTGTCCGCGTCGACCTCGTGGAGGCTCGTGCGAACCTCCGCGAGACGCATGGACGCCTCCATCTCAGCCAGACGGCGCTTGCTCTCCACCTGCTCGGCCAGCAGACGTGCGACGACCGGGTTGCCCTCGGCCAGCTTCGCAACGTCGTCCTCGGCCGGGGCGACCGGGGCCGGAGCCTCGGCGAGCTTGGCGACGACGGCCTCGATGACCGCCTCGTCGCTCGTGCCCTCGGAGAGCTTGAGCGCCGTCCGGATAGCAGTGAGATCCACTGCGCCTCCTTCGGTTGCTCCCTCACCACCGGTCGGCGGTGTGGTTTCCTCGGCGAGCCGCGCCTGCTCGGCCTCGCTCTCCGAGAGATTTACGGGGACCATGCCCTTGATGAACGGCCGGTTGGTCAGGCCTCCACCGAAGAGCACGTCCTGGTAGGTCGTACCGGATTCCGCGTGCGTCCACTGGTCGGCGAACTCAGCGGAGAAGTACCGGTACTCCTTGGCCCGGATCTTCTTCGCTGCCTCGTCGGTCCAGTCGACGAGGTACCAGATGCCGTCCTCGCGGGCCTCGGCCTTGAGCACCCAGCCAGCGGCGTCCATCCGCATGGCCTTGTGGTCGTAGTCGACGTCCATCGAGATGCCACGAACGCGCCGCTCTTCGTTCGCGACGAAGCGTGCGGCGCGGTCGGGGTCGATGACGATCTCGTCGAAGATCGGGTGCGCGTAGCGCCCGTACTTCAACGCCATGATCCAGCTCTGGTTTGAGTTCTCGTCCAGGGTGATAGCAGAAAGGTCCGACCGGTAACTCGCCCGCACGTCCCTACCTCCCTGGTCTATTCACGCACAGTGTGCCTGAATAGGGCCATCCAGCGCTACTGGGGGCTACACCTTCGCTCCCGTGGAGTCAACCGGAGCCACGACGCGGTCGTAGGTCCAGAGCGCCACACCGGAGGCGACCAGCGCGGAAATCATCGACATCTGCGCGTCGCTGATGCTCACGCCGAATCCGATGGCGACCGAGAGAACGGCCTGGACCACACCGACAACAGCGGGCAGCGCCTTGTCCAGCTTGACCGCCGCCGCAGCCGCGAAGCCCAGCACGGCGGAGATCGCCGCGTTCAGCAGCGCCTGCTGGTTGTCGGTCCAGTGCAGGACCATCGAGCTGAGAACCTGGATGAGCACGGCCAGGAACGTGGTGACGAGCACGGGCTGGCGCCCGAAGATCTTGCCGTCCTTGAACATGGGTCCTCCTACTGGGCTCCGCCCGGCCAACCCGGGTGGCTCCTGATGCGGGTGCGCAACTCGATGATCTCCGCACCCTGCGCGCGGATGTGCTTGTCCCGCTCTTCGATCTCGTCCTTGAGCTGGCGGATCCGGATGTCGGCGGTGTCCCGCTCCTCCTGGAGCTTGACCTCCAGCTTCGCTACCTGCTCCCGCAGCCGGGCGACTTCCTCCTTGAGCGGCATGACCAGAGACAACGCGGTATCCGAGAGCACGTCCACCGCATCGATCTTCATCTTGTCCGTACCCGCCGAGACGCTCCGCTTCGTCGCCCTCACGGTGAGAAGCTGGTACATCCCTCCGCCGCCACCGAGCGCGACGATGAGCGAGATCAGGATCGTCAGCCAATCCGGTAGCCCACCACCCGTTGACGCATCGGCCGCCAAGACTGCGGGCGCGGCTACCAGAGCGACGATCACTCCCGCTATTCCTCCTCGTTCGTGGCCCTCTTCACCGCTTCGGTAGTGAGTGCGCGGATTCGGATCAAGATACGTCCGATATCCACCGCACGAACCACAGAGGCCCCAGCGAATCCAAGGACGAACCCGGCAGCCGCTACTGCGTTCCACCCCCCGCTCGAAATGAGAGCAAGAGCGTAGACCGTACCGGCCGACGCCAGCCCGAACAGTCCGGCCCTCTCGATCAGCAGCCCGGCCAGTGCTTCCCGCCAGAAGATCCCCGCCAACGCTGTGGCGCTGGCCAGGGTCAACAGCACGTACCAGATCACCACGAGCGTGGTGGGTAGTCCTCTTTCCAGCGCACCGCTGGTGGGCTCCAGGACGCGTGACACCCCGACCATCACGGCCGCGATCAGCATCGCCACCTCGAACGGGTGACGCCGCCCCAGGTCGTGTGAGTACGTCCCGTGCGCTACGCGTCCTGGCACCCAGCATCTCCTAGTCCAGTCCCGCGACCTGGCTGGCCTGCGGAACGATCTCCGTACCGAAAGCCGCGAGCGCAGCCTCGTTCTCGACGACGAACGGCTCCGTGACCTTCGCCTTGTTCTTGGCATCCGCCCCGGTGGGGAGGGCCTTGAGGTTGGCGCCCTGGAGCGCCTCCAACTGGGCCGGACCCAGGTGCTGGAGCTTCCCGTCCTGCCGAACCAGGTAGACCTCGGGCTTGCTCCGCAGCTTCACGAACTTGAACATGTCATCGTCCTCCCAGGTAATCGTGACAGCAGAGACTGGCGTTGTCTTCGGGACGGTCGGCTTGGCCACACCGAACATGTCGTTGAACAGGTTCGACGTGAACTGCGTCCGGCTCCCGAGCACCTCCAGGTGCAGGTGGCCATCACCCGACGGACCCTGCTTCCGGCCGTCCCAGTCGTACTGCGAGTAGTTCACGTTGATGAAGTCGATGAAGCTCGTGTCGTAGCCCGCCGACTTCATCAGCTTGAGGATGCGCTTCTCGACGTCGGCGTAGCCGGACTTCATCACGTCGATCGCGGTGACGATCCCGTACGGCGCGCTGGGCTTCCACGGCGTGTGGCCCCCCACCCGCGACAGGTGGTACTTGTCACCGATCGAGTACCAGGTGATGCCCAGCGCATCGAGCTGCCTGCCCAGCACCGCCAGGCCAGGTGCCAGACTCCAGCGCACCGCCCTACCGGTAGTCGGCCGGATGACCGTCCCTGAATAACCGCCCATCTACAACGCCGCCCGAACCGCTGCGTCCTTGGCTTCCAGCAGCTTGCGAAGGACCACCGGCTTCTCCGGGTTGTCCGGCAGCGTCGCGGCCATATCCAGTGCCAGCTCCCCGAACGGCTGCGAGATCACCTTCAACTTCTCCGGAAGGTGGTCGTACTTGAAGTACTTGATGATGTGCTCAGTTGCCGCGTGCATTACTTACCTCCCGAGCGATCGGTACCTGCGTTGGCCTGGGGCGGACCCACCTTCGGGTTGCCCTGCCGGGGCTTACCCGCCTGCTGTCCCCGCTGCTTGACCGCGTCTCCCTTGGTCGTGGCCACCCCCTTGGTGTTCGTACCCGCCGGGGCCTTGTCGTTCGGGTTCTGCCCTCCCTCGGCGGGCTCGCCCTCTTCCCCCTGCGGGTTCTGTGGGGTCTCCGTGATCCGGCGCGACGCGAGGTCAGCCATCGGCAGGTCCAGCTCCTTGCGAAGCTGCGCCTCCAGCACCTCGTCCGGCGTGATGAGCGAAGCACCGACCAGGTTCCGAATGGCGAAGGACCGGGTCCGCATGTCCTCGAACTCGCCGATCCAGCGCGGCGTGATGCGCGGGTACTTCTTGACGTTCGCCCAGTTGTAGTCGACCAGCTCCCGCACGACCCAGCGATTGAGCGTGTCGGCGATCCGGTCGGCCAGGTACCGGGTCGACTTCATGAACAGGTCGTACTCGTTGTCCGAGTCGCCCCACAGCACGTTCTTCTCGATCTGGTCGGCGTGCCACTGCGCGGACTCCAGAGCGTCGGCCACAGAGCCTTCAATCTTCGCCCACTCCAGCTTCCACTGCGGGTCAGGCAGCACCACGTGCGCCCGCTCGTTCGCCCGCAGGTTCCGGCCGATCTCCTCGGCCAGCTCCAGATCGTCGTCGGTCGCACCCGGCGGCAGCGTGATGACCGGGACACCCACGGCGTGGCGTTCCTTCTGGACCGCGTCGATCTTCATCAGCGCGGTCTGCATCATCCAGTGCCCATACGCCGCACGCAGCACGGACGTTCCCTGGAGGTCCCCGGCCTCCCCGTCCAGCGTGAACACCACGAGCTGGCTCATCTCGATGGGCACGTTGCCCTGCCCCGAGCTGTTCCCGATCGGGTAGGCGTTGCCGTCGGGCCGCACCTCGTACTGCCCGGCCGGGTAGAACCACACCTTGACCGGCGAGCCGAACTGGTCGTACTCGATGTGCTCGACGTCCAGCGGGTGACGCGGCGCCAGCTTGGCCAGCCGGATCATCGCCCCGCCGCCCGGCCGGGTGTCCCGGATGTAGACCTTGTTCAGCATCGAGTAGCCGTAGCGCAGGAACAGGTTGATGTCCGAGAGCGTCTGCGCCCACGTGACATCGAGCCCCTCGAACAGGTTCTCGGCCACGAACTCCGCCTGCTTCTTCGCAGCCGTGGAGTCCTCGCCCGGCAGCACCGTCCAGCGGGCCGACTCGATCGGGGTCTGGATCCGGCGGATGGCCCGGCGGACCGCCCCGTTCTCCCGCCACATCTGCCGGTACTTGGCGATACCCGCCGTACCGCGCAGTGCGGTGTTCGGGTCCTGACGCAGCGCGGAAGTGAAGGGCGACGGGGACGCCGTGCCCGCCTCGCGGAAGCTGGCCGCGTCCGGGTTGACCTTGGCCGCCGTACGGGGCTTGGTCCCCACCCCGGTAGCCAGCTCGATCGTCCGGCCGTCCGGCAGCCGCTCCACCAGGAACGGAACCCCGTCGGACGTCTCGCCGCCGCCCACGACCCGTCCGGCATCTGGCAGGCCACGGGCGGCGGCGCCCTGCTCGGCGGCACCCACGACGGCACCATCCGAAGCTGGCAGATTACCCGACTTCTCTGCGGGCGTGTCGTCCCAGCCCAAGTCGGTGATACCGATGACGCCGGGGGACGGACGCGTGGGCGGGGTCGGCACCGCCTTGCTGATCTTCGGCACTAGAACTGCGTCCCTTCCGCTGTCACCAGCAGATCGTTGGAGATGTAATCGCGCCCCGCGTCCGCGCGCCAGGCAGGACGCAACCCGAACCTCTTCGAGTCCCCACCAGTCAGCCCGGCCAGCAACTTGGTCGCCATCCCGTTATGCCGGTAACCCAGGCTGAACACATGCACCAGCCCATACCGCAGAGCATCGCAGGTGTGGTCGCTGGAACGCTTCGCCTGCTCACGCGGGTCCAGATCGCTCTTCGCCGCCGTCGGCGCCGCCCGGTAGTTGATGTGCTCCCGGACGGTGTTGCCGCACGCGTTGTCGAAGAAGATGCTCGGCTCCGCCCCCGGCGTGCCCTCGGCCGCCTCAGCGTCGCGCGGCAGCAGGAACCGCTTGACCATGCTGATGCCGTCGCGCCAGTTGCTCTTGGCCAGCGGATCACCCACCGTCGGCGCCATGATCTGGTTGAGCACCGCGATGGCCTCCGGGTCAGCGGAGTCCCCGAACATCAGGTCGATCTTGTACCCCTCCGGCTGCGGCCGGGACTTCATCATCTCCACGTGCTGCTCGATCGTGAGCCCGGCAGCGTAGTGCTCTCGCCACACCCACACCCGATCGAACGGATCCACCTGGAACTCGACCGCCGCCAGCGGGTTGGTGAACCCGAAGTCCCAGGTGATGTAGTTCGGCCAGTCCGGGTTGTAGGAGACCGGCTTGACGTGCACCGTCTCGTTGAACTCCGGGTAGATCTGCCCCTGGAACGCGGCGAAGGACGCGCCGTACTCCTGGAGGAAGATCGGCGTCACCGTGTTGCGCTTGATCTCCAGGATCTCCGGGTCGTCCTCCCCGCGCGGGAACACGTACGGGTTCGCCCAGCTCGGGAACTGCCAGCTCTCGTAATCCGGCTCGTTCGGGTCCTGGCCCTTGCGCCACAGGTCGTACACCCAGTTGGCGGTCCCCTCCGGTGTGGTCGGGAAGGTCGCCCACCCCCGCACGTCCGAGAGCGCGGGCCGGATGAACTGCGCCCAGGTGTTGGACGCCTGCTTGGCCGCCTCCGACATGATCACGCCGTGCAGGCCGTCACCGACCAGCGTCTCGGGGTGGTCGGCCGACCGGACCTCCAGCCGGGTGTTCCACGGGAACTCGATCCACATCTTGCCGTTGGCGCGGTTGTACGTCCCCTTGATGTCCGTCTCCGGACCGATCAGGTGGAACCGCTTGAGCGTGTTCCAGATGACCCGGAACTCTCGTTCTCCGAGGTCGTAAGTGGGGCCAACAATCCAGTACCGACGATCGGGAACGAACAATTCGGGCATGAGATCCATGGCGGACATCTGAGATTTACCGAAACGTCGGCCACACACAGGAAGGCGGAAGCGCGCCTGGCTGAGGTGGAAGAGCCGCTGCTTCTCGTGCGGGTTGTATCCAACGTTCCTCCAGAACGCCCACTTGTCGATCTGACGCTGGGCATCAACGGCCGGTCCCAGGGGACTACCCACAGCGGTCCTCTCCCGGCTTCACGACGGACCCGGTCTGGGTCACGTCCTCGACGTACGGCACCCGGCGGTGGATAGGCAGATCCTCGTTGGGGGGCCGAGACGGAGCGGGCGGCGCTGCCTTGGTGGGTGGGTAGCGCCGCTCGTACTCCGCCCGGGGCAGCAGCTCGGGGAACCGCTCCTCCCGCTCCCAGGAGTTCCACAAGAGGCACGTGGTGCAGAAGAGGCAGAACGTGACGACCGCGTCCCCCAGGGCGTGCATGTCCCAGAGGTTCGGGTCCGCCCCGGTGACTGCCTTGAGCAGGTGCAGGACGGTGCCGATGAACGTCGCCAGCCAGGTGACGGCCAGCAGCCACGCGTAACGCGGGGCCTGGTACTTCTGCCGGTGCTTGAAGCGAGGGACGTCAGGCGCGGCGTAGACATGGGGGTGCGCCCCGGCGGTCGGCTGCGAACCGATACCAGGGCGCACCTTGTTGTGGCGAGTGCCCATACGGGCAAGAGTAGGTCACGACCAGGGCGTACGCCTACAAGCCACCCACAGCAGGATCTGAGGACCGACCAGAACGAGCACCATCAGGCCAGCCCGCCAGAGCATTACGCCTCCACAGAGAACCGGTGCGTGGTGTGCACCCCTCGTGCGGTGCAGTGAAGCACGTGCCCGGAGTTGGTCTCCAGCTCGGCCAGGCATCCCTCTCCGCCGGTCCCCCGCCGCTGGTCCAGTTCGTGCGTCACGATCTCCCGGATCAGCTCTGCGATGGCGCTCATGCCTTTTCCTTCTCCTCGCCCTGCAAATGCTCCAGCCAGGCTGCTCGCGCCTGGGTCTCCACCGACCCAATTGGACACGTGATCTCCTCGGACTCCCAGCGACCACACTGACATTCGGCCGTGAACACCATCTCGTCTTCGTCCTGGCCGTCGCGGGTATCCGCTTCGACCCTGCCAACGGGGTACAGGGTCAGGCCGCATTCCTCCGGGACCTCAACGGTTGCCATCGGTCTCCTCGTGGCCCTCGATCACGATCCCCAGCGAGAGCTGTTCGGCGTTGGGCTCATCCATCTTCCGGCCGGTCGTGGTGCTGTGAACACCGCGCGGCCACACCGGGCTGATCAGCTCCTCGGCCGGGACACCCTCGGCACGCAGCCGCTGGTACTCGGCGGACAGCCGGTTGTACTCCTGGGTCTGCTTGGCCCGGTCCAGGCTGCTGGTGGTCTCGTCGTCCTGACTTTCGGCGGCGCTCATCGGCGGTGCCTTCCTCGATAGAGCGAGATGTCTACGGGCTGGAGTGGATCAGTACGGGGCGTTGATCCCGCGCCGCTTGCGCTTCCGAAACCACCACGTCAACAGGCTTCCACCCAGCAGGATGCCCAGTCCGAGCAGAAGCAAGCCCCCGAGAGAAGCGCCCGTGGTCGGCAGCGCGCTCGGGTCGCCCGGGTTCCCGTCAGCGGGGATCGGAGCCGGAGCAGTAGTCGTCGAGGACTTGCTCGGCGTGGCGCTCGAAGACGCGCTGGTACTGGGCGACGCGGTCCGGGTCGATGACGGCGTTGAAGACGGGGAGCCCGTAGTGGACGGGGTCACGCTGGTAGAGGTGCTCGGCGAACCCGTGCTCGATGGTGTGGTCGTCGGCGTCGCCGTCGGAGAGGTCGTCGGCTTCGGGCATGAGAGCTGGTACGCCTTCCCCTGGAAGCTGACGGACTTGACCGTGGTCTTGATCCCGTTGGCCGGGCTAGCGGTGTAGCCGACCCCGAACGTCTGGACCTTGTGACTCCGCTTGGCAGGCGGCATGTCGACCAGCTTGTCCGGGTCGGTGTTCTCGTAAGTCACTTGCTCGGCAGTGAGCGTCCAGATCAGCTTGAACCGATCCCAGCGCAGCGTGCCGTACTTGCCGTCGTCCCCGAACACCTCGACGGAGAAGAACGACGGCTGGTCGGGGTTCGGGCTCGCAGAGAACCCGCCGTTGACCAGTGCCTTGGTCGTCAGGCCCTCCGGCGCTGCGTGGTGGATCAGATCGCTGTCCTCGAACACCAGACCGCCGAACGTGAAGTCCGGCAGCCGGTGCGCCTCGTCCGGGTTGGCGTACCAGCCCGCCAGGTCGCAGGGGTTGGTGTCGGTCGGAACAGCGGGCGTTGGGACGATGGCATGAGCTGTCGTGGCGGCCATGGTGAGACCGGCGGCCACACCGGCAATGGCCAGCGCATAGGTCAACTTGCGGGGCATCAAGAGTCCTGGGGATCGGTGGCGGGGTCCTGGTCGATGACCATACCCCCATCCACTGGGGTCTGAGGGTAGTTGGGGTTGGTGGTCGGTCGTTCCACGACCACACCGTCCAGGATCCGCATCACGGGGTTCTCCTCCGTGACGTTGAGCTGGAGACTCGTCTTGGCCTTGCCGTTGGCCCGATCCAGCAGATCACTGGCCGCACGGAGCCTGGTGTTCTCGTCCTCGGCGTTCACGGCCAGGTCCACGATGGTGTAGGCCGCCAGCGGGGCCGCATCCTCGATGATCCGCTCCGCCAGGGCCTTGCGGGTGATGTCCCCGTGGGCTTGCAGGTCGGAATACATGCGGTCCAGGGCCTTTTCCGGCAGGAACGGCAGTTCTCGCGGCATGGGCTTCTCCTTCCGGGAGTTTCCCGGGATTCTGCTGGATTGTATGGGACTGGACAGGGTTCTGTGGGGTTTACACGGGTTGTTGGTCGTAAGTCCCCCAGATTTCACCCGCGAAAGTCAGGTACGGCATCATGTTTTGTGCGCCCGCTATGTCCGTTAATATAGTTACGCGCGCATATGCCCGTTACGCGCACTCGCGGGTACCTATGTACGTGCGCACGCGCACTCGTCTGTACGTCTGCACGGGCTACGCAGCGTGACGTAGTTGCATGGCGCACGCATATGCGCTTGTACCTACGTGTACACGTCCGTACCTAGGCGTAGGTACACGTACATACGTGCATGCAAGTGCTCATACCCATGTGCCCTCATGCGCTTAGCTAGGCGTATACCCGTACCTACGTGTGCACATACCCATGCTCACGCATACCCCCATGCACTCATGCCCACGTGCGCACGCACCCCCATGCCCCAGTACATGCATGGTGCACCCATCCCCCTGTA
>JACCDR010780412.1_pt1 | contig 41449 bp, 59 predicted proteins | sample 7446431 | NCBI WGS metagenome assembly JACCDR01 (sample SAMN15323443, study PRJNA562643) | freshwater metagenome | isolation source: river surface water | place: USA:Blue River Watershed | collected 2017-08-17
GGCGGCTGAAGCGACAGTACCAGTGACCTTGTTATAGACCCAAGTGATGGCATCACCGACCATAATTAGGGACCGATAAGCTGACTGAAACCACTCAACGGCTAGTTTTATCGGTAAGAGCACCGCCTTGAAGACAATCGGCAATGACTCCCAGCGACGGGTTACCACGAACACTGCCCCGGCCAGTACACCGAGAGCTGCTACCACTAGACCTACAGGAGATAGAAGGACACCCACAGCGATACCGAGAGCACCAACGGCTACTGTAAGCCCAGCAATGACACCGGTAGCGATGATGATGTTTCTGGTGAGTTCAGGATTTCGCTCAATCCATACGGCGATGGTATCGAGGACTGGACGGATAGCCGCCTGAACGCGCTGTAAGACTGGCAGGAGGGCGTTACCGATGCGAGCTGATGCGTCCTCAGTCTGGGAGCCAAGCACACGGTTCTGGTTGGCGACACTGCCGATGGTGCGCTGGAAGTCACCTGCCGTGACCGCTGTTTGCTGCATGATAACCTCCAACCGTACGAGGCGCTTCTCCTGCTCGGTCATGCTGGCGACACTGACGTCAATGCCCTTCGATAGAAGGTATGTCTCAATCTGCGCGTCTGTGACGTTACCGGCATAGCGTCGGATAGCCTCTGTCTCGCCTCGCAGGGCCTGGTTGATGGCACTGAGAGCGTCATCCACTGAGGTATTGAAAACTGAGGCCATATCTGCCGCACGTTGCGTCAGGATAATGGTCTGATTGGCAACTTGGTCCATTGAAAGCCCAGTGTCCCGGAGGAGTGCGCCGGTCTGTGTTGCCATCTGATTAAAGGCACTATTGGAGATGCCCACCGTTTTCGCAGCAGTCTCACCAAAACGGAGAACCTGGTCGGCACTGCCACCGAAGACAACCTGGACGGCGTTGATACTTTCACCCAAAGCCGTTGCATTTTGAATGGCACGAGAAGCACCAAGAGAGACAGCACCAAAGGCGACAGTACCAGCCGCAACCATCTTCTGAAACGTTGGCTGGAGGTCATCGAGGCGCTTTCTAGCTACCCCTACAGCATCATGAACACCCTCAAGGTTTCGCTTGAGGGCGTTAAATGCCTCTTTTGTATTATCAAGGGCGTTGATTTTAACCAGTACGTTTGGATTCATGCTTTATGTATTCTAGCACCGCCTTGATAAAGAATTCTGGCTGACGGTAGAAGGTGTAGTAGTCCCAGCCAAACATTCGGCAGATTACGATGATGTCGGTGTAATCGACTCCATCATTTTTTTTTGCGTCTCGACAATCTGGTTGTATACGAACGCATTGTCTGGTTCGTACATCTTGTGCCAGCGCTGGAAGCAATCAGAGATGTCTCCATCGATGCTGACAATCGAGATACGGATGAGCTCATGCTTCTGAGCAAGGTTGAGTTGGACCATATCGGCCACCTCAACATTCGTGCCGTCCTTTGTCTTCACAAACTTCATCTGAGCATTGTCCACTTGCTCACGCTCAGCACCGGTAAGCATGGTCTTGATGACCACTTTCTTACCTTCAAATGGCGTAATGATTTCCTGCGTAAGCTCCATATTAGGCAGCGTTGTAGTTAGCCTTCTCGTTTACGAGAGAGACACTGATAGCGTTGGCGGCGGTGTCATCGTAGTGAGCCATGAAGGTCACTTCTTCTCCTACCACATCATCAAGCGGACGAGTTTCCTTGGTCATGAAGGTGACGTTCGGGAGGGTGATGGTAAGGGTAGGATTTGAAGCGTTACCGATAGACTGAGCGGTGTTCACCACACTGATCTGTAGAGCTCTGGTGGTATTGGCACTGGCGAAGTCTTTGAAGGTGTCATCCTCCTTCTCGATGTTAAAGGAGCCAGTCACACTGAGCATCTTGGCGATGAAGTCGACCGGAGAGACCGATGAGATACTCTCCTTTGCGCGACTGCCACGGTCGATGTCGATTGCCATGTTGGTCACTACTACCGGGGTAGCTGCACCAAGCCCTGCAACGTTTGCAGCCACTTTGAGCGTCACCATCTGATGCGGTGCAAGGTGGTCGGTAGTACCGAAAGTCGGGGTAAAGTTGGTGGTCGTCACCTCAGAGCGAGCCATGAAGTTGACGGTACCGTTAATCATGTCATCGATAGGGAACGTAAGACCAAGCTTCGAGACGATAGCCCCTGCGATGTTCTTGTGGGCCAAGCCACCACGTACCTGAGCCAAGGTGAGGGTCGGCTGGAGGACCGTGCGGTCAAGGGTGATCGTATGGCGATAGACTGTCGTCTCACCAGCCTCAGTCGCGCTTGAAATACCACCAAGGAGTGACCGTAAGAGGTAGCCAATCGTACGGAAGCGCAGGTTGAGCGGAAGTTCTCCCTCGACACGCTTCTTGGTGACCACCTGACCACGGGTAGCGACACCAGTCGCACTGGTCTCTTTGATGTCTACCTTCTCAACAACCTCGGCAACAGTGCCTGGTTCACGGGCGCGGATAAAGTCCTGGGGTGCAACCGCAGTTCCACGAGTAGCCTCTACTCCAACACCGATAATGTATTCGTCTCCTCGTACTAATGGCATATATTACTGATTATCCTTACTTTTAATCATCTGCTTGGCTTTTGTAAGAGCCTCACTCATAGACTTAGCCTGTACAGACACGCCCAAAGTTGGGAAGTTGAAGGTTTCCTCAACGTCCGTCTCAGGGACCATGTCCTTAGTGACTGCGTCTTTCTTTGAAGTAATGTCTTTCTTCATGTGTATATTCTATCACGCCCGGTCTTGGTGGACCGTTACCTCGAGCTGGACCATCGCCATACGCAGTAAAACATCGCTGTTATCACCGAATCCCCATGAGGTATTTGAGAGGCGTACCCACCCACTAGCCAAGTTTAAGCACCCTGGGTCCTGGAATACAGTACGGTATAGCTCACCGACGGCATCAGAGATAGCCACCTCAGCAAGTGAGCGACTAGCTTCCGTATTCTCGTACTCGTACACGACGTACAGGTTGAACATAAACTTCTTTTCATCTGATCTGGTAGAGGTCCATAGGTTATCCACACTTGCGTACTCTAAAACATAGGCAGGATAAGCCTCGTATTTGGATACCGGGGTACGATGTATCTCTCCATGGACGGTAGAGGTGGCCTCTAGTCGGGCAATAACGGCGTCTCGAATATCCTCAGGTAGGAATGACATAGGCTAGATGTTACGGCTGATATTACTCATAATCTTGCGCTTTTCGGCTTCGATGAAGGCGTCAGCGTTACCCATTGCCATTGTAAGGAATGGGGTCTCCTTACGTCGCATCCGGTTTTGGTAGTACGGAGCGCCGTGAACGTACTTTGAGTAGTTGGCAAACGACTTTACGACACCAGCAATCTCGGATGACTTGATGAAACGGATTTGGCGACGAAGGTTACCGGTCACGGCAGGCGCTTCGACCTTAGCCTCTCGTTCTACCTTGCGCCCTACCCGCTCTGTGAAGATTGATAGAGCCTCAGCAGAAGCCCGAGGAAAGCGCTCAGTGAGACGAATGAGCTCCCGTGCATCCACCGACACAGAGACGTTCATACGCCACGAATTAACGCCTCATAATGCCTCTGTCCGGTGCGGAAGTTGAAGGACTGCAAGCCAAAAACCTCGTATTTGTTGAGGCTTTCGTCCTCGAGTTTGTCCCCGATCTCGAGCGGTGTCTCAGTGAAAAGCCGGTATTCCTTCTGCAATCTCCCCCACTGCCCGTTCTGGTAGGTGGGGGACATAGGCTGAATGTGGCAGGGGATATTGGTCGCCACTGCCTCAAAGGTCGTCTTTTTACCGGTGATGACACGTCGGGAGATGGTCACTCGGTTGCGGAAGTGGTCAGCAAGCATATTAGAAAGCAATCGTCTGGTAGTTTTTGAGAATACCCATCGCCATGAGGTAATCAGTACGCTCTTTGTCGTCCTTGTAGACAACCTGGTACTCACCGACCTTTTCAGACTTGATGCCGTCGGTTTGCTTATCAACCTGGTTCATAATGCCTGCCACGAGGACCGTAACTGCAAACTTGAGGTCCGCAGGAAGGGCTGTCAGACGGCCAAATTTGCCCGTTACCGCGACATTCTGGTTCCCTGCGATGAAGTAGTCATAACGGAATGTGAGCAGGTTCTTGCGGGACCGGTTGGCTGGATACTGGAAGGGAGTGACTGTGGTGCCGTCGATGGTCACCGCAGTGATGTCATGGACGTCGTCAATCGGTAGCTCATTGCGGTTATTGCCGTCATAGAGCCGGGTAGTCTCAGTCTCAGCGACCAGAGTTTGTCCGCAGAAGTTATCAGCATACCGAGACATTGCCTCGATATACGTGGTCAATTGCGTATCAAAGGCTGCGTCGATGTTGCGCTTTAAGTAATTCTGCACCTCTTGCTTGGTGGTGTAGTTCATAGGTTCATTATAGCACTAGCACTGTGTTGGTGGCCGGGTCAGCACTGTTGGTCGCTCAGTCATCGGGCTTTCACGGTCCGTCTGGTAGTCGAGCCCATCAGAGAATGGGGAAGCCATGACACTCATCACGTCTGGCCGTGGGCAAAATGGGTCAATGACACGGAAGCTCGGGATGAATTCTACCTGGTACGGTGACAGGATGAAGTCACCCGTCTCAGCTCCGAGGGTGTAGAGACGGAAGGTACCAAGGTCCCCGCCTATGAGGTCGTAGGTGCCGGTATCACCACTCAGGCGAAGCTGGCGGTAGGCAAAGGCTTCAAAGCCTGAGAGGGTGTAGCTGGTACCGTCAGCGGACATGATCCGACTGAGGCGAAGCGCGGTATCCGTACCTGTGAGGGTGTAGTCGACCGTCTGTGCCTCGAGGAAGTACTGCTTGAAGGTGAAGACGGGACCACCAGTGATGGTGTAGCTGGCTGTCTCGGCCGTCAGGCGCAATGTGCGGGTGCCGTTGGCCTGGTGTCCGGTGAGGGTGAAGGTACCACTGCCTGCGCCGAGGTAGTAGGTACGGTTCAGGTTCGCTGCGTTGCCAGTCAGGTTGAATGATGCGCTGTCCGCGACCAGGCGATATTGTCTGAGGAAGTTGGCAGGCTGACCAGTTAGGGTGAAGGTGCCAGCCTCGAGGAATACCACGCCTGACGAGGTGAAGATCGTGTCGTGACCCGTCAATGTGAATGCCCCGACATTCGCCACCAACACATAGCCCCGGACTGCGTTTGCAGCATGGCCTGTGAGGGCATAGGAGGCCGTCTCAGCCACTAATCGGCGGGCGATGAGTAGTTGGGCATCTTGCCCTGAAAGAGCGAATGTAGAGGCTTCTGCGGTCAATCGGTACGAACGGGCAGCAGTCGCGTCATTGCCGGTGAGGGTGTAGCTGGTTGCATCAGCGATCAGGCGAAGTGCTCTGAGGCCGTTTGCGTCAATCCCTGTGACGGTAAAGAGGCCACGATCTGCCACCAGACGGAGCGACCGGACACCATTTGCATCGATGCCGGTCAAGGTAAAGAGGCCACGATCTGCGAGGAGGTAGTAGCCCTTAGGACCGAGAGCGTTGTACCCGATGAGCGTATATGCTCCCGTTTCTGCTACAAGGTTGTACCCCCTAAGTCCGTTGGCAACCTGTCCAGTCAGGGTGAATGCCCCGACATCGGCAGTGAGACGGTACCCACGCAAGCCATTGGCTGCGTTGCCAGTAAGCGTAAAGACCCCTGTCTCAGCAATCAGTCTCCGCGCATAGACCAGGTTCGCTGGGTTCATCGTGAACGCGTAGCTCTGCGTGTCTGCGACCAGACGGCGGGCATAGAGGAAGTTGGCATTATTACCAGTTAAGGTGAACGTGCCGGTATCTGCCGTAAGGGTGTTGCCGGTGACTGGTGGAGCTCCTTCAAGGAGGATAAGGCCATTGTCTTCCTGGAGGATTTCAAAGCTGTCTTCTTGGTCGAGGGCGTGTATCTCACCAACGGTCCCGGTAGCGTCGTATCCAGTTGTCGCAAAAGCCCCCACCTCAGCAGTGAGGGTGTAAGAGTTTACGACGGGTCCAAAGAAAGCGTTCTGTAGGATTACAGAAGCATTTGGGGTGTACCAGGCACTACTTGATGCTTTCAGCCCGCTATTAATTTTTATGTGCGGGTCTCTGATTGTCATAGATTAGCCGTGGGCTATTTTCCCACCTCCTCGTAGTGTACCAGTTGAGGTAGTAGATGGGAGCATTACGATTTGAAGACATGAATCGTTAGTAATTTCCGCTTTACCGAGCTGAGCCCAGTCACCGACATTCATCAGGTTAGCCACTGGGAGAGGGAGAACAGTACGTGGGCGGGTACAGGTGAAGCCGAAGTTTCCAGCAGTACCAGTTGAGGCTGACAGAATAACAGTGTTCACGTCGCGGATGTACTTACCTTGGTGGGCTACTGGAATAAGTGGTGTGAGTGGGAACATATGCCCGGCTCGGATAGTACCACCCACTGCTTGGACCGTAAGGTCGGCTGATGTACCGTCATTAAATGTAACGTTGATTGTGGCGTTTGATGCGGTAGCACCACCGTCGGTGTAGACTTCAAGCCACCATTGCAGGTCCGAATAGTTAGCGGCTCCGACACGGTCCGCAGATGGAGCAAGGGCCACAAGGTCAAGGTTTACAGTCTGAGAAGTGGTAACGTTCAAAACCAAACCGCCCATATGCGCAATACGGTCGTGAATTTCAACAGTCATTGCTGAGTTACTTGACGCCGCAAACAGCCAGGCAAGGTAGCTAGAGGCTGGTGCTGTTTGGTTGGTGAAGTCCATCGCTCCAAGCGTCGCTTTGGTAGGTACGGCGGCTGTAGTGCCTGGAATAGCGGCTTGAGCGGGTTGTCCGGTAGCACGCCACAAAGAAGAATAGCGGCCAGCTACCTGGTTAGCGAGGGACGCTTTGTCGATAACAAGTCGGGAAGAGTTATTCCCAAGCGCCTCGATCAACTTGTCGAGGGAATCAATCATACACTAAGCGAGTGAAAGAAGACCGTTGGTACCGTCAAAGTCGATGGTGAGAGATTCACCGGCTGCAAGGGTGATGGCTGAGCCAAGGTCATACCATCCAATGAGCGGATCAGCTGGCGACGTTGGGGTATCGTTGTACACCACCACATAGCGGAATGGACCAACTGCACCGGTCGCAGTAAGGACCAAGTCGTTGAGGATGAGACGGTACGTGCCTGCTGACTGCGCTGATGAAGCCGTAGTGATGTTACGACTTGAAAGATTTGTGTATGAGATTTGCGTAATATCCGCGAGTACTGAGTTACCGGCTACTGGTGCGGTGTTTGTGAGGGCTACAACGAGCTGGCCTGAGCCGAGGTTGTGGACGCCTTCCGCTACGTTTTCTACGAATGCGTTGAACTTGTTAAATGCTGCCATATGTCATTGTTACTGATTAAACCAAGCTACCTAGCTTGAGTGGAGAGCCGACCGTAGTCCGCTCCCCTACTAGCTATTCAGCTGCCTTCTTGCTGGCCTTTGAAGTCACCTTTGGGGCTTCTTCGCTGGTTTCAGCTGCCTTCGCGCCTGGAGCATTGTCTCCACCCTTTACGACCTGTGAGAGGCCAAACGAGTTGAGCGTTGTTACTCCTATGGTCTCTGCCTCAGCTTGCTCACGGGTTCGCACCCAGGCTGAGAGAGTATAGAGGCCACCTTCTTCCTGGACCTTCAGTACCTTGGCGAACGCGCCTTGGTAGTTCTCAAGAATGTCGCCCGCTTTCATAACTATGAAGCGAGGTTAGTCTTGATAGTTGCGAAAGTACCAGTTCGGAATGCACCAGCGTCATTGGTCTTAACGTAAGACACGAGACGACGACGAATCTTGAAGGTGATGATGTCCTTTGCGAAATCATCAGCATCACTGTTGGTGATTTCAACCTCTACACCACCACGGCGTCGGACGTGGAGCTTACGGAAGTCTCCCATGAGGAAGGTTCCAGCAGTGATCGCAGTGTTCTCAATCACTGTTGCACCGCCAATTCGCATACCGTCTGAGGTTACGAATGGAGGAAGCACGTACTGACCATCAGTAGCCTTGGTGAGCTCGAGAGCTTCAACGTCGACTGGGTTGAGGATAATGTGGGTTGGACGGAACTTACCCTTACCAGCCACACGAATCTTCGTCATACCGATGCGGAGCACGTCTGCATGGGTAGCATTAGCGAGGATTTGCGTACCGATTTCAGTGTTGAGGTCTGTCGCAACACCGAGCACACCCTGGAGGTTCGGAGCGGTACCGTTACCTGAGAGGAGCTGACCATCAGTAACGATATTGAGGTCTTCAAGGAGGAAGCCCTTGATAGCGTTCACAAGCTCAGGACCATCTTGGAGGATTTCCACTGAGTGCTTGTTAATTACAGCAATCTTCTGAACAGGCTTCTTGAATTCCTGGAAGGTGTAGTCCTTCTCTGGAATAGCGGCCAATTCAGCAGTTGTAGCTGGCGCACCAGTCTCAGTCACGACTTCGACGTATGAAACATAGTCTGAGGTAGTGTCCTGAGTGTCTGCGATCTGCTCAATGAACACTTCGCGGACCGGTGCTCGCTCCATACCTGGCTGGAGGTCAGGGAGGATGACATCGCCGGTGAGGTCGGTCTTCGAGACACTCTTCTGGAGAGCCTTGAGGTCCTCAGCGCCCTTGATTTCAAAGGTGACACTGGTGCCAGACTTCGTCGCTACGTCTTCGAGCTGCTTCGCTACAGACTCAACATCGAATGATGCCTTGGTTGCAACTAACTCAACACGAGGAGCCTTTTCTGCTGCCTTCGTTGCTACTGCATCGAAGAAGTCAGACATAGCCTCGTTTGCCTTGCGGATACTCTCCTGAGCAACTTTGTCGCCCGCTTCTACCGCCTTGCGGAAAGCCTCAGCAAGCATCTTGGTAGCTTCATCCACAGTCTCGATATCTTCGGCTGTAGTGTCGGTCTCTGGTACCGCAACATCAGCACCGTCCTTTTGGACTAATACTCCTTTCTCGTCACAGTAGAATTTCTTACCGTTTACGAGCTTAAAAAACTTGTTCATTGCTAATTACTTAGCGAATAATTGAGCGCCCATTACAGGGGTAAAGTCACATCGCTCACTTTTTGATTTGTCGGATTGCCTTGTTGATGAGGGCAAGGGCATTGCGCTTGCGGTTGGCGGCTGGGTCTTCCGGTACGATAGTCTCTTCGAGCTGTGACTTGGCTTCGATGAGCGTCTCAGCTGGATCAGCTGCCTTAATGGTAGCGCGACGGTTTGAGCCGATACCCACGAGAGAACACTCCATGAGCTCGCATGACTTAAGGACAAAAGCGTCCATAGTCTCGTCGTAGTCCACGATGTGCGGAATGAAGCCGACAGACACCATGTTAAGGTCGCCACGGACCACATGGTTCCAGGCTCGCTCGATGTCTTCGTGAAGGTCTACGGCAAACTCCGCGGTTCCAACCAGCATCATCTTGCCAGGGTTCTCAGGGTCACTCTCGAGACGGACATCAATCCACTTACCAAGCGGGAAGTCGTTTGAACGGTGCGCCCAGAAGAAGGCAGGGTTTTCCTTGAAAAAGGTGAGGTTCCAGCTTTCCTGGTCCACAATATCGCCGTGACGGTCGACAGATGAAGTGGACATGACGAAGGTAGCGGTGTGCTTTTCCTTGTCGATGCTGACAGCTTTTTGGACCATGTCTACATCGAGACGCTTGCCAATCATTTCTGCTGCTTTTTGCTTCATCGTTGGATTCATACTGGAATTATATCAGATACTAAAAATACCCTTTGTTTACACCGCCGGAGCGAGAACACACCTGCAATTTACCGAGTGTTCTGCTGGATAATGCTCACCGTTCGGGAAGCTTGCCCCCTTAGCTACAATCACCCCGTCATTCATCTTGTGCTCATCGCGTACCTTGTCATCCCCTACTGTGATCCATTCCTTTCCTGTCACCACCACAGACTGGTTGTAAGCGTCATTGGTAGCCTTTGAAAGTGCAAAGCCGGTCTCGGTACGGGCGATGGTAAGAGCGCGTTTCTGCCCCATATCCTTGAAGTATTCCCGGACCTTGCCTGCAATGACGTCGACACTGTCACCATTGGCGATACCGTCCGCAATCTTGGCGCGGAGTATCTCATGGGTGGTCTCAGTCATGCTGTCTGTAAAGAAGTACAGACGGGCAGTGAGGGAAGCGAGAAGCTCCTCAGTAGCGAAGAAGTCGGTGGTTGATTTCTTAAATAGAGCATCAAGCGCTGCCTGTCCGCCCTCTTTATAGAGCTTCACGAGGATAGGCTCGAAGGCATTTCGGGCAGTAATTTTCTCACTAAGCGTGTCCATAAATGTGGATAACCCGAGGTCACTCTTCAAAATACGCTCCTCAAGTCCTTTGTGGTATTCGATGATAGCCTCAGCCAGTACGTCTGCTTTACGATCTACTCGTTCGTTGTATGCCTTAGCATAGGCGTCCTTCATCGACTTGGTGGCAAAAATACTATTCATCTGGCGCTTAGGTTCGTTAGAGATCAACACTTCAAGCGTTCGCTCAATCGCCTCAAGCTTCTTCGCAAGGACCGGACGGTTGCGGATGATGGCCTTAGCCTTGTCTGCAATCTGCTCGGTTGTATCAGGTGTCTTAGGAGCTGTATGGAGCTCGTCATGCCCCTCCATAGCCTCGTAGTTGAAGAGGGCGCGGGCTTCGTTGGCAGTGATGATGCCCTTCTCTTTGAGCTGGGTAGCCTCTTTGAGGAGCATCTCCCGGTCGACTGGTGTCGGGTCCTGGAAGTCAAAGAACACGTTCATGTCTACGGTTGGGACCAGGCGGTTGTTCATGACGTCGATAAACGCCTCGAGGACCGGCACCACAGCCTCCTGGAGGAACATGCGGTACGACTCCTTGGCGTTATTGAGGTTCACATCGTCACTGGTGAGCATAGCCTTTGGGACATGGAATGCCGCTGCGATGTCGTCACGGAGGAACTTCTGGGACTCGATAAAGTCCATCTCCTTCGGCGTTTTGTTCGCCTCACGGACCTCCTTCACCCTGTTACCAAAGACACCGACCTGACCAGACTGATTACCGCCAAAGATGCGCTTCCAGCGGGCGCGGAAGTCGTCGGCTGCCTCTTCGTTAACCTCACTGTCTGAGAAGACCAGCATGTCTGGTCGCCCCTGGTTCTTGAAGAAGTTTGCCTGGTAACTGGTCGCCTCCTTCTCAGCCAGGATGCGGGAGCGGGCGGGGCGCATGACACCCATGCCACGGAGCGGGTTCTCGGGATCTACATTGCGGATATGCACCACATCCTCAGGCGCAAACTTGTACACCTGGACCGCAGTGTACTCGTACCCCATGACCTTCTTACCGTCTGGAGACATGACAATCTGCACCCAGTCTGGGCGTAGGGGAGTGAGCTCGGTGATGGTCGTGCCAGTGCGGGTAATGAGCCAGAAACAGTCGCCAGAGAGGAGATAATGGGTGAATGATAGCTCTTTGAACTCCCGTCCTGTCTGGTGCTGGTTTGGCTTGGACATCAGAGCAAGGAGCGGATGGTCCATGACCTCCGTCACGTCCCCGCGCTTGTTCTTGATGCGGTAAAGCTCAAGCGGGATACCAGCCGCGCGCTTCGCAATCTTTGAGACGGCTATATAGACGTATAGGCTGTCTCGGTACCCATTGAGGGACTTAATATCGATGGCGTTGTCAAAGCCTGAGAAGGTAGAGACGTTGTAGATAAGCGGTGCTGATTTTGACCGGGAGCCAAGAAGCTTGCTGATGATACTCATACGAAAATTATACACTACGCGAATAAGAGCCCTCCGGTCTTCTTGCCAATACCGTAACGAATGGCGTCCATTGCGTGGTTATCGAAGTCTTGCGGGTTATTGGTAACCTTCCCTGCCCTATCCAGTAGCCAGAGGTAATTGCGGTATTCCTTGAGTGTCTCGGTAGAACGCTTTGTGATACTGCATTTCTGGTCTTGGACGTAGGCAATGCCCTGACTGACGCTACCGGGACCCTTTTGCGCCGGAATAACGTTGACACCATAGCTTTTAAGCTCATCAATCGACTTTGGTTCTGCACTATCGGCAATTACCAGTACGTTTGGCAGGGTAGCCAGGGCGTCGGCAATCGACTTATTGCTCATCCCCTTGCGGTAGATGATTTCGTCAAAGATATAGCCCCCATTGTGCTCATAGATGGCGATAGCTGCCGTTGGGTCGTTTGTGTACCCAAAGTCGAGACCGACACTCTTGAGGCGGGCTTCATGCGGAATGTCGTCTACCAACTGCCAACCGGTATAGATACGCCCTTCAATCTCGCCTAGCTGACCAAGACCATATACCTTCCACCACTGCGGTCGGTTCTTTCGCTGCTCAATGGAGGCGACGGTACGCTCGTCCAGAGCTTCGTTGTCCTTGTACGTAACTGTGACCATGTCTACATCGTCACGCTTACCGAGTACGTCAGTATAGAACCAGAACTCAGCGGAAGGGTTCCAGTCCAGCCATACGCTTTCGGTGGTACGGACCTCGAGCTGTTCAAAGGCGTCAAAACTTACATTGTTCGCCTCGTTTATGTAGAGGCGCTGACGGCGGGCTCCACGGAGCTTGTCCGGTTGATCCGCCGAAAAAAACTCAATCTGAGACCCGGTTTCAAAGGTATAGATAAAGTCTGAACGGTTCCAGCGTGAATCATCGTAGTAATAGTGCTCCTTCATGATCTTGAGAAAGTCACGAATAGCACCACGCTTGAGGTGTGGGAGGCTCTCAGAGACGACTGATGTGAGGGTTGGCTCTTTTACCCAATAATCTCCATGCTCAGCATTTTGACACCCCTTCACACCACAATACTGGCAAGTATAGTCCGATTGAGCGAGCGCAATGAGTATGAGCTCAATACTGATTGTCTTTGACGCCGAAGTACCACCAGGAACGGCTTTAATACGCTTTGTAAGAGACTTAATCTTACGCGTTGCTGTTGTCTCGATAAACATTGATGATTGGTATAGGCACGATATTGCCCTCATCATCTTCTACTGTGTTACGCTGTACCGGCTTACCCCATGCCTGGTCAGACAGCCATTCACGGGCATACTTATCACCCTCCATAGCCTGAGTTATTGCTTTGGCAACAATAGGACCAAGACTGTCAGCAACTTGTTTTGAGATATAGTCCCGAGCCGCTTGAGCGCGAATTGTAGCCTCGGACTTAGGACGTCCGGCTCCAGGACGCGCACCGCCATGACCTGATTTATTCAAGTTTTCAAGTTCTGGCTCTGTCTCCTTTTTTTCTTTCATATGTAAATTATAGCCCATTCTTATTCATAAAGCGCCACACCCTCCGTCTTTCCCGCACTACCCGCCGAAGCTCCATATCAGAGCGAATGAGTAGGAGAGCACATTCCTCTAGATCATCGTGCTCTTCCTGCCTGAGGTCTTGGTAGCTGGTGTCGGACAAGTACCGCCCCTTCGACCGACGGAGTTCATACAGTGCGAGCTTGATGTCGATGATGCGAAGATGTGTGCGCATGATTGGGCGCACTGTCAGTATAACAAAGATAGATAAGGCTATTGCTGTAGCGATGTGGGGATAATGTTCTCGGCTGGTGAGTACTCCCCTCCCCTATCGATACGGGTCCCTCTTTCTCCTTGGAAGTGTGAAAAGGGACATGTCCGGTGGGGTGGGGGAGTGGTGGAAAACATCCGAGATAACGTTATTTAGAGCCACCGTAGGTCCCTCAAGGGTAATTTACTCAATCACTATGTACTTCTGCTCAACATCTATTGCTCCCGGTGTCTTTTGAAGCCGATCAACTACCAGCTGAGAGTAGCCTGCAATGTCTCTCCACGCATCAATGAAGTTAGGATTCCCCGCGACAATACGTGCCAGCTTGTGGCATATCATATCTATCGCCTCCAACTGCACTGGTGAGAGGTCGGCGTTCTCGCAGTGGATAATGGCTTTGAGATCTTGAGATACGCGGGCGTTTACTGTGAAGTCTCCGTGTGTCTGCTTCCTTTCTTTAAGGGTGTTCTCAATCATATTGTGTCTTTGTTATCGTCTTGAATAAGTGACTGCGCCTTCCAATCCTCATCAATGTATACCTCGCTCACCGGCAAGTCCTTCTCCTTGCGTATTGCTTCCCCTGCGGTGTGAGCCCAGACATACTTGCGGGTTATGTAGAGTTTAAGTTCGTCTTTCATTGCATTGGAATGAGAAGTGGTAATTTGCCGTGGTCCAAAATCACCCCACACGCTAGGACTGGCGGTGGGGCGTTCTTGGCATATTCCATCGCGTAGCTAGTTGCGTCTATCCCGCATCCTACCTGCATACCGAACATCGGACGCTCGGTTGCGAGGTGCTGGACGTAACCTTCGGTATGTCGGTGGCCTTGGACGACTGAACACCCGGAACGTTGTGCCATCGTTTTGGCAGTGACGCCTTCCCCGTGGATGTAGAGGACATTGTTGACCTTGAGGCGGTGTTGAAAGCGCCAGGTGTCTACCTCAAGGACGTCTGCCAGGTTCTTAATCCAGCGCATAGAGAGGCCAGCGGTGCGGACTTTGCGCCAGACCATGCGGTCATGGTTTCCGAGGATGACATCAGCGTTGGGGAAGGCTTTGTGCCACTTAGCGAGGTGCTCAATTGTGTACTCGAGCTCTTTGCCTGCGCTTTCGCCATCTGGGTCGCTCTCATGGTAGCTCGAGGCGTGGGCGTCGATTATATCCCCGATGAAGACCGTATGTGTGGTGTTGTACTTCTTGGCGACGTCTTTGCAGTGTTTGAGGTAGCCAGGATGCTCAAATGGGGTGTGGAGGTCCCCAATGATGAGTATGTTCTTATAGTTTGGCAATGCCATAGGATAAGTGTCTAGCTTGACACGTTCAGTGTATCACAAAGAAACCAGCCCCCTTGCGAGAGCTGGCTGTTGCTAGTTGAGGACTTCACACACCCCGTCAATGATTTCGTGGAGCTTGGCCGTACCCTTGGGGTTCTCAGCCACCCTGCCCGTCAGCGTGTACGTCCCGGCATTGAAGAGACGCCATGCGGTCGGGTCGCCCCAGTCGTGAGGCGGGTTGTCGTAGGCATCGATGACGTCCGCGATCTTCGTCACGTTGATGACCCCCTGCCGGTACATACGGATGATAGCCGCATCCACCTGGTCGAGCTGGAGCGGTGTCCCCTTGTACCGTTCAAAGGTCAAGGCTTGGCGTTTCCGTTGCTCCCCCATCGGCTCGATGATTTCTGCCACCAAGCCAGGAAGGTCGCGCTTGGCATTCACCGTATGCTTGCGCTTGATGACATGCTCACCGACGAAGGCGAGGTTGTCACAGACGAAGACACGGCTCCCGAGGCTGATAGAGATTGGGAAAGACTTGTCGTGCGAGTTCCGCAAGCCGACCATGTCCGTATAGTCGCCATAGGGCGATTTCAGGGATAGGACGCCGAAGAACCGGTCACCATCGGGTGTCACCCCGTAGTGCTCTTCGAGAAGCTCATGGCCGAAGAAACCGAGACTGTACTTGACCATGTCCACGACCGAATGGTGCGGAATAGGGACATGGGTGGCAGTGGCGACGGGCGTAGCGAGTGACCGCAAGCCGTCATAGTCTATCGGGGTTGCCCCCGCATGAAGCGTCAGGGACATGACAATACTCCCGTTGTTAAGTTGCTGTCCGAGAGTATTCTACCATTAAAACGAACAAACCCCGGGTGACCGGGGGATTGTTCGCAATTCACACTATGCGAACGCACCACTCTGCGCTCGTATACCCATAGTACCATAAAGAAACGCCCAGCAGTTAAGCCGGGCGTCCTTTGTTGGAGATAGATAGAAGGGGAGTTTCACCAGTCTGACTGGTAGTAGAATTCAGCGTTTGGATAGTCTGCCAGTGCTCCCTCGATGATTTGTTTGGTGATGACCAGGTCCTCAAAGTACCAAGAATCGTAGTCTGGTGAGCCAAAGAAAAATCCGTCTCGGCGTGGTAACAGTCGTTCCGCAATAGCTGGGTTCTCTATAACGAAGCCTGATCTATTGGTGTGGAAGCCTTCATCATCAGACCCGAGTTGCCCCATCAGAACCCGCCCAGGTACAAGATTTATAGACTTCATTACCTCATCAACCAAGCCAAGTAATGCGCCCAGCTGTTCACGAGATACTGCATACAGGCCACAGTCGTCATTCCCAGCTTGCACCGTCTCTACAAACCAGTGGTGTATTTGATTAGCCTTTCGCCAGTAACCAATCTCCTTGAGAGTTACACCAGTAAGCCCCATCCGAGTAGCTAAACGCTTCTCGTACATGTCTTCCTGATTTTCTCCTTCCCTCACCGCCTCCTTCACAAAAATACGCATGTCGAGTCCCATACACTAAACGTTCTTACTCTCGATTGCCGCTAGTAATCTTTGCACCATGTTAATCGTCTCGAGGTACGCCTCAGCATCATGTTCTTCATGCCACTCTTTAATCATTTCGGCTATGTACTCCAGCCGAGAGTAGAGAATCGCAGTGATTGGTATTAGTCTAATACTCCCTTCTTCTACCGGTCCATCACCGTGCCACTTTGAACTGGCTAGCTCTGTGTCCAATTCGGACAATACATCATCTACTTTACTCATATAGTTTTTTGAGAGTGTCTTAAGTGTTGCTCTCATTAAATGCACAAAACCCGCCGTTTCGGGCGGGTTTTGCTTCGTCTGGTGGTGGTGCGTTACCGGAAGCTGAATAGCTTCCCCAACTCCCTGCCGATGTCATTGACGAGGGTGTTGCCTTCATGGGCCAGGGTGCGCCCGAGGGCCTTCCCCTCCTTCTTCACGGCCTTGCCCCATCCCGTGGTAGCAGCGTGAAGCCGGGGATGTTCTTTGGCCCACTTCGCCTTGCGCTGCCGTTCCCATTCTTTCTGGTTTTCGCGGATTTCCCGTCCGATTTCGTCCATACGCGCCTCCTTGGTTGCGGTATGGCTAGAATGGCAAAAAGCCGTTGTTTTTCAATATGATAATAGCAACCATCGTGACCATGCTGACCGTGGCGATTCGAGGTGAAAGAAAAACCCCGCTGTAGCGGGGCTAGATTAAGCAATAGTTAGTCCATGATTCGGGTGAAAACCTAGAACAGATTGCGCCCGATTACGCTCAACGATTGCCTCTTCAACAGTAGGGAACCAGCCAAACGACTGCTCACGTCCGTTAACTTTGAAACGAACTTGATACTTGCCTATATCGCTTCGATATCGGATGTTTGAGTAACCTGATGAGTTATGCTTTGCCTTCGACCTGTTTCTCTTGTTAGTTAGTGGGGTGACGGCACGTAGGTTTTCTATGCGGTTGTCACGCTTGTTATGATTTATATGGTCAATTTCCATACCATCAGGAATAGAACCAAAGTGAAATATCCATATCAATCTGTGCACATACTCAAACTCTTGGTCGACAACAGCGCGAATATATCCGTTATGGCTCCATCCGATTTTTTGCCCAATCCTCCCTACTCGGTGCTCTACCGTTCTTCGAACTAGCTCTCCATTCTCATAGTTAAATAGATACTTTAATCTCTCCTGAGAAATCATAAATACGACAGAAAGTAAGCCGCCTTGCAAGTAGCTTACTTTCTCTTGTTACAAGGCTTATAATGCGACAATTAAGTATACCATAAAAAGAGAGAGCTTGCGCTCTCTCAGGTTATTTTCCACGACGGGGGTAGCTGGCACTCAGTTACCCCGATGTACCCGGCAAGCTTACCGTTCGCCAACCTCACTGGAATGGCGACTTTGCCTCGCAGGATACCGCGTGGTGCATATCCGATCCCAAGCCTATCCGCGTCACCTGGCTCAAAACCAAGCGCTAGGACGGCCTCATGATCGGATTGCAGATACTCGAGCGCCTTGAAGCCGTCACTGGTCTCAGGCGCATTCTCTTTCTCCTTGGACTTGCCCGGTTTCGGGCTGGCTGGGCCTTGCAACCACTCAGCCGCTTGCTTGACACTGATGCCTTTCACATGAGCGACAAGTTGTAGTTGGTCGCCACCTTTGCCATCTGAGAAGCAAAAGTAGACATTCTTGTCTGGTGTAACGACCAGGTTACGGTCACCAGAACTCTCGCAAACCGGGCATTTACCACGAAATGAAGCCCCGGATTTGGTCAGGTTCAAGCCGAGCTTCTCTGCCACCTCACTGATGGGATTGCTCGCTTTTACTTCCTCAAAGTTGATGAACATCGGATCGTCCTCCACTGGGCATCCGTTACTAATTATACACTTGTATAGTAAACTGGTGGTGGACAACCAAAGGAGGTCACCATGTCCAATGCACCGGTGAAGAAGTACCGCATCGGCCTGGTTACGGCCACGATCTGGAAGAATGACGGGCAGGACAAACCGTTCTACACCGTCCAGCTCTCCCGCGCGTACAAGGACAACGAAGGGAAGTGGCAGGCCGGGGACAACCTGAACCATGACGATCTGCTGAACGCGTCGAAGGTCCTCATGCGCGCCGAAGCCTGGATTGCCGAACAATGACGAACGCCCCCAGCCCTATGTGGTTGGGGGTTCCTTTATGCTCCCCTCGCCCTGCCCTGGCACCAGCCACGGGGCATCGAACATAAGCTCCGGGTATTCATGGGGCGCTGCGAGGAGCTCTTCCTGGAGCGGGACAGTTTTCAGATAGAAGAGGTCACCTGCGCCACTAATCCCGATGATGAGCTGTTCAGCCTTTGAGATGAGTGTCACGGGCTTATCCTGGGCGATTTCTTTTGCCTCTGCCTCAGGCTGGTACGGGAAGACAAAGAGCACCGTAAAGCGCTTCTTGCCGAGGTGGTCGAGAAGGACGGTGCTGGAGCGGAGGTACCGGTACGCCACCACCTTCTTTAAGGTCGAGGTACCTTTGAAGGTGTTGCGAACTGTGGGGGAGTAGTGCTCGCATTCCAGCAGGAAGAGGCGTGTCCTTCCGTCAGCGTACTTGATACCGAAAACGGCATCTGGACGGGCGTGTGTCTTCACATGCTCCCGGTTGCCGTTCGGGAAGCGATGGTCGAGCGTCACCGGCAGGCGGAGCGGGTCATCTACTGTGCTATCAGCGGTGAGCTCTGCCTCGGTGATGAAGGACAGTCCTGCCTTACGGACACCAATCTCAATACTTGAGAGCGTGTCGCATATCATCATGGCATGGGAAAACTGGACAACCGGTGTCTCAGACCTGGCGCGGATGAGATTGGTCGCCTCTGCGACACTGTCCGTGATACGGCGCATACCAGCGGTGTTGATTTCGTAGATGTCGCTGTCGTTGAGGCTATTCCAACCGAGGAACTGGGTACGAGGCTTTTCGATGAGCCCGACACCGTGAAGCTTCACCAGGGCCTTGTTGATAGTCCCCCGCTTCCGACCAAGGAGCGCAGCGATGTACCGCCCGCGCAGGTAGCGGTAGCGGATGAGCAGGATGAGGATATCGCGGTCCAGCTCGGTGAACCGCCATTCCTTATTCTTCCAGGATGGGTCTGGTTTGTAGCGTTTCTTTCTAAGCATACCTCCATTGTAACAAACGAAAACCGCCAGAATACGGTCAGGAAGGCTGCTATGGCCATTGTGGGACCAATAGGGACCCTATGGAGTAGACATCACAAAACGTTTCATTCCTCAATTAGGGCATCACCACGAGCGGCACGATATTCATTCATCTTCTTGAGGCATACTCGCCTGATGCCATTCATCAGCACTACTGAGGGACCATACTGCCAGTTTTCCAAAGTGTCATACTCTAGGTCCACCAAAGATACGAGCGACATTGTGTTAAGGTTTAGGTCAGAAATACACTTTATCATGTCACCGGTATACTTGATCTGCGCGTCACTACCAACAAACGGAGTGACAACACCATCAATAAAACCCGCCACATAGGCATCCTTTGCCCAGGCGTTCATCTCGTCCCACTGAGACTTTTTAGTGATGAAGCCCTGCGCGCTGGCCGTCATAGGTATCAATAGAAAAGCAAGAATAAGCCTTACCATCTGTCCTCTTCAATCTCTGCCTCAGGTTTCATCTTCACCCGGTCCGGGGGAGCATCTGCACCAATCTCTGCTCTCATCTTAGCGCGAAACTGCTCCAGCTCCGCATCACTGTGCCGTGGCAACGCTTCGAGACGTCCCGGCTGGACCACCCAAGACACCGTCCCCACACCCTTCACTGCCGCTAAGAAGTGAAACTTCGGCATGTTGATGAGCATATCTGGTCTGAGCTGAAACTGTTTAGCGAGTGCCTCAGCATCATCAGGGTTTAGCCCACCGGCAAACTTAATCGCCGTGTTAGTACTGATAGCCTTCCGAAGCTTCTCCGTGAGCTGTCCGAGGTACTGATGGCATACGACCATCCCAAGCTCGTACTTCCGGGTCTGCGTGAAGAGGTTGAGGAGTACCTCGCTGTCGTCAGCATAATCTCCGAACTCATCGATGTAGCAGTACGACCGCTTCCGGTTACCCTGCGGGCGAGACATTACCGACTGCATCACGAGAGCAATGAAGATACGCCCGAAGAGCCCATACCCGGACTTAAGGAGGCGTTTTGAGGTATTGATGAGGACAATCTTGCCGTCATCAAGCCACGCATCCATGTCCACTTTCATAGACCGAGAGCCGAGCATCTTTGAGAAGGTATCGCTCTCTAGGACCGTAAGCACACGGCGGAGGATTTCCTGCCTCGTTTCACTGTACTGGTTCCCCTTCTCCTTTTGGAACTCAGCAAAGAAGGTCCGCGCATTGGGACCAAGCGCATCGATGTACTGCTGGTATGGTTCCGTACCGCCAGGGAGGAGCATATCCCGCATCGTCTCAATCGTGGCATCAGGGACCGTCATGAGGAGGCGAGACAGATACCGGTACACCATCGTTTGCTTGCCGGTCATCCCGACTTCAAGCGCGGAAAAAATGTACTCATAGAGCTCAATCGCTGTCGCAATCTCCATCTCGGTATTGGCCGAGGTCTTAAAGATGTTAAGCGCTGGTGGGCAGGTCTCCGGGTCGATGAGGATGACCTTATCAAGCGGAAGGTGAGCGAGGAGGTTGGTGATGAGGTCCCCTTGGCTGTCTATCACGACAACCCCTGCCCCACGCTTCATGTCATCAAGTACCATCGACTGGATGCATTGCGTTTTGCCGTGGCCGGTCCCCGCGACTATCTGGTGATGCTCGTTGCGGAGACCTTCCGGGAGCGCATACCCGACCGTGATGTTATAGAACCGGTCTTTGAAGTCACCAAGGTCCAGCACCTGCATGAGGTTGCCGTGTTGGGTATCATCGGTGACCGCATCTTTAATCGACGGAAGGAGGAGCTGGTGGAGGGTAATATCTCCATCACTAAGGAGGCTACGGGCGGGGATGAGTTGCATGAGGTAGTTGACCGCCTGACCCTGACGCATCATCTGCTCCGGGTCAAAGTACTTGATCCCCGAGTCGATAAGATGATTGAAGTGGGCGCTCCCTATCTTGTCCGCGAGGACCTTCGGCATCTCTAGTTGTGCATAGAACCGGGCGGTGGCTTCAAGTGGGTTAAGCGCACCCGGCGGTGGGGGGTCTGGAGGAGCAACGAAGTCGAAGCTAATGAATGGAATTAACTTGATGTCGAGTTTTGAAACACACCACCAGGTTGCCCACATGAGAGCAAACCAAAAGATGAAAATCATCACACCGCCGCTGCCGAAGATGATTTCGTGAAGAAAGTATGGGTAACAACCAAACACGCCAATGCTAGCGATGTAGTGCCATGCTTTGTCTAATACATGGGCGTAGAATGGGCCAAGCTTTCTACCATCTCTTTTCAAAATGTCATCAAAAAAGATTGATCCGAAAAGTAGTGCCGCACTACGTGATGCTAGGAGCATTGATAGAAACTGAGTGGCAATCATTATCTCGGCAATAGCATTCCCAAAATCGCGCATCGTTAACCTCGGCTAATTTTTCCGGATGAGAGCACACTATCCGTACTTTTCAAGCATTTTCTGGATCTCCTTACTTGCGGAAGATACGCGGTTGCGGGCCACGTGTGAGAGTACCTCACGCCTGGACGCCTCGTATGGCTCAAAATTAAGCAGTTCGCTCTGGGTGAGGACCGGTCGATTCTCGCCAAAGTGCCAGTACGTGTACGGCGGGAGCTCATACGGCTGGAGGACCGTGCCACCAAGCTCCGGAAACTCATCCGCGTCTTCGTATGAGGTACGGAATACAAACCCCTCAGCATTTGCCTTAAGGCTCGCTCTGAGGCGGGTATCGAGCTGAGAGAGGTACTGATGGGCGATGGTTACCGTGACATTCTTTTTGCGGATACCAGAGAGCATTTCGGTAAGGGGACCGGGAGCGAAGGTATGTGCCTCATCCACGAATAGGTGAAAGGGGACCGTTTCATCACGGTTAAGAAGTACCTGGTGGAGTTGGGTCAACATGATGGAGCCAAGTAGTGCCGTTCGTTCGACACCCATTTCTCCTTGGGGCAGTCGAAGGAATAGTATCTGGTCCTGTACCAGTGCCGGGAGGTTCAAGCGGTCCCGCTTCCCACAGACAGCGCGGATGCGCTCGTCGGCCATGAGTATCTGTACCTTGTTAAAGGTACTCTCGGTCCACTCTATGCGCTGGCGGTCCGGGAGTGCTTCGTACCAGTGCCAGTATCCACGCACCACAGGGTCCAAAACCCGCTTCAGGACATGCGTACGGTACGTATCTGAGGACAACATCAAGTAGAGACCAAAGAGCCCTTCCTTGGCCTCCATAAGGGCTGAGAGGAGGTTATACACCATGCTATCCATGCGTGGTGTGGCGACACGCTCATACCCCCAGGCATTCTTGACCGCACTCACAAAGAGCGAGGCGACCAGTGGGATGTTGTCTGTGACGAGCGGGTTCCACGATATGGGGAACTGCGTCGGGTCGAAGATGGTGGTGGCAGTACGGTACTGGTGGGGGATGTAATTGGTGAGGTCGTCGGTATCAGTACCGTGAGGGTCGATGTAACAGACACCGTGACCATCGTGGATAGCTGAAATAATCCACCGCTTCATGAGGGTGGATTTACCGGTGCCACTTTGGCCGATGATATGCCGATGGTGCGCCATAACAGCACTGCGCCAGTCTACCGCTCAGTCCGGGTGTCGTACGGTAGGCGGTAGAGTGCAGCAGTACTGTAATGGAACAGTCCACTAGTATTTTACCAGTGATGTTGTCCGCTCACATTGTCCGTCCGACCGAAGGGCGTGACCCAAGCCTTTTAACAATGAGCGTCCGATGTTCGGCGTGAAGCGTGGTAGCCTGCGGCTAAAAAGGGTTGGGTCACGCCGTTAGGCGGGCGGCATGTGATGCGGAATAGGTTGGAATGAGGCGGTATGTTCCGCCTCGTTCACTGTTCATATGGTAGTTACCCATATACGGTTGGTAACGTAGCTCGTAGCTATCGTTACGCGGGCTTGTACATGCCGTTATCGGCGGACAGTTTGCCCTTCTTTTTCAGGTTAGACAGGGCATTACTGATTGATTGTTGCGCCGCTTTGTCTGTGGCGTTCAGACGGCTGATGATGTCCCCACGAGACAGTCCTGCCGGTACTGCGCCGACGATGTTGAGGATTTCCTCAGCGATGCCGGTGCGACGGTTGCGGGTACCAGTAGAGGCGGTGGAGCTGTCCCCTTCCACTTCCACGAGGCGGTAGTGGAAGCCGAGGTTGTTGAGGTCCGCGATTGCTTTCTCAGCGGCTTTGAGAGCTTCGGTTTTTGCCTGAGCAAGGAGCGATTGCTTCTTCGCTTCGAGCTCCATGATTTGGTCAATGATGGATGCCATGATTATACTCCGGGTGGTGGTTGTACAAGTACAGTAGTGATGGTAGAGTATATATGCAAGTGGTTTTTCCAGATTCCTACTTGTATCTTCATATAGCGGCGAAAGCTCCGAACCCATCGGGGCTTTTTCTGTGGTTAGGGCGGGGCTTTGGACACCCCGCCCTCTCCCACTTAGGGAGCCTGTCGCTTGGCGAGTTGTGCCGTAATCCAGTCGTCTATCTCACCCTCGCTCCAGAGTACTTTGAACCCGATACGCACCGGCTTTGGAAAACCAAGATACGCATACGCCTCATCAGTACGGAACCGGTTGACGTGGGTGCGACAGAAACCGACCCGTTCACACACCTCCTTCATCGTCAGTAACTTCATGACACTCTCCTTCGCAGGAGACGTCATGACGCCTCGGTTTACGCCTTGGCACCGACGAGATTGGCAATGAAGGTCTCGTAATGCAAGGACGCCTCGCGCATTTCCTTCATGTAGCTGTAACGGTTGTATGTGGCGGCGACCCCGGAGACGGTCCCTGAGACGTGGTTTAAGAGGCGCTCGGTGACATGGAGCGGGGTACCAAGACGGGCATGGGTAGTGGAGAAGGTGCGCCTCAGATCGTGAATGGTCCAGTGGGGAAGCGGTACGTGTTTATCAAGCCGTGCCTTCCCCTTACTCCACCCATTGAAAGACTGCCCCAGGTACCGGTTTAAGTACTGTGCGGTGAGGAGGTTAAAGGGGAGCGTATGCTCGTGGTTGTTCTTCGCCACACTGGCGGGAATGGTAATAGTGTCTCCCCGTACCCATGCTTCATTGAACTGCGCTACTTCATTACGGCGTTGTCCGGTGAGTAGGCATAGCTTGATGAGGTATGAGAATGGTGGGTAGTCGTACTGCCAGACGGCGCGGATTTCATCATCAGTGAGGACACGTGACCGGCTGGTAAATGACACACTGACATGCTGGAACGGGTTGCGGTCGGTGAGCTCCTCCCGCTGGCACCAGTTGAAGAGTGCTTTGTATGCCTTCACGTCATGGGGGGACGTGGTGGGGATGAGGCGCTTGCTGGCGTCTTTGAGGAGGATATCCGGGGCGTCACGGAGGGCGAGGCGGTAGGCTTTGACCGAGTTGGGGCGGAGACGCTTCTCACAGTCCTCTAGGAAGTCATCCACGGCTTGCCTGAGCTTCGTAGTGCGGTCTTCCGTGGTGAATGTCGCAAGGAGCCGTTTCGCCTCTCTACGGGCGTCCTGGAGGCTTACATCCGGGTATCTGCCGATGGTCGTCAGTTGGCGCTTGGGACCGCAGATGACAATGAAGGTCTTGGTCCGGGTTCCGACCGTCACCCCAAAGCCAGGTGTGCTTTCATCGAAGTACCGCCGTTGACCTTTCTCGGTGAACGGGAGCTGGCGCACAGACATGTCCGTTAGTTTCGTTTTAGTCACGGCAGTCTCATGGATTGGGGTGGGGCAGGATGGATAGCATGAGACACGACAAAACAAAAGCGCCTTGTTTTACAGGCGCTCTGTGGTCGGTATGGTCACGATGGAGTGGTGTACTGGAGACTTAGAAGGCGGCTGCTCTATCCAGCTGAGCTACGGGACCGCTATTGTAATCAATCACTTAGGTGGTAAGCAAGGTACTCTAGTCACGGATTAGTCACTAACCCTCACACCCCAAGCAAACGCTACCCCCGACATGTACCCTAGGAGCCGACGAAGGTGAAGACGGGACCGCTGGCAACTCAAAATCGAACTCTTCCTCCACGTCCTTCACCACCTTGAACGGATACCCCCGCTCCACCAGGTCGATGACGTACTTGAGGGTGTAGTCGTTGATAATCTCAATGGGACGGCACTCTCGGTGGTTCTCGAGGCGTTGGACGGTCTGTCCGATCTTGAAGGTTGTCATATCTTAGAGTGTATCACGCTCTATCTATAGGGAACCAATAAGCAAACCGTACCCATATCCCATGATAGTGATGTCGTTGAAGGATGTACCCCTCACCAGGGTGTGTGTGTATCTTGATTATTGCTACGTCGAAAATCTTCCAACCCCTGTCCATACGAGCGTAGTCCCTACCAAAAGGTCTGAACCAGAAATGCCATCTATTTGTTTCTATCTTCATACCAAATATGTTACTTCCCCTCCTGCCCGATAAAGTATCTTCACCTCCTTCCCATGCTTCGCCTTCAACACTTGCTTGATGTGCGCCATGTTACCTGGTTGCCAGGCGGTGACGTTGATGACGTGGGTTTTCATACAAAGTGCAAATATCTCCTTAGCTTCCTGTTGATAATCCTGAAGTACACATGCCTGTACCACATCGGGTAGCAGTGACAGGTGTATATGGTGACGTACTTCCCTTTCTTTGCTGATGGGCGCGGACATTCATTGTATGTCGGGCAGGGTTTGGGGAACATACACTACTTACTGATTACCCTCTAACGGCTCGCTGACAATCGAGTGCCAGAAATCATGCGTTACATCCTTGCATAGAATACCGTTGGTGGGTTCAAAAAATCCGAAAGGACTTTTGGGTGCGTATCGAATTATGTCTTTGTGTACCAAGCGCACTTTGACTTGGTGAATGTCTGGGCCTCCGATGTGCGGATACTTCTTCACCCAGTAAATCTCTCCTACTTTTGGTGTTTTCATAGTGTGAATTAAAGATTAAACTTCCTCATCGTCCACCATCGCTTCGCCGGATCGGCATTCTTCATAGAGTCGTGGTACCGTCGCTTGATAAGGTCGAGGGACCAGTTTTCTACCATCTTAGCGGTCTGAATATACGAGCGTCCTATCATCTTTCTGGTTAGTTCGACGTAGTGCTCGTACTCATGCTCCGGTAGCTCTTCCTTCTTCGTGGTGATTGATTGTAGTGATGGCAGTAGTGCGCCTAGGCGTTTCGGACCCTCCATGATGTTGCTTATAAAAGTTGATAATCTTGTCGAGGAAACCGGCGTCTGTGCGGGTGTCCTTGTTCTGCTGTACCCATAGCTTTTGTGTTGGATCGATGCGGATAAGCGTTCCGAAGCGGCTGGACCTACTTCGTGAGGAGCTCGGGGTTTTCATAAATGTTGCCGATACAACGGGGTTCATCCAGAAGACTAAACGCGTAGAAAGATTTGTAATCCTGCCGTTGCGCCTTGAAGCCGTCAGTTTGAAATATCACAACGAAACGGTAGGTATCATGCTCTCCTGAAAACTTACGACCACCGCAGTAGGTTTTACACTCCAGTATGTCACCTTCATAGATAATCGCGCCGTGCATATCCTTAAGACCTGTATCCATGCCAAGTGTAGTTGCATCAAGCTTGTCACCACCAATCGTATTATGAATGTATTCTGCGCTTGCCCCAAGCAAAAGAGCTACCGAGAAGTATACCCACTCTCCAGTCACATGACTTTTGCAGCGAAAATTGATTTTCCTCATTTTCTCATAAGTTAACTGTTAAGGTTTCCCGTCCCTTCTCTCCCTCCCTCCTCCTCCCCGATGAGGTCCCCCGCCCTTCTTCCTTGGATGCTGCCAAGGTCATTCGGTATGGGTCTTTCATTCAAGAAAATGAATGATGTGTAGAAAAATGACGCGCGGTCACTTTTCCATCGGTACAGGTATCGGTCGGTCGATTGGCTCACATCCGTTGCGGTTATAACGCCTGCAACCACTGTGAGTGTGTTCTCTGGCGACTGCTTACAAGCAGAGTAGAGGGGGCAAGGTTTGACTTGCAGATTTCATGCCCATCACGTTGTAGTGGGTTATATGCGGTGGATTTGACCCACACACATGCTTGTTGACTCCCTTGGGCTACTTTTAGTACTCGAAGCGCCACAATTCTAGGTCTAGAACCTCCATGTGAAATCTTAGCCCATACGGGGTTTCGTGCGGCTCACTGTCCGCCACCCCTCAACTCTGACTGTAATGATGATTGGCTCAGACGAGGGGCGCTCTACCACTAAGCTATTGAGCGCTCAAAGAGGAATCGAACCTCTGTCTCCCCTCCTATGAACCAACCATCTATGAAAAAGAACAACCCCTGCTCTGACCCGCACACCAACTGTTAAGGCTGGTGTGACAGTCATAGAAGGGGTTGCCCTATAGTGTCACTTCTTCTGTCTAACGGGTCACCCCTATCTAGAGGTAGGACCATTATACTCCACACCCATAACTTGTCGAATCCACTTATACACAGATTTCTTTTGTCGGGCGACGTTCTTAAAGTGAAACCTGTGCGCCTGAAACAATTTATTCCTACGCACACGGCGCGGATCATAGTAGGCGACTGATATATCAACCATACCATCAATAGCATCGAGACTTTGATCCTCAACCATAACCGCCTCCAATACAAACTCATGATGCTCACCATTCTTTACCACTACTCTGTCCCTGTAATGGCACTTGCTATATGGCTGAACGTACCAAGGATTTTCTTCAGTTGTGTAGTTTTGCTGGTAATCGAGGATGTTCTGCTTGAAATTCACGTTCACCTGCTCCAACACAATTGGATAGGTATGACGGTTCCAAACCTCAAACTTCAAGACCGCAGAGGTAGTAAAGCTTTCGCCTTTTGAGCCTTTCTTTGGTTTGCCGGTCATCCCATGCGTTGATACCAGTAGGATCGGCTTCCAGCCGAAGTTCTGCCGGTATGAGAAGCGTAAGGACACCACCGCGACAATGATGCTGGTCAGGGTGAGCGTCGTGTAGGCGAGGACCTGAGCAAGTGGGGCATAGGGGACAAAGCTATCGAGGAAAGACCGCAGCCATTCCGGCAAGAACATGTGAAAACCTCCGCTGTAAACGGCGAAAGGCTACTGAGGCACTACCTGGCTATCAAGAGGGCAACGCACCCACACCCGCACTGTCTTGCCGATCTCCACGAGCGAGTCATCGACCTGGCGCTTATGCTCCCTTAGTGCTTTCATGTCTGAGTACTCAGAATGTAGGCAGTAGGGCATATTTTCGAGCCTGACGGGCTTTGGTGTCGAAAAGTGCTCACAGGTTATGTACCCGATGAAAAACGCTGTGGCGGTCAAAATGATGAGTTTAAGAGACATACGGTGTGATCGTTACGGTTACCTGGTCGAGCTGTCCTTTCTCAGCCTTGCCGGTCTCGTTGGTAGATCGCCGGACAAAGTGCGGGTTGTCGTCAGGGAAGACGCCAAATGCCACGAGCGCATCCTCTAGGGCTTTGGTCATGAAGCCAGCATTTGTGCTGTCGATAGCTTTACCGTTGAGGCGATACTCGTAGAGCACATCGACCGGGTATCTGCCTGTCCACTTCGGCGGTTTTGCGTCGATGACGGCAAGGTGCCACTCCTGCTTGAGAGCATTGACCGCTTTGTAGTGCTTTCTCATTGCAGTGTTGAGCGAAACCTTCTCTGGGACGTAGATAGTGAACTTCACCCCACCATTATAAACCACAAACACCCTGCCGTCTTAAGGCAAGGTGTTACTTTCGGAGCTCCACACTCCTAGCGGCGCATCACGCCTTTCCCACGGTAGAGGCACGATGCTGGACCACGGCTGTGTGGTCGTGTGCTCCATGACAGTACCGCCCTGCCGTATCTGGGGTTTCAATCCAGTGCATTACTTTTATGCTAATGAAGCGTATCAAGGTTCCGAACGGAACCAAGAACTGTGTCTACACTTGGTAGGACAGTGTGCCAAGCGTCAGAATCGAACTGACTGGGCTTTCGCAAGTGATTTACAGTCACTCCCCGCGCCGTACGGGACTAGCTGGGCGGACGCTTTGGCTTGGGGTTAGCGCTTCCATGTTTGTCCAAAGGCCGTGAAATCAATTATACAAAAAGAACAGCCCCTTGGGTATACGGGCTGTGAGTTATTGGTCGGGGACTAGCGCCACCTGTTTAGATGTGGATCACCTTGCCTTTCTGGTTGACGGTCTTCGCTTCACTGGGTTCTTGTCGATACGGCGCTTCATCACCCATGCTCCCATCTGGCATAGGATTTTGGGACCGGACGGGGACGGGTCGCCTGCTCGTACATGTCTTTGCAGGTGCCATGACGGCAGATAGGCTTGTCGTCCACGGTGATGGTGTCTGCTTTGGCTTTGAGACCGTGACAAAACGAACAGCGTACGTGTGCATTGAACTCAGGCTCAGCGCTCATCTCAGTCGTCCTTCGCCCGAAACGCGTTCCACCATTCCTCAGCGCACTTGTTCGAACAAAAATGTTCGACCTCAGTCATACGCTCGGTGATGTGGAAGGTACTCACCACCGCCTCGGTGAGCGGGATGACGGTGGGGCAGTTGCCACACTGGGTCATCACGGGGGCGAAGCCAAACAGGTCGGTACTGACATCAGCGACACGATGTGCCGCCGTGACAAAGTCGTGGTGTCTCATTGAGAAGCCTCCCGTTGTTAAAGAGCTACTTCTCATTCTAGCACCTACGAATAACCCCCACGTTTGGGGCGTGGGGGATTACTCGTGCTGGCTGTATTCTAGCGTTATCTGTTGTGCTTCTTTGGCGACTGCATCGATGTCTATGTTGAAGAACTCGAGGTAGGTTGGTGGGCGGTTACGGCGTCTTGAGTAACTCCGGGTTTTCATAGATATTGCCGATGACTTCTGAATGAGAGAAGAATTTGTTATACTTTCCGTGTTTCTTATCCTCAATCTCAGTCCGATACGGCGTGATATTTACAATGCCAATCTCTGTATAAGCCTCATACTGCTCGGTTTTGTCAAAATGTGTTTGCACCACATCCCCCTCATAAATCTCCTTGCCGTTCTTATCGTGGATGCCGGTGTATTGGAAGTAGATATCCTCAATATCACGACTGTGGCGCAAATGCTGGTGTATTGGTGAACCAAAGGTAATCAGATTTTCTTCAAGTTGCTTAAGCGTTGGCGTGATAACAAAGTACTGCCAACACTGCCTTGTTTTATCCCACGCCCTAAACTTAATCTTTCTCATACGCTTGTACTTACCGTCTTAATAACCTCCCTCGCTACACCACCCTCTACCACCACCTCCCGCACTGTTCTTGTCGCAGGCGGTACGTAGCGGTACCAGCAGTGGTTCTTCTCCCGTCTCGTCACCTCCACCACCCCGCCATCGAGGAGCTCGAGAGCCTTCTCGTGCTCAGGGCTGGTGCGTGAGGCGATGAGTGGGTGCATCCCGTTTACTTCGGCTAGGACGCGGAGCCGTCGCCCGACACTCTCACCCGTGACGCCCATCTTCTCGTGCGCCATGCGAGCGAGCTCACCCTTTGCGTACCATTCGCCGGGGTGAGCCTTGAGGTAGCGGACTAGGCGTTCTTGAAGTGAGAGGACCATAGGCTATCGCTCTACGTCACCCTTAAGTCTGATAATGCGGTCGAGCGGGACCATCGGGTACATGTCTGATACCTCCTGCACCTTGAAGCCTCGAACAAATAGGAGCTTAATTTCAGCGTCCAGGTTGATGGCTGGGTTCTCGATGTCCACGACAACCGACGCCTCTTTCTTCTTTGGAGCTGGCTTATCCTTCTTCGTCCGACCATAGCCCATCTCCTTGCGGACCTTGCTGAGGGTCGGGGCTGAGATGCTGTGTTTATCGAGGAGCTGGCTTGATGTGAGCACACCGTCCCGGATATCAGCCTCAAGCTCGTCACGGTCGTACTTGCCGCGTGCCTTGCGGGCTGGTGCAAAGCCGAAGTTCTCAGATGGTGATGGTGTACCGACCTCTTCCTCAGGCTCTTCGACTACACTCACCTCAACAACGTCGCCTTTGTAGTCCTCGGGTGGGGTGTCTACCCGGTCGATGCGGAAGTTTGCTGTTGCTGGTATTGAGACACCATCCATGACAACTGTGGCGGGGGCTGAGAAAGTCTCTTCTTCATGAACGGAGTGTACTCGGTTTGATATAAGCCATTTGTAGAACTCGCGAGCTTTATCAAGATTCTTAAAGCATATATATTCCTGTCCTGGCTTGCATATTTTACCGTCAGCGCGCAGGTGAGCCCATCCTACTTTCTTCATGAAGAAGTCTCTGTAGGGTACAGCGACCTGCAACACATACTGATTTCGCTCTTCCTCGTAAATTCTGTACTCCATACCCTACCGTGGCACACCTGCATTAGCACAGGCACGCTCCTCAACGTCCTTCCACTGGTCATACTTCCCTGCATCCTGAGCCTGGAGCCATGCAGCGGCTACAAGTCCAGCCTGGACGCACTGGTCAATGAGTGTGCCAGATGCGCGGACCATCTTGAACTGAGCCTCAGCATCTTCCGCTACCTGCACCTCAATATCGGTGACTGCCTGGTCAACCTCCTCCGGTGATGGCATTGCCATAGCAAGGAGGATTGAGAGTACAAAGATGATGATAATGAAGGCTGCAATAACCTTAAGAATGAATTTGATGATAGACATACTACTTTGATAGATTGGTGAAACCACCAGAGATTAGACGCTCATAAACCTCCACCATTCCTTTGTATCGAGCCTCGGCAATTTGTGCGGATACAAGGTCACCGCGCAATATTTCGTTAGTTGACTTGTCAACCACGTCCGGCTGACTGGAACTGTGACTTCCGTCGAGGTACTCGGTGAGGATTTCATTTGCCTCGTCAGTGTGATCGTCCACGTAATTGATATAGCTATTGCCTCGGTTGTGCCACGCAATGAGCCCAGTATCATCATGACTTATATCAATATCTGCATCCTGTTCGCGTCGGTAAATTGTGTATTCACCTCCGCGCAATCGCACCTTCTTTCCAACCGGGACCATGCCCCGAAGTTTTTCAACATCAATGATTATGCTCATACTACGCGTTAATTAAGAGAATAAATGCAATCACTATCAGTACCAAGATGGTCACTGTGTGGTTTCGGGACTTGCCCCACCGCTTAAGTAATTTTCTGAGGTGAAACACTAGCAGTTTTCGGTAGGTGTACCGGCGACCGGATGGATTGCTCCAGAATGGATGTGATTTCATAACTTAGAACGGAATGTCGTCCGGGTTAATCTCCTCTTCTGGATAATCAGGGACCGCTGGAGCCACTACCGCCTTATCCGATGAGCCAGACAGACGCGGACCAAACTGCACTTTGTCTGCCAGGATTTCGGTGCGGTACTGCTTCTGTCCTTCCTTGTCCCATGAGCGGGTCTGAAGCCGTCCCTCCACCAGTGCCAGTGCGCCTTTGGTGAGGAAGCGGGCGCTGTTCTCGGCAGCTGCTCCGAACACCACGACGTTGTGGTATTCGACCTGCTCCTGCTTCCTGCCGTCACGGTCGGTGTACGTGTGATCGGTAGCCAGGGAGAAGTTACACACCTGCTTTCCGCTTGGTAATGCCTTGAGCTCTGGATCGCGGGTCAGGCGACCGGCGATGAGTACTTTGTTGAAGTTCATAGGTTAGATATTGGTTAGATCATCTTCAGGCGTTGCTGGTGCAGTTGGTGCGCCGTAAGCGAGCTCCTTCGCTGCTTCCGGGTCAGTGTGCGCCTTGAGAGCCTTGATAATGTCCGGAAGGTTTGCCTCGTTCCAATCAAGCCCGGTGAGGTTCTTGATGGACATCTCCATAAAGAGCTTCTTGTCCTCCGGTGGTAGGTCGATACCAAGGCGTCGGTAGTGGGCGAGGACCTCGCGCTTTTGGGCGTCGACGTCTACTGCTCCCCCAGCGTTCCATGCTGCCAGTTCTTCGCCAATCTTGGTATCGAGAAGAAACGGGTCGCGCTTATCAAAGAGGTTGGTACGATCCTTTGAGGCGGTGACACGATGCGTATCGCGGTCGATGTTGAAGTTGACCGTCAGCTCGTACTCAAACCCGTCACGCTGGACTTCCTTGGTTCCAACCTTCTTCACCTTCTTGTCTTCACCCATGACTGTCTCAACCTTGTTGCGGACGGTCGTGATGACGTGACACGATGATGCGGTGATTGCATCGAGGAACTTCTGGTGACGCGGTGTGGTTTCAGACCAGGCGCTCCAGGTGTTGCCCTTATACTTTGATGCAGCAAGCATCTCGTTGAGCTGGAGACATCCGCCCTCCCCGTCCCATTCATGCGTCACACTATCGATGACGATGACTTCCATGCCTGCATTCTCACCGGCGCGGATTGCTTCGATGTATCGTTCTGGAGTGTACGGAGCTGAGAGACTGATAACGTTGTAGTCGCCTAGGTTACTGTACAGCTCGCCTGAGCCGTTCTCAGTGTCGATGAGGAGCACCTTGTCCCATGCACTGGCGAGACCTCGTGCTACGAGCAATCCTGAGTAGGTCTTGCCTGAGCCTGATGGACCGGAGAGACCGATGCGTAGTTTTGCTTGCTTGCGCTGAGCCTTCTGAATTGTAAATCCCATAGTGTGATTGGTTACCGCGACTATTCTGCTAAACCTGACATCACTAACCGCATCACATCCATTTTTGAAACGCCGTTCATTTGGAAATCCCATGAGTAACCACCCTTACCGTTGTCTTTGACAATAAGGGTAAACCCAGTAGCTTTTTGCGCTCCAATCTCAGTCAATGACTGAATCTTTCGGTCGAGCTCCGCCTTCGTTAGTGGCTTTGGATTATTGCGAGCCTTTTTTGGCTTAGTAACTTTTTTCGCTGCAACTTTCTTCTTTGGTGATGCCTTCATAGTGTTAGTAGCTTTTTAGAACCTCATTGATGTTAATGCCTCCTGTGGTGCTGGCGTGGCGGGTGAGTGCGGTACACATGATGTACACCCTCATACTCGTCACACCGAGCGCCTTTGCCGTATCTCGTAGCGTTGCCGAGCCAGTAAGGAAGTCCGTGAGGAGCTTCTTCTGTTGCTTGGTAAGCTTAAACGGCTTGATGTCGATATGCTTTGCCAATGTGAATGACTTAACGATTAAACCTCCCTCGTACTGTCATAATATCATGATTTCATGACAGCACAAATGGGGGGTGTGAATAACAAAAGCCCCCGGTTCTAAGAGGGACTTTTGCGATAGATTCTTTTGGAGGTTATCGTTCTTTTTGTTTTGTCATTTGTATGCCGCGTGAAGGAACTCCACCAGCCGTCCTGATGGTTCCTCTACAGTATAGCACCTACTTTCGGAGACCGAAGAGGTTAACACCACCAGCACGGTAGCGTCCGTACCATGAAATGATGATACCGACAGCAGTGAGAACCGTTTGCACTTCCTCAGCAGGGAAGAACTGCGAGAGGATAACGACAATAAGACCTGAGATTGTGAGTGACATATGTTTTATGCTTCGGGATCTACTGTGAGCTCCCTAAAATTACTTCTATCAATATTTTCTAGCTGTACCTCATTTCTCCAGCGCTCGCGGTGAAGGTGCGGGCCAGTAGACTCTCCGGTGTTGCCAGATTTTGCTATCTTCACCCCTCGCTTGAAGCGACCTCGCGCGGGGAGTGAAGCAAGATGACACCAACGCTCCTCAAAAGTTTCTCCTTGGAACTCGTAGCGAAAATGAAGGAAGTGTCCTGTCGCCTTGCCTGTGCCGACCGATGTCACCTCCCCATCAGCAGGGGCATAGAGTGGTGTCCCGACTGGGATAGCATAGTCCGTACCGATGTGGTGTCCGGTCCACTTGTACCGTGAGCTTGGGACGCCGTACGGCTGGGTGATACGGCGCGGTGTTAGTTGCACCGGATGAAAGAGCGAAGTGCGCTCCGTGAGACGATCTGCAACCTTCCGGGCCAGCAACTCCCGTGCCTTTGCAATGAGAGAAAGGATGGTCGACCGCTGTTCTTGGTAGCGCGGTTGCCACTTGGTCATGTCCAAGGTCTTGAATATGCCAGAGATGTCCGGGTTCTTGTCGTGGTACTCATGGGTACGGTCGGGGACACCAGTCGAACGGTGAAGCTCGTGGCTCATCTCATGGAGAACGTTTTGCACAAACTGGTTCTGGCGTGACTTGCCTCGCCGGGTGGTTTCATCACCACGACCATAGCTCTCCCCCACGTAATCACTATCCTTGTGGTTTGCGCCACGGATACCCTGGTCGAGACCGAGGGCCGTCCAGTCCGCCATACTGAAATGGAGGTACACATGCTCGAAACCCTGGCGGAAGTACGGGTATGAAAACTGGTTGAACCAATCGTGGGTGATGCGACCATTCACGATCTGAGGCTTCACGTCCCGATGTTCAATGGTGACCTCCCAGGTTGCCCCTTTGGTTTGATTGAGGGCGGCAGCAATAGCCGTTAATTTTGCATCTAAAGACCGCCAGGAGAGGACGGTACGGTCGGTCGTGATGATACGTAGTTTCATGTTACTTGTGGCGGTTCAGGGCATCGATGACGCGCTCATGGGTGCGGGTCATATCGGCCATCGCCATTGTGTTCTTCCCGAGCTGTTCGGTGAGGGAGGTGCGTACCTCCTTCTCCACGCTGCGAAGCGCCTCTTCTCGTTCGGCCAGGTGGTCGAGGAACTGCTTGGTGACGTAAGCGAGGGCCACTACTGAGGCCACTCCGACTGATAATTGTGGTAATGCGTTGAGGATTGCGCTTTCCATACTAATTTAATTGCTTACTCATTCTATCATGCTCCAGAATTTGTTGTTTTGTGAGGTATGGCCCCCAGTTGAAGCGCATATACGAGAAGGGGATGAAGGTGAGACCGAGAAAGTAAACGATACCAACCCACATATACAGGTACCAAAGCGGTGAAGCGAAGGCGTCGTCAAACATGCGGACACAGAGGTCATAGTCTGCCTTCATTTTAGCGAACAAATACCCCCCACGGGTATAGTTAAAGTCGTGTTGACGGCATGACGCGGTGAAGATGAAGTCCGGGACCCAGGTGCAACCGTTGCCAAAGTTAAGTTGTTCTTCAAGGCTGAGGTCGGACCAGGTGACTTTCATAGGTTATGGTAAAGGCTCCTCGACTGGAGGTTCCTCAGGGATTGGTTCCTCTACCGGTGGCTCTTCCGGGGTAGGCTCAGGCGCTGGTTCCTCTGGTACAGGCTCAGGTGTTGGCTCTACTGGTGCCACCGCTGTAGGCAGTGGGTATGGCGCACCGGCCTTGATTAGTTCGAGAACAGCATCGACCTCTGCTTCAGTCATGCCAAAACGTTCAAGCACCCCAGCACCAATACGTCTGATGTGGTCTACATTTCGTCCTGATGCCTCCAATTCTTTGATTGTTGCGAAGACCAATAGGGCTTCGTCGTTCATGAATGCCATATGATTATGCTAGTTTTTGAGCCGCAAACTCAGCCGATGTGACGCTGATTGAGGTGTTTGCAGACCAGGCTTGTAATTCAATATAGTCACCGGCTGTGAAGGAGTACAGAAGTGATATCGTGGTTCCTTCTGGGTTGGCACTACTATTACCATGAGATATTAACGCAATTTCAGTCGTGCCATTAAGACGAATACGGAGTCCGTGTGTCGCGTTTGACGTGAACCGTCCACACCCAGTAATCAAATACTTCCCCGCAGTATTGAACGTAATACGGGTGTTGTTAACCGAGTTATCGTGCATCGTGTCCGTGTCATAGGACTCGTTATCAAATGCAAGGGTAGCCCAGGTACCAGCAGTGAGAGCGGTTGAGGCGGTGCGGAATGCTCGTACCGATTTGTCTCCGAGACCAAGATAGCTGGCTATCCAGTTCGCTAAGGTTGCAAGTGTCACCTTCTTGGTCGTACCAGTCGCAGCCATTGTCGTGTCAGCGACGTCGACAACAGGCAGGACGTGGGTCGCGTCGAGGCCGGTATCTTCGGTGAGTTGGGTAATTTTGGCGTCGGCCATACTAGATTGTCACCATTAAATGCGTAGCCGATAATGCGACACCAACTGGAATCGACAAAGTACCTGGTGTTGTTGATATCTGACCAGTTGCGTTAGAAACAAAGTAGCTCGCACCCGGGGTGAGACCGGTAAAACCTGGCACTACGCGGTCTAAAATGATATCCGCAATTGCTGCGCTGGCTGCTCTAAGTGCCGCCCCAACAACCGCTGTTTGAGTTGACCCTGAAACTGTTGCTACTGAGTTCCCGATAAGAGCAAAGTCACCTGTGCGGGCTCTATTGGATAGGTTCTGTCGTTCTATTGTGTTGGCTATTGATAAGGTGATAGTAGCTCCTTGCGTAACACCACCGTAGACGAATGTTGAAAACAGATCGACTGCCGTCAATGATGGGGTCGATACCGGACTACCGTTGATATTCGCGACAGCGCTATCGGCAATACCAAGCGTTTGATGGACATTTTCGTACACCAAGGCTTGGTGAGACTTAAAGGTACCAGCTCCCCCCGTAACAACAACGTTTGCTGTTACTTCAACACCAGATCCTAGTGGCAATGTCCATAGGGTAACACCAGCATTGGTACTTATGTCGTCTTCAATCTTAGTTAAACTTGTTCCATTCCAACTGACTGCTGTTGGAGCAGCCGCCGCTCCGCTATGATAGGTAAAGACCAATAGATATCGATTAGTGCCAGCGGGAACAGTCAAAGAAAAGGTACTTGATGCGCTCTCTGTTCCGGCAAAGTAGCGAGGCAGCTCCAATAGAGTGTCTGGACCTAGGTAAAATCCATGACATTTTTGGCGACTTGAACCAGATGCAGCAGAAGAGCGTAGGAGTGTGCCGTCCGAGTTTATAAATATTGGGACCGGGACAGCTTCACCATTCATATGGTCAAACGTTGTCAGTTCATATTTGGTACGAACAAAATCACTATGAATATAGCCATCCTCCTCAAACTTAATTGTTTTACCAAAATCAAGCGAACGATCAACATTACGCTCAGATTGTTTTATGAAGTCGCTTTCGTCGATAACCTCACCATTAATTAATGCCATACTATTCTGCTGTTACCTCATAAGTAATAATAGCATCCTGGCCGGTGGCCTTTGTGTATACCGGAAGTATAAGTGAACGCGCGAAGAGCTGGGTACCTGAGCGCAACCCAAACTCACGATATGTACCGTTTGGTAGGTCAATCGATGGAATAAAGAATGAAAAGCTCAGCATAGTAGTCGTTTTGGATTTGGTACGAATTGGAATACCAGTCAGGACCGGGGCAACCAGAGCTGTGTCTGAGATAGCTGGGGCAGTTGAGCCAGTGCCGATTTCAGCCGAAGTAATCTCAAGTGGATAGGTAGTATTCCCGAAAAGGTGCTCGGTGATGAGCCCGACACCATTAATCGGCCCTACCATGACGAGGTTCTTAATCCAGTCGGTCTCGTGGACCACCCTACCCTTCTCTAATGTTGTGATTTTATAGCGTCCTTTCATACTAGCCGTACGTTGAGAACCCACAGATGGCGGTACCGTAGCGGTATGGTCCAGTCTGTGTGGTTACTGTCCCCATTGTATCAGACGCGGTGAAGGTGTCCGGGGAGAGCTCGAGGAAGGTGATGAGGGTCACCTGTTCATCGACAGTGAGACTTTCCTTGAGGAGAAGCTTTTGCAGTACCGTGATGATGCCGATAGTCTTCGTAGATGCGATTGTGACGCTCCATACGCCGTCGTAGGCGGGGTCAGGGGACAGATATGAGTATTGGACCTTTTGGACCACAAAGTCCTCGTCTACGCCCCGTAGAGCGTCTGTGACACGCACTACCTGGCCGGACCTAAGCCCTGGCCGGTAGGTGTCGAATTCTCCCTCCGCGATACTGCCACTGTACGCTCTAAGCTCAGCCAGCGCGCGTTCAATCGCCTGCTCCTCAGTCGAGATACTCGTGTCGGTGATGGCGAACTGGTACTCCCCAAACTCGGCAATTGATGCAGCTGCCGGGATGTTGACGATAAGTGGTGCCAGTGGGTCGCCGGTGATGTCGATATTGGTCACTGCCGGGGAGGTTGGGGCTGGGGGGATATTGCCGGTCGTGAAGCGGATGTACTTCTGGTTGAAGTCCCACATGCAGTCAAAGCCGGTATCCTCATTGAGGTACTCCACCCCAACCGTCTGAGCGACACCATTCACAAGGACCGTCGGTAGAGTGGCGAATTTGAACTGTGTCGAGAAGGTAGTGGTCTCACCATTGCCAGCCAGCTTGATTGTACGGAGGCCAGTGGGAAGGTCGCCTCCCTGGACGATTACACGGTTACGCAGCTGGGTGATGTCTTTGGTGATGCTGAGACTGTCCTGAATAAAGTTGCCGTCCGTGATTGAGAACGGAGCGGTCTCGCCCGCCGTGGCGAAGAAGTGGATGTCCTTAAAATAATCGACGTACCAGTTGAAGTTGACCAGGTCCGCCAGCTTACGGAGACACTCGGACATGGTGATGCGGTTGAAGGCAATTGAGGCCACATCAACCGTGGCAAGGACGTTCGTGGTGGTGAAGTCAGGGGCGTACTTGGTCACGAGGTCGTCAATGATTGCCCCGATGGTCGTATCCTCGTAGCGCTCCGTCACCAGCTTGCGGTTGAGGAAGAAGGTATAGTCGATCGCGGTGACTTCGTACCGGAGGGTGGATGTCCCGATGAGCCTGTCCTGCATGGTGGTGATGACACCGCCAAAGATGCGGGTACCATCACGGGTAATGATGATCTCATCGTTGAGAGCCGGGACGTAGGTGTGGAGGGGTGTCTTCTCCACGACAAAATCACAGGTATCGACCTGGTTGTTGATGTTGTCGCTGATTTTGAGGTCAGTGATGGAGGTGGTACGGTCTACACCTCCGATGGTGACGGTGATCATAGACGTCCGTTGTTCTTAATGATGCGGATAAGCTGGTCACCTACTCGCTCCACCATATCGCGCTCACCCATGAAGCTGTTGTTCGTGATAATGACGTTGATTGGAGCGGTTCCAGCACCGGCAAATGACGGGGAAGCTAAGACATTTCCGGAATTATTCGGGACGAAGAGCTCGGGACCATTTTCCCCCACGATGTACGGCTTACGTCCGACTACCGGGCCACCAGTAGCGCGACCTGTGAGGGCCGATACCGAGCCGAAACTGATGCGGTTTGTACCCCGTGAGATGCCGATTTCGCTCATGCTAGAGAGGACGCGGTCAAATGCCTTCTTCATGCGCTCAGCCTCTGTCTCAGCCACCTCTCGCGTCTTTGCGATAGCACTCCGCATAGTTTCCTGAGCGGCTCCGAAAGCCCCGGCAATAGCGTTGCTCTTAGCCCGCTCTGCGGTGATTTCGTTCTGAATTTCCTGCATACGGAGAAGTTGCTCGTTGAGACGGGCAAGTCGTTCACGTTGCAAGTCTTCAATTTTCCGCTCAAAAGCGGTCAACGAAGCACGACGCTCAGCCTCTTCAATTTCGGCTGCAAACTGGAGACGCATACCCTTGACGGACTCGAGGGCAGATTGCTCCTCGGCAATAGTCCGGCGAAGATCGTCAATCTGGCGAGAGTTGTCGCTTTCGCTTTCACTGCGCTCGAGACGGCGAAGCTCAGCCTTCTTGTCCTTGATGCTCTCCTCCTGCTCGATGATGGTTTCAGCAAAGTTTCGCTTGTAGTCTGCCTCGTCTGCGACCGTATCCTTGAAGATCTGAGACGCCTCTTCCCGGAGCTTCTTAAGCTTGTCTGCGGTCTCAGTAGCATTGGAGCCAAGCCCCTTGATATTGGTCGAAAAGCTGTCAATGGCGCGTGATTGCCCTGCCAGTGGGTCGATGAGTTCGTCTACCGTAGCTTGGAGGTTGATGACGCTTGCGGATGTCTGAATGGCGGCTGAAGCGACAGTACCAGTGACCTTGTTATAGACCCAAGTGATGGCATCACCGACCATAATTAGGGACCGATAAGCTGACTGAAACCACTCAACGGCTAGTTTTATCGGTAAGAGCACCGCC
>JACCDR011095727.1_pt1 | contig 41433 bp, 56 predicted proteins | sample 7446431 | NCBI WGS metagenome assembly JACCDR01 (sample SAMN15323443, study PRJNA562643) | freshwater metagenome | isolation source: river surface water | place: USA:Blue River Watershed | collected 2017-08-17
ACCTGTCGAACTTTATCAGCGACTTATCGAGTGCAGTACACTCGTTGGCGAAAACATACTCGATCCATGCTGCGGTTCAGGTGCATCTCTCATCGCCGCCCGCGAACTCAAACGCAAAGCCTTCGGAGTAGAAATCTCCCATGACTACTACAACACAGCCCTTGCCAACGTCTTCGGAAACCAAATGCTCGACGATGCCCTTACCCAAGCATCGGAAGCGCCGGATCAAGAAAGCTGATCCGCTTTTTGACAAAGCGATGAAAAATTTTTCCATTACCCACCTCCGTGTACTGCTAGAACTACACCGCAAAGCACCGCTTCGTTCAGTCGACTTTGTGCCAATACTTCACCTTCACAACGACTTTGTTACGTCACGTTTAGCAGAGATGGTAAAGGCGGGGGAAATTGTGCGTATCCATCGGCTCAACACCGCCGCCGCCTATCGATATCGTCTCACCGCTGAAGGCTACGCTCTCTTGCGCAAAGCCTACCACTTCGCAACCGGAGAAGAGCTTTCATGACGCCCGATGATCTCTGGTACGGCACCGCCGGCCCACATGATGCAAAAATTGTTTACGTTGCTGAGTCATGGGGCAGCGAGGAAGCCCGTCAGCGCCGCCCTCTTGTCGGCCAATCCGGCGAGGAACTCACCCGCATCCTCAACACCGCAGGAATCAACCGCAATGAAATCCTTCTCACGAACGTCGTCGCCGAACAACCGGAACGAAACGAAATGTTTCGGTTCTTCACTCCTAAAACTCTATGGGGAAATAAGCCGCGAATACGAGGTCTTGCTCCGACATCGAAAGTCAATGCAGAACTCTCTCGACTCTATCAACAAATCGCTTCTTCGCCTCGCTCTCTTATTATCACAGCCGGAAATTGGGCTCTGTGGGCCTTTTCCCCCAAGACCAAGGCTTCGATCCTCACCGAGTCCAACGGCCGGCCGATCCCCGAAGACCTCCGCACCTGGGCGCCTAGCGGCGTCCAAACGTGGCGCGGTTCGATGCTCTGGGCAGACCCCATTACGGAGCTAAACCCCGACGCGTGCGGCGCATTCTCCGGCTGTACGCCGCTCCTGCCCACCATCCACCCCGCCGCGATACTCCGCCAGTGGGAACTCCGCGACGTAACCATTCATGACCTCAAAACGCGACCTCCGCTTGCACTCCGGGGCGAGTGGAACGAACCCGCGCGTTGCATAGTTGCCCCACCAAGCTACAGCTATGCGCACGGTTGGCTTTCTCGAACAATCGAAATTTTAGACGACGCTCCGCTGTTTCTCTCTTGTGACATCGAAACAATCTTCCAGTCCACCATTGTCTGCCTCGGCTTCGCAGACAGCCCACACTCTGCGATCTCTATCCCCTTCGTGAAACGCACGGACGACGCCACCGGCATCGAAAGCTTTTGGTCACTCGACGAAGAAAAAGTCCTCCTGCCGCTGATCGTTCGCCTCCTCACCCATCCCAACCTTCGCCTCATCGGCCAGAACTTCATCTACGACACCCAACATATCCAAAACGAACTGGGTGTTTCTCCCGTCTGCACCCACGACACCATGATCGCTCAGAACACCCTGTTCCCTGGCACCCCCAAGGCCCTTTGGTATCTCGCCTCGCTCTACGCCGACCATTATAGCTACTGGAAAGACGAAGGGAAGGAATGGGACTGGCGGCACTCTAGCCTTGAGCAACTCTTAGAGTACAATTGCCGCGACGCCATGTACACATACGAAGTTGCAATGAACCAACGCAAGTTGGTGGAACATCTGGGACTAGAGCAACAGCTTTCGTTCAAACACTACGTCCACGGCCTTTGCCTCCGTATGATGAACCGGGGCGTGAAGATCGACACCGAGCGCCGCGGCCGACTCACCAGCGACTTTCACGACTACATCGCGATGGTGCAACGGGAGCTTTTGCAGATTATCCCGCAAGAGTGGATCAAGTTGCGCAAGCGCAACTCCGACCCGTATTGGTTCGATTCCCCACAGCAAACCGCGAAGCTCTTCTACGAAATCCTTGGCTTTCGTATGGTATTGCAGAAGAAAACCCACCGGCCAACAACCGGCAAAGAAGCTCTCGACAAACTACGTATTTGGTATCCCGAATTCGCCGGGCTCTTCGCCCGCCTCGACGCTCTTGGCTCGATAGAAAACTCGGTCGACGTAATGAACAAACCAATCGAACACGACGGACGCATTCGCTGTAGCTACAATCCCGCTGCAACCGAGACGCTTCGTCTTTCGAGCAGCAAAAACGCATTCGGCCGTGGAACCAACCTCCAAAACCTAACCGTCGGAGAAGAGGACTAAACAATGTTAAACCCAAACAAGTCTACACTACGCATCCACATTTCCCTACCCATCAATGGAACAATCAACGACATTCGCAACGCAATCTGTCGGGAGATTGTCGACGAAATGACTTGGGGAAATGTCGAGCATGTCATGGCGCTGACAGCTCTTCTCTTAACAATAAAGGACTAATGCCAATGGACATCCGCTTTCGCAAACTCCACCCCGAAGCCCGCCTGCCTACCGTCGGAACCCCCGGCTCCATTGGCCTTGACATCTATGCTCATCTGCTGACGGAAAACGGTCGCCCCAACAACACAATGATTCCCTCATTCGCCACCCGCGCAATCCCCACCGGCCTCGCCTTTTGTCCTGAACCCGCCGCCGACCCCGAACCATGGACCGCGTTCATCTGCTCGCGCTCCGGTATGGCCGGAAATTCTATCTTCGTAACCAACGCCCCCGGGATTATCGACCCCGACTACACTGGCGAGTTGAAAGTCCTGCTCTACAACGGTTCGCATTCCACTGTTTGGATTCAACACGGCGACCGCGTGGGGCAGATTGTTTTGGTAAAAACCATCTACGCAGAAGCGGTCGAAGCCCAAAGCGCTCCTCCCAAAACCGCCCGCGGTATGAAGGGCTTTGGAAGTACCGGACGCTAATGAAAAAAATCATTCTCCCCAACGTCCGCAAACTCTTCCTCACCGACCCCGGCTTCATCCAATACGAAGCCGACCTCAAAGGCGCCGACGCCCAAGTCGTTGCCTGGGAAGCTGAAGACGAAGACCTTATGTCCGCGTTCCGCGCCGGCCTTGACGTTCACGTCAAAAACGCCGAGGATATGTGGGGCGCGGCGTTTACGAAACTTCAGGGTCACGAGAAAAAAGCCAAGCGCAAAGAAACCAAAACGGCTGTTCACCTTACCAACTACGGCGGCCGTCCAAAAACCCTCTCCCAAGCTCTCTCCTGGACAATCAAAGATGCCGAAGCATTTCAACGCCGCTGGTTCTCCAAACATCCCAATATCCCCAACGTCTTCCACCGAAAGGTACGAGAGTCGTTGGAACGTAATCGAACTATATATAACCGCTTTGGCTTTCGTATTGTTTATTTTGGTCGGATTGACGACGCCTTTACTGAAGCACTTGCTTGGATACCCCAATCCACCGTCGCCCTCACCACCTTCCTGGGCGCGAAGCAACTCGAAGAACGCTACTGGCCAGAACAACTGGCTCCTGGATGGATGCCCCGATCCGCGGCCGATCTGGCTGGAATCCTTCTGCAAACCCACGATTCGTTGAACTTTCAGTTTCCTCTTACGCTTGATCCCGGCCATGCTCAGCTCTCTCGCGACCTCGCCGTCTCGATCCCTTACCCATCCCCACTCATAATCCCTTGGGAACTCAAACGCAGTACAAAATCCTGGGGCGATATGGAGGAATGTCAATGAAAAACATCATCAAAACTGAAACATCGGAGCAGTTTCTCAAAGGTATGACGAATAGAATGTTAGTTAGCTACTATAAATATGGCCCCGTTGCCGATGCCTACCCTCATAAACTAAATGCTCTTCGCTCCCTTCAACAACGACTCGACGAATACCAAAAAACTGGAAACCTTGAATTCTTAATTGACGCGGCTAACTTTGCAATGATTGAATTCATGCATCCATCACTCCCTAATGCCTTCTTTAAGGCTACAGATTCAGACGCCTCTCCAGGACGGATAGCTATTGACGGCGCAGCAACAAGGCGAAGTAATTCTGAGATCTAGTTTAGAGAAAAGGGCCAATGATTACCTTAATCAAGGACCCAACTTTCCCCTTCCCGAGGTTAAAGTGCCCCGACATCGCCACCATCCTAATTGGATACAAGCCTATATCAATTTCACTGTCCTCAGTGAAGCGCCTGTAGAATTTCATTTTTGGACTGCGGTATCCACCATCGCCGCCGTACTCAAGCGACGCGTCTGGCGTGACGAACTCCATTTCAAATGGACGCCCAATTTCTACATCATCTTCGTCGGACCGGCGGGCGTGGTTACGAAATCAACAACTCTAAACATTGGATACCAAATTCTTCGCCAAACAAAACTCTCTGATGGAGGCTCTATTATTTTCGGCCCCGACTCCATGACCTGGCATGGCCTGGCCAAAAAGTTTGAAGCCGCAACAGAATTCGCCGAATGGTCTGACGCACATGGCGAAATCCACACCGTTAAAATGGCACCGCTTACGTGTTCCATCTCCGAACTCGGTACGTTCCTCCGTCCCGACGACAAACAACTTGTGAGTTTTCTCACCGACGTATGGGACGGCAAAGAACGGCCGTTTGAACACGTTACGCTTACCAACCCCGAACTTCTCGTTGAAAACCCATGGCTCAATGTCATCGGAGCCACAACCCCTGAGTGGATTCAAACCAACTTTCCCCCGGGCCTCGTCCAACAAGGCATCGGCTCCCGCATTATATTCGTCTACGGCGATCGCAAACGCCACTTGGTCGCATATCCCTCCCGCCTCATCTTACCCAAAGACTACCGCGAACAAGAACGCAAGCTTGTCGAAGACCTCGAACAAATCGCAACACTCTGCGGCCCCTACGACTTAACTGACGAAGCGTTTACGTGGGGCGACGCCTGGTACGCTAAACACTACTCCACCGTCCGCTCAAAAGAAACTGCGTCGCCACTTTACTCTGGCTATATGGCTCGTAAACAAATCCACATCCACAAACTCGCAATGGTTCTCGCCGCCGCTCAGCGCGACGAACGGATCATTACCGCTGACGATCTGCAAACTGCGGAGAAAATTCTCGAGACGACTGAACTGTCCATGAAAAAGGTTTTCGAATCCGTCGGCCAACGCGAAGAAGCCCGTTTCGTGGGCGAGATCAAAACCTACGTCACCACCTACAAATGGATCACGGCGGATGAACTCTACCAGCTCTGCTTTCATATGATGTCAAAACAGGACTTTGTCATCGCTCTTCGCGAGGCCCTCGACGCCAGGGTTATTCGTCCAGAGCTTCGCGAAAACCGCAAAGGTTATGTACCCGGAGTGCCAAACTAGAAGAAGTTATTAAAAAGCACAAAGACCGCCTACGGTGACCCCACTGGCTTCCGCATATCAATCACCCCCTGCGGATAAAGCCGGTTGATCTCCTGCTTTACCCCCACATTCCCCTTCTTACTCGGCACCCCAGCTTCACGTTTTGCCGCTTCCTCCGCCCTACGCTTCACAGACTCATTAAGCATCTTTCCAGTAATCTGCCGACCTTTAGCAAAATCCGGTAGGGATGCATTGTAATCCTCCACCGCTTTGATAACAGAGTCCTTTTCCTCCTGCCGTCCGCCCTTCACCGCTTCCCACCACTGTTGATAGAAGATTTTATTCTGCGTGTCGTAATAGCGCTCCGCTTCGATCTCGGCCAAGATATTTTCCCACCGCGCCGTCTTTCGCGCCGGCTGATACCCTGCCGCCATCGCGAACAATTCCTCATACACCTCCACCATTGCCATTGTATCGCGCGGATCAAAACTCAACACTGTCGATCCGCCGGCGGGTCCACCCTTCACGCGTTCTCTTCCTTCTCTAAACGACCGCAACGCACTAGACCCACTCCGCAACGCTCGTGGGAAAATTCGTTCCCACCGCTTCGGGTCTGTTATGCCGTACTGGTGATCGGCCAGGAACCGAATAAGATTGAACCCCACCGAGAACACTGCACCCGAAGCTTTTTGTCCCTGCTGTGCAATCGCCTGATCAATGTCGTTGGTTACGAATGCACTCAAGTCCACCGGAAGCACCATCCCAGGATTTACCGCGCTAGCCCGATCCAGAACCGGAAACGGAACTGTTTGCGCAAACCCCGTCGACGACCGATCGCCGGCGACCTTGGGCACCTCCAACACATTGCGACCAGGCCGTCCCGTGAACAACCCTCCCGTTGCATCCAACAACGCTGGAATCCCCCAACCTCTTCTTGCAAAGCTATGCAGGATAACCTCCGGGTCCACCGACCCATCAAACCACTGCAACACCCAATGTCTGATCTCTTTATCCAGATCAAACTTCCCCCTCGTAACGAACTTCAACAAACTCTTGATGTCGTCCCACAGCGGCAATCCCGCCAATCCGCCCAATGCCATCATCGTTAACAAATACCGCCACATCACGTCGCTCTTATTTGTTCCCAACGTATACAAGAGCGACTGAATATAAGTCTTAAAGACCAAAACCGTAGCGGCCGCCGGGTGCCTCATGAACCGTGGACGTGTACCTTTTTCATACACAAATTGTGTCTGATCCACGGCATACATCGCCGTCGCAATCGCTTTCGCCTCTTGTTCCGTAAACCCTCGTTCGTTCTGTAACCGTTCGATACGATCCACAAAGATCTTCTCTGCCTCCTTCACCGCCTTTGCATTCGGATATCGCATCGCTAACTCTAACGCTGCGTTGAACACGGCTCGCCGGTTCCACTGCTCGACCATCTCAAACATCACGGCCGAACCGTTCAACACAACCATCGCCGCCCGATGCGCCCTATTCGCCGCGACGTGCCCGTAAATGTTATTGATGTTGCTCAGGCCGGCCAACTCCGCTGCCTGGCTCTCCGTAATGCGACCAGCTAAGATCGCCTCGGCCATCGAGAGTTCAGTGAACTTTCCGCCGGCGGTAGCCGCTGGAGCATAGTTCCCCCTCTGCGCAGTTCGAATATCGGTATAATACCCGCGCTTGTAGTAGTTCTTCTGATTAAAAATCCCCTTCACCAACGCCTTCGTGCCGACGTAGTCGCCAAACTTCGCCGCCAGCCACGAATGGGACAAAAACATTTGCATTAGGTTCTGCGTTGCGGCCGCTGGCGAGTAGCCAAGCGCCCAAAGGAAGATGAAACCTTTCACCATCCCAAACTGCCCACGAGCGTCTTTAATCGTATGCTCCAAATGATCTCGCATATAACGCGCGATGTAGTTGCTGCGAACGTCGTGAACCTTTTCCGCCGCCGCAACTGTGGCTTCCATTTGTGGAATCATTTTGACTCTCGCCAAATACTTTGCGCCATGGAAAAAGTAGTGCGCATATGCTCGTTTGAAATCCCACGAATACCCTGGCGTCATATTCGCGTAGTTGGGAATGTAATATTTGCGTTGGAACCTCGGGTCCAAAACCGGCCGAATGCTCATCGTAGCGAGCGCCGAAAGCACAACGGAATCGTTAATCTCCTCCGGCGTTAGCTTAACCGAGCCGGTTTCCAGAATCATCTTCAACAACTGCGGGGGCATCCCGACTAGCGGCTTACTCTCTTCTCGCAGCACTCCCGTGTCGATAGTTTCCCCCGGTTGAAGCGTCTTTTTAAGTGTCGCTACGCGCGTTGCTTGCCGGCGGCGCGCCTGAAGAGTAATCACCCCCTCCACAGTCTCCGCATGGATCACTGTTCCCGCCGCGTCTTTGACGAGAATATAGTGATCCCCAAAGTGCATCGTGGGGAAATACGGCCGCTGCTGCAACAGTGCGCGCTCTGCCCGGATTTGTGCAATCTTCTTCAAATCACCACCGGCGCGATTGATCACCTCCTGCGTAACGATCCCCGTGAAAATCTCTATCGAATCGCGAATTTTCTTCAGAACTCTCGCGCCCTCCGATCCAATCTTTGCCCTTCCTAAAATCGCGCTCAACTCGCCGGCGCTCGGCTGCCGAACAATCCCTGCATTGCGCTCCGCTGGAGTGAGATAATTCATATTCACCAGTTCGTTCATCACGCCGACGAGACGATCCCCCTCCGCTCCGAGCGCCCCCCATTCTTTCGCAATCAAAACGCTCGGATCAATCGTCCGCGTTTCGATCTCTTTTGTTTGCTGCTCCTGTTCATAATACCTCACCAGCAGTTGATGCCGCGGATTTAAGTAAACCAACTGATGTAGGCCAGCCGTATAGTTTAAGAGCCACCCAATCTTGTCGGCGTGCGCCGCGGCGGCATTGACGCTCGCCGGCGGGTTGCCTCCGAAGACGGCGTTTGCTGCGGCTCTGGCTCCTTTAGTTGCCTGTTGTTGGGGACTTGGAGGGACGTTTGGGGTTCCGGCCCGCTGGAACGCTGCTCGGTTGGCGGCGTAGGGGTCAAGTTCACCGCTTGGGCGAGATTGTGCAGAAACATTTGGAGATTGGGACTTTGGTCGGCGATTGCCCTGGTCTGCGCCAAGTCCTTCAGATACCCCACGCTCGCCCGCTCCGACTGAGCTAGGTCGTGCCACGTCTCCAACATCACTTTCATCTCGTCCAAGTCCGTCGCCAACCCCTTTGAGGCTGCGGTTACGAGGCTTAATGTCGACTGCATTACCACGAAACACCTCCTGTAGCGCTTGTTGAATGTCCCAATGTTCTTTCACCGTAGAACTTAGACGCTGTTTGAAAGCAGCCCAGTTAAAGATACCAGGGTTAACATCCATCAACACCAAAAGCTCTTCCATTTCGCGCTTGTGGGGATTGTCCTCCGTGCGGATACTATGGTGCGTATATTCATGCAGCATAGTCATCGCAAAGCTCACACCCACCAACCGCGGATGTTCGCCGAACTTCGGCAATGCCGGATTCAGAAACATCCCTGTAAACGGAACCCGAATGCTCACGCCCCGATAACCTGGATCGAAGCTGATTCCAATCCCTCCAGCTTCAACCTTCGGCTCTGTCGTGGTATTGTAGAGACCATCCCGCCCCGCCGACTCAACCAACTCCGTCATCTTGGCGCGAAATTCATGAAACGCTGCGCCGAGTTCATACACATATTGGTCAAAGCGTCCCGGGAACCTTTCACGCATGATCCCCGTGACGCTCTTGTTCGGTTCCAGCGCACTGATCGCAACACTCGTATTGTCGTGCAGCATTACAGCGTTGGGATCAATCTGATCCTGCGGCAGCTTCAACTCACCAAAGTCAATCTTCGCGTCTTTCAAATCCTGCGGCGAAAGCGTCGGAATCTTCTTCCCCTTCACCACCAATTGCCCATCAACCACAGTGATCTTTTCGCCGGCGTTGATCGCATCCTTTGGACCTTTGGTTTCTGGCACTTCGGGCCGCAACGAAATCGTGCGGTTTCCGCCGGCGGGATCGAGAATCTCAACCTCGCCGAAGTTCTCTGCATCTGTCGCCAACCCCTGCTGCTGGAACCTCAGCCCCAGATACCGCAGAATCTGTGCAAAGCCTTCACTCGACGACGGAGCAAAGTTTTGCCGGTTTAGATCGAATGGATAGCCAACATCCTCTGGTCGGACCCGCGGCGAGACGTCAATATACAATTCAATCGGGGCCGATTCCCCATAGGGGCTTCCATCCAACGACAGCTTTGTGTCAAACTGCCAAATTCCGTTCGACAGGACGTGAACATTGTCCCACCGCGGCACAGGGTCATCCCGAAGATACAACCGTGCATCGCCCCAATCGAACTTCACATCGGCAAACCGCGTGAATTCATCCGCTTCAAAGTGCTTTCCGATCGTCAACGGAAGCCCATTAAAAATCACCTCAATCGGATGAAACAGCGGCGACCGCGATAACACCTCATAATTCCAATGATGCTCCGGAAATCTAATCCCCTTTTGCTCTCGCGTATCCGGGTCGGTGTAGAATTCCGGAATCGTCAACTCGACTCTCGTCCCGTGCCCATCCGGAAACAGTTCCTCATCCGCCGGCGAGGGTTTGCGAATCTGAATCTTTGGCTTTGCTTTGGGATCACTCAACGCATTCATCAACTGCGGACCAGTTGCAATCAACTCTGCAACTTTCCCATTCCGCATCGTGGTAACTTTGATGTTTTGGTTTCCGTAGAGAAACAACATCTTCGCAATCCCCAAACCGCCTGAGGATTGCGACGTCTCTTTCTGTGTGCCGGCGATTTGCAGAAACGGCCCCGCGAGCGTCTCCGGCGTCATTCCTGTTCCGTTGTCGGTTACGCTGATCGTACGCGAAGCTGCATCGGTGTCGATCTCGATTGAGCCTTGATATCGACCTTTACCACGACCAAACAACCCACCACCCGGCGGCTTTTCCAATCTTCCCTTAATCGCATCGAAACCATTCTGAAGCATCTCCTTAACAGAAACGTCGGCAATGTTCTCCGGCGAACCGTAGAGCTTTGGTCCGAGCAACTGCGCAAGGCGGCCGGCGTTAACGCCCGGATTTGCCTCAATCGTATCACGCAACGACCGTTCAAACGCAACCGGAGAAATTTCCCGTCGCTGTAGCGCCGAGACCCTATTATTCACATACGACTGGCGATAGCGCTCAACCTCTGCGACCACGCCGGGGTCCATCTCGCTCGCCTGCGGCCGCGGCCGATACCACGGGACATCTGTCCGCGGAACAAGCCCCTGCGTTCCGTGCATCGGCTCAAGACCTTGATCGACCAAAATCTGATCAGTTGCCTGAGGTCCGACGAGCGTGTCGAGTTGGAGCGTTTCGGCGGCGGGCGGCACAGGGCCACTGGGAGGCGCTATGGCAAGCGGTTGCGCTTGCGCCTGGGGCGTTTGCGCTGCTGCGGATGCAGCTGCGGCACCCCCGCCGCCGGGCGATACCCCACCCGGCCCCGGCGGCACACCTCCAACATCCTCCCCCGTAGCTCCACCGAAGCTTCGCAATAGCTCATCCAACTGTTCGGGCGATAGAGGCTGCTGCTGCGGCGCGGCGTGTCCGCCGCCGAGAACCGCTGCTGTGCCTCCGCCGGCGATCGCGCCCACGGCTGCGCTTCGCGCAACGTCTTCGCCCAAACTCTGCTGTGGATTATAAACGGTTTGCGCAATATAGTTTTGAACGAATTGCTGAAGACCTTCTTGTCCGCCTTCAATAAATGCGCCTTCTAATGCCCGCCGTCCCACTGCGCCCAGTCTGCCCAGGAACGAAGTCGCTGCACCCGCTGAACCCAAAAACGGAATCAGCGCATCGACATATTCCGTCGCTCCAACGCTCGTCCCGAGTTTCGCGGCGCGGACCTGCTGTTCCGGCGTCGCTCCCGCTTTAATCGCACGGTCAACTGCCTCGCCTCCGCTCTGCAAAAATGCACCCTGCACACCCAACATCGGATTAATGAGGGAGGTGATAATATTAGCACCGACCGACCCGAACCCCGCCCCAATATCTCCTGCCCACGGCGAGACTTGAGCATTACGTGGACCAATTTCCGCTTGCGTCCGCTGCTCAAGCGCCTGTCCAGCTTGATAAAGCGGATTCGCCGTTGGACTCCGCGGCGTAAAATCCACAAGACCTTCTGACGGCTGCGGGCCGGCGAGTAACGGCTGCGCATTTTCAATCTGTGCCTCGATCGTCTTCGGCTTAGATTCCTGTTGCCCAGCCGCACCCTTGAGCATCGCTGCGCCAGTTGTATTGAACCCCGTAACGTAACCTTTTCCCAACTCCGAGAGATAATCCCACACGCCGGCCTTTGGCTGCGGTTGTGTCCCAAACACATCCGCATCACTCAACTCGGAAGACGACGTACCGCCACCCTGCGGCGCTCCACCAAAGACTTCCTCGTCCGTCATCTCACTCATGGTTGAACCCAACCTGTACCAGTCCACCTCAAGTCGCCCTTTGGCGTCGAGTATACCGTGCCGGCTTGCCGTTGTGTCGCGTCCATTGGCGCCGGGCCTGATGACGTCGCTGACGCCGAGGTCGCTGGCGGCTTTTGTGGCGACGCTGTGCTATTCCCCAGCGTCGCACTGCCGCTCGTCCCCGGAACCAACAATCCGCCCAACCCCGCATTGGTTAGCCACGTATTAAAGTCCAACACGGGCTCCGGCGTGCGGTTCATGGGATCGTTATTCCGGGTTTGTAGGGCCTTAACATATTGCTGATACTGCCCATTCGCCTGAACCAACCTGCTCAACCGCGATCGTTCATTGAGACTTTCTTGTCCTTGCTGCAAGAGTGCGTTGCGCTCTTGCATGTACCCCAACCGATCTCCAGCCGCTCTGGTGTTAGCCCCGGACGCTTCCGCCCGCGACCGTGCAGCTTCGGCTCGCGCTTCCTGAGTGTCAATTTTCGACTGACTTTCACGCTCCGTACGACTTGTAGCTTCGCTCTGTGCAATGCTTTCGCCTCCTACGCCAATCGCTCGTGCGAGTTCCGACGCGCCTGTATCCCCCCACCTCGGCGGCTGCATAAGCGAAAGTCCGGCACTCAACCCGGCGCTAAGCAACCTCGGGTCGGTAGGCTGCTGAAGAAAATCCAGATACTGCTGCGGGTCTAACGCAGAGCCTGGAGCAAAAAAATCGTACGGCATTAGTGGCCTCCTAACACCCGACCCAAAGCAAGCGGAACGCTCGGTTGGCCGCCGCCGGCTTGCGCCCTTGCGAGCAAGATGCGTGTGAAATCATTATTGATTGCGTGCGGCCGCGGAGGCGGCGGCGTGGACGGCTTCACCACATCCGGCGGCGCGGGCGCTTTGACGTTTTTCAACACACTCGCCAGACGATCCTGCCAACCTTGCCCAGCCTGTTGCGAAGCCATCTCCGGCGCAGACTGATCTGGCGTTGTCGAACCATCAGGAGTCGAATTCTGAGGCGCCATCGCACTCATCGGCGGTCCCATTGGACCAGCAGACGCCGGTGGGCCATATGGCTCCAACACCTGCCCGAAGCTCGTCGGCATCGGCGGACCGTATTCGCCCCCCGGCATCGGCGGGCCGGCTTGCATTCCAGCCTCCGCCGCGTTCGCCTGCGACGGAAACAACCAATCGAACCAATTCATGACATTCCTCCTGGCTCAAACACAGCACCAATTTTCTGAGGCCCCGGCAACCACGGCCTCCACTCCGGCTGCAACACTGGCAGCCGCGGCTTATACATTTGCTCTTGAAGCTGACGCAGCAGGTTCTGTGGACGAAAGTAATCCGAAACCTCTTGCGCCTGCTCCATTTGCACCCGCATCGCATCGCGAGCAAAAGGTGAAGTGAGCCATGCTCTCAACTCAGCCTGCGGGTCCGTTTGTCCAGTTGTTTGCATAGGAGTTTATCCAAGTAAGAACGGCAATATGGCCCCACCGGCGGCGCCGATTCCGGTCCCAATACCGGGCAAAATCGCTGAACCCAACGCTGCTCCGGACGCCGCGCTTCCAAGAATATTCTTGGCCGACGTCGGATTGCCCGCCGGCGGAACCGATCCCGTCGCCACTGTCGACCCACCGGGGAGGCCGCCAACGATGCCAGCAATCGCCTGGCCTTGGATCAACGGCAAGAGTTGGTTCAACCAGAAGTTCTGCTGTTTCGCATCCAGCTGTTGCTGCGCGAGGTTCTGCTGCACGTCGCCCACGCCGCTTGTGGTGAGCGCCGGCTGTACTTGTGCTTGCTGCACCGTCGGCGTAAGCCCCAACGCTTGGAGTTGTGCGCGAACGTTGGTATCGTACTGATTTTGGGCGATCGTCGACGCAGTGTTCGCCGCCGCGTTTTGGGTATCGCGAATCGCTGCGCCCTCGGCAATTCCCTGCCGTGACCCACCAAATCCACCCGTGGTGATAGTATCTTGCCGGATGCTGGGTAACAACTGTTCATTGAGCCTCGTATACAGCGGATCGGTCGCCGCTTTGATCGCACCCTGAAGGTTGGGATTCGTACTCGGATTCCAAATATCCCCTCCGAGGTAAAATCCCGCTGTGTCACCGGCCTGACCGGCCGTCCGTCCCTGCGCTCCCGCCGCATCCAGAGCCATCTGCTGGCCCTGCGTCTGCGGCGCGGTGAACCCAGCAACCGTTTCGCCGCTGTAGTTCTTCAGTGGCGTCGCGGCGAACTGTTGCAGCTGCGGCATCACTGCGCCCAAGAGCGAACTTTGCTCCGGCGACAAAACCGACGTTGTCGTCTGCGTCGGGGCCGGCTGTTGTTGCGAACCTTTTGCCATTTAATGCGTCTCCATTGTCGGAAGCTTGCGCTTCACGCACACCGAATCAAACACATAACCTTCCGCCCGCAACTTCCGCTCCCACGCTTTTCGACCAACGATCTCAACTCTCGTGCAACCATTCCGTTTCGCGAACCACTCTAGCGTCGAAATCACCGTCGGCAGCATCTCGTCCATCTTCTGCCCAAACGCTAGAAACACTTGAAACACACTCGCCGCCGGATAAACCACGACTTGCGAAAACAACACGACGTAGAAATACTCCTTCGTCCCAGCGGACCAGACCTGAAACCTACCACACTCGGCTCCATCACGCAGCACGTCTTTCGTCCAACAATCGGCCCACAAATGCGGCAGCTTGTCGAGTTCCCCTTCAATCGCCGGCCAGAAGAACTCCAACGTCTTCCCCTGAAGCCGCTCGACTACAACTTCACCCATGCTCCCCCCGAATACACATACACACCAGTACCGCTACCGGGGTCCCAATTCACTCCGTCCGCGTAAACCAGCATTCCCTCACGTGGCTTCGCAGGCTCTGCGTTGCTCGCCCGTAGCTCCACTGTGCTCATTTCTCCAAACTCTCGGCTGATATGATTGAGTTCTTCATCAATATATCTCCAGAGACTCTCAAGGTCTGTGATAGAAGCGGGGCGGGAAGGATAGTAAACCATCAAAACTCTCCCAGCCCCACCACATCAAACTGATACCCATCCAACCGGAAGCTATTCACTGACGATATTTCCAATGCCAACGCTCGGCCATTAACCGGTCCGCAATCAACAAAAACTTCCGCCGCCGGATCGTAACTTGTACTCTCCGACCACTGCACCGCACCGTTTACGACTTCTTGTGCGCCAAAGCGCACGTCCACCGACCCACCTTGAATCCGCGGCCAAAGCCGCGACCCCATTTTCCTCTGATGGAAATCCACGATCCATTCGCCGTTGCGCTTCCGCCCCAATAACGACAAACCCTCGCGCTGAAGCGTCGCCGTAAATGCTTGTCCATCACGAGTTGCGCTATGGTCAAGATTAAAGAATTTCGTAGTATCCGTCCCAACCGCAATCACCCGCCGCCGTTCCAACTGAGCCCACGGCCCCGTATCCTCATCCCATGTATCTTCCGTGCCATTCCACGTTTCTTCATCTGGCGATTCAACCGTTCCCACGCTTGCGTTCCGAAACGTGATCCCATCGGCTTCTGTAATCGCCCACGTATCACCAGTGCCGTAGTTTAAAATCAGAGCCTTATTGGGGTTAGCGAAACCCGACGTTGGGTAACAAAACCAAACTTCTTGTGTGAGGGGATTGTCGAAGAGGAACGAATTCAAATAGTTCGCCGTGTCGATTTCGTTAAACAGACGTTTTCGCTGCCGATCCTGCAACACCGACTTAACTTGATTTCCATCATGCCAAATAACGTCGTCTTGCGTCGCAACCACCTGCCGCCGGCCGTCCCCCGTCACCGCAGCGCACCGCGGCGCGAGAATCCCCGACGTTGTCAACCACGCACCTTTGCCAACGTCAAACACCGCCCTTCCGCCCACATAGCGAATCTTCCACGTCGACGCCTCTTTATACGCATACATCGTGTCGCCGAGCGGAAGCGCCTCAACCAACACGCCGGCATTGACGTCCGCCAGGTCAACCTCACCAGTGTCCTTCGTCGCGTCAGTTTCATCCCAGGAACTTGGCACTGAACCCGGTACTGCCGGATGGCTCCACTTTACCATATGTGGGTAGGTAGTGCTCGACTTGGTACAGTTAAACGCCATTAAAAACGGACCAAACGCCCGGAGAATCTTCGCTCTTAGCGTCGAGGGCCAATTCGTCAGTGCCGCTAGCGGTGTGGCTAAGGCAATCGTCGCCCAAAACTGGGGCACGTCAATGCCATTGTTAACGATAGGAACTCCGCCTAACAGTGTCCCGTTCCACTGGAACGTTTCCGTCGCCGTATAGTCACCCCCGGACGATCGTGTAATGTCCGTGTGCGTTGTGCCGTCATACCCATAGGCTTTCGCTAAGCTCGCATAAAGCCAAAACGTGGCGCTGGCCGTTCGCACAGCCATAGCGAAGTGCGGAGCAACCCCCGGCGTACCGAAGATTTGCTCCCACCCCAGCATTTTCTCCAACCCGCCGTCGACAACCCGCATATTGTTTGCGAGCGTGAACGCTTCGGGTGGCAGCATATACGCAGGCGTATCAGCAACAGCGCCAATCCGCCCAAGATCGTTGATTTCAATTGTTGGCATCAGTCTTTTCCAAAAACAACTTTACATATCGCTTGGAAAACCTGCGCTTCGCGGCGTCCAGAGCCAAAAACCGGCGGTGTTCTGCCGCTTCGTCCTCGGCAACCTGACGCTCATGCGCCGCAACGATACTGGCTTCGATGGCTTCGTCGGTTTTCGTCACCGGCACCGCGGCGTTTTGTTCCCGATCATAAACCAACGCCGTAGAGCCTTTACCCTCGACTACTAAGCGCCGATTGTCCGCCAGCAAAAGCTTCCGCTCCTGATCCACCGTTCCGGACGCCAATGGAAGCACTTCCATCCGCTTCCAGAAATCGCCCTGCTTTTCCTCGATAAATACCGAGCCAGAGGCCCGCTCGCCTTCACGCACCGGCGTGATTGTTACAGTGATTGTGTACATCAGTCCGATCCTTTCTCATTAGACCCAACACAGGTAGTGCATTTGTCTAGAATAATATACAGCCGCCCGTTAGATGTCGCAAGAAAAGAAGCCAAGGATAAAGCTACGACTATCCAAGCAACAATACAGGATATTGTTAATAAAAGATGTTGCGGCGTGTCAATGTAAGTTTTCAGGTGTTGAATAAGGTGGCTCATTCTACAACACCCCTTTGATTATAGAAGCGATCTCTGCAATTCCTACCTGCTTTGACAAAACTTGACCAATGAGCACAACGACAATAATCCAGGTTACTCGAAAAATAGTTCTAGAAACACCCTCTGCGGTTGTTTCTAAAATCTTTAATCTGTCAGAAAAGAAGTCCTGACGCGAACTAAGATGCGCCACTTCTCGTGTCAGTTCCCTGATTGCATCTTCGTCCCCCATGGAAATTACTGCCTCTCACCCAACTGCTGCTCGATCCGCTGAAGCGTCGTGACTACCTCGGGAGCGTACGCGAGCACCTCCAGCGCAATCTTGATAAAGCGATCAACCTTCGCCACCGCCCCCACGCCGGCGAGCGAAGCAAACGCCGCCACGGCCCAATCAAGCAACATGAGGATATTCGGGTCAGTCACGCCGCCGAGTTTTACAAACCCCGTCGACAACACCGTGCCCAGGATCCCAATGGTCGTCTTCGAGCCGATCGGGAGCGGAATAACCTTGTCAATCTTGCTTTGGACCTTCGGCAACTCCGGCGGCGAAGCAACAGAGTTGGCCGCGGCCATAGCTTTTTTGAGCAATTCTGCGAACTGTTCGTTATCAAGCGGCATCCCTGCCTCCTCTGAGTATCATGACAAGTTGTATGAATTGGTCTTGAGTAAGAACGACGTATTGCGTCTCCACCGTTTGAAGCGTCAACATTGTTTTCGCCCCCACAACCCCGTCGACTTCTAACCCGTTGCGACGCTGGAACCACTTCACCGCTGTTTCGGTTTGCGGGCCAAAGTAGCCATCTTGCTCAGATTCTGCAAAACCCAACAGCCGTTGAACCTCCACAACACGCGCATCAAATGTCTTTGTGGTTTTGATCTCGTCTTGTTGTGGCTCTACGATTTTGCCCCAATAAAACACGCCGTCGGTCGGGAAGTTTTTCGGCGAATAACCAAACCGCTCGGCTGCAACCGCGGCGATGTCAATCTTGCGCCCGGTATTAGGATGCGGACCGATGTCGGTTTGCTGAAGCCTCAACACCATTCCGTTGGGCGCCTTTACATCACGCCACTTTCCCAACGTGGTGTTACTATACATCGCAAAGCCCTGTTGACTATCAGGTACGCCTAACTTGTTCGACCCCGGCCTGTCGCCTTTATCCACCCACCGAAACTGTCCGTCGTACTGCGAATACCAGCTTCCCTTCCCCGAACCCTCAACAGTAAACCCTAACCCTAACCCAAACCCTAACCCAAACCCCACCTTTGGGATATCCCACAGACGCTCATCGTCTTCCATTATTCGGTTGCATGAAATATGCACGTGTTGATTGTGGGAATTCGCTCCGTTGTAAGGATACCATGTCCAGGCCTTCCGCCCGTTGCGCAATGCGTAATCTTCATCGCCGGCGATCCGTCGATTGGAAATCAAATACTTTATCCGGGGATCACGCTTTTCGAGCAAATGATCCGCGAAGCGGTAACTGTCAAATCCATGCGCCGGGTCGTGCGTCAGGTCTAGCGCATGAACAAGGCCACGGCTGTCTGCTTCGTGGTCCGACGACGGATTTTGGGCATGGTGCGAGGCCGACGCAATCCACCCGTCGCTATCAGTCTTTCGGTTGGGATACTGGTTCTTCACCTGATCCCAAAGAACCTGAAGACATTTTGCCAAACGAGCCATACACCTATCCCAAGAGGTGGAGGAGGGAGACAGCCCCCTCCTCCATTGCCGTTACTCTTCCGGCGGCGGGGGCGGAGGCGACTGCTTGGCAAAGACAACAGTCTTCGTCGCAACAGGCGCGGCCGCCTTAACTGCGGCAGCCGCGGCGAGAGCCGCGTCTTGATCAGTGAACTCCTGGAACCCGACCGCCGCATTGGTCGCCCCAGAAGTAACCAAAACATACAGAATCCACATCTAGAATCTCCGTTTGCGCCATGTAGTCTAGTTTATGAGCCGGCGCGATTGGCTCACAACTCACAAAAACGACGCAGCGACTAAGCCAACGCTATTAGCAGTTGGCGTTCCTGCAATGGTCGCTGTTACAGTAACGGGCGACGCGCCGGTCGCTGTTGATGCGGAAGACCCACCCTGAGCCGTTGATTCTGCGGTCCAAACGGAGTCGAAATCCTCTGATACTCCTGACCATGTTACGCTCGTTGCAGTCGAAGCGAAGTTGAGTGTCGCCGCAACGATGACGCCACTCGACGACCTATCAATCGACACGGATAGGTCACTCGTTGAAAGAATTAAATCAGAGTCGGTATCGTAAGGAGATGTTGGTGCTATTTCCGTAATTAACCTATACGCAGAATACCCAGAACGCCCTATAGTATTGTTCCACGTGACAACAATATCTCCAGTTGTCCCGGTTGGGACTTGCGCAACCCAAATACTAACGTGCCTATAAACAGACGAACCCTCAGCTTGGATAAGACTCGAGGCTGACACCCCACCTACTGTGACAGTGCTGAGTGACCGCGCGAGATTGTGTACGCCATATACGCAAACAACAATCCATCTGTTGGGATCAGCGGCACCAAGATTTTGAGATGAATATGTATAAGTGGTTAGGTCCGAAGTGTTCATCGAACCCTGAAGGAACGAAAGGGAAGTTGGTATTCTAGGAAATACTGCAGGAAACGGAAACATCACGCCACCGGGACCTTGTTCTTAAACCACGTTTTTAGCTGCGCTACAGTAAGGTTCGCCGGCGATTGGCCGTCTAGCGCGCCCACGCGGCGTGCTAACTCCAGAAACCCCGCGAAAATCATTTGCGCTGCTCTGTCGTTGTCCGGAAAATAACCGTTGAAAACATCGTCGGAAGTCGGCACAGGAACATTCGGTGACTCTGGATACTGCACCGTCGCCACAACTTGATCGTTCTCGGCGTCATATACGACATTGATTCCAATTGGGGAATAATACTGCCCTGGACTATTATCTATCACAACCCGATTAACCGCACGATAACGAATCACGTCGTCGATAGTCAACTCTCCACCGATGTAGAAAAACACCGCATTGACTTGTTCCGGTAAAACAAACGTCAGCGGCAAATGCCCATAGGCAACTTCGAGATTGCCATTTTGTACGTCGATGATTGAGATCATTGCAGAGCGACCACCTGAAGATATGAATAATTCTTAGTTTTCGTTGCGATGAAGAGAAACTTGTTTCCGTTGGTTGTGTTGTAGGCCGAGGTAAGTGCATAGGTATAACCAGAGGCGCTCAAGGTTGCGGCAACCGCACCAGTGCCGCCATTGGTGACTTCAACAATCACCTGCCCACAGTCGCCGCCTGTTACGGTTGGTACTGCGAAAGTGAACGTCCCGGTTAACGACGATCCGTTAAGTGTAATATGCTGGATGCTGACATTCGCGCAGCTTGGGGTGTAGGTCTGACCGGCGCCAGTTACCGTTCCGCCGGCGAAGCTTGTCCCGGTAAAGCCGCCGGAGAGGTTTTGATTACCGTTGACCTTAACCTGATCGACGCCCTCAACAGCAATGATTCCGGCCGCTGAACCCTGTCCAAGGGTTGTATTTGTAGCATGGCCGAGATTGACACCAGCGAATTGTGGACTGCCAGTAGCTGAATAGTCCTGGCCAATCGTACTATTGTTATTAATCGTTAGAGTACGAGAGCCGTCACCCGTGACGATGGTAAGCGTCCGGGCAGCAGTAAGATTGGAGCTGGTAGTAATAGTTAGAGCATGGGAACTATCGCTATCTAGAATCGACAGGCCGGTGTTGGCAAAACTGTGGATAGAGCGATTGCTAATCTCTACGACTGGAGTTCCGGTCCTTGTTCCGGTCAGCAGAGGACAGGTAAGATACAACTCACCATTGGTGATGTTGTACACCTCGTCTGCAACAATCTCACCAGCAGTCAGGGCAACCTTTGCACTGCTGTTAGCAACACGAATACCAATCGTAGTGGTTGGTGAGCCGATCTCAAGAATGTGATCTACGTAGCCAATGATGTAAGTATTGGCGTTATTCGTCAGAATACCAACAGCGTTGTCGCCAGCAAGGTAGATGTCTTCGGCATGGAAGTGGATATGACCGAAGCCAGAGACAGCATCGTCACGAAAGCCATTTCCGCCCTGGGTAACAAACATCTGGCGACATGAAACAAAGCCGACACGGCCGGACGAGCTATTGCGGAAGTTGTCAACGTTTATGTAGCTGCTGAGACCACGACCATCGCAGATATTCGCATGGTAGAATGAGGCCTCACCAGAGTTAGTCACAAAGTCAGTGAGAGCAGGGGTTCCACTGGAAGCCGGATAATGTCGATCAAGTATCGCTCTAGTTCCCACGTCCATCGACAGCGTACCGATGAGGGTAGCATTCGGGGCGTGGAGAAAGATATTCGCTGAGAGTGTAAGGTTCTCGGTATATTGTCCAGCATCCAACACCACCACCGCAGCTTTCGTAGCCGCGAGAGCAACAGCAGCAGTAATGGCAGCGGCGATGGTTAATTTGGGTTTGTGTGGAAGTGTGCCGGCATTGGCATCACTACCGGTTTTAGCGACATAAACAACTGAGGTCAACGCCGTCCAGTCAAACGTCCAAACTGCACCAGAACCGCTGACGACAATATCGCCTTTGTCACCATCCGAGACACCGGCGCCGCCCGGAAGTAAACTCCAATTCACCTTCCGCAGATCGCCCTCTGCGCCGTAGACGAGCATATAGTCGCCAGCCGCGGGAGCCCCTTCTGTCGTCAGGTCGGCGAGCGCAATCGGCACGACAGTGGCTGCCGTGTCGTCCCACGCTAAAACGCGATCGGCGTTGGGGTCGGTGATCGTGAGTGTTGAGAGTCCTGCTGCCGTCGTGGTAAGCGCAGCAATCGCATCCAGATCAGCATCGTGAGCTTGAACGTCGGCGCCGATCTCAAGTCCGAGATTATCGCGGGCGGTAGCGGCGTCGGCAACGTCGGAGAGATTATTAGCGACTTGTAAGAATGAACTGGTGTCGAGATTCGAACTAATGAAATAGTGCCAAGTAGTTCCGTCGGGGTCCGAGTTAAATACCGCGGCGGACACTGTGTTAAGCGTCGTAACGAGAGTTCCCCCAGCGGTTCGGACAGAAATGTCTTCTGTTCCCGTGTTATAAATCGTGATCTCCTGCCCGCCCCCGGTCACGACCACAGGCAAATAAACGTCACGCGCTGCCCCTCCAGGATCAAGCATAAAGACGTTTGGGGCGTCGGGCGAAATCACAAACGGCCCTGTGAGTGTATAGTTCACAGTGTTATACCGCGGCGCTGTCTGCCGCACCTTAAAGGCTTCTGCATCTTCAATTCGGTTACGCATTAGCAGAGCCTCATGATCTTATTGCAGACGATCCCCGGCGGAAGCGTTTGCATCGCCGTTTGCGCTACGTTGCCATTGAGCGAAGATGAAACGCCGTTGGAAAACGTTGCGGTCATAGCGCCAAAGGCGGAGGTTGCATAAACAGACGTACCACCAGGAGATTGCACGCTAGTCGACCCCGCCGCGGCGCCAACTCCTTGTGCAGCCTGCCCACCAACCGTCACAGCAACCGAACCAGTAACCGTTAACGTCACATTTGGTAGATTGGCTCGGACCATAGTTGTCGTCTGCGCGCCGCCCGCCGCGTCGAGTGTAGCGCCGTCGATCCCACCCCCGGCCGTGGTCAATCGCGACGCAGCCGACCCGCCCATGTCGTCTTTGCCAAACGTAGTGCGGCCACGCAAATCAGGCATTACGAGCGACGAGCGCCGGGCATAGAGCTTAGGATAATCCGCTGAAACGCCGGATAGCGTTTGCCCGTAGACAAACGCATAGCCCACCGGCGCTGTAGCAGCAAAATAATCTAACACCGTTGCCGGTTCTTCGAGACCATCAAACTCGATAAACAGCCCACCTGTCCAAACGAACGTGTACTCTTTAAACGGTACACCGACCCGCACTGTAGCAATTGCGCCAACGTTGGTAGAGATATTTCCACTCGGCGGTGCAACGAAAACGACGTTGCTGTCCGTCGTGGTTTTCATCACCCGCACAACCCAACCGTCGATCGTGGGCGTAGGAAGCGTTAGGGTAAAGCTTCCGCCGGAGGTATCACACAGGACCCATTTGGATTCGTCTGTGCTAGCAATAGTCCCTATGCTAGACTTGCTGCCGATCTCCGGCATACGCCACGCCCGGTCAGCGTTGGGAAACGTGGCCTTGAGAACCGACTTGATCAACCGCAGATGATCGTCGCCCTGTTTCTTCTGATCAGTCCCCGGCGGATTGGCCGCATCAAGATCACTGACATACGTTCCAGCTTCGAGACTCACAGGTTGCCTCCCATCTGAAGCGGGCCAGAAGCCAGTTCAGCGGCGATGTCTTCGCCAAAGATAGCCGCACGGGCGGCAGTGCGCATTTCGTTGAAAAGCTCCACCGCAGTTGCATTACGAGTGCTTCGGGCAATGCGGAAGCCGGCCTCGCCAATAAGCCATTCGGGGGCGTGCGCCAACCATTCGTTTTCAATGTCGGTCGTCAGCAAATCCGCAGCTTTGTAGTAGTCCCAGCGGAGCGTATAGGTTGTGTCGGCGATAGTGATAAAGTCGAGAGTCTGTTGCCGCATTACGTAGACGCTAGGCGCCTTGGGCAACATGTCGTCTTGGTTGAGTTGGGCAAGCAATGCGTCGTCGTAAAAGCGGCGGGCGAGGAATATGGGCTGATCGGAACCCGAGACAAAGTAATGCAAACGATTCTCGTCGCTCTCTCGCAAAAATCCGGTCGGCTTCGCGACGGTGTGAGCGCCGGCCGTTAACGTTAGCGTCTGGTTTTCTTGAAGCAAAAACTTCGGAAGCGTCTTACCTCGTTCGAGATTGCGTTGGGCCTCTTGCAAACGCAAAACAATCGCCGACTCGAGCGCATTGCCCGAGGAGCGAAATCCAAGACCTTCGTTAATGCGAGCGACAGCGGCCGAGCGGTCCATTGAGGGAACCTTACGTCAGAGAGAAAAGGGGTAATGATTGCAACGATCATTACCCCTTTCGTTCACGACACCCCTTCCGAGAATGGCGTCGCAGGAGCCGCACCAGAAAGTTGTCCGCGGACGTGCCAGAACCCCGCAGCATAGTCGAACACTTCGATCCATTCACCAACCGTAACGGAACCTGTGTTCGTATAGTCGAGAGTAATGGTATCGTCGGCAGCTCCGGCCGCAAAGCCCCACTGATTTACCGCGGCGAGATTGCTGTCTAGCGAAGCAAGAATACCACGGAACACATCCACGGCGTTTGCCACTTTGATAATGTGCCCGTTTGACGTTGCAAGCGTCTTCACGATGAACAGAAACCGACAGCCATCCCCGAGCGAGGGCGGAAGCGTTACCGTGCTTCCAGCCAACGTATCCAAAAGCACGACACTCCCCCGCTCAGTCGCCCGAGAGAGGATTTTTGTGCTTCCGGCGGGAATTCGTGGGGGCGGATCGCGAAAAAACCTCATCGCTTTCCTCCCTTTTTACACTTCTTCGCCATTGGACTTCTCCTTCCGCTATTGCGTGAAGGGCCACTCGGCCCACGTGGTCGACAAGGCAAGTCCGGTCGCCGTGCCCGCCGCGGTCGAGGTCGCGAGCGAAAGCGCTGTACCGGGCATAAGCAATACCTGACCACGATAGTTCTTACGGATGCCGATCTGGTTGGTCGTCGCGCCGTGCGAGCCAATCGTATCCTGAAGCACCGGCGTTCCACTGTGCGTGTAAGCCGAATACGGGATGATCTGGCCACCAGGGGTCTCCCCCAAGCGTCCGCTGAAGTAGTTCGTCAGCGCAACGCCCTTGGTCGTGAACGTACCGGCGGCGGCTACGGAGCCGAAGCTCCCGAACCATCCGAACACATCGACCACGGTCGTAGCAACGACCTGATCGACGGCGGCCTCGATCAACTCACCAATTACGCCGGAGTTTGGCGGATTGAACAAAGTGAAGACGCTCACCAAGTTCGACGCAACCACAGGCACCGTAACCGCCGACACCGCGAACCGGAACACCGAGCGGCGGAGATTTGAGTAGAACATGTCACCGTGGAGCAGCGCACTAAGATACTCCGCGGAGCGCCCCATGATCGGAATCTGCGCCGCAGACCCATCCGGGACGTTTTGAACATGATTAAAAACCTGCCCTTCCGAGCCAATAGTCATTGTTCAGCCTCCTTAGGTCTGCGGGAGCATGCCGACGTACCACGTAACGCCGTCAGATTGAATGATTCCGCCTTGATTTTGTGAAATCGTGCCCATCGTGGTGGCGCCAGCCGCGCCGGCGCGGGTCACCGGACTTGAGATCGTCAAGTCGAAGTTGCCCGTGCTGACGTGCCAGAGATAGAACGTCAGACCGCGTTCGGGGGCGGGAAGCGTAATCGTCGCAGCTTGCGCTGGGTCGATCGCAATCACCGTGGGCGAATCGCGATCCAACGTGAGCGCCGCACCTGCCAGCGCAAAGCGCGTGCAGCCGTGCTTCTTGCCGCTTTGATTCACGCAATTGTTGAAAATTGCGTCGTCGATATTATTCCGCATAATCTCGCCTCCTTAGGTCGAGCTAACGTTGCCGAGATACGCCATCGTGAGTCCGCCATAATCGACAGCACACGAAGCGTCGGTCTGGAAGAAGCCACGTCGCACATCTTCTTCCTTCGTCTGCACGTCGTCGCGAACCAGGTCCGGGCGGCCTCTCTGCTTGACGTACTTGAAGGCGTCGAAGTCGAGCACGAACATGCTTTTTTTGTATAGTCCGTGGCGGGACAACAGCGGGTGGCTTTTGAGCAGGATGCGGCCCATTGGGAGCATGAACTCTTGGAAGTCCATCCCGTAGACCTTTACGGTATTGTTGACGTTGTACTGAACCTCGCCGGCGAAAATCTTCGAGAGTTCAATCAGCGCCTGGTTGCCCGCGAAGACCATTCGCGTTTCACCGGCGCCAGTGTCGAAGTCGAAGCACGGCGCAAGAGCGTCGAGGAACGAACTGGGCGTCACCGCCGAGCTAAATACTGTTACGTTCGAGGAGGGCAGGAACGCACGGATGCCACCCATGAAGCGCTTGGGCTTGCCGTTGTCGCCAGTGACCTCGGCGGCGCGCCCCCAAAGGAACGACTGTTCGATGTCCTTGGCGTGCTTGAAGCTTTTGCGCTTCTTATCTGTGGAGTAGCCGTTGTTGGTCCGGGTTTCTGTGACGTCGGCCGTCCCCGTCAACTCGTAACTATCCTTGAAGATTTGGATATAATTCGAGTATTTGATCGGGTTCCGAGCCGCAGCGCGCGGGACGCCCGTGCCTTCCGCGTATGCGGAGCTGAGCTGCGTAAGCCACAGGTTGTCGGCGATCGTCGCGGCAGTCGTGCCACCGGCGCCACGGCGAACCGTGAATTGCGTGTCACTGAGGACCGTATCGACCTCGATCAGTTCGTTCGTGAACGTGGCCGAGTCCGAAGCCGGTTCACAGAGCAGAATATCGCCAGGCTTCAGATGTGTTGCCGTGCCATAGTTGGCGCCGGGGGTCGAGGAGGTCGGATCGGCGGAGTCGACCGTGACGAGAGTGTCGCCCGCGGCCAACTGGCCGGCGACCTGAAGCCGAACGAGCGTATTGCTTTCGGCCCACCACGAAAACTCCGGATCATTCACTGTCTTTTCGCCGGCTTTTGACGTCAGACCGAAGATCGGCGCAGTGCCGGCGGGATTGAAGAAGAGAATACCTTCGCGGAAGCTTTTGGGGCGCTCATCGGTGCCCCAATCGCCCGTACCGCGTAGTCCTGCGATGCCAGACATTGACGTTTACCTTGCGTTTGGGTGTCAGTCCTCGCCTGTTTCTTGCATAAATGCAAAGGCGTTGGGCTGAACGGCTGCCGGAATGCCAACAGCGCCGCCATTTGGAGCGGGCGTGAAGGCGGTTTGTGATCGGGCCGCGGTCGGCTGTGCGACGATTCCCGCAGCTTGCATGACCAGCGGACCAAGGTCGGAAATCATCTGATCGAGGCTTGCCTGTGGGTTCATTTGCCGATAGACAACGCCGTAGCGATAGACGAGATCGCTGTGTTTCTGCTGGTCGATTTGCGGCCACTTTTTGAAGAACTTGGCGCTGTTGTCTTCGTAGCGTTTGGTCTGCTGAGTAAGCTTCTGCGTCATCAGCGGAACAACCTGCTGAAGCTTCTGAAGCATCGTCGCTTGAGACGCCACGTAGACCTTGGCCAAGAGCTTCGGAATCGCACCGACAACGTCGGTCTCGAGACCTTCGATTTCCTCTGGTGAAAGCGTGAACAGTTGCTGAGCAACGTACGCTTCCGTTTCCGCTCGGTTGGAAAGAATCCGCTGAGCGATCGACGCTGGCTCGGAGAAATCGAGGGCCTGCGCAGCGGGCTGCGCCGCCGGCGGTTCCGAGACAGGAGGCTGAGCAGCCGGAGTCGGCACAGCGGGCGCCAGCGAAGCCGGTTGGACGGGCTCTGCACCCGCCGGCGGTTGCACTGACGTCGCCGGCGTAGCCGGGCTTGCCTCAGGAATGCTCACAGCGTCAGGATCACTGGCGCTGAAGAGCATATCGAAATCAAACGGAGAAGGTGACGCAGCAGCGTCACTTGAAGAAGGTGTACTGGAGGGAGCGGCAGGCTCTCCTCCAGCACCTTGACCAGACGGGGCCGGGGAGGCTGCCGCGCTCCCAGTGTCGCTGGTCGAAGAATCTGTTGCAGAGCCAGAGGCGTCTGCGCTCGTCGGCGTGGCCGCAGCCGCGATATCACCCATCGTCATTTTCCTTCGTTGCTGTAGCCTTGAGCGAGTCCACGATAATGTACGGGAGATCGCGAGCTAGGATTAAACCAAACATGGCTCCTTTAACAAATTCAAGAGCCACCATTCCATCTACACTTCCTGCCGGGGCCATTAACTCTTCGCTAAGGCCCTGGATTCGTTTGTTGTAAAGCTCGAGGAGAGCTTGGTAGTGAGTATGGCAAATAATAATCTCTAGCGACTCTACCAAAGCACGATCCTCAGCGTCGGCCTTTCGCGAGGCCGCCACAAGATCGTTCAGACGTTGTTTGAGTTCATTGTCCATATCCGCCCGCTAGTGAATCAAGCCCCGTTTGAGTGGATTGCGAGGGTTGAGGTGGAGCTTGTGGACCCTGTGGCCCTCGCAAGGGAATCACGTTACCCTGTTGCGCCTGATTTTGCAGCACCACGTCTGGTGTAACCTGAATGCGAAACTGCCGGATGTTTTTCAAGCCGCCCAATTGCGCCGCCCACGCAAAAATTCGCGCCCAATCATAGGACATCGTCACCTGCGGAGGCATCATACGCGTCGCCGCCATGATTTCTTTCCAGAGATTCGCTTGAGCCATTCGGTCGACAGGCAACACGCCGTCGATCGGAACGAAGTCATAGAAACCGGCAATCTTTTCAGGCGTCACGTCGAGAAACTGCATCCCCGCATCGGTGGCGAGATCGCCCACGATGCGCAACTTAAGCGGTGTTTCGTAGAACTGTTGCGACGTCTGGACAAGTTTCTGGCTATGTGGAGCAAAAGCCGTTGCGGAGACGTATTCGGCGACAGTTTTGAGTCGATTAACACCAAAGCCAGTGGACGTACGCACCTCGGTCGCGGTTTTGCGACCGCCCGGATTTAGCGACCCCATGATCTGGTCATTCACGCCCAACGTCCGCTCGCCGATCCCAAACATTTGCTGGAAATCTGCGAAGTGCGTCCGTGTAACATCCTGGACCGGGACTTGATGGAACATCTTGGTGATGTCGGTACCGTAGGCTTCGGGGCGCAATCGCCAAATGAAGCCAGGGCCGGTGTTCTGAACGTCTTTGATGACGAGTTTGCTGGGGTCGACGATGAATTGGTTGTTGATCGCGGAGCGCACGTTGAAGAAGTGCGTGTTGATCAACCAGTCCATAGTGTTTTGAATCGGGGCCATGATCTCCGGGATGCCACGCGTAAACATCCCATAGCCTTCAATTTCGCTCTCGCCCACGTCGAAGGGAAACTTGCAGTGGGCGTAGCCGAGTGGCGAGGCGCCGAAGATAATTCGTTCATCTTCAGTGATTGTGAAGCACCATTTTTGCGGGTACGTTAGCCCGTCGCCCAGACCCCACTCTGCCGGGATCAATTCGATATATACTTCCCATGCAACCACGCCGGCGGGATGTTTAGAACTTTCGTTTTCGTCGTCCTGAAGCGTCGCGTCGAACTGCGGGCGTTCAAGCGCTTGAGAACCTTGATTATAGCTCTTGTCGGTCAAGTGGTCTTTGAGGTATTGGGTGTTGTCGTTGTAGTAGCCAGCCTTCTGACGCTTTACCACGTCGTGCCAGCCCAATCGAATGCGCCGGCAACAAAACTCACCCTTTTGAAAGTCTTTGAAACTCACCCGCGGATCGTGCATGAAGTCCCACGGGGACACATTGAAGATGCAATTCCCCACATAGCCCTGAACCTCACTTGTGGCTTGCATGATGGAAGTGGTGCCGTCGGGATTCTGCATTTCGACCAACTGGCCGTAGTGAAGCAACTCTTTCATCCAGTAGTGGCCGAGAATGCCGCAGCCATATTTGCCAATGTCGTAGAGCCAAATGTAATACGGACCCATCGCGCCGCCGACTTGAATCTGATAGTCAATCAACGCTTCAAGCGCCTGGGTTTGCATTTCGGCTTCGCCATGGCGGCCGGAATACTGATGCACTGGTGATCGGGCGAAAAATACACTTGTCCAATAGGTGTGCGCCGACATGAGCAGTGCAAACGAATAAGGAACCTGAATCGTCGTGTAGCGGGGATCGCCGGAATCACGTTTCGCCCGCCGCACTGCATCTTGTTCCGACTCTGGCACGTAGGCGAGCGTGCGTTCTTCGGCTTCGATCCACGTATCGTGCTGAAGATCGTGTGACTTACGCGCAAGCGACAACCGGCCGGCGATTCGCTGCCGAAGCTTCTTATGTAGATCGGAGTTGCGGTCGAATTTGAGCGTGGGCACTTTGTGCCTCCTACGGGCAGCGGTGGGCGAACGGAAGTTCTTCAACAAACGAATCGGCAACGCCAAGATCGGCGCGATCGAGATACGGGTTGGAAAGCTCTTGGAGAGCCAGCGCAGAAGCGTCTAGATCGTCGTCAATGCCGGAGTAGGTCGGGCCGTATTCGGCAAACTGCTGAATAAAAGGCGTATGGTCTGAACCGACCCAGAGCTTGTTGTTAGACGCCAAACCGCCGATCACGGAAACGATGCGCGTGAACTTCTTCATGCCGTCCGCAACCGGGACGATTGTGTAGAAAAGTCCAGAGCGCTGAAACATCTGTTCCAAAAGCCACTTGAGGGTTCGCTGATACGCAACGGCGTCAATCACGATGCGCGCTACGCCCCAACGTCGCGCAAGCGAAACCGCGGTGTTGAGCGTCCATGTGGGATCGTGGCCGCGGGAGCGAGCGAAGTCGCAGAGATGATACTCGTTGTTCCAGCGCGACCAAACGTAGTGCGCTTCAAAGTCCTTTTGCTTCATGCCTTTTTGCATTTGGACTTCGCTCGGCGGCGGCACCGGGTCAATTGCCAAAACTGCAAAGCAACCCCGCGGCGGAACAATTCCCGGTTCGCGGATATTCAGCCACGACGGACGGAACTGCGAAGTCTCCCGCGAAATCAGCCGACACTCCATTTCTCGCATGAAGATCGAGAGCCGATTCCGCTTGGCGGCGGAGCGTTTGTCTTCGCGAAGCGTTGGGGTCGGAAAGCGTTCTTCCCACGAACTAACCTGCAAGTCGACCGGCAAGTCGAGCGTTTCTTCCGTCCAACAGGGAATGATATTGGTGAACCACTGTTCGTCGCGAGAGGCAAGCTGCGATACATCGTCGGGGTGCTGCGGCGTGATGCATTGGACCAGCTTGGCATTGGGCTCGTCGACTTCCGGAGCAAGCGAGTTTTTCACAGCGCCAAGGATGATGTCGGCAAGTTTTTCGCGCTGCGCCTGCGTCGCGGCCATTTCATCGGTTTGCGGGTCATCCAAAAGAATCAAATCGGGCCGATAGTCGTCGAAGTTAATGCCGCGAAGTGAACCGTTCACGCCGGCGGTTAGGATGTTGATGCGGTGGCCAAAGATCGTGTGATGAATCTCCGCTTGGGTTTCTTCCCATTTGTTCCCGCGGCGGAGCCCGTAGGTCTGCGCCCAAAACGTATTGCGATCGACTTGGTTTCGGAGCCATAACAAAGACTGAATCGCCTTGTCTTCGCTGGCGCCAATGTAGAGGATTGTGCGCGAAATCCCGTAGGCAATACGTTTAGAGGTGAAGACGCGGAGGCGGGTCGTTTTGGCCGAACCACGGTAGGCGATTTGATTGACCATGCGGATCGCCGGGTTCTCGAGCGGTCTCCAGAACTTTCCAGCCCACGGCGGCGAGGCTTGACGAAACGTCTTCGGAAAGAAAGTCTGGGCGTAGAGTTCCGAATCTGTCGCACAAAGATGAACAAGTTCATCACGGTCCACCGCAATCGGCGGGAGCGTTGTTAGGACTTCGTCCATACGAACACTCCGTAAGGGTGCCAAGGCGATTCGCAAAACCGTTCGATGTCGAGAATGCGCGCGATGGGTTCGGGGTTTAGAACTGACGGATCGAATGACGAGCAGACTTCAATCAAAAAAACGCGGTCGATGCGCGGAAGCGCTGCAATCACGGGCGCGTAGAGCCGACGAAGCTGAAACCACGCGTCGGTGGTGTGGCGAATCTTGATCTCAAACACAAATGCGTTTGGCGGCTGAAGCAACAAACCATCCGGCACGCAGGCGCGCTTATCGTCTCCAAACTCAGTGTGTTCGACGAAACGAACCCACGGCGACCGCACATAGTCGGGCAGCGTAGCGCAAAGCCATTCCTGCGCTTTGTCTTCGTAGCGAAGCCCAGAGTGTTGCGCTGCGGTGTGGCCGTTCGCGCCCCCGCTACCGCGGGTTCTGGCAAAACCACTGCGGCTCAGGCTAACCGCCGACACTCGCCCCAAAACGGGGCGAAAGCCCTGGGGCGGAGCGATCGCCAAAGGCGATCGCTCAGAGATCGCTGATCCGGGGAGTTGAGGAATCATCGAGGTCCTGCGGTGAAGCGCGCGGGGTATCGCAACCAAACCCGCCCCCGCCCAAGAGCGGAGGGTTGCCCAAACTGTTCGCGCTCCCGCCCTTCGGCGGGGGGATATACTCGATCTCTGGGACCAAAGGCACGCTGGGCTCCGACGGAGCAGGGGCGGGCACACTCAACGTCGGAGTCACAGCGGCCTGGGGGACCGGCGCGGCGGCGTTAGCCGCCTCCGATGCCCGCAGCGCCGAGCGCGCCCGCTCAAGCGTCGGGAGCGCAGTGGGCGGAACGAGGACTTGTTGGCCGGAGTTGTTGTTGATGTTGACTTGGGTCGCGGGCGAGGTGCTGGGCGCGTAGCCCAAACGGTCCAGAACCATCGCGGCCGTTTCGGTGAGTTGCTTGGTCGGCACGCGAGCGGCTTCGGAACCGCGCAACCGACTCGCGAGCAACTCGAGCGAAGCCTCGGCGACGTCCGTGAGCCCCTGTGCGATGGAAAAGTCGTGGAGTTCGGAGAACTCCTTCCGCCGGCGGGCGAAATAGTCACGAAACGTATCCGAGGCGACGATTGCGCCCACGGTGCCGGGATGCCGCTTGAGGCGCTGCGCAATCTCGGCAATGGTAGCCTTTGGGTCGCGCAGCATCTCATCGCCAATACACGAATACCAAGCGCGCCAGCGCATGTTGGTCGCGGCGCGGTGGTGGCCGGCAGTTGTCGAGCGGGGCAGCGGCTCAAAGCTCACTTCGGTCGCGGGCGGGGGCGGGCGTGCCCCCAATCCGTCCTCTGGTTGGGGTGTTTGTGTTTAATATGATGGAGGGTGGCCGTAGGCCACCCAGGAAAGTTAACATGGCCCTGTGCGGGCGCTTAGCGCCCATCGTTCGCTCGCTTCGCTCGCTCACTCTCGTGGTGGGTGGAGGCTCTGCGTTCGCCCCCGAGCGAAGCGAGGGGCCGGCGGACTTCGTCCACCAAAGACTTCACAGCCTTTCTCACAAAACGCCGGCGTCGCGGCGGGTTCAGGCGGCGCGCCGGCCCCGGCTTCGCCGGTGATCGGGGGCGGGAGCGGGCGGAGCAGGTAAAAGCTTTGCGTAAGCAAAGCTTTGGGTCCTTATTGCCCGAACTTGCATGCGTCCGGCACAGTGGGGGAATATTTTTCAGAGGTCGAATGCAATGGGGCCGTAGCCATACCCCCCCTTCGTCCCCCCCAAAAGTCAACTCAGAGCGCCGACTTATCCACAGGAACGTTTTCCTAGCCTTAGGCGAAGCAAAAGGCCCGACTTGCGTCGGGCCTCTGTGCTAACACAAAAGTGAGGGGGCGCGTGCGCCCCCCGGAGTTGGTTAGAGCGCTCCCAGGTCGTCGAGCGACGCCACGTCCTTGCCCATATGAACGTTGTAGGCGTCGCGCACGCCGGGGGCGTCCAGCCAGAACTTGAGCGGCTTACCGGCAAGAGTCGCAACGCCCGCGTCGTCGGTAGCGATTTTGGCGAAGATTTCCTGCGCCTTTGCGTCGCGCGCGTCCTTGGCGATACGCTTGGTCTTGACTTGAACGTCCGCCAGGGCGCGGGAGAGCGCCTCGGCGTTCACGCGGAAGCCACCGCCCTCGCGCGACCGGTCCACGAACACTTCGCCACGGGACAAGAGCGTATGGCGGTCGGCAATGGCGGCAAGCTGCTCGGCGGGGCCAGCACCCTGGCCGTTGCGCGCCGCGGAGGCTTCGTTCGTCGCCAGCGTGCGCATACCGAAGCAGGCGAGCCAGAGTTGCGACTGCGCCGGCAGAGCGGCGACCTGGAGGTCGACACTGTTGCCCGATTCTTTGCTCGTATAGCGCGTGCCGGTGGCCTGTTCGATTGCGTCGACAACGGTGCCGCTTGCGTCGATCCAGTCGTGGGCGGCTTTGGCTTCGCGGGTGGTTTTGGCAGTTGCCATTTTGGTGAGTCCTTGTGTTGTGGGCTTTATGCCCTGCCCGCCCCATGCGGGCCTACAGCGGCAGCGCCGCTATGCATGTACAATGCACGAAAGCGGGAATAGTTGCAAGAGAAATGTGGGGGGGAGAGTGAAAATATTTCGGGGCGAGCGTTGTGGGCGGTAGGCGTAGGCGGTCGGCAAAGGGTCAATGATTAGGGCGATCATTGGCCCATGTTAGCCCCCAGGCGCCGCTGCGCCGCGCCCAGCGATCAACACAGAGTCTCATGCCGCGCCACGCCAGCGCGGGGCGCGCTGGTGCGTTAAAAACACAGAGTCGCTAGGGTGGTAGCGGGGCGGCCATGCGGCCACCAGCGGGCCTGTGGGCGGGCCGCCAACGGCGGCCCAAGCAAATCCCGTGCCAACAATAGAAGTACCACCTTTTCGCATGTTGCTCTAACACCTCTAACCCGTTGTGTAACCCTTCGGCCACAGCCACTTGGCACGACGCTTGCATCCCCCCACAAAACCACTCCCACAAACGCTCTCTCTTTGAAATCATTGAACAATTTCCACTTCGCTCTTCCGCTCCACAGTGGTTCAGCACTAAGCTGAGTGTATAGCTCTTCTGGGGCTCTAACGGCTCAGTTTCGTGATTTCGCCGTTATAGGTGCCGTGGGGACGGGATGGCGGCGGGGCGGGAAAAAATAGATGGCCCCTTTATCCTTATAGAATTTTTTTTTTTTTTTTTTCTAAGACTATACCACTACTCTACAACTATCCCCACGTCGGGAACAACATGGCCCCTTTGGGCAGCACCCGCCCCCGGCCATACCTATAAGCCCGAATTCACGATTTCCAGGCATTACAGCCACGGCAGAAGTACGCGGTGAGCTATGCGCAGAGCCTGAGTCGAGCGCCTTGGAAGTGCTTTTCTGATAACCCATTGAAATCATTGCGTTTTTACCGCTTGACAGCCCCCTAAAAACCGGCCTAAAATGCCCCTTGCATCGCGCCTGCCGGCGCGATGCACCAACTTCGGAGCCGGAGCCTTCGGCCCCAACATCAGACGAAAGCACCACTCACATGTCAACCTACGCCGTAATGGTCAAGCCAATCTTCGTTGCCGATACTCGTGACGTGAACTGCTACCCAACCCGTCCGGTGTTCATCCCGTGTGCAACAGCAGACGCGGCTAATACTCTTGCCGTGGCTATCGAGCACGCTTCCGATCACGAGGCAATCGCGTGTCGGAGCCAAATCGACGTTATCGGCCGCCTGTGTTGGTTTCCACTCTAGCACCAACGGGGGCGGGTGCTTTGTCCCAGCCCCTAAGGACCACTCAAATGTCTAGACACTTCACTATTCACCAATACGTCTGGGATTTGGCCTCTGGTATGCGGTCACGCGTTGTGCAGGTTCGCGGCGCGGGTGCCTTTTACCTTTTGGATCACAATATTCCTCTTGATCCAACTGGCGACGGAGCGTTTCCTTCTCGCTGGCGCTTATGTAGTGAGCTTTCGTTCACCAAACCCACGCAGGATCAACTGGACGATTTTGTCTACTAACCAAGTTCGCGCACGGAGCCCGCACAATGCTCGGCAAGAACCGCCCTCCGGGTCTTTACATGGTTGAGCAGCTAACTGACCAACGTATAGATCAATTCCACAAACATCTTTTCTTCAACAAACAAACAAAAGGGGATGCAGCATGTCAGACGGTTTGAAGTACGAGCCGCGCGGCTGGTTCTGGGACGGCCGTGTCATGAACGCGGGATGGTACAGGTGGGACCGGTCAACGGCTGACTGGGTCCCTACCAGGGACGAGGGCGCGCGACGCGGCCCTCGTCGACGCAAGCGCTGGGACAATCGCACCAAGCTAAACCGGGAGCAACGCACGTGACATACCGCATGTTCACTCTGCCTAACCTAATGCCCACATTTCGCATTCACTCACACAAGAACAACGTCATCACGATCACCGCGCCAGACGAGCGCACCGCTCGCAGCCTAGCAATGCAAGAGTTCCACGGTTCCCCGCAGCCTTTCGGCTACGTTGCCCGCAAATACGGCGAAACTAGCAAAAAAGTTCGGCCGGCGGTTTCGCCTCGGGAATGGACCGGGGCGGGGTTGATGGTAGAGGAGATCGACTAATGTCTGCGATAGTCTACAATTATCAGGTGGGCGAAATTGTCGAAGCCCGCGATCCAAGTTCTGGACAGTGGCGTTTAGGAACAGTGGTGGCATTGCGTCCATATCGTGGGCGGCCTGGTTATGACGTATATTGGATCAAGCCGCATTACTCTCCAGAAGAACGAAAAGCAAAGGACTTGCCAATGCCGTCCTGTGGTGGATGGCAATATGAAGCTTGTATACGTAAAAGGGTCAATGGATTAACAGTGGAATGAAATGGGCCAATGATCAACCCGATCATTTCCCCTTGGGCGTGCTGACGCACGCCCTCCCCCAACAGAAGGAACTCATTCCGATGAAACGCAAGAAGAAAGTCACTCACACCCAACGTCCAGCGCCCCCGCCACCTGCAGGTCGCACGCCGGCGAAGCCCATACTCCCTCCCGATCGCTACATGCTTCGCATCCGCATCCAACACTGTTGCTGTTGCGCCAACACCGAGCGCTCAACCGAACTCTTTGCCGAAACCACCGTGTTTGGTCCCAACGGCGGAATCATCCACCATCTTCAACGCGTCGCTGAGCCCGAATTCTCTCTCCCCTACACCATACGCACCCTGCCGCTGGAGGAAATTCCCTTCTGCCACGCCTGCGCCGACACCGACATTTACGCAACTCTCCAGCGGCTACCGTCGCCCCCGAAGCCCAACTACCAGCGGCCGCTGTTTCACATCACTGAAACCCAACATCTTGAGCGCGAAGCCCTTCGCGCCGTGCGCGTGCCAAACACAGCGGCGCCCCGCGCCACCCTCGACGACATCGGTCAACTGTAGGAAACAATCCTAATGTCAAACAACCCCAACGACCTCGATCCTCCCGCCGGCCTCGATCCCGAGCTCGTGGCATTCATTATTGAAACTCGCGACCGTGGCGACATAAGTACACTTGTAACTATGCAATGCGGAATCTATCTCAAACAACTCATAAAGGTCCAAGATACACTTTCATCAGGCCAAATCGTCGACATAGTCGACTGTATATTTACGATGCTCCGCGCCGCCGGCGTGAACGAAGCTCTGCGAATCGCCTCCATAGCCATCGAAACTCTTCCAGCACACTTCTCCCAAGAACGAAAGTTGGCGTTATTGATGGACGAAATGGCGAGCGCATATCCCGCCATTCTCCAAAAACAGTCAGAGCGTTTATATCTTCTTAGCGAAACACTTTTATTCCCGACCGAGGACGCGGCGAAATGAAAACTCTTGTGGTTATCGAATCGCCCTATCGCGGCCTGACCGCTGACGAAACGCGCGCCAACGTTCGCTTCGCCCGGCAGGCACTTGCGCATTCGCTTTCACTCGGCGAAGCCCCTATCGCTTCCCACCTGTTGTACACCCAACCCGATGTCTTACGCGACCACGACCCAGACGAGCGTCAACTAGGCGTCGCCGCCGGTTTGGCCTGGCTCCGCGCCGCCGACCGACATGTGTTCTACACCGATCGGGGTTGGAGCACTGGCATGCTGGCGGCCTTAGCCGCCAGCCCAAAGTTTCACTCTCACATCTACATCCGCGGCCTACAGTTCCCACCCAAACCGCCGGCGGAAGTCCCCGCTGGCCTCACTATTATCGAGGACTGGAGCCGATGAAACGCTTCGGTCAATATCCACTCGATCGTGGTTGGTTGACGGCGTGGCAGAAGCAACTCATTCGATACTTCACTCGAAAAACCGCCCATCGTCGTCATGACGAACCTTTTGCAAAGACCTCTCGTGGCAAACAGCGGCGCGATCAACGCCGCTTTCGCCTGCGTGAGAAATCAATCCAGGAGTTTTCCTATGCCTAACGACCCAGTAAATCCTCGCGACTATCCAGCCAAACGCCAGCGTCGCCTTCACCGCGTTGAATCCTTCGGCCCGAAGGTCATGGCAATCCTCATGCACGGTGCCGTTCGGCAGAGCACATTCACCTCAGAGTGGTCAAAAGTAATTCAACTCATCCAACGCATCAATCAACTTCGCGAAGCCATGCACCGCGAAAACCATCCCATGTACCCGACCGTCGCCAAGGTTCAGGTTTGGATACCCGACTACCCCAATCCCGCCGTTCCGCCGCTGAGCGGCAAACACACCCCCGTCCGCGCCGTCATCGGCACTCGCGACGCCAAGTTCGACGACATCATCGAGCAATTGGGCATTTCGACCGATCTCAATCCGGACGGCGAGGCGACTTCGCCGCCCACGGCCGCCGGCGAGTCTATTGAAGAACTTCTTTCCCACATCCCTAGCAAAGGCCAACGCAAATGAACAATACCCCATTCGGCCGCCAACCACAACCAGTCACCGTTTCCCTAACCGGAGAACCTGTCGACGTCGAAAATTGGTTACGTAATCTTATGCGACGAGCCGAGTCCGCCGGCGACCTGACCCAACGTCTAAGCGGAAATAGCTTTATCATCTATCCTCGCGCTGTTAACGACTAAAGGACCTCTCTCATGTCCCTCCGCACCACATCCGCCCTCGACTTCATCCTCATCGACGCCTCAGGTTCCATGCAAGACAAGTGGCCGCAGGTCATCCCAGCCGTGAATCGTTACGCCACCGAACTCACCCGCAACCTGGTCAACTCTCGTCTCACAGCGGCACAATTCTCCGACCTTTGGGGCTTTGACTTTCGCGAGCTTCGCTCCAACAAAGCGGCGATGTGGGATCCCATCGTCAAAGGCGAAACCAAAGTCGGTGGCCAGACTCCGCTCAACGACGCAATCTTCTACGCGTGCGAGTTGCTCGACGACCAACTCAAAACTGCCGAAGACGCTTCGGTCTGCCTTGCAATCATCTCCGACGGAGGCGAGAACGCCTCGGAGCACGATACCGAATCCACCCGCGATCTCATCGCAGCGAAGCGCAAAGAGGGCTGGCAAATCATCTTTCTCGGACTTGACTTCGACGTGGAGCAGATCGCCCGCGACTACGGCTGCGAAGCCGCCACCGCTCTCAACACTAGCGCAGAGAAGCTCACCGGGACGCTTCGCGCAATCGCCACCAAGCGTCGCGACCCCAAAACTCCCCTGCTATTCGACGGCCGAGACAAACGCGATCTGGGGGCTTAACCATGGACTGGGCACTACCAACGCTCAACGAACTCCTCGCCTACGCAATCGGCCTTTTCAACGGTCTAGTCATAGGCTATCTTCTTTGTCTTTACCAGGAGTGGAAAGAGCCATGACCTTCCCACTCACCGAACCACTCACTCCCCAGGCCCACGAAGCCCTCTGCGTCAGCATCCGCATTTGGGCGCACAAAGGCAACCACGGCGGCGCGTCAGGGTGCCCTCTCTGTCGTCTCTATCACGCCGCCTGGTGTGAAGGCTGCCCCGTGTCCGTAGTCACCCACAATGTCGGCTGCCGTGGAACTCCATACGTTAAATGGGAGCACGTTAAATGGGGACACCGCGAATGTGACGAACGAAGCGCCCGCATCGCCGAACTCGACTTTCTCCTCTCTATTCTCATCCAAGACCGAAAGCTACGAGGTCTCTAATGTCTTCCTCAGACCAATTCCTCCGCCGCAAACCCGAACGTGCATGTCTATATCCATATTCCGAACGCGAGCGCCGCCAAACCGGCTACCGCTGCCGCTGTCACGAGCATATGGAGAACGACTACTGGTTCTTACCAGAACGCGCCTGCATCTTCGATGAAGAACTCGAAGCCCAGGTCCGTTATCTCCAGGAGTCACAGCGATGAAATGCACGATTGTCTCCTGTATCTCCCACCCCTGGAGCCCACCGCAGACTTGTCCAAGTCCCGCCTACGGTTTCGCTTGGTGCCAGACGCACAACTGTCCACCCAACTCCAAAGCCCCCGGCGGAATGTGCTCAATCGGCTGGATGGAATCTCTCATTGAAGAATTTGAACACAAACACCAAAAGGACTAACTCCAATGGCCAACGAACACATCTTCACCTGGGGCAAATACAAAGGTCAGTCAATCTACGACGTGCCCGACGACTACCTCGTTTGGCTCATCGACATGCGCAACAAAGACATTACAATGTATCAGGCGGAGATCGCCCGAAGGGAATCTGCGCTTGAAGCCAACGCCGATATGCTTCAACGTCTCATCAAAGCCGGATTTCGCGACATGTCAAAGAAGCTCCACCCCGACGCCGGCGGTTCGTTAACTGAGTTTGCCGAATTGCAGAACGCTTATGAGAAGCTGAGGCAACTCTTTTTCTAAGGAACTCCTCCATGCGAACCAAAGCCCAAGAGATCGCTACTAACCGCAACTTTCGCATCCGCTTACTCCGCGGCATCTACCACCAGTGCGCCAAAGTCTTCAATCCACACCACACTGAAATCGTACGCAATTGCGTGGAGGAAGCACTATTGCTTCTGGGGGCAGAATCCGAAGCGGAACGTAAGCAAAAGCGGAAAGTAGATTTGCGGCGGGCGTTAAGTGATTGATTTTGCTAGCAAAATCGCCGCTTGACAAGGGGCAAAGTTACCCCCACAATACCCCCTTTCCCTCCCCGAAGGAACCGCCACCGTGCCACGCGCCCCCGCCGAACCGACGCTCACTTGGAAAACCCACGTCCCCGCTCCGCTCGCCGGCCGGATCGAATATATGCTTCTCGACCACCTCGCCGGCCGTCCGATCTACGGCGCACGCACAACCCTGATTATCCGCCTGTTAGAATTCTGGGAAGCTCGCCAGCGCGGCGAACCAGACCCCCACGTCCCTACAATGGCTGAACTCCGGGCCATTCGCGACTCATAAGGAACCCCGCACCATGTACGTTGTTTATTGGATATCTTACTTCAGCAAACGCATCAATATCGAACTGCTAGACTACGATGATTTTTGGCTCGGAAATCCATCTGAATCCTGCTGGATGATACCCAACACCGTGGACCCGCTCTCATGACCCTCTCAACTCTTGCCACATTCAACCTCGAAACCGCAACTCCCGTCGAACTTGAACTCCGCCGGCGCGAAATTCTAACCTCCATCGGCCCGAGCGCCTGGGAAGACGCCGACCCCGAGCTCCTGCACGAACTCGCGCTAGTCGCCCGGGCGTTGAAGAAGAAAAACGCCGGCCCGCCCAAAGCGGCCAAAGCCGCCCCCACCAAAGCAACCGCAGAGGACCTCGACACGCTATGACCAGAAACCGCGACATCGGTGTCGTTTCGCCTCCGTTTATCGGAACCTACGGCCCCCGGCCCTACACCGCTTCAGAACAACGCGTTTCCTTTACCTGGGCCACTCGACGCGAAGGCAACCAGGGCTTCGTGCTCGAAACCCGGCCGAACGGCTCACGCGAAGTCTACGGCCC
>JACCDR011416307.1_pt1 | contig 41391 bp, 59 predicted proteins | sample 7446431 | NCBI WGS metagenome assembly JACCDR01 (sample SAMN15323443, study PRJNA562643) | freshwater metagenome | isolation source: river surface water | place: USA:Blue River Watershed | collected 2017-08-17
CGCCATGCCGCCATTTTGCATTGGGCCGATGAAACTACTGTTTCCAATTCCGAAGAAACTTCCAACCTTATCAAGTGCGGTCGTTGCGAATCCGCCACCACCAGAGAAATTCGACAACAGACTTGCACCCGAAGCAACATTCGACAATGCGCCTGCACCGCCCGCCGCACCTCCCGCGCTACCGTATGCGCCGCCTGACACCTGAAACGCCGTCTGTGCGAACCCCAGCGAGTTCAATGCCATTCCCGCGCCTTGTGCAAGTGCTGGTTTGATAATAAGCGCGGTCGCCATTTCTGCGCCCGCCTTTTTCGCGATATCGACCATTGCGTCCATATCGCCGTCGAACTTCAGCACTGCGTCGGCGGCTGCGTCCTGAATGTTTTCCCACGCATGGTCGATTGCTTTCGTCATTTCTTCCGCAGCTTTCTTCGAACGTTCCTGCGCTTTTTCAAGATTGTATTGTTCAATCGTCAACATTTTGGTTGTTTGAAGCAGGTCTTTTCCTTCTTTACCCAGCGCCTTGAATGCCGCCGCGTTGCGATATGCTTTGTCCTCGACCGCCGCAAGGCGTGATTCGAGGTTGTTTTCACCAGCGGGGTCAAGTTTCATCTGCTGAATCTGCAACACAAGGTTCAGATTCGTTTCTTCCATCTGGTTCGCAAGCTGTTCGGATTTCTTTTTCAGTTCGTCAGCAGCTTTGCCAGCCGCAGCCTTTGCTTCGGCGTCAGCCTTCAGCGACTTCGTGTTTTTATCAATCGCACCGGTAAGACCAACTTGCGCCGACCTATTTTCTTTATTCAAACCCAGAATTCTTTCAGCAAGTTCGACTTCTTCCTGTTTCAGCTTTTGGAATTTTTCGTCAAGTTCCATTGCTTTTTTCTTGTCGCCCGTCAGAAGATTGAACTCAATTCGCGCCCCTAGCACCGCAAGCGATAACCCTTTGAATGAGAACGAAAGAAGCTGAATCATTTTCGACAGTGCATCCAAAACACCCGCGTCGGAAAGGGTATCGCCAAAATCGCGCCAAGTGTTTTTCAGGTCGGCAAGAACAGACTTGAAAGTGCTACTCATATTTTCAGCCGCGCCTTCATATTTTGCAAGGGCGTCAATCAGCGGCCCCCGTATCTGCTGCGAAGTTATATTACCCGTCGCAACGAATTCTTTTAATTCACCAGTTGAAAACCCCATAGCTTTTTCAATTCGGTTAAAGCTGCCTGGAAGCCTTTCTGTGACCTGACGCAAATCTTCCATTGTCACAGTTCCCGAACCTAACACTTGCGACAAGCCATAAAATAAAAGTCGCTGATCGCTGCTTGCAAGGTTCATTGCGACCATGCTGTCGTTTGTAAGCCGAAGAATCTTCCGCATTTCTGCCATTGACAAAACACCAGCGTCAACCGACGGCAACAGGCGGCTATAGCCGTCGGCAACGTCTAGCAAGTCAACTTTCTGCAAGGCCGCCGTCTGACGAAGGAATTCCATTGCTTCGGCTGCATTTTCCGCCGAACCCGTCAAGCCGTCAAGCCGCGCCCGCAACCCCTGCATGTCTGAACCAGCTTGAATCAATGACTGCACCGAAAACGCCGCAGCAAACGGCCCCGCTAGTGAAATAATCTGATTCATGCCATTTCGCAGCCCGTTAATGAAGCCGCCTGATTCCCGTTGCGCCTGATTCATTGCTCGGTTTAATGCCTGAACTTCCTGTTCTGTCTTTGCGAATCCCCGCAAATTCGTCAGTTCCGCCATTTTGCGCTGATATTTTTCCATCGGCGTCAGCGTGTCTTCAATGATTTTTTTCAAGGCTTGCTGTTCGGCGGTCATTTTCTGAACGGCTGGTGAAGATTTTCGAATCTCGCCCGCCATTTTATCAAAAATAGAAGCCGCCTTATCAACAGATTGCGCCATCGACAAAGCGGCTTGCTTAATAGAATCAGCCGAACGCCTAAATTCCGATTCCCCTGCTTTCGCTGGTTTTGCGTCAATTCCTAGTTTTATCGTTGCGTCTGTCATGTTTTTCTTTCAGTTTTTGAAGTTGTATTCCCATAAATTCATCGTCAAGCGCTGCGAACAACAAAAAGAATTCTTCCCTTTCCTTCGTGTCATTCATATCGAAAAACTTGAAATCCGCCCCGAATAACTCGAGATAGACTTTAAGTTCAGACAGTGGAATCGAACCTGGTATGCCTTCTGAATATAAACGCCGTCCGTTTAATGCCCAGAATGCCCGCCATACGTCAGTCAATCCTTCAAACAATACGGGTCGAGAAATTAGTTCTTCGGGTATCTCGCCCCCCATTTCTTCCGCTGCCTCAAGCAACCAGTCAGCGTCTTTTCCCGCCGATAACGACCACTTGAGGCAGTCTATTAGTTTTTTCTTTGGTTCTGAAACTCCGCTTTGTTGAATGTTTCGTCACTGCTTGCGAACTCCAAAACCCGATCACGAACTTTCGGAATACAGGTCAGAACTTCGATCGCATTGTCTTCGGTGTAAGGTAACGGCTTACCATCGCGCCCCGTCATGCCTTCCCAGCCCAAAAGAATCGCTTGTGCAGTCGCTTTAATCGACAGCGCGCGGGCGATATGGTCGGGAATTTCCATGCCAGCCTTAAGAATCTTTTTATATGGCTTTTGCAGTTCTTTGACGGCTGCGGTGTGTTTTTTGTTCCACAGTTTCGCAATCTTCATGTTCACGCCTGGAAGAATATCCGTCACCCACACGCCTTCTTCTTCTGCGGCTGGGTCTGTTTCGTATTCTTCCCACAAGTTGCGTGGTGGTTGAATCACTGCTTCTTCTGTTACTTTTGGTTCTGTATTCTTTTGCATAGAGTTTTCCTTCTTAATTGCGGGGCTATTTAGAACGCCGCCCCGCGATAAGCGTTTCCGCAGTTATTAAGCTGCGTATTCTTCGAAACGGTCAATCTGATAAGACGTTGCAGTCGTCGCATCGCGTAAAGCCGTGAACTGGATTTCTTGAATCACGTCCTGATTTTGCGCCGATGCGTTTGCATTTGCAGCATTGAACTTCACGTTCGGCCATGTATGAATCATAGCCTTGCCAGCTTTTGCAACGCGCGCATTCAGGCTTGTCGCTGTTCCTGCAAAGTATTTTGCAAGCAGCGTGCTATCGCCGAAATATGCACGAAGCGTCCCCGTGATCTGCACCTTGCCGACACCGTGACCGATTAAGCCCAGAGAGCCGACAGCCGTTTGTTCGCGAAGGTTATTATTCAAGGTCATGTTGATTTCTTGAATAAAGTTCGGCGAACCAGCAACCGCACCGTTTTCAGCAATACGACCAACGTTTGCGGAAGCAGAAAGAACGTCGTTCTGTGCCGCTTCGTCTGGTGAAGAATCCATAGAGGTCAGCGAACCAGCAACGTCGAAGCCTAAGAACTCAAACGTTCCTGTCAGGATGCGCTGCGAAGCGAATGACATGGTCATACGGTTCACGATGCAACCACGATTCACCATGTAATAAGGTGAAGCCTGTGACATGATTGCTTTTTCGAAGCTGAACGCCTTCTTCGTTGTTCCAATGCGGATCACGTCAGAAACCCAAACCTGAATCGTTTTGCTTGTTCCGGTGTCGGTTGTCCATGTTGCTGGGAGGTTATCGCAAGTTAAAGCAGTCGCAGCGATTGCAGTGATGCGAACGAAATCGTTCAACTGCGCGGTTGCGAACTTGTTACCCGCAGCCGTTCCGCCGATTTTAATCCATTGACCTACACGCAAGCCCAGCGTGGTGAAGTTCAACGTTGTCGAACCTAAGCCGCTTGCGGTTGCTGTAATGTCGCCGCTTGCGCCTTGAAATCCGACCACTTTAAGGCGTGCGCCCGCTGGTGGTGCAGCTTCGTCAGTCAGCGTCAAGGACGAACCGACAATGGTGGTTGCAGTGCTTGATGCAACGCGGAAAAGCTGATTATTATTAGCCTGACCGAAGCCACTTGCACGAACCAAGTGACCAGTGACAAACGATGCACCGCCCGCGTCAACCGTATAAGTATCAGTCGAATCAGTCACTTGCGTGATGCTGCTGTCAGACGTCAGGTTCAATTTCACGGGGCTGGTAAGCCATGTCGAGAACATAGCAGATTCGATTTCTTCGTCGAATGCGCCATAAGATAACTCGAAATTGAATCCGCCTGTTACGCGGCCGCCGACTTGAATCAAGTCAGTGGTCAAACGGTCAGAACGAATTTCTTCCGACTCAATGTTCGAAATGTCATAGACGAAATTTTCACCCGTCACGCGAACTTTCGTCGCAACGGCTGAACCTGGTGTTGTTCCTATCGTGGATTCTGTAACCCGCGATAGCTGAAGACGATTAGAATCAGACATAATTTTACTCCATTGTTAAATTGTTAAAAGTTGCCATCGTAGTAGAAACCCACAGAAACAGTCATCATTGACCAGTTTCCTTCGACTTGCCCTGCACCCGCCTTCGAAATGGAAGGTGAAGAACAACTTACGCCGCTGAACTGCGCCTCTCTAAAAATGCCCGCGATAATATCGGCCATTTCTAAACCCAAACCCGCACCGCTGTCGGCGGGTGTAACTACATGCACGAAAATAGTGCCAGGATGACGGAACAAGTTTTGCCCGTTCCCGCTTCCTATGCTTGCTTGAAACGATTCACCGAACGCAATTTCAAGGGCGAGAAACCCCGTCCCTGTGTTCACGTCGGTTTCGCGCGCTTCATTTTCTTGAAACACGGGTTCACTGCGACCAGCCGCCGCCCACTGCGTCACTAAACGCTGTGTGATTGCTTTCTGTGCTGTAAAAAACGCCGTCATTCAATAAACCCCACTACTTGCCCCGAACTTTTAAGCTGCGCTTTCAGCGTGTTCGCCGCGACGGTATAAACACCATTCGGGGCCTTCATGCTGAACCCACCCGCTTCGATTCTTCGGGCGTATGGGACAGAGTTCGATATATACACTATATCAAACGGGCGCAATTTTTCCACAACTGTTCTTACATAAGCCAAACCTTTCGCACGAAGCACGTTTGAAGGTTCGGTCGGCCAGCGTACACCTTGCGCCGCTGGGTTAGGTGGTGAAAAGTCCCCGTCAACAGTTCCGATTGATACGTTGTGACTTGCATTGAAGCGGCCAGACCACACGGGCGAACCATGCTTCAAGCCAACGTCGCGGCTGTCCCGAATGATTAACTGAAACGCCTTGATGACAATTGACTTGTGAAATTCCAAAAACAACGGAATGACTTTCTTCGCGATTGCAGTATCGACATCGCGCCCGAATTCTTGTGCTGCTCTTTCATTATCCCCGTTCATCCCTGCCCCCGCAGAACCAGAATGAACACCGCGTCAGCGTCAGACATTTTCATTTTATTGACCGAAACAACCGTGAACCACTTGCCATCCCACAGAACATTGTCGTTTTTCTGCGGCGTGAATGCCAATCCTTCGCCCGCAAGCCTTCCTTCGAGGTCGCCATCTTGCGCTAACCCAGGCAACGGCATTCGTTTCGTGAATGACGACACTTGCATTTTTACGACACAGGAAGTCATCGTCGCAGATTTCTTCAGCGTGTTTGTGTCTATTGTTCCGCTGCGGCTGGCATAAGTCACAGTCGAACCGAATCTTTCAATCATTCGCTTGACTGTGTTTGCTATCATACGTTCGTCCGAATCCAGGGTGCAATCACCCCGATGATTGAAGCAGGAATCGCACCCACTGAAGCGTCTGCGCTGCGATATGTCACAGAACCCACGTTCACGGTGCTTTCAGATTGAATTGATTGGTCGCGGTCTTTCGACAGGTAAAGCATTTTCGCGAGTTCACACGCTGCGTATTCGAGGTCATCGGGCAACACCGGTGCAACCACCGTCCCCGTCATCCCTGGCAACCAGAAACCCGCAGTATAGGCAACGGTATATTCAGCCTTGCGTGAGTTATCTTCGGGTGCGCCTGATAATCCGAAGCTGCGATATGCGCTGTCATTCCATCCGTTGCCATTGAACAGGAATCCCGCTTCAGCGTCTTCGATATTGTAACTTTCGGCGGGCAATGCCGCGCCTTTATAACTGACTGAAGCAACCGAAACAATCGGCGTTCTGTCGAGCGTCAGGATATTGCCACCGCGCCCCTTGATGGTTTCGCTGTAAACCTGACGCGCCAATTCCTGACGACATGCGCGCACAATCATCGCCGAAGCCTGATCTATTTTGCGGCTGATTAGTGTGTTGAACGTGGCGGCGGTTATGCCGAGGTCTTCTTTCACCCTCGCAACAGTGGTCAGTTGCTTCGTTGTCGCCGCTGTTGTTACTGTGACCGCCATTTTTCGCCCTCATAATAAGGCGGGGAACTTAATCCCCGCCTATGGTTTCATTACTTCTTGCCCTTTTTGCCACCGAAAACACCCTTGTTTTCAGGCGCAGCACCGGCGTTCTTTTCTTCTTTGTCTTCGCCTTTTACGGGCGCGGAAGATTTTTCTTCAGCCCAGCCGTTTGATAAAGCGGTTTCGTGCAGTTCAGCGGGGATTTTATCACCCACTTTATACAAGAAGGACGTGTGACCATGCGGCGCGCCCTTAAATTCTTTAATACAAATAATATCAGTCATATTTTTACCCCTTAAATTGTAGTCTTTTGCATAGATAGGAAGGCTCGAAAGCTGTTTGTTACGCTGAAGCCTGTGTTACAGGGTCAACCGCTGGTTCGCGAAGAAGCGCACCCGCCGCAATCAATGCAGCCGAAGCGTTGTTCACCGGTGTGATGGTCAGGCGTGAATAACGCTTGCCACCAATATAGCCCAGCTTGCGAACTTGGTTGTCGCTGTCGAATGCGAAACCAGCTTGCGCTTCAGTTCCGATCAGTTGCGCGTCAGGAACGGCCACCGCATCGGAAAGGTTAGAAGCGTCGCCATGTTCCAAAAGAACAGTGAACGTTGCATCGGCGTCAGCGATTGAACCCGTCAGAATGAAGTATTCGAGCGCGTTGTAACCTTGACGGTCGATGATCTGACCCACCGAAGCGGTGTTGTCAGCAACAGAAACGGGCGAAATCACCCGCTTGAACTGTGAATCGAAATGAATGTCTTTCATATTATACCCCTTTAATTGTTTGTTTATTATGTAAAAAAGCAGCGAATGAGGCGGGAAACTGGAAAGAAACCCGCCTCACCCCCTAGCTTGCCGACTTAGGAAGTGCCGAACTTCAGCAGTTTAACAGCGTCAAACATGTGAACGCCACCACCCACACGACGGGTAAAGCAGAATTCATAGTCTGGTTTTTTCGTGGTTTCGTCACGAATCACGCGAGTACCAGCCTTGTCAACGATGATATAAGCCTGACGGAAGTCACCGAATGCCACCGAGAACGATCCTGCACCGATATCAGGCATGTCAGAAACTTCAATCACTGGATAACCGAACAGAAGCGGCGGTGTGCCTTTCTGCAAGCTGTCCTGCCAAATGAAATTCGCTGTCGTGTCTTTGATTTTGCGAATTTTTGCAATCGTTGCTTTGTTAGCGATGAAAGAAGCACCTGCAAGATACTGGTTAGGCAATGCCGCGATCAGGTCAATGAACACGTCAGCAGGGCTGACGCCTGTTCCTGCGTTGATTGCAGCGAGGTCACCAGAAACGCCCGTGATGACATAGCCCAGATTGCCCCATGTCCATGAAGCATTCGCAACAGTTGGGTAAGTCAGAATCCCGCGAGGTTTTTCAACACCGTCACCAGAAATGAACGCTGTCGCTTCTTTGTCAGAGAATGCAATCGCGGTTTCATCCACAAGCATACGCTCGATATTTTCTTCGCTATCATCGAGCATTTCTTCAGTTACCAACGGTTTCGCAACGATTTTGCCTGGAACGATTTCAAGGCGTGAAATAGTTGGTGTTGCGGTGTTAGCGGTGTTTTGTTCGCCTTCAGATTCCCAGCGTGCAGTCGAACCGCCCTGATTAACGCGACGCTTATAGCTGCGTGCTTTATTCAGGTTTTTAACGGAACACAAGCCACGGAAAGAAACTGTGTTGCGTGCAACACGGTTGATTTCAGCTTCAACGAAAGAAGAAACGAGCGCGCCGCCTTCTTTGTCAATGTTGGTTTGCAGTGTCTTAACTTCGAGGTCAAGAAGGTCGTTTTTGCTGACGTCACCTTTAACGAAAGAAACGAATTTCTTATCGTATGCAGTGCGGTTCGCATCTTCGGTTTTAACTTCTTTGCCACCGAAAGAAGCTGCACGCTTAAACGCGAGTTCGAGTGCGCTTGTGCGTTCTTCCAATGACTTCACGCTTTCAATTCCTTTTTCAAGAACAGCAATAGTTTGACGCTCTTTGTCGCCAATAGTGCCTTTTTTGAGTTCGTCAATCTGCATCTGCATTTTCTTTTCTGCTTCAGCGAATTGAACGTTGCCCTTCTTCACTTCCGCGAGAACTGCTTCAACAGTCGCAGGGTTTTCGGCAATAGGATTGCCATTTTCATCTAGTTTCATAAATAGACCTTTTTCTGTTAGTGGTTGATGATAACTTTTGAACGTGATTTCACTGCTTCCAATAAAACCGACATTGTGTCATCCACTTCAACAGCGTCCCGCTTGCGTAGTAGCGACTTAAACCCGTCACGAATAATCGTCACGGCTTCCGAACGACTGAACCCCGCTTCCCGCGTGAGCCATCTTTCGAATTCTCTTTCGGTTGGCAATTCTTCAACCGAATGTTTTTCTTTGACGCCTGTCACCAGCGCCCTATCGTTTGCAGGGAACGTCACAAGCGACACTTCCCACAGATCCACATCAAGCAGCTTTCGCACGCCATCCATAGAATCGCCCGAATTTTTCACCACCTCATAACGCTTCGTCGAATAACCGATTGACATTGCGTCGATTGCTTTATGTTTCAGCAGCGCATAACCTTCGCGCCCCTTTTCGACATCAAGCAGCAGCTTTCCTTTCACGAACAAACCTTTTGAATCTTCCGTCATGTCCGTGAATACACCGACGGGGTGTTCTGGGTCGTGTTGCCATAACATTTTCGGCATTGTCCCGCGCACCTTGTGTTCTGCAAGTGTGCGGCTGAATGCGCCCTGAACTACAACGTCGCGATAAGAATCTTCGACGCCGAACACCGAAGCATAACCCTCGAAATATCCCGTTGCATCATCGAGTTGTTTAATCTCGAACGGGCGTGCAATCTTTTTGAATTCGGTCTTTGCCATTAACTGACCCCTATGTCTGATAAACGCTGAAGGATAGCTTTATGCTGCCTATTAAACACTTTTTTCATTGAAGATTCAATCATTTCAATTTTTTTCAATCGAACGGCTTCCCTGCGTTCCCAGATTGCATTCGCTTTTTGCTCGAATAAAGCAGGGTTTGACGCTTGATTCACGGGGTCATCCAGTGCCATTCCGATAGCGCAGTTGCAGTTTATGTCGAGCGACGCAATCCCGAATCCGCCTGGTCTGCGTGTGCGTGACCCCGATGGTGCATAAAAATAACCACCCTCGACGCTTGCGTGTTGCCCGTTCATTGCGATATGTGCGTCGCGTGATTTCTGAAACGACGTGAACCATTGCATCGTCGTCACCGATGATTGCGTCATTGCTTCGAGTGCGCCGAACCCTGCGGCCGCAGTCGATTCGGTCTGCGCTATCATGGTCGCGCGCGCACCGGCGGAAGCTGTGAACACGTCGCTGATACGGTTGGCAAGTTGTGAAACCTTTTCGGATTTCGATATGCCTTCAAGAAGCTGTTGCTTCAGCGCGTTCTTCGTCGTGGCGTTAATCTTTCCAATCAGTTCAGCAGAATGTTCGTTGATAAAATCCACAACGCGCGCATTCGCCTGAAACGCCGACAGATTCCCTATTTCTTCAACCACGTCCTGCCCGAATTGCAGCACCAACGTTTCGAGCATTTTCCGAACGATTGACGTGGTGTGCGATATGACTTGCGGCTGGTCGAGTTCATCGACAATCAGAATCGCGTCCTGATTCGTGAGGCTTTTCGTTTCAATACCCGCTGAAAACGAACTTTTTTTTTGAGCCGGTTCGTCTTCAGGGTCAACGTCTGAATCGGTTGGTGCGCTCGATGATAATCCGCCGAACATGCCGCTGAAATCATTGCCACCCTTTGCACCGCCGACCGCATCCCACCCCATTAATTCCCGCGCTTCGTCACGGGTTATCAATGCGGCCGCATACGCCGCGCGCGCAGATTCATCGGTCACTTGCTGACGCTTCTGCATGACAGGCGTTTCGCTTAAATCGAATTTAATCGTCAACCCGCGTTCACCGTATAGCGGCGCAAGCCATGACTGCAAGCCGTCCTTCAGCATTTCAAGAATCGGAATGCAACTGTCTTCCCACAATTCAAGGCGGGCGTTTTCAATGTTATTGTAAGCAACCGATTCATTGAATAACAGAATAGGATTCACGCCCAGCGCCCAGCATATTTCTTGTGCGTTCATCTTTTTACTGCCTAAGAAATCAACCTCTTTCGGCGTGCGCGTGGTGTCGAGATATGACATATCGCCACCGACAACCATCGGGCGGGCGTTGTTTGAAGTCCCCTGAAACCTGTCAATCAATGACTGTTCGAAACGCTTTCTTTCGTTTTCATGCGGTGCAGTTTTCCATGAGAATATCCCGCCTGGGAACAAGCCGTTCTGAAACATCGCCGCGTTGTGTCGCGATGCTGCGTTATGCTGGTCTATACCGTATGCAGCCGCTTCAATCGGGGACATTCCATACCAATCATCAAGCGGATTGAATGACTTGAAGTGCTTTATTTCGCTGAATCCGTTGATTGCGTCCACTTCCCATTCGTGGAACTGCCCGTTGACATCGAGTCGATAGGCTTGCGGAATGCCGAATCGACCAGGTATCACCCGCATATAATCAGGGCGATGAACGTATAATTCACCTGGTTTCTTCCCCTTGCGCGTGAGTTCGATATAAGTGTTCCCGCTGACCATGTAATAAGCGACGACCGCCTTGAAGAATTCCGTCCCTGACTGCATTAAATTCGGGCGTTTAAGCAACATCGTCAGTTCGTGGTTCTCGATTTCATTGCCCTGATTATCATACACCCGCCACGGAACGGACGCGATATTCCCCGCAATCATGCTTATGCACTTATAGGCGACGACGTTGATCTGATATGCCTCTTTCGCGAACGATTCATAATCGCGTGGCGTCCATTGAGGTTGTCCCACCTTATACGACGAAATAATTGTTCCCGCCGCGCTAAACTTCCGAGAAATCCAGTTTTTCAAACCCATTTAATTAACCTCGAAAAAATATGCACGCGGGGTTTTCATCTTCTGAACTGCCAACGCAAGCGCGCACACAACGTCATCGTGTAAGCCTTGCGGTGCAGTATATCGAACCCCTGTGCGTGTGACCATGAACTCGAATTGCTCTAACTCTAACACAATAATTCCGTTCGGATAAGTAATTTCTTGACCGTGTATTGCCAGCGCTAACCCTTCCATAAGCTGTTGCTTACTTGCCGACGTGAACTTGAACCCCTCGAATTGACCAGGTGCAAGCGTCTGAAGACGTTCAAGAACTGGATCACCGACGCCCGTTGAATCGACCAGCGCCTTATTGCCAGCCGTTGCGCTGACGATGCGGGCGACCGTCTGTTCCCACGGCAACTGAAAGCGTTCAAGTGCAGCGACGCCGCCGTCCTCATTCAGGCCGACACCTACACACCAATCATGCGACTTTGCCAAGTCCCAGCCCCAGCCCACCGGTTCCGACCACTTACTGCGCCAACTGATATCAAGCTGACCAGGTTCAATCGGTTCATAGTTCTGGTCAACACAGTTTTGAATCGCACGCAACCCGAACGGATTCCCGCCGTCGTCACTTGGTTCGGCGAGATATAGTTCGTTGAAAATATGCGACGGAAGTTTTCGTTTCGCGTCTTCCACTTCGTCGAGCGACAATATCCCCGCGCGCACCGCGTCATAAGCTGTCAGCTTGTGATAAACCATGTTCGGTTCGCCGTTTTCCGCCATGCGACACAAGTGGAAGAACCAGTTCTTTCGCCCTTTCACGTTACCAATCAGCCGAACTTTGCCCTTCGTTGCTGTCAGCGTCGAGCGAACCGCGAACCATGCGTCTTCTTTTACCCGCGACGCTTCATCCACAACCGCAGCGAACACGTCTTCACCATAGAGCGAATTCGGCTTATCCGCACCCTTGAACCATATCGTCGCGCCGTTCGGGAGCGTTATCGTCTTATCTGTGAGGTTGAACGAATACATCGAGCGCGGGAGGAATATCATCGCCCGTTTGAACGCAATGTTCGCCTGTGATGACACCGGTGCAACCCACCAAGTGTTCTGCCCCCTGCGAAGTTTCATGGTTTGTTCAATAAGCCATACGATGCAACCGACGGTCTTGCCCGTTTTGGTTGACGCTTCAATCATCGCATAGCGTTCGTTGCCGAATAAAGCCTTTTCCTGATAGTCGGTTATATTCGGGCGAATGTATTCAATGACTTCGCGGTCAGGGTTATGTTTCTTCGGTTTCGGCGGCATCGGGTTCAACGTCCTGTAGTTTGCCGTTAATGTTCAACGTGAATGAAACAGGTCTGTCACCCTGCGCCTTCTGTTCTTCGTCCTGCTTCCACCCTGCGCGGCATTGCAGCCAGTATTTTTGTGCAGCAACGTTCCCGCGTCCGACCGCCGACTTATAGAGCGCTTGTGCGACGTTACTGTTCGCCATTGGTGCGGCCGTTTTCAGTTCCGTATCGAAGTATCTATAAAGAGTTTCGCTGCTGATTCGCGTTCCGTCAGTCCTGTCAGCCGATAAAATGTCGCAGATTTCTTTTATGGTTAAACCCGCAGCCTTGCAAGCCTTGACCATGCGGCGGTCTTTTTCGCTAAAGTGAAGCGTAACCGAACCCTTCGGTCTTCCCGTGCTTTTTCTTTTGACTTTTTCTGTCATAGCCAATCCTATCACTTAAAACATTGCTTCGCAAGTTTCGCCGATTTTGGCTTCTGCTTCAGCGTGTTGTTTCAGCAGCTTTTTGAACTTCTTTCCTGCCTCGCCCAGATAATACGACGACACGAATTTCGCGCCCAGCTTTGTCAGTTCGCCGAATTGCGCGGGTGTGTCAACGATATATCGAGGGAATGAATTTCGTGGGTGAAAGAACTGACGCGCGCCGACATTCTTTGCTTCGCGGTGCAGTTCGGTTAGTGACTGGTCTGAAATAAAGACAATGCTATCGGTTAAAATCATATCAATTCCCCTTTGTTTTTAGAACGTGTTCCCGCAGTGAAGTCAGGGCGGCGTCTGCTTGCTTAAAACACGCGCCTGACAGTTTCTTGACCAGAACTTCCCGCGTTGCGTCATCGGTTAGCGGAAGAACGGTTTCTAAAAGCCGCCGATGCGCGTCCTCTATGCCTACTGTGAACGCAACCACCGCGTCGATTGCCCTTTGTTCGGTTACACTGGTGTTGTCGTTCATAAATCCCCTCTTAAAAACTTGTGATTGCACTTCGGACACTCTGTCAGCACGTCCGAAACCTCCCGTTCATGCGCTGCAACTTTGATTTTACGCCCACCACTGGTGACAGGTTCAAGCCGCTGCACACCATCATCGTCAGGCTGCACGTCAAGCTGAAAGTCTGCAATCTCGCCGATATCAAACCCCGTGAATTCGAGGTCGAAGCCTTCCGCGTGTAAGTCGGCGAGTTCGGCGCGCAGTTCTTTCGAATCCCAACGGCTATTCAGGGCGATTTTATTATGCGCTAACCTGAACGCCCGCGATTGCTTCTGGTTCATCTTCATGCGTATGCAAGGGACGGCTTTCATCCCCAGCTTTTTAGCAGCCGCAAGCCTTCCGTGTCCTGCAATCAGCGTGTTGTTCTGGTCGATAAGCAACGGATCACCCCAGCCGACCAGCTTCACCGATTCGACTATCTGCATGACCTGTTCTTCACTGTGTTTTCGTGCATTGCGCCCGTATTCCTTCAGTTCTTCGACGGGAATATCGACGATTGCGGTTGGTGTTTTGATTTTCATTGTGCTGGTTCTTCGCCGACAGTGAGTGCAGTTTCAAGCATTTCAAGGCGTCCCAAACACAGGGCGGCTTTGTCCTCAATGTTTTTCAACCGCTGTTCGTGTGCGATTTCGTAGCGCGCTGATTCTTCGAAATAGAACCACACCGCAAACAGCACGACAACGGCAAGCAATGCCATAAGCAGGGATTCGGCAAGGGTTAGTTTGTTTGAGTTCTTCTGCATAGAGTTTTCCTTTCTGGTTAATACGCGATTGATGATTCGAACGAACCGTGTTTCTGTTCGAAAAACAGAAAGCGCGCAGCCCATGCGTTGCGAATGCACAAGTAAACGCCGCCTTCTGAATCCTGTTCCTTCGCCTGGGCGATTGCTTCGGCGACGTGTTCTTGACGCGACACGTTCCGCAGTTCCGTCACCGAAACACAGGCGTCGAATGCGTCCGTTGCGATGACGTAAGGTGTCCAACACTTGAAGCCGTTTTTCATAACGAAGCCTTTCCTGTGACGTTGACGTCCGTGACATACTCGCCGAAGAAGTGAATCTCAAACTGCGCTGTCAATACGCGCTTTCTAATCGCGGGAAGATACTTGCCCGCATAGTTCTCAACGTGCGAATCCATTTCGTGCGCCGACAGCAGCGGCTTGATGGTTTGGCAAGGCGGAAGATATACCACCGTTCCGACTAGCTTCGGCTGGGTGCGAACAACCTCGATATTGATGACGTTGCTTTTCATTTTGGAAACACCACGCCAATCGCTTCGAGGGTGCGCGTCACAGTCTTTTCGTTCTCTGTGAATATGCGCTCCAGTTCTTCGATGAACGCTTCTTCATTGTTTTCGAATATCTGCTTCATTGACCGAACGTTCGTCAGGTAAATGCGGCCAATCCCTTCGGCGAGGTGTGATACTTTCGTGTTCGCGCGTGCCTTTTCGTCGAGAATTGCTTCAACCCGTTTCTTAACCTCTGTAACCAAGTGCTTCACGTCATCATTGCACCCGCGCTCGATAGCCGACAGCAGTTCCGTTGTGCTTGTGTTTTCCATGATTCAACCCTCTTTGATAATGCGAAGCTGCGTGAAATGAACCCCGTCGCGCATCGCGGAACGACCAGAGATAAAGAAACCAGCGGGTGCAACTATCTCGATGACGTCGCTTGGCTTGATTTCATATTCCGTTGCCATTTCAGGCGCATCTTCAGCGATTGCCCGAATTACTGCTTTGTTTTTATCTGACATTTTAGATCCTCATAACGGTTATAGGCGCGGGTTCTGACGTGATGCTGGTCGTTCTGCTTTCCTTCGGCGATTGCTTGCCAATATGACAAGGCCGCCGAAGTATGAAACAGGTCATCCAGCGGGTGAAGGTTCATGCGTCGTCCCCGTCGAGTTTACATTCTGCTTTTATCACATTGTCTTCGTAGTTTGAAATAAATGACGCGGCCAATGTGCATTGGCTTTGCGTGAGTTCCCGCCCCATTACTTCCTGAACGTCTGAACCAGAGATTGCGCGCGTGACAATCAGGACATAGAGCAGGTTCATTTTGCCCCCCTATATTTCTTCTGCAAGTCTTCCCACAGTTCTTCGCGTATTGATTCGATGACTGTGTCCATGAAGCTATCGTATGCAGCGCGGTTATCGACCAGCTTTTCAGCCGTTTGCTTTGTGATAAGCGCGCGCTTACTCCAAACAGCACCGTCAATCACCAGATTGAACCTATGCCGCCCCGTTGAATCGCACCCCGTCACTTCAATCGCCATTGTTTCGTCTGTCATAACTACCTGCCTAACGCTGTAAATTTACGAATGCAGGTTGCCTCTTTGAACGATGACAACACGCGCGCTTTCTTTATGCCTTCGTCGCAATCCGCTTTGCTGCGAACTTCCGTCTGCATAACTCCCGAAGTTAAAACTATGATTAAAATCCACTGCATAAAATCCCCTGTCTGGTCAGCCCGCCGACCCCTATATGACGACGGGCTGTTAGGCTTACAATAAAACCGTCGGTGTTTTCTTTTCCGACTGCGTGAAAGTCTGTTCGAGCGCATCGACCTGATCGCGCAATGCCTTCATAATCGTGGCAACCTGTTCGGGCTGATACTCATAAACCGAACGATTCGACAGGTTTTTAACGAGGTCGATATACTTCAGCGCCTTATTCACCCGCGCCGTTGCCAGACGCTTGAACGAATCGGCTTTCGATTCACCGATGACGACTTGCGTAGTCTTTTGGTCAATGTATGTGACTGAAATCGCCGCCTGTGGGTTTTGGTTTACGGGAAGACCGCGCCAATCAACTTCGACCGGCAAAGGTTCGCTTTTCGCCGCAATCAGGTTTTGTTCGGCAACGTGGTCGAATATGGTGTCCTGCTTCGGTTCGGCGAATTGCTTGTTTATGTCGAACCCTGCAACGATATCAGGTTTTTTCGCGTCAATCGACCGCGCCAATTCCTTCGCTGCTTCCAGTGCTGCATTAGGTGCAACCGCTTTTTTGAATCCTCTAGGCATAATGTTTTCCTTTTCCAGTTTGTTAGTGTTACGATTCATTTCGTAGCACACCCGATTCATAATGTAAAGCAGCTTGACAATCAAGCACAAAATAGAGCATTGTTTCGAATTATGAGATAGGGGCATTTTCCACCATGTTCACGCTGACAGAAACATCGCAACGAATCGCACTTCATAATGGGGTTTATTTTTATCCCGTTGACGATGGTGTTCAGGTGTGGCGTTCGAGGTATTTTTTAGAGTCGTTTTTTTATAAGGTTTTTCACCCTGTTGAATTGCGTCATCGTGAACAGATTGGTTTTATCAGTTGGCGCGTGATTGAATCAGGTGCAGCCGATTGGAATGGTATTTTAGAGGTTGTGACGCAAGAAGGCGTGAAATAATAACTATCGAAGTCGCGTTTTGATAGTTTGTGGTTAATATATGATATGTCGTGGTCAATTAATGAGAAAAGCGTCACAAGCCTTTTTCCTATTATTATTATTATATTTCAATAACATAATAATAATAATAAGGTAAAAATGTGACGTTTTTTATCATTTTCCCCGCAACATACTCATATCGCGCGGGCGATGGGTATGGGGTCAGGTTCGTTGTGACACCCTATGACCCTCTATATATAGCCTATATATTTTAGCGTCACATTTTGAAAAACGTCACAAAATACCCCGAAAAACGCCGCAAACCCGCAGAAATCCTAGAAAAATAAATGTGACGAAATTCTCAAAAATCGTTTACATCGCATCAAAACGCGACTTCATTGACTTTGTATTGATATTTTTACGCTTGACTATTGACCAAATTTTCGTCACATTTTGCCTGATTCTATAAAAAAAGGAGGGATCAAAATGCAGTTCGATTTATTACTATGGCGTCAAAAAAGAGGGTTAAGCCAAAATAACCTTGCCGAAATGTTCGGGGTCAATAAGGACAGGATAAGCCGCTGGGAAAGAGGTGTGACACCAATGCCGAAAATGCTGATCATGCTGATTCATTATATGAACATCCCCCCGTCTAAGCCAAAAGACGAGGGGATTTATATCCCAGAAAGGGACGGTTTGCCGACCGCTTAAAGTGGCTTCGTTTCAGCGTATAAAATGACTTCCGAAATCGGGACATAAACTGCCCTTGTGGAAGTAGTCCCAAAGCGGGTTGGTGATTCCGAATTATAGGCGTCATCGACCCGCTGCAATACCTTCCCCCAGTTAATCGAAAAGGCGGTGTTTTTCAAAAGGCGTTCGAGTTCAGCATTGCTATTCGAAAACGCCACATACATTCCGCGCAGTTCGACGTCTTCCACTTTGATTCCGTGTCGTGCCAAAATAGCCGCAATCAGGCGCATGTTTGAAAAGCGGGTTTCGTCTGAACCTGAATCGTGCGACTGCATTAAACCACCGGTGCGGATATGTTCGGCGACCAGTGCTATCAGTTCCCCGATTGAACGCTCGAAATGGCGTCCGTCGTATTCGAAGCGGATTGGTGTTTGAACGATATGTTTCACAAGGCGCAATTCGTCGCGTTCCTGTGTCACCTCGACCTGTTCGCGCCAATCCTGCGACGATATCCACTGTCGAGCGTGTTCCGGTGTGACAAGGCTGTCTGATTCGAGCATGTATGCACCCGCAAGCAGCGCGCCAATCTGGTCACCGACACGCTTCGATTTCAGATAATTCGCTGCAACGGAAGAAAAAATCTTCGAGTTTTTGCGAACGATATCAATGTTCCGCATCGAGCGACCACGCAAGCGCGCACACCATTCAGGCGTCAGCAGTTCGGCAACCATCGGAACGATTTCTTCCTCGAAATGTTTCTGTCCTTCGGCGGTGTTGTCTTTAATCATTGAAAGAACCGTGACCCGCGTCTGGTCGGCGGTGTGCTTGACGTTCACGCCGATTGAAGCGAATGCGAACATCGTGCGAGATATGAAGTTCCCACCCATATCACCGCCGCCCGCCTTGACTGTTGCACCACCTGCAGACGATGCGCCGCGCATTAACTGCATAACGTTTTCGATATTGCGTTTTGCGTTTTCAGATTCGCCTTCAGCTTCGTCGAATAAAACGGGCAGGGCGTCGATTTTAATGCGGTGTCGAATGCCAGCTTCGGACGATGCACCGCGAACGTGAATAGCGAAATCGGCAAGGCAAGGCTTGATAATTTCATCGACAACCCACGACTTGCCAGCCCCAGCCGGCGCAGTGATCCATATATGGGGACGCCATGTCAGCGCGCCGCAGATAGGGGCAAGGGCAATAAATCCCGCTAAAAGCTGGGCGTAAATTGGTTTTTCCCACGCTAGAAGCTGACATAGTTCGATAAGACGCTGCGATTCTTCGACTGGAAGCGGTGCATCGAGGTTCGCAGTGATTGGTGTCAGGCGTTCATAAATATAGGGCGAATCATAGTCGTAAATGCCGACAGAATGACCGTCAACGTGTAGGTTGCGCCCCAGGTGAACGACGGGTTTGCTATGTTCCCACCATGCACCACGCCCGCGAATGCGTTCAGCCGTGAACACGTCTTTTTTGTTCGACTGCTGAATCAGCATGTTGACAGCGTACGCGATTCGCATTCCGTTAAATGACCCGCCATCGCCCGAAATAAATTTCTTTTCCCACCAATTAAGCGGGGCGAGTGACATAAGGTTTCCGATATCCCGAAGCTGTTTCGCGCTGAACTGGAAAACCTGACACGTCTGCTTCGTCATAAAGAAATGAGTATCGCGGTTATAGCCCAGAAAGCGGAACGGTGCGTCGGCGAATTTGTCCTCTTTGATTTTTTTCTGTTCAGGTTGCTTCGGTGCATCGAGTGGCGGAAGGATTTCAATCGGAATGAATGCGTCAGGATTGACCGCGCCAGCACTCGATATCAGTTCGGCAACCTGTTCGACGGTCGCGCCTTCCTGAATCATATCGCTGATATCCCAGCCTTTTGACATTCCTTTCGGCGGAACTACAACGCGAATGCTGGTTATTCCCGCGTCCTTTGCGTGGTGAATTAGACCAGGCTTGAACGGGTTGCGTTCGTCGCCCGCCTTGCCGAAAACGCAATCGTGACCAGGCTGGTCGTTATCTGGCCAGACGATTATCTGTTTACCGGCAAGCAGCTTCCAATCAGCTTTTCCGACGTTGTTCGTTCCCTGCGGCCATGTCACCACCGAAGATTCGGGGAACATTTTCCGCGCCGCATCGACGCATTTTTCGCCCTCGACGACCAGAACGGTATCTGTCGAATCGGTTATCGTGTGCGCGCCATATAGCGGGCGAGGTTCAGCGAATGACCATAGTGTCCAGTATGCTTCAAGCGTGTCGATATTCATGCACCATTGAACGGACGGGGTGAACTTTCCGCCGTCTTCGAAATCGCACCGCAGAACGTAGCCAAGCAACACGCCTGACGTGGTTTTGTATTCATAGACAGCGGTCGGGCGTAGCGTGGTGAATTCTTTGTCTGTTCCCCTGCGCTTCGGATTCCATAGCCGAACGGTTTTGTCGCCATCCATAAGGGGCGGCGCTTTCTTCGTGGGAAGAATGCGAACGATAGGTGCGATTTCTTCATAGTGCGCGGGAGGTGGTAAGTCTTTAACCGCTTTCAGTTCGCCGATTGACGACTGACCTGTCAGATATTCCGCCGCCGCCGTGATTTCAAGTCCGTAAAATTCACGCAACCAATCGAAGACGTCACCATGCGCCCCGCAACCGAAGCAATGATAGAACTGCTTGTCGTCGATGACGTTGAATGACGGGGATTTTTCACTGTGAAAGGGGCAAAGACCTTTGAATTCTTTGCCGTCTTTCTTCAGCGGGACGCGTTGCGATATGATTTCAGAGAGCCGAACGGACGCCTTGATATCGGCGATAGGGGTTTTTTGCATAGAGATTCCTTAAATTCACCAGGTTATTTGTGAAACGGAATCGGCAACGATACCTATTCCGCCCGCTGCTGTCACTTGCGATATAAAGTTAAGCTGTTCGGGTGACGGTCGCCCCCCTGGTTTCTTAACCTCGCACGCCACAAAAATAGCAACACGCTGACCCACCATTTCGGGCGTGATGACGGTTGACTTCCATCCAATCAGGTCAGATCCACCCTCGCCGCCGACGCCAAACTGCTGAAAGGTTGCGTTCTTCAGTAAGCGGTCGCCGCCACCGCACGACAAAGCCTTGCCGTGTGACATCCATGCGCCGCCGATAGGGTTTCGGAAAATGCGGTTTAATCCTTCGGAACAACGAAGCATTATTGCGTGTAGAACTGCGGTTTCATGTGACGCCATATTATTTTCTCCCTGGTGTTATAATTAAACCTGTTGCATTTTGTGACCTGTCGTTTTTTCCTGGAATATCAAAAAACCCCAGCTTTCCGCGCCAAGCCTGAAAAGTGCATGGTTTCGGGTCGGAAAACTCAAAACCCCATTCACCAAAGAACCACGGCGATTCGCTTCGTGGCGTGCAACCTGTCATCAAGACAGTGCCTACCATCCCGCCGCACTCAAAAGATTCGGGCAAAACAATTTCAGGAAAGTTTTTGACAACCCAGTCATAACCAGCGCGATCAAATTTCTTCCCCGAATGTATAATAAGCGCGCCGCTAAAATGGCTATGCCACGATCTATTCTCAATGTCTTTGTAGCCATTAACTATTAGCCAAGCCCACGGCTGACGGATTGATAATGCTTTCATATTATTTTCCTTCCATGATTAAATTATCGACTGCTTGAATTCTTTCGCCTAACCAGCGCATGACGGGGACTGCCATTGAGTTTCCTAGTGCTTTGTAACGTGGCGCGTCTGACGAATGCGGCTTTTTATTGTAAGGAATGTTCGTGTAATTATCGGGAAACCCCTGTAATCTCTCGCACTCGATAGGCGTCAGTCTTCGGATTCCGCTTGCCGTCAAAACTGCGGGTTGATTGTCACCCATTTCAGAACGAAGCGTCGAACACGTTTCTGAAACGCGCCCAGCACCACCCAGCCGCGACGTTGCACCTGGTTCAAAAACGCAAGGTGCGACAGCGTGACGATCCATTTTTGTCAGGGTCGGGGCAGTTTCTTCGGAAAATCCTAAACCGTTGCCGCCGTTTTCAGGCTTGCGGTCAATGATATTCGCCTGAATGCCATAACTGACAATATAGTTTTCGAGTTTTGGGTCTTGCTTGTTATGCCTCGCCATCAATGTTTTTGCTGTATTAGAAAGAACTAACCCGCCGCCGTTTCCGTCGCTTGGATCTGCATAACCTCTGTTACCAGAGCCGCCTTTAAGAGTGGCGGCAACGTCTTTCCCCGCTTTTCCGACCGCCTTAATATCCCCGCGCAAGCCCGCTTGCTCAAAAAGAACCGCTGCGGGATATTGCCAGCCTCCAAGATATCCGACAACGAAGATTCTGCGGCGTCGTTGTGGAACTCCGAAATACTTAGCGTCAAGAATTCGGCATGCGACAGAATACCCGCATTCCCGAAGCCCCCTGATAAAGCTGGTAAAGTCTCGTCCTTCGGAGCTGGAAAGCACGCCAGGGACGTTTTCCCAGAGAACCCAGCGGGCATTTTTTCGGCGAGCAAGGCGAATAAATTCGAGCGCCAAGTTACCACGGTCGTCATCCATGCCTTTTCTAAGTCCCGCAATGCTGAAGGATTGACAGGGCGTTCCGCCGACAAGAAGGTTAATTGTTCCATAGTCGTTTTCTCCAATAGTTGTGAAATCGCCGTGAAGCGGGGTTTCTGGGTAATGATGCTTTAAGACTGCGCGCGGGAAGTTTTCTATTTCGCTGAAGAACGCCGGCTTCCACCCCAGCGAATGCCAAGCCACGGTCGCCGCCTCAATGCCTGAACAAACTGAACCATAAATCATATAAACACCCCCTGCGTCATTTTTTCAGGCGCCGGTGCGAACATGTCAGGCTGATTCACCGCATCGCTGATTCGCTTGCAAGCAATGTCGAAGAACTTTTCTGACACCTCAATTCCGATAAAGCGCCGTCCCTCTTTAATGCAAGCAACCCCTGTCGTTCCTGTCCCCATAAACGGGTCAATAACAAGCTGACCTACATCGGAAGCGGTGCGGATAATTTTCTGCATGACAGGAAGCGGCTTCACGGTCGGGTGGTCGAACTCTTTGCCGCCCGCGTTGTGAACGATGAACCGCGCCTTGTCTGCATATCCGCCATATATCCCGCCCGAATCAAACGCATGAACCAGATATTCGGTGTCAGGCAGATAATTGTTATTCGTCAGCGGGGTCGGGTTTGGCTTGTTCCATGTCAGCAACGCCCAGTTCTTTTTCTGTTCTTCTGCTTTGTTTATCAGCGGGACAATCTGACGCTTTGTTCCGAATGCCGCCCAGCGTTTGAATAAATCAAGAATAGACATATCGAACCCCAATTCTAGGTTTTCCGAAGTGATATCCTTCAGATAGTCCCTCTTTGCACCTATACCCCCCCCCTTGCCTGTTATCTCATAAGGCGGGTCAGTTATCACGACGTCGGCGTGGGTCAGCTTGTCTATTATCTTCGAGCAATCAGCGAGATAAAGTGTGCAATTCCCTATGATTTCTTTTCTCATAAAAACTTCCCTTGTTTTTTTCTGTTCAATGGGTGGTTTGGGTGAATCTCCCAGCGTTTAATCGCCCAGCCTGTTTTGTAACCTCGATGCGCGGCGATCTGCATTAACGCGTCTAAGCTGTCAGCCTTCGCAATCTCGATATTCAACTGACGTTTGATGAATGCAGTCGTTGCTTCTTCGCCTGTCACTTCCTGCAATTCGCCCTTGATGACGTCTGGCATTATGGATTCGACTTCATAGGCATGACCGCACGACGGACACTTCGGCGCGGGAGGGTGAACAGCGAAACACTTCGGACATTGACGAATCGGCGGGACGAATGCACCGCCTTCAGATTCAACACTGCGCCGCCGCCCCTGAAGCAACCATGTTCGGCGTGCATCGACTGCACCATGACGATGACGGTTGCCCGCGTGATCCATGATTATCGCCGTAGGTTTGCTGCTTGCGGCGATTGCGTCAATCCTGCCCTGCCTTGTGTTCAGGTCGAAGCCTTTCGCATACACTGGCCGCAATGCACGACCCGCTTGTTGTAAATATAGCGTCAGGGATTCAGTCGGTCGCAGCATGATAACGACTTCCATAGCGGGGACGTCGAAGCCTTCCGAAATGATATCGCAGTTCGTGATGACCTTGACTTCATTCGCCGCAAACGCTGCGAGTGCGTGGGTGCGCTGCGTCGAGTTCTTCCCGTCGATATGCTGCGCGTTAATACCCGCCGCCTGAAACGCCGCTGCAACGTGCTTGCTATGCTCGATTCCGACACAGAACACCACCGCGCGCATGTTCGGGGTGTGCTTGCGATAGTGTTCAATCACGTCACCCACGACTGCGGGATGGTCAACCAAGTCGCGCAACTGCGGCTGATAATAGTCACCATCGACGATTTTAACCTTCGACACGTCAACCCGTGAAGGCGGTTCGAAATGCCTGAACGGGCAAAGATAGCCGTCTTCAATAAGGTCGGCGGTTTCGGGCCCTTGAATCATATCGCTGAACATATTGTCAATCCCGCGCCCGTCGAGCCGTTCCGGTGTTGCGGTCAGCCCAATATGAATCGTTTTCGGATTGCCGATTTTTTCCGACACTTTGACCCACTTCGGGGACGCGCAGTGATGCGCTTCGTCCCACGAGATTACGTCAGGCGTGTAAATTCTGCCCTTTGTCATGCGTGAAACAACCGCGTCGATGCTTGCCACTTGAACAAGGTCGTCGGTTTCGGTGTAACCTGGTGCGATAATGCCATGCGGAACGCCGAAATGTTCAAACGTGTTCGATGCTTGCGTGATTAGTTCGCGGCGATGCACAACGAAAAAGAACACCTTTCCGTTCGATGCGGTGCGTTCGGCTAGGCTTGACACCATGACGGTTTTGCCGCCGCCTGTTGCCAGCTTATAAAGTATTCGCCGAATCCCTGCCCGCACTTTGCCGCGAATCTGTTCGAGGTCGCGTTCTTGATAATCACGAAGCTGCATTTTCAACCCCGTCGGCGAGTTTTGAAAATTCTTCTTCGCCGATAAGGTCGCGCAAAATAACCGCCGCCGCGCCTTTTATCCCTGCATTTTTCCAATAGGTTTGTGACCCGTTGGTTACGTTGCAGCGTCGGCAAAAATCGTTCCCGCTGATTCCGCGCAATTTTAGGCTATCAAGCGCGGCTGAAAACTGCGCCCCTGTTAAAGATATGTCGTGCATAAACTACTCCTTAATAACGCAATTAGGCACGAGCGAGAGAACGGCTTTGGCTTTCATCTTGTATTGGTTTACCGTTTCTAATGACTCATCAATGTGCGTGTAATCATCCACCGTACCAATCCATGATTTTATGGCATCGTAATCCTTCCCATCTGTTTTACATAAAGCCCTAGCAGCCTCCTCCAAACTCACCTCAATCGGCTTTTGCTTTTCTACCAGCAGCCAATTTACTAAATCAATCAGCGCACCTTTGCTGTGACGATTGCCGACCATCTCACGAGCAATATCTTGTGTTGCAAAGTCCTTGGTTTTTGTAGGATGGGCGGCAGCAATGGCTTCGCTCCACTGGTCAGGTGTATCTTTCCATGGTGATTCCTCAATAGGATGGTTGCGCCCTGCTTGGTAGCCTTCAAACGCACATCTTGTAAGTGGGCTATAGTATCTGTTTGCGTAGTCATCCCATCCTATATCATAAGATTCTAAATAACTTGCGCCTGCAACTGGCCGAGGTTTTATTGCCCATGCCTCAAATTCTTCCCTCATTTTATTTTCCATATTATTCACCCTTTATTTTTGAAACCAAGTCGCCGCGACCAGCCTGTTCAAGCTGCGTGATGATTGCCGAAACAGACGCAACTATTTCGTCAGCCGCCGAATCATCGCCGACAGCACGCAATCGACCGACCGATTCTGCAATCTGCGCCCCAGCCTCATTCAAGGGCAAAGAGTACGCCTTCCCCATTATCTCGAACGAAACAGCACCTTCGGCAACAGCAGCCGCAACGGGTGCAGCCTTTGCGTCAACAGCTTCGGCGATTTTTTTATAATCTTCTTTCACCGCCGCAAGTTCGCGCTGCTGTTCTGGTGTGCAGGTTGACCAGAATTTCTTCATTGCTTCCGAACCTAGTTCAGCCTGTTGCTTGAACTGCTGCGACAGCGAAACCCCTGCGGCTGGCAACGGCTGCACCGTAAACGGCTTCTTCCCCTTCTTTGAAGCCATAAGCGAAATCGTCATCGGCTCTTTAATATCCGACAAGTGACTGATCCGAATGCCGCCGACTTTCGCACCGCCGAACATAACTTCGGGGTCGCGATATAGCGTCATTCTGCGACCGACGAACTTCGAACCGTCGCTTCCCCATACGCTAACCAGAACGCGGCGCATCGACTTACACGGCTTGTATGGCTTGCCGTCGTCGCCTTCGTAGTTAATCCCGATCGGCTGGGCGTCATCGAGTAACGAAACCTTCGTCACTTTTATGGTGACGCTGCGCCCGATTAAGTCGTCGGAATTAAGCTGGTCGGATTTTGCAATGATTGTTTTTGATAAGTCTGTCATACTGTGATTTCCTTGCTTTCTGTTATAACGTCGCTGAATACATACGCGGGAACGTGAACGTCCGTGACTTTCGTTGCGGGTGGTCGTGAGTTCCACTTTTTGCTGAAGCCGAACTTCTGCACGCAATCGCGGAAAATTCCTATTAGTTCCATATATTTCAGTTCCGCCTTCGCCCAGAACATGAACCCGCCATCTTCCGACGAAGGGTCAACGATTTTGTGCGTGATATTGAACGGGCGGCTGTTCTCGATGAATGCAAAAATAAAGCTGCGGTCTTCGGTTGCTAGAATCTTATTCACGAAACCCACTTCATCGCTGAACGCTGCGGCTGGTTGTCCGTTGACATAAATCAGCGCGTTGCCAGCTTCAATCATGTCGCACACCGCAGCAACCCCGCGCGTGTAAACATAGGCTTGCAACAGATATTCTTCGGAAAGAAGATATTCGGTCGCGCGCTCAATGTTTTTTCGGCGTGAGTTTTGAAATGTTTTCAAGTCAACGCTGTAACCGCTTTTCAATTTATCGACCCGCATTTTCATCGGGACGCCATCTTCAAGCCAAAAGATTGAAACTTCAGGATAGCCGCCTTCGAACAGAAACCCAGCTTCGGGATCTGCGTTATATTCCGCAAACATTTCTGTCAGCGTCAACCAATCATCGTTTCCGATAATCAGCTTGCCTTCGTTCTTCCGATTGAATTCAGCCCGCAGTGTTTCGACAACGGGTGCATTCGGGTCGGCTGCAAGAACGGTCGCAATCATTTCAGGCTTTGAAGCTGATTTTTTGAACTCGACTTGATGATGCGCGCACCATGTTTGCAAGTCCTTCACGGTGTCGAGCGCATCCATCGGAAGAATAATGTCCTGAACATATTCCGAACTGAACTTATCGGGCTGCAAAAACAGCGTGTGCAATGCCTTTCCGAACTGCATTGCAGCCGTTTCTTCGCGGTCGGGCGAATCGGGGTCAATCACTTCGCTATAATACTGCTTCGGCGATACTTCGAGAATCTTCATTCGGCTGCTCGACAGTGAGGGGTCGGCGTGATATTCATCGTCCGACATGCCGAAATAAATGCCTGGTGCGTGTGGGATTAAGTAGGTTTCGTTTTGCATAGAGTTTTCCTGTTTTTGTTAAATTAGAGTTTTGACAAGTTCGGGTTCGCGTGTCACCGCCACAAGCTGAAGCACCTGACCGAATGACAACCCCTGCTGAATGACTTCAGGCGCAATCGGGTCAGGGATTTTTTCTTCAACCTGATTAATGATGCACTTTGTCGGAAGATAGCCGCTGTAATTGTCCTCACCGCCATAATTGACCCCTATCTGGTAAGAATTCGAAAAATACTTTTCCGCGTCTTCTTTGATATAAATCATCCCCAGTTCGCCCGCTTTTTCGCCGACGGGAAAATCTTCGTTTTTGTCGAGTAGCGTCGCCTTGATATAAACTGTTTTCATAGTGTCGTCCTTTCCTGTTAAAATTTTGAAAATTCGGGTAACTGCGCGGGCAATGCAATATGAACAGGCATTGCCATTCGACGTTCGTCGGAATGCTTGTATTCGTGGCAACTATACGCATACACCAGCGCGGGAACGCCGACATATAACATCGCCCAGATTTTCAGCTTGCTTTTGTTGGTTAATTTCTGCGGGACTGTTTCTTCAAAAAAATACATGTTGTTTCCTTTCTATTTTTTATTGTTAAAACGGTTGATGATTGCTTGGTTGCGAAGAATCTTATCTTTCGGGACGTATGTCACAAAATTAAGAACCACTAAACAGACCGCCATTCCTGTCAAAAAGAACGCTTCGATGATGAAAATTGATTGCATATTCGTTTTTCCCCTTTGTTATCGTTTAGTTTCTGAACAGTAACACGTCAAAAAACAAATGTAAAGCACCTTGACAAACTTTTTTTATTCCCGTATTGTCAAGGCATGAAAATAGACATCGACGAAATCAAGATATTAAACACCTGTTTGGAGCATTGCTTCGGCGGGAGCGTGGGAAAAATGGCAAAGGCTTTCCGCGTATCGCGACAGACAATCCACAACTGGAGGTCAGGACGGGCGCAAGTTCTGAAACTTGCCCTCGCATTCGCCGAAGAAATCTTAAAAAAGAAAGGAAAGTATCACTATGTCAAACACACGAAGAACCCTCTTGCAACTTCTGCACGACGGGCTGGAAAGCAGCCAAAGACAGGCGACAATGCTAGAAATGGTCGAGAATTACACATCATATTCGGGGAGCGTTGAAAAGCACCTTCAGAACGTTCAATACTGGAAAGACCTTGCCGCTGATTTTCAGCGTCAGATTGACGAAATTCCGACGATTATTTATTCGCTTGAAATGATGCACTTAGGCGCGGGCGACGATTATCGTTTTTATCAGTCCCTAGTGGCGGTCAAAGGTGAAGATAAAATCGAAGAAGAATCTGGTTTCGTTCCGCTTGAAGAACCCGTTCTTCAGATTGAACAGGTCATAAATTCACCGCTATTGATTGAAGGGACGTGCAATGTTCAAGAATAGATTCACCGCGCAATTCGTTGTTGCAACCGAATATGACGTCGCCGTTGTGGGAAAGCGCAAAGACCGCGAATTCAAGCTGGTTATTCCAAACAGCCCGCAGATAAAACGGGACATGCGCGGTCAGAAAACCGCGTTCTTTAAGGTTGATCTGATTGCGAATGAAGATGGTTCTTCGGAATTAACCATCATAAAGCCCTGCTATCCGAAATAAAAGAGGGCGAGAATTGCTCTCGCCCTCCCCAGCTTTCGAGCCTAAGTCACGGAATCTCTATGCAGAAACAAAGATGACCTGATTCATTTTGCCATAAACACAGAAAAACTACAACAGCACACTAATCACGAACATACAGGCGAGATTCAGCGGTTCTTCGTGCAAGCAACCCACTAAGCACCTTGCCACCAGCGCGCACCCATTTCATAAATTCAAGTGCTGCTTCCATATCCTGCCCCCGCAGAACTTTTTGTCGCAGCGTTGATCGCTGCAAAGCACCCAGCCCCAGATTGAAAGCAAACGACACCAGCGCGTCGAATTGGTTTTGTTCTAGCTTTCCGCATAGCATTGAAACCCCGCGCTCAAACCGCAATAAATCGCTTTTAAGAAGTTCTTCTGCGTCGTCGCGTGTGATAACAAGGTCTTCCGTGACGTGCTTTCCAGTGCTTCCCCAGCCGATTGTAAGCACGTTTGCGCTGCACCGGTATGATTTCAGGCGCAATCCCTCGAATCGCTTTATTAGTTCGATTCCTTCATTCGAGGTTTTCACTTGAACCCTTTGCGGAACTTTTCAAGTGTGCGGCTTCCAAAATAGAAGCTGACTATCGCTGCAAAAATTGCCGAATCTTCGTCATTCCACACCAGTGAGGGGTCGCTCACAATGATTAAAATATCGGTATTGAGGACAATACATATTTTAATGAAAGAGAATAATGCCAAGAAACCAAGTGCTAAAACAGGTCGAACTATTGCATTGAGTGCATCGACCCAGCGAATGCCGGTTTTGTCGTTGCTTTGCTGTTGACCGATACGCTTTTGTTCTTCGACAAAATAGTTTGCTTCAGCCTGTGAAGCAAACAGCTTTGCGTCGTATTCCCGCAGCTTTTCGGCGTTGCGTGCTTGTGCTTCAAGCATTTCGATTTCGAATCGTTTGTCGCGTTTGTCCTGAAAAATCTTGAAGATTTCGGGAACAGCCGCACCAAACAAACCAAGCAAAGAACCAAGTATTGCCATCATAAGCGCACCGCCTTTATTTTTCCAAGTTCTGCGAAAGAAAGCATAGTCAGTTTTTCCATGCGTTTTTCCACCATTTCAACGCGACCAGCTTCAAGCGCGCCGCTTATAAAATGCAATAACAACATTGCGATCGTCATTAAAATCGGAACTATTATTGAAACTTTGTTTATTCTTATTAAAAAACTGCTCATTGTGTCCCACCATTAATTGCATCAACCACGCGACGAATAAAAGGGAATTTATGATAAGACGCTTCGCCCCAAGTATTAACCGCGAAGGCAAGCGTCGTCCATGCAAACCCACAAACCCAAAAAAACTTCTTGACGGCATCCGTGACGCCTTCCCAGTAAGACGCCTTATTTTCTGCTTTGTTTTTCAGAATTTCGACTTCTTTGCGTTGTTCTTCTATAACTTCCCGCAATTCCTCTAATTCATCCGCAACCTTTTTCATGCCATTAACGCCCCGAAATAATAATAAAACACAAGCCAAGAACCAATCATACCAGCCCCAGAAGGACAAGCGGTGCAATCACAAGCCCGCCTTCAGCAAGTTCGGAACGCCCGCGCATTCCTTTCTCGCCCAGTTTCGAGCCTATCCCTAGATAATAATGATATAAACCCACAGGAAGCCCCAGAAGCGCAATGGTCAGAAACCAGGCGTCCTTTGTAATGGCAAAAAACACCGCTGCGGGTGCAAGCCCTAAGAATCCCCAGACTGCCCCATAAATTTTGCCATAGCGAACAAGCCAATCAGTCGGACGGAATGCGGTTTCTTCTGGTTTCATTTTGAACACCGTCTGCATGACATAGTTTGCTTCTGGGTTGCCTGAAGGCTTGTTTTTGTCGAAAGGATAATTGCGGCCAGTTCCCGCAAAGAAAATGTGATTCGGGCTGCGCTGACGATATCCGACATAGAACAGCGTCAGAATAATCGAGTTTATTAACTGCGGCCATCCTAGCGAGGTTTTCGCGGTGTTTGCCAATAGAACCACAATAAACGCGAATGAGTAGGCATAAACAGGGCGACCGAAGAACCAGTGCTTTTCGCCTTCCTTTGCGTTCCTAAACAAGCTGAATCCGCCCTTGAGGTGATTTATCAGGGCGAACAATACGATAACTGCAACGATCAGGGTTATGTTCATGCGTTATACCCCTGCGTTTTAATGGTGACGGGCGTATGGTCTTCTTTTCTGAAATTGATTGAAAGATTCGATATCTGCACGATTGCGACATATGAACCGACCGCAAGTGCTGCGGAATCTGTCGGCGTTATCAGGTCGCGGAACTCGCCGCCTGAAGGTGTAATCGCCCGCGAAATGTATTCCGTCCCGCCGACGGTATCAACCAGCACGAAGCGTCCTGAATATCCTGTGAGTGTGGTTATCTGATTGTCGTTTTCATCGAAAACTTTTGTCGCGAAGGTTTCGCTAGAATCGCCCTGAAACAGTGAAATAGCTTCCGCCATATAATGCAACCCTATGGTAAAAAGTCAGTTTTTATCGACTTGCCCGAAAATGACGTTGCTAGTTTTTTGCTTAGAAATGTCGTTCGTGCGTCCCTTGTTTTTACCAAAGAAACGTCGATGCGTCTAGGATAAACCACAAGTCCAATCGCTGAACCAAGTCTTCGAAGCCAAAACGGGGAAAGAAAAAACATGCTTTATCCTATGGATTAATTGAAACAATCGGATCCGCATCCGCGTCAGTTGTTACGCTGCGCGTGAATGCCGTTGTCGTTCCGTCCTCTTTGAACACCGTCAATATGCCGCCCGAAATTGCCGCCTTGTTTATCGCTGCGCGTGCTGCATTTCTAAGCGAACGCTCGTTCGTGTCTGCGCCCGTTGCGAGATTGGCATTCAAAACGGTTTCGGCTATTGTTTGCGCCGTCGGAATGTCACTGACTGCTGCGGGTTCGGCTGGGATATTGTCTGTTTTTGCTTTAATCGCGGCGACTTCGGCATCAATGAAATCGTCAATCGCATCAAGTTTCGAATTAACCGTCACGAATGACGCTGCAATTTCAGACGCATCGGCTGGGTCGCTTGGCAAGTTGTCCGTCTTCGCTTTGATTGCACCGACTTCTGTGTCGATATATCCTGCAATCGCTGCAAGGTCATTGTTCACAGAAGCAAACGACGCCGCTATTTCTGAAGCGTCTGCGGGATCTGCGGGAAGATTGTCAGTCTTCGCCTTGATTGCCGCAATTTCAGTATCTAAGAAATCGTCAATCGCGTCCACCGACGCCTGTGTTGCCAGACTTGTCAGCCCCGAACCGGTTGCACCAATTAAGCCGAAGCTGTCGCCTGTTTGTGGGAAGGCTGGGTAAACCTGAATCGTGCGCGGAATCGCGCCCGTTCCCGTGAACGTGAATGCAATGTGGTCATAGTTCGTTTCGGCTTGTGTTGGTTTATAGCCGTGATACCCGTTGCCTTCGTGCGTGCAAGCACCGCCCCCGCCCTGCGTTCCGCCGTTGCCGGTGATGGTAACAGTCACCGCGCCCGTGAAGGCTGAACCGTCCGTTGCTGAAACCATTTGTGCGCCAATATCTTGACCAGCGACGTTCTTTTTCATACCTGCCCCCCGATTATTATTTCATTGTCAAACATCGCCCAGAATGCTTTGAACCCACCACCCGAAGCCGCTGCTGTTATTGGCAACAGCCCGAACTGCGTTGCGAATAGTCCTTCTAAAACGTTAATATGAAGCATGATAGGGTGCATTAGTTGACCCTCATCAATCTGACAACGCCGCGAAAAGCACCTGTGTTTCCAAAACGCCCCAAAAGATTCAAACATGCGCCCGCCTTTACAACGGGTAAATCCATATCGCCGGTGTGCCAACTATGCAAGTTTATACCATAATGACCGCCGTGTCCCCACGGTCTTGAATAACCTTCGATTAGTTTATGAAATAGGGTTATCCCGAAGTTTCCCACAGTGCCAGTGCTACCCGCTAAAGTCACCCCTTCAATGGTCTTAAATCTATGACCATCGGCAGGCGGGATTTCTAGGAATCTTGAAATAGCAAGGTTTCCAGTACCGCCGATAACTATTGGTTGACTGACTTGGTTAGCCACGTTTGCGCTGTTCGTATATCGTGCGGTCATTGTAGTTGCAGTCGCACCAATCTGAACGTAAATATGAACCCCCGCCTGAATGCGGTCAACCGCTGGGTCATAGCGTGTAATGCCGCCCCCCAGTGGCAAGTTTGTAGTTTGTTCACTTGACAGCGACGCATCCAATCCGCCTTGATGCGCAAGTCTGTCAACCAAACTAAACCCGCCCGCCCAGCTTTGCGAAAAATGTTCAAGCCCTAAGAGATAATAATCTTCCGTAAAGCGAAACCGGTCACGTTCGCCTATAGCACCAAGCAGTAAGTCGTCACAAAGCGCAGCCGCAGAAGGAATAGCCCCGCCCATCGTAACCCAAGCGTTATTTAACGCCGCACCCGCCGCGAAAGACCCCACGAACGGGACTTCGATTATCTCGCGCGACCTGTCCTTGTATTCCTCGAATGAAAGAATCCCCATTTATTTCTCCAAGTAACTTAAACCGTATTCGTTTTCACCAAAAGCGGTTGCACCCGCGCGGAATACGAATTCAACGCAAGCATTGTTGCGCATTTTAACCAGCGACGGAAAGTGTGTCAGCATATTAACTTTAGCACCTAAGCCGCCCAATAAAACCATCGCTGCGGGTGCGACTTTTTTTACAATACTAATTCCATAATCTCCCGCTGTTCCTGTCGTCCCCGCTAAGTTTCGGCCTGTGACTGCGGTCACGCCGCGCTTGTTAGCTTCAAACGGAAGGAAAATTCTTCGCTGTGCTTCACGGAATCCAGTCCCGCCGATTACTGCTGCGGGAGTAGTGCCAGCAACGCCGTTCGCGTCGAGATAATCAACCGTTATTGTCGAAGCGGTCGCACCAATAAGAGTATAAATATCAATACATATTTCGTTTTCAAGCGCTTCTTCAACGGTGTCTGCGCCGTCCGTTGGTGCAAGCGTTACTGATTGCGCGCCCGTTTGCGTTCCACTGAAGCCGCTTATGTCACATAGGCGGTCATAAGGTGCATAGTCGCCACCTTGAACTGAATTAGCTTCCCACGCCGCAAGAAATTTCTCCCTTCCGCCGGTGGGTGACGTGAACGGCGCTGCGCCTTGCGTGGCGTTCGTGCATTGTCGCTGCGTGCTTCCAGGTGCAACGCCACCGCCGCCCCAGTTGTTATTCATAGGCCAAGTAAAAAAGAACCTGTTTGCAATGGTTGCTGGTGTGGCGGCCGCACCAATACGGTCAAACTGTTTTAGGTTTCTTAGCGTCTGTTTTGCACCCAAACTGCCCGTTAAAATCTGCACAATTTCATCAAAAGAAGCAATCGCGGTCATAGTGCCACCTTTTCATTTTTCAGGTCATCTAATTCTTGTTCTGTTAGCGTCACGTCCATTGCATCGAGCAGGTGTTCAGCTTCGACAAACTCGCCCGTAAAAGCACCATAAATCGCGCCGTCTTTTTCACCGCGAAACGTGCCTATCTGATTGTCGTATTGAACCCAGCCGCCTTCAATCTTGATCGTCATATCAAACCTCAATCAATGAAAATTGCCCGTTAATATATTGATATTTTCCGCCCGCGAAATCAGGCATCGCGTTCGAAGCAACGTCAAGCACTTCTTCAACCTCGCCGAACGGAATATCGCCGACGATTAAATCGGGTTCGCCCTGCGGTGTGTTGATACGAATGCCGTCGCCTTGTGCGACGATCTGACAGGAATTATCAAGCAGGAATTTAACTTCAGTATTGTGAACCAATGCTTTCATAAATTTATAACCTTATATTTGTATTTGTCTAAATTATCGTCAACCCACGAAGCCATTAAACTTGTGGTGGTTAATGCGGTTAATTTTAGGCTTCCGCTTGCGTAGTCGTTTTCGCCCGTAATGAAGTGCTTAATTACGAAAGATGAATGATCTGGTTGTCCAGTTGGATCAACGCCAATAAATAAAATTGGCAAAGTTCCCGTGATTAAAGTCATTGCTGGTATTGCATACCAATAAATCCCGTCGCCATCCACATTGCCCAGCGCCGCCCCGCGTGGGTGAAAATTATAAAGTTCGTAGCCAATCGGAAGCCCTGGGAAAGCCTGTGTCGAATTGACGTTTATGGTGTCTGCAATGCCGCCATCAACCGAATCAATCAGCGCAATGTTGAAATTTGTCCACTTATTGAAACCTATATAGGCTTTTTCGTCAGAAACAGATCCGCATCTATATTCGGTATCTTCGGTCAAGAAAGCCTGTTCATTCGTAACAGAAAGTGCAGATCCGCTATCTGCGATTTCAGAAATCCGCCATTCGGTTTGAGCCGTTGTCTTAAAATGAATAAGTGCAGCATTGCTTTTTGTTCTCGAAATTGCGCTGCGATGACTAAAAGTTCCGCCCTGTGAAGCTGACTTTACAACGGAAGCGCTTGCGTCTTCAGTTATTGCCGTTGCCGAAACAGTGAAACCGATGACTGTGTGATAGTTTGAGCCATTAAGATACTTTGCAATTCCGCGCGTGTTTGAAAGCGGGCAGATATCAATGTCAGGCCAGCCGTCGCTTGCAATAGAACTTACAATCTGATCGCCCGCTAAAACCTCTGTAAGCGTTGTCCCCGATGCTGTGAATAATTTTGCTCGAAGTACGTTGCTATTGTCGTGATAAAGAACGACAACGACATTCGTCGAACCGTCTTTGAACAGCCCCAGCACTGGCCAAGCACCCGTCTTTAATGAACCCGTGAAACTAAGCGTTGCGGGCGTTCCCCATGAACCAGTTGTTCGAGCCGCTATTTTCCAGTTAGTTCCGTCATAGCCTACAAACGCTTGAAAATTGCCGTCTTTTGCCGCCTTTATGTCATAGTTAGAAGCAACGCCCGAACTTAAAGCCGTTCCTGTCGCCCAAATATCAGCAGTCGCCGCATCTTTTGAGCGATTATAAGACAAAATTTTAGCGGGTGCGCCGTGATTCTTAAAAAACGAAGGTGCGGTCATGCTGAAGCCCTCTTATAATAGATATGGTATTCCGCATTGACGCAAGCGGAAGCACTCGAAGCTGTTATCTTTAGCGAATCCCCCGCAGCGAACACGTTTGCGCTGGTGTGCGCTTGTGTCTGTGTGCTTGAACTGACGGAATTCGCAGTGCCACCCAGCGGGGTCGATCCTATTTTCCCCGTGAATGTCGCTGTCCCGCTTGCAGCCTTTGTTCGCATAGACAGAATTGTTCCGTCGATTGGTGAATCAAAAATGAGGTCATAATCTTTGTTTTCAACGAACGGAATGACGCCGCTAAGATATCCATAACTTATTGAACCATTGATAAACACCGTTCCCACTACAACGCCGTCTGTGAACGCCCCAGAACCATCGGCGCGGGATATTGTGAACGTCAACGCTTTCGTGCCTGAATTGTATGCTGTCACCGGCCCCCATAAGCGTTTCGTCGGATCAGCAGCCGAAACCACCGCCACATAATGAACGCCCGCTTGAAATGCCTTATCGACCGCAAGCGTCACAACCTTCGAACCAGAAGTTTCGGTCGAGGGGTTGCAGCTTGTCGCGGTGGTGGTGTTCAAGTTCCCCGTTGCGATTGCAGCAGCAACAGCCGAAAGATATGCCGCTGATTCATTGCGGGCTGATTGACTGTCTGCAATTAAATCAAGGTGAACGGCTGTCCAGCGCGGAACAACGTCACCAGTTCCCGCCGTGATTAATTCATAAAGGCCATAACCGAAAAGAGATTCAACCGTGTATGTGACGCCGTTTGCGATAATATCTGTCATGCGATAACCTCTTGAACGTTAAAAACTGAATCACACACTGCAAAATTCGAGAAATTCATCGGGTTATCCATGCGTTCGAAAGTGGCAAGTAGTGACCGTCTGTGCAAATGCAGTGTATCATTTTTATTGAAGCAAACAAAGACTTGTTTATGCAGCCCAGCTTTGCCCGTGAGTGAGAATATCGAGGCCATTGCTTCATCTTCGGGAATATCCTTCAGCCCCATTGTGAACTTTTTCCCCGCGGCGGAAGGGTTAGCGATGCGCGCGCCACCTTTTGATTTCTTGATTGTCGTATCCGAAAACCACGACAGATTCGACCCGTATATCATCCCTAACGACGGTTCAATCGAGCGCGCCAGAAATAGACGGCTTATGTCGATATAGCCGTCTGTGTTAGTTGAATCCTGAATATCAATGCGCCAATATCGGTCAACTGAAGTCCCTGGGAAAGATATGTGCGGAATTTTTTCTTCGGACGCATCTTCTTCTGTTATTTTACCGTCAGCAAGTGATGGGTGACCGTATGGCAATGTCCCAAACGGATATATAACCTTCCAAACATCTTCGAAACCAGTATCAACGTTTGTATAAGAAACATAATCCCCAGCGGTGCAAGTTATCGCCTCGCCGCCGACAGTTGCCACGACCAGACCCGTTCCCGTCAAACCCACGCGCTCGATTGATATGATTCCCGTCGATGATGCTGCAATGCTAACGTCAGCCGATGCTTGATAAACATTCGTATCGCCCGCAATCAAAAGACCGTCGCCCTTCTTCACCGATATTGCAAGGGTGGTGTTGACCGATAGCGTTGCATCGCCGACTGTATTGACGCCGTTCACCGTCACGCCTGACCACGCAACTTTAGTCGATGAACGAATGCGAACTTTGCCCGTTCTTTTTATGTTGTGGTCTGTGATTACAATGCCGCTGACGTCCCGCAATGTTCCTAGATCAACATGAAACCAAGTGTTTGCAACCGCCGCTGAAGTGCTGCGCGCCTTTTTATTCACGAAATAATTTTGCAAGAATGTTAAAGGACGCGCCGCAAGCCATGCACCACCCGAAAACACAACCCGATTGTAACCAGCCGCCACGTTGACGAACGAAGAATCGACAAAGTTCGGGAATAAGATTGATGGTTGCACCGCTAAGACTGTCATGTTCTTGGCCTCCACAGGCGGAAGATTATTGAATCGTTTTGATAGTCAGTTATTCGCCCTAATATAAGATATTTTTCTGTTCCTGTCGAAGAATACCTTGCATAGTTCAGCGTGACAATATCGCCCAGACTTAAAGACGCGCCGCTATCCGCTAACGAATCCGATATTGCCACAGAAATTTCAATATGGTCATGGTAAACTGTTCGAAGCACCGCTTGACGGTCAGATTCAGTTTGCGCCGCCGTGTCGTCTGTCAGCAGCGATTCGATTTTGAAAGGCATTGCTTTCGGGAATTTCGTCAGCACGCCACCGCTTGCAGCCGTTGACGTGGTTTTCCAGTTGCCCTTCAGCCGTGAAACGCGGGTCGGATCTGAACCTACAATTCCCGCGAGGTCTGATTCACTCATTGCCGTATAATTGTAATTATAATAATACTGGATTTTAGAGCATGGAACGCCATTGCCTGAATCGTTTGCCGCTAACCGCCGAACCCGTTCGTCACCCTGAAGCTGCCATTCTTCAAAAGTCTTCACGGAAGTTCCGCCTTCTGGGTCAACCAACTGCGCCAACTTGAACACGCCATCGGACGAATCGAACCACGCCGCGCCAACGCCCTGAAGCAGCCTGTCCAGTGCTTCACCGCATCGCATCCCACCCATAGGGACATAAATCCCCGTCAACGCGCTGTTTGCTGTGTTTAATGCCGTGACGCTGGCCGCATCGACTGACAGCCCTTTCGCCGTGAATATATCCCCTGCACAATTTGCCGCAGTGTGCGAACCCGATGCACGATAAGCAGTTCCTTTCATGGTGACCGCACCTGATAATCCGCCGCCGATGCGAAAATAGGCGCGCGGGTCGCTTCCATCGTCCCCGATATAATAGTCCCAATGGCCGCTTGAAACCGAAGTGTGCGACTGAAGGGCTGAAATAGACGAATGTTTCGTCCCCTTTGTCAATGCGACGCCTTGCATCCACACCGTCCAATCGTCATTCATGCGTTTAATTGACACCATGAACGTTTGCTTTGCTGCGTTCACCATAGGCGGCGACCAGTTTTCACCACCGCCGTTGCCGATAACCCAAGGATATTCCTTATCCTTCAAGTCGTCCTTCGTCCCGTTGACGTGGGTTATCACAGAATCGTCACCAGAAAAAACAGTATTCACGACAAGCAGGTCGTAAATTTCAGCCTGACGATTGTTCTGACGAATGATTATTTCTTCTTCGCTGAACTCGACTTGCTCGATTGTCCCCGTCTGAAGCCTGACGAATCCTGCTGGGTATGCGCTTGGTTTGCTGCCACGATAAAGCCTGAATTGTCTTCCATAGCCATAGTCGCGCATCGCATCGAGTGCGCCGTCTGCATTGTTCAGCCTGATTTCACCGCCGCCGACTTCGGACGAACCAATGGTTGTCCCCTGACGGAACATGTTTTCTTCGAAGTTGCCTGGAATAATCAGGCGCGGTTCGGCAACCACGTTCGCGGGTGTGTCGGTCGGCGTCCCGTTTAAGCCTGAACCCGATGCAAAATAGAGCGTGATTTCGCCTGTGTCGTATGCGTCAACTTCAAGAACATAGATTTCGTCGGTCATGCAGTCACCCGCCGTTGCGATTGACGGTTCGCTGTTTTCTCAATGCCACCCAGACGCATCGACATTTCTTCAAGCTGTTCAGTCTGCGCGGCTGATTGCGCCCGCAGTGCGCGGATTTCTTCAACCGCTGCATTCAATGCCGCCACTACCGGCGCACTGTCAGAAGTAGTCGAACCACCCATTGAACCAGACAACGCCGCCCGTGTTTCGCTGTTTGACAGAACACGACCATTCGTTTCGAAGTTCACCAATTCGGGGCCGCGTTCGCCAACGATTGCCATGCCAGCATTAAACGACCCGCCCGATGCAAACTGTGGCAACCCACCGACAGCCGACACAAGCTGATTGAATAGTTTCAATGCTGCGGGGTTTGATTGTGCGAATTGTGCATAAGTGCGGTCGGCGTTTGCGGGGTCATTGAAGTTAAAACCAGACTGCACCTTGAACTGACGAACAAGCAATTCGGGAAGCTGGTTTTTCGTGTTGAATGCTTTCGCAATCGCAGCCTTGTCATCGCTTGCGCGGAACAGGCGCGCATCGTTTGCGCTGATACCACCCGCGCCAACTAACTGACTACTGATTCCTTTTGCGATTTCTTGCAATAGCGCGGTCTGATTTTTGCTTTCACCCAGCGCCGCAGCCTGAACATCGAACGCCTTTTTCGCATCGCTTTCAATCGACGATAAATAATCAAGCTGCGCTGCCTGGTCTTTATAATAACCCTCTGAAAAACCGAAGTAAGCCTTTGACGCATCAAGCAACGTGTTGATTGATTCCTGCACGTCGCTGAATGTCGCCTCGCCCGAAGCATAACGAACCTTCACTTCTGCAAGCTGACTTAGTGCGGTGGTGCGACGATTTTCAACCGACAAACCTGACAGCGTTGAACTGACCATAATTGATTCGCGGAACTTGCGAATGTCGTCATATTGAGATTTCGCAGCGTTCACCAGTTCTTTTCCGTATTGTTCGGCAATCTTCACGCGCTCCAATCCATAGAGTTTTTCAACTTCTGCAAGGTCGCCACCTATCGCAAACGCATCGCGTCGAATGCTTGCGAATTCAGCGTCGAGGTTATTAATCGCTGATTGACGCGGGTCAGTTATCCCCAGCGAACGCGCTTTAATGCTTGCATTGAAATCGCTGCGAAGCTGGCCGACCTGTTTGTCACGCGCATCGAACACTTTCTTTTCCTCCAAACCAAGCCGCTTCGCAGTCTTTGCCGCTTCGTCAACCTGTTCATTCAGCGTCTTCATTGCTTCTTCAAGTGCTGTTGCTTTCTTCGGTGCGAAATCGAGGTTGTCGAATGCCAGTGCAAAATCGAGGTCTTTCAATGCTTTTTCGGTGTCAGAAAAATCAATGTTCTTGACGGCTGTTTCGATATTTTTAGAAATGTTCGGAATCTCGCCGACCAGTGCCTTGATTAAGCCCTCAATGAATTTGTTCTTGTCCTGACCGAATGATTGCAGTTCGCCTTCACCCAGCTTGAAGCCTAAACCGTTGCGGTTGCCGACCTCAATCCCCAGCGTTTTATTTATGCCAGCACCGCCTGAAAGCGTGTTCGTTATCTGCGCGGCGAATGCTGCAAGCTGCGTCACCGCGTCGAAATTCTCTTTTGAAAACTTCTTCCCTGGATTGTTAGGGTCAACGCCGCCTAAACCAGTTCTTCCGAACAATTCGCCCGTCATCAAGTCAACGTTACCCGCCTGAAGTTTGCTTGAAGGCTTATTATTGCCAAACAATCCGCCGATAGCGTTGCCAATAAACGAACCGATAATCGGCCCCAGAATCGGAACTGGAATAAACGAACCAGCAAGCGCCCCGATAGTCCCGCCTATGTTTGCACCCATGCCGCGATCTGCGCCGAATATCGCATTTGCACCCATATTGCCAATAAACCCGCCCGCCGAAGCACCTAAACCGCCACCGAACGAACCGTTTGTGAAGCTGCTATATTGTGACAGCCCGCCCGC
>JACCDR011511652.1_pt1 | contig 41367 bp, 46 predicted proteins | sample 7446431 | NCBI WGS metagenome assembly JACCDR01 (sample SAMN15323443, study PRJNA562643) | freshwater metagenome | isolation source: river surface water | place: USA:Blue River Watershed | collected 2017-08-17
GGGGCGCAGAGCCGCGATTCCCGAGAATTGGGCAAAAGTGTCTTCTAAACCTCGATTTGGCGACAATTTTTTCTGCAAACGGTGATCGGTAAACCATTGATCAGGGGTCCAGTCCAAGAATCAGTCAGGCAATCCCTGAATCGGCGGCCAATTCAAGGACTGGGTTTTTGATCCATGAATAGTTTGTTCCAGATAGTTCCAAAAAACCCCCTGTTTGACCTTGCTCACCGCCAACTTTTTTTTATTTTTTTCTCCCCGCCCGCGTAGTCAAAACAGGGGTTATTTGGAACTATCTGGAACAAGTCTGAATCAAGGACTGGTCGCCCAAACCAAGAATCAACGCGTTCCTGATGTTCCAGAAAACAGGCAAAAAAGAAGTCGCCTCGGGGGCGACTCTTCAGGGCTAAACCAAGAATCAACCGTGGTCGGTTGAACCAAGAATCAGAGTTCGTCGTCCCGCAGCGCCATCATGCGGGCCGCGTAGTAGTCGCGGACCTTGCTCGTGTCCACGTACTCGCCGCTCTTCTCGCCGTAGCTGGTGAAGAGGCTTGGATTCTTGGAATAGAACTTGTGAACGCCGAGATCGGGCAGTCGGATCTTGCCCAGGCACTCATACCCGTCCCGCTCAAGCAACGTGGCCAGCAACTTCGGGCCCGGCCACTCTGCCCCTGCGGCCATGATGACCTCGGACAAGCCCGTGATGTCCAGCAGGTGACGAGAGGCTTCGAGGGTCTTGTCCTCTTCAATGAGGTCTTCGAGCACCTGAATGAACTCGCTCTTGCTCTTGCGCACCATCACGCGCAGGGCGGCAGTCTCGGGCGCGTCACCCATCGGGTTGAATGACGAATGCTGCTCGTGATTGAGCAGCCACTGACGCAGGGCACCAGCCGACTCGACGATGGCCGTATAGAGCCGCTCGTAGTAGTCGGGGTGGTCGTCCTTGAATGCCTTCAAGTCCTCCTTGCGCTGCCAGCGGGAGAAGAGCACGAGGTAACGACGGCTGTTCTCGTCGAGGGGCAATGCGTCCTTGAAGTTGGTGAAGAGCATGTAGTTCGTGGTGTTGACCACGTTGTACTGAGCCTTGCCCTTCGGATGCACCTCGATGATGTTGTTCGTGATGAACGGCTTGATCTTGTTGATCGCGTCCCACTTGTCCACGCCGCGTGTCGAAGCGAGTCTGATCTCTTCGATGCACAGCACGCACTGGCCGTATGACCACTCGGTGAAGTCCGACTTGATGACCGTGTTGGCGTTGGCCATCGAGACGTTGCTCACGCCCATGACGGCACGAAGCAACTCACCGAAGAACGACTTGCCGTCACCCTCGACGCCTTGCAGCAGCACCGCATAGTTGACGTGGCGCCCGGGGTGCTGGACAACCCAGGAGAGCCAGTCCAGCAGCATGCGCTGTTCGTCCTCACGCGGCAGCAGGTGGGCGATGTGCGCCTTCACGCGCTCGATGTTCTTCTTGTCCCGAGGCAGCACCTTCTCAGGCATCTCCGGGATCTCGTGCTCGGGGTAGGTGTTGCAGAAGGTGCCATCGGGCTCGTGGAAGATCGAGTCGCGGCCGGGCATGTAGCGGCGACCGTCCACCGTGGGAATGCGGTACAGGTTCAACGCGAGCGAGCTTGCCGTCATGCTGGGCGAAGTCTTCCCGTCGAGGATGTCCTTCTTCGTCAAAGCATTGCGGTCGTACATCGCATCGAAGCCCTGCTTGGTGGCCGCGATCTTGCGCTCCAAGTGGAAGAAGCGGTCTTCAGCCACGTCGTACACCCAGCCCTGGCACCACGTGGGCGACTCGTCGAGTTTCTTGGGCAGGTACGAGATGGCCTTCTTGATCTCCACGAGAGAGGTCTTGGTGCCCGTGATCGCGTCACGGCGCTCCTTGGCAATCACTGCCAGCGATGACCGGGCCAGCCCGTCAATCTCGGCCTCGCGAGCCATCTGCCGGGCCTTCTCCCACTCAGGCAGATCCTTGGCATTGACGAAGGCGTCGCGGAGCTTGACGGAGAGTTCGAGCGCGGTCTTCTCGACGCACTCCTTGGCCAGCCGCAGAATGAAGCGAGCCGTCAGCGGCGCACGCTTCTTGCCCTGCACCTCGAACGTGGGCCACTTGCGTTGCAGTTCGTCGAGGTCGTAGTCCATCGACGTTTCGGACCACTCGTTCCACAGGTCGAAGCCTTCGTCCGCCCCATCGAACTGATGGAACAGGGCCATGCCCACCTGCATCCACTGGTCGTAGCCCCCGCCATCCACGGGGATCAGCATCAAGCGCTGGCGCAACTCGTCGGTGCTGATGTCGATGGGCTGCGAGTCTTCGATCCACGGGTTGTCCGTGTCGATAGCTCCTTCAACACCAGCCCGAGCCTGCTTGTGCAGCGACCACCCTTGGGCCTTCGCGTGTGCCTCGAACGCATCCAGCAATGCGTCGATCTGATCACCCTTCAACTCGGTCAGGTCGGTCGCTCGCACGTTAAGCGGGGACTTGTCGCCGAGCCAGTGATACGGCTTGCCGGTGTCGGGGTGAATGTGGAAGGCAACGAACTGCTGGCCGTCCCCGAGCACCTCGATCAGTTGCTTGTCGCCCCACTCATCGAGATAGACGTTGGACTTGCGCTTGCGGAATGGCTCGGTGGTCCGGTACAGCAGCAGACGCTTGGGCGCCTTGCCGATGCGAACGGGCGCGACACCTACGTTCTCCATGCACCACTGCGCGAACTTCTCGGCAGCCTCTTGATCGAGGCAGTCAATGTCGATGGCGCAGGTGAACTTGGTCAGGATGCCGACGCCGGCCTGCCTGAAGCCGTCTTCGAGCCACGACTTGATCTGGTCTTTCGACGCCTTGGCCTTCTGCCATCCATCGAAGCCTGGGGCCTTCTTGCCCTGCTGGATCGGGACGACGGTGTAGCCCTGATCGATGAGGTGCGCTCCGTGCCGCGCGAGGAAGTCTCGTGTGATGTGTCCGTCGCTCATGCCTGCACCTCGCCCACTTCGGCAACCTCAAGCGGCGACACGAGCCACTCTGCGCGGATCTCTTCGCGGCCGATGGCACGCTCGATGGACTGCGCCATGGGCTCGGTGAAGTAGCCTCGCTTGATCGCGTTGAAGATGGACGAGTGATCGCAGCCTGCGCGAGCCGCGACGACGTGCATGCTGGCCTTGCCGAACTTGCGCAGGGCAGCGATGGACAGCATGTGCTTCAGGCGCAACTGCGCACGCTTCGTTCGGTTGTGCCGCGGACTGTCGATCCAAGAGGGGAAGTGCATAGGTGTGGCTCCGCGTGCCCCTGCTGGTCGGGGCGGGCGAGAGTCTACACTCCACAAACAGTTGACAGACAGAACTCTTTGTCGATAATGCGGTCTGTCGCGAACGCCGGCCGGGGTGGAAGGCCCCTACCGAAGATGCCACAGCAGACCCAAGGGGCCTGCGTTCGTGACACCCCTCAACCCGGAGCACCCGATGACCCCCATCCAGTACGAGCGCGAGAGCGAAGTACCCCTGGTCGATGCCGTGGACGGCTTCATGCGGATCGCTGGCCAGACCACGGCCAAGTTCAACGCACGGCAGGCGTGCCTCTACACCGGGCTTGTGCTCGAAGAGGCGGGCGAGATGATCGACGTGATCATCGGCGGCACGCTGACCGAGAGCCAGCGGCAGCACCTGTTCCCGCTGACCAACATGCTGCGGCACTTCGCCAAGGAGTTCCGCGATGGCTTGCACGAGGGCTCGATCACCCGCTGCGACCATGGCGAACTGATCGACGCTCAGTTCGACACGGCCTGGGTCGCCATCGGTGCGCTGATGAGCACGAGCGCCTACCCCGAGCAGGCCATCGCGCATGGCACCTTCACGAACCTCGACAAGTTCCGCGACGGCAAGTGCGAGCGTGACGCCAACGGCAAGGTGAAGAAGCCTGCCGATTGGAAGGCGCCCGACTTCAAGCCCTACATCGACCCGCTGCCTCGGGTGTGATTTCCACAGCCCGTTGAACTGGCCACCAACGGACTGCTTTGCAACTCGGCCATTCCCCTACGTAGAAGGAACCTCCCCATGTCTCTCGAACAGAAGATCGAAGCCCTGACCGCTGCCGTCGAAACGCTGACCGCTGCCATCAAGTCCGGTGGTGTCTCCACCGGCGCCGCCAAGCCGTCGAAGGCCGAGAAGCCTGCTGCCGAGCCGAAGGGCTACGAGGCCAAGCACACCAAGGAAGAGATGCAGGCCGCCCTGGGCGAAGTGAAGGAGAAGGCCGGTGCGCCGGTCGCCAAGGCGATCATCAAGGACGTGGGCAAGGTCGAGAAGATGGCCGAGATCACGGACCCGAAGATCATCGACGAGGTGTACGAGGCGGCGAAGAAGAAGCTGGCCGAGATCGAAGAAGCGATGTGATCGCCTGGGCCATCGGGCCCATTTGGTTGAGCCTCTTGGTGACAGGGGGCTTACCCAAATGACGCAGCACCCCGCACTGACGCTGGACGACATCGCGAAGATGCGCGATGGCAGCGGGCACAGCGTTTTCGGTGCCAGCGGCAGTGCCATGTACCTGAATTGCTCAGGTTCACTCATTCCCAATATCCTTGCTGATGATGAAGCCGGGTTCGATGCCGCCTGGGGAACTGTGGCGCACGCTCTCACCGAGCGCTGGCTGCTGGATGGCCGACCCCCGCTCGACTGGATCGGCAGCAAACGATTCGTTGGAGACGACCTCGACACCGGACACCTCATCACCATCGATGACGAGATGCTCTTTCATGCCGAGCGTTGCGTTGATCGATGCGAGTGGGAGATCGGAGATCACTTGGTCGAGTACCACGTCGATTTCTCGCACCTCACCCCGATCCCGAATCAAGGCGGCACGCTTGACTTCGCTGCGCTGCGCCCCGGGCGTGCTACGTGCCGTGATCACAAGTTTGGAGCTTCGCCCGAGAACATCGTCTATGCGGAAGAGAATCCGCAACTGATGCTCTACACCATCGGCCTGTGGCGTGATCCGAAGTTCCAGCACTACGAGTTCAAGGACTTCGTGATCGGCATCAACCAGCCCAGGCTCAACCACTTCGATGAGTGGCACACCACGGCCAAGCGTCTTGCCGAGTTCGAGGACTACGCACGCGAGCGCATGGCCGCAGCCTGGGCATTCGACGCTCCGCGCACTCCGGGCGTGAAGCAGTGCCGCTTCTGCAAGGTCCGCGCTTCATGTGCGGCGAATGCGAAGTTGAACGCCGATCTCACCGAAGCCGTCTTCTGCGGCACGACGCAGACCGTGAAGGAAATGAAGTCTTTCGTGGCCCGCTTGGACGGCGACATCGACGACTTCGAGATCAACTTCGCCCCGGTCGGCACCTTGAGCACAGAGCAGATGGCTACGCTGCTGCCATTCCGAGGCATGGCCGAGGCTTGGTGGAAGGCGCTTGAAGCCGAACTCAACAAGCGAGCCATGGGCGGCGACATCCCGGCCAACATGAAGATCGTCGAGGGTCGGTCATTCCGCCGTTGGAAGTCCGAGAACACCGCTCGCAAGCATCTCCTGAGCCTCGGGGTCAAGCCCGAGGACATCATCACCGAGTCCATGGTCAGCCCAGCCCAGGCCGAGAAGGTACTGCGCAAAGCCGGGCACAAGACCAAGGATCTCCCCCAACTCTTGTCCGAGGTGGTCGAAAGGCCCCCCGGCAGAGCCATGCTCGTGCCGCTGTCCGATAGGCGGCCGAGCGTGGAAGACGTGACGAAGCTCGCCTTCGAGCCCGTTGAACCCACTGAAACCACTGAGGAACTCTGAAATGCCCGCTCTCGAAAAGATCAAGTCCGGCCCCAACTTCATCATCTACGCATCGGGTGAGCAAAAGCTCATCAAGATCGATGGTGTCCGCTTCAGCTACCCGCACTTCGGCAAGAAGAAGGTGGACGAACAGGACGACGGCACGATGAAGGAAGCGTGGAGCGGCGTGGCCATGCTGCCCAAGGCCACGCACGTCGCTGCCAAGGACGCGTTCGTCGAACTGATGAACGAACTGATGACCAAGAACGAGGTCAAGATCCCGCCCGAGTACCGCTGCATCAAGAACGGCGACGACAAGGAAGACGAGGCGATGCACGGCCACTGGCTCATCACCTTCAGCGACTCGCAGCGCCGCCCGGCAGTCAGGGACAAGAACGGTGGCCTGATCACCGACGAGACGAAGATCGACTCGATGTTCTACGGCGGCTCCTGGGGCGACGTGCTCCTGCGCCCCTGGTACTTCAACGGGCAGGCCAAGGGCAAGGCCAAGCCCTACCCGAAGCGCATCTGCTGCGGCTTCACGGGCGTCATGTTCCGCAAGGACGACAAGCCCTTCGGCAATGGCGTGATCGACGACACCGACGCCTGGGGTGCCCCGAGCGGTGGCGCGTCCAGCGATGACGACAACGACGACGGTCTGTGAACGGCTGTTGAACCGTTCAACAACCTGTAGATAGGAGAACGCCCGGGTGATGCCGGGCGTTTTGGTTTGATGCTTGACCATTCGTACTTGCTTTCCGTTCTTTCGTACAGCCGGAGAACAGGTCAGTTCAAATGGCGCGTTTCGCGCAAGTCTCGCGGCGGAATGAAGGAACCGGGTGATATCGCGGGCTATGTCGGTAGCCGTGGATACGTTCGTTTGGTTCTCGATGGTGTGGAGTATCCCGCGCATAGGCTTGCTTGGTTCTATGTAAATGGGTCTTGGCCTGATGCCGACATCGACCATCGCAACGGCAATCGAAGCGACAACCGTTGGTGCAATCTTCGTCTAGCCAGAGGCTCTTTCAATCAAGAGAACCGCCGCGTTGCCAGCGCTTCGTGTAAGTCTGGTTTGCTCGGCGCGTGGCCTGCCAGTGATCGAAGTAAAGGCTGGCGGTCGGCAATCAAAGTGGGCAGTCGCGTCAAGTTTCTCGGCTACTTCGACACGGCAGAGGCAGCACACGCGGCTTACGTGAAGGCGAAGCGCGAACTCCACCAAGGCTGCACGATCTGATATGCCATACGTTCATCAAGATCGTCCGTCGTGCGTGTGCGATACCGAGTGCTTCATTGACTATTGGGCAATCGCATTCAAGTCGATTGAGGATGGCCGCACGAAGGTCTTCGAGTTGTTCGAGGGGAATCCGCTCGACAAGCGGGGCATCGCCACCATCTTCCGCAACTGGCGGGTCATAGGGTTCAACTCAATCAAGTACGACTTGCCGATGATCCTCTACGCGATGTCGGGCGCGTCGAATGAGGATCTCAAGAAGGCCAGCGACGAACTGATCCAGTACGGCACCCCTCATTGGGTGTTCATGGAGCGCATGGGGCTGACGGTGCCCGACTTCATCGATCACGTCGATCTGATGCAGGTGAGCCCTGGTGCGCCGCAGATGCCCAGCCTGAAGATTTACAGCGGCCGGATGCACTCTCGCAAGATGCAGGAGTTGCCCATCGAGCACGATGAGAGCATCGACGACGTGAAGCGTCAGGTGCTCCGCGCGTATCACGGCAACGACCTCGATGTCACGATTGACATGGCCCGTGAGTTGAAGGCACAGCTTGATCTGCGCACTCACATGAGCCGTGAGTATGGTGTCGATCTGCGGAGCAAGTCGGACGCTCAGATTGCCGAAGCAGTCATCAAGAGCGAGATCGAGAAGGCCCTTGGTCGTCGCGTCTATGCACCCGACGTGCATCCCGGCACGTTCTTCTACAAGGTGCCCGACTACCTAGCGTTCGAGACGGCACCGCTGCGCGAGATGCTCGACAAGATCCGGCGCACGAAGATCCACGTCATCTACAACGGCAACGTGGAATGCCCCGAACTGAAGTCGCTGACCGTCGAGATTAACGGCAAGCCCTATCAGATGGGCCTGGGCGGTCTGCACAGCAAAGAGTCAAGCATCAGCCACTACAGCGATGCCCGCGTGGTGCTGCTGGACCGCGACGTGACCTCGTACTACCCGAACTCGATCTTGCTGCAAGGCATGTATCCGAAACAGTTGGGTCCGGTCTTCCTGAAGGTCTACGAGCGCATCTATCACCGTCGCATTGCCGCGAAGAAGGGCGGCGACAAGAACACGGCAGAGTCACTTAAGGTGACATTAAACGGGGCTTTTGGGAAGCTCGGCTCGCCCTACAGCATTCTTTACGCACCGGACCTGATGGTGCAGGTGACGCTGACCGGGCAGCTTGCGATCCTGATGCTGATCGAGCGCCTCGAACTGGCCGGCATTGAGGTCATTTCAGCGAACACGGATGGCATCGTCAGCAAGGTGCCGCGCGACATGATCGACGTGTTCCGTGCGGTGTTCTTCGATTGGGAGTGCGACACCGGCTATGCGACGGAAGAGACTGAGTACAAGTCGATTCATTCGCAGTCGGTCAACAGCTACATCGCACTGAAGCCAGGGAAGGGCGGCAAGGTCGAGGCGAAGATCAAGGGTCCGCTCGGGCCCTCTGGCCCAGGGCTGCCGGGCGCGGCGGGGCTCAAGAAGAACCCCGACATGGACGTGTGCGCTGAGGCTGTCGTCGAGTACCTGAAGAACGGCACACCTGTCGAAGAGACGATTGAATGGTGCACTGACGTGCGCAAGTTCCTCGTCGTGCAGCGCGTGACGGGCGGTGCGGTCAAGGACGGCGAGCCACTGGGCAAGGCGCTGCGGTTCTACTTCGCCAAGGGTGTCAGCGGTGGCTTCCATCGCAAGGACTCAGGCAACAGCGTGCCGAAGACCATCGGCGCCAAGTTGATGATGGAGTTGCAGCCCGCGCTCCCGGCCGACCTCGACTACGACTACTACGTCCGCGAGGCATACGCGATCCTGCAAGACCTCGGTGTTGCGACAATCGACCCTCGACTGCGTGGTCGGACAGGCCGCTTCTACGGACAACTGCCTGACGCCAAGGGCATTCACATCGTGCAAGCCGAGACGGGTGTCGCCATTTGTGGCAAGACCCGCAGTTCGATCCGCGACTCGTGGATCGAGCACCCCCGTATGCCTGACGGCATGCGTATGTGTCCCAAGTGCAAGAAAGCGTAACGATGAAGCAAGTAGCCATCTTTCTTTGCGATGTCACCGGCCGCATGGCCGAGCCATGGCTGCATGGTGGGTACGAAGTTGTGCTTGTAGATCCGCAGCACGAGCCAGGTGTGAACCGCGATGGCGATGTTGTAAAGGTCGGGCAGATCATTGATCACGCTGCCACTTGGTCGCTGCTTCGCAAGATCATCCGTGGTCGCATAGTTGCCTTTGCCGCAGGCTTTCCGCCCTGCACCGATCTAGCCGTAAGCGGGGCCAGATGGTTTGAAGAGAAGTCCAGTAAAGACTGGGCTTTTCAGTTCAAAGCTATGCACGTAGTTTGGCAATGCCAAGTTATTGCAGAACTGACAGGTGCTCCACGGATGGTCGAGAACCCGGTCAGCGTCATTTCTCGCATTTGGCGCAAGCCTGATTATTCATTTAATCCTGCTGACTACACGGGTTACGCGCCGGAAGACAACTACAACAAGAAGACGATGCTTTGGACGGGCGGCGGCTTCATCATGCCGAAGCCGTTGAAAGACGAATCGCTGGGTCCGCCTGATGATCGCATTCACAGGGCGCCGCCTTCGGATGATCGGGCTAACTTCAGAAGCGCAACGCCGAAAGGCTTCGCCCGAGCGGTTTACGAGTACAACGGCGAACTATGAGCAACTTCGACAAACGCCCCCGCCTTCTCGAATCGGACGTGCAGTCCGACATCATTGACTTCGCGCGTGTGCGCGGATGGTTCTGCGAGAAGATCGAGAGCCGCTCAGGGCGGGGCATCATGGATCTCGTCTGTATCCGCCACGGCCGGCATGTCTGGATCGAGGTCAAGCGGCTCGGTGAGGAACCCAGGCCGCAGCAGGAGAAGCGCGCTCGCGAGATGCGTGCTCACGGTGCAGAGGTGTACGCCGTGGACAGTCTGGAACAGGCTCGGGCGATCCTGAAGTGACTGCTACGTCATTCGACGAACAGATCGCACTTCGCTTCGCGGAGGTGCAGCGGCAGCAGGCCGACATGCACGCATACCAGCGCGAATGCGTGCAGTTCATGAAGGACAACCCATTCTCGGCGTTGTTCATTGATCTCGGCATGGGGAAAACGGTGTCCAGTCTCACCGTGATCTCCGACTTGCTGTCCGAGTTCCTGACGGACAAGGTTCTGGTGGTCGCCCCGCTCAAGGTGGCCACGGACACATGGCCAACCGAGATTGGCACATGGCAGCACCTAGCCTGGATGAACCATGTCGTCATTCGGGCTGACGACGATGACCCGCGACTCGCCCTGGCACGCAAGCGGGCAGCCGAGTGGGCTCGAAGCGAGGGCCTGGGCACAGCCGAGGCCAACAGGCTTGCCCAGCGTGCGGAGACCATCGAGCGTCGCCGAATCATGGTCGAGTTGGCGAACAGCCCGGTCTCGATCCACATCATCAATCGCGAGCAACTCGAATGGCTCGTGTACTTGCACAAGGACAAGTGGCCGTACCGCACTGTCTTCATTGACGAGTCGTCGTCGTTCAAGGATCACAACAGCAAGCGGTTTGAAGCTCTTGCCAAGGTGCGCAACACCGATGGCCTGATCACGAGGCTGCACATCCTTACGGCGACACCTGCTGCGGAGACCTACGAGGCGCTCTTCCCGCAGATATTCTTGCTGGACCGAGGCGTGCGCCTGGGCAAGAACATCACGGCATATCGTGATCGCTACTTCACCTACAACCGCTACTCATTCAAGTACAAGTTGCGGCCGGGTGCTGAAGAAGAGGTCTTGAGCAAGATCGCAGACATCAGTCTCGTGATGAAGGCGAAGGACTACCTGAATCTGAAAGAGCCAGACATTCAGATTCACAAGGTCAAGCTCGCCAAGCCGCAGATCGATCTGATCAAGAGGCTTGAACGCGACTTCGTGATCGACCTTCCCGATGGCACAGAACTCGAAGCAAAGACGGCTGCCATTCTGTCGAGCATGCTGCTTCAGATGGCATCGGGCGCGGTCTACGAGACGTTGCTGCTTGAGGATTGGAACACTGACGATCTGCGAAAGGTCAAGCGGGTCCACCACCTGCATGAGCACAAGATCAACACGCTCAAGGAGATCGCAGAGGCGGCGGCCGACGCGGGTGAGCCCCTGCTGGTCAGTTACCACTTCCAATCGAGTCTCGCCCGGCTGCGCAAGGCATTCCCAAAGGCCGTGGTCATGGACAAGGTCGGCAAGTGCATCAAGGCATGGAACGCCGGCAAGATCCCCATGCTGTTCGTCCATCCGCAAAGTGCGGGGCACGGCTTGAACCTTCAGTACGGTGGCCGCCTGCTCGTGCTTTTCGACCTGATCTACAGCCTAGAGAACTACCTTCAGTTGATCGGGCGGCTGGCTCGCCAGGGGCAGACGCGAGACGTGATTGTCAAGTTGCTGGTGGCCGAAGGGACGCGGGACGAAGACGTGGCCGCGTGCCTTGCCGAGAAGGAAGACGCACAGGAGAAACTGTTCCGCATTCTCAAGCGGCTGATTGCGGAACGTAAGCGTGGCAGTATGTCAAGTTAAACTTCATTTGGCATTCCGCCATGCGGACCCGCGTGCTAAAGTGCCTGCGCCGTGGCCGCTTGGTCGGGGGTACAGGCCACGGTCTTTGCGTCTTGTGGCGCTCGGGCGGGGGTTTCTTTCCTTGATCGGGTTGACCCGCCCGTCTTCTTCATGAGCAGGCGCAGCATCCGCTCCCGCTCAATCAGGTCGCTCGGCCGTAGGTGCGTGTACCGTTTGAGCGTCTTCCAGTTGGTGTGTCCCGAGACCATGGCCACCTCCTGAATCTGGAAGCCTAGCTCGAACATTCGGCTGATGCCTTCGTGACGAAGGTCGTGCAGCACAGCGTCTTCTACTCCTGCTGCCTTTGCGGCTTCGTGGAACTTCTCGCTCAGGTACAGCGGGTTGTGCGGAAAGATCCGCTCGCCTCGCTTGGGCTGCTTGAGCAAGGTCTCGAAGGCGCTTCTCGAAGAACAACTTCGAGCCTTGCGTCCGAAGGGTGGCTTGCTCGGGATCGGCGCGTCCTAGAGTTCGTCCGCGTCAGCCACGCGCGAGCAAGCGACCTCGAAGTAGTTCGCCTCGCGCTCGATACCAATGAAGCGCCGGCCGGTGTTCATGCACGCCACGCCTGTCGTGCCGCTGCCCATCGTGTTGTCGAGAACGACCTGACCGCGCTCGGTGTACGTGCGGATCAGGTACTCCATGAGAGCGACGGGCTTCGCAGTCGGGTGCCAGTTCTTGTTCTCGGTCGAGAACTCAAGAATCGAATGTGGGTAGCCGGTCTTGTCTTGAACGTAGTCGCCATGCGACTTGCGCTCTGAGAAGAACGTGTCGAGTGGGTTCACTCGACGACTTTTCTTCATCAGTTTCGGCGCCATCTCTTGCACGCCCTGCGGGAAGTAGGGCATCCGCTTGTCTGACTGCGTGGCGTGAACAGTCGTACCTTCGCTGAAGACCAACACGTTTTCGTGCTTCTTCATGGGCTTGTTCTTGGCGTGCGCGAAGTTGGTTGGACGGTTCTTCATCCAGATCCATTCGTACCGCAGCCATTCGAGGTTGCTAGCCGCAAGCGTCGTTGTGAAGGGCTGACTCGCGGTTAGCACGATGGCTCGATAGGGCTTGAGCACACGCTTGTACTCGCTCCACAAAGCCTTCAGATCAATCAGGCTGTCCCACTTGCACGCCGTCGTCCCATAGGGGAGGTCGCAGAGCACCATGTCCACGGAGCCCGTGGGCAGGTGCTTCATCGCCTCAAGGCATTCAGCCTGGATGAGCGTCGCCCATCCGATCTGTTGAGCCCGGAACTTGTTGTCGAGGCCCGCGAATCGTTCGTAGAGCTTCACTCACTCCTTCTCTTTCTGCGGCCATCTTGGGCGCCGCTTCCCGATGAACCTCGGCTTGTTTGCAAGCTCGCGTCGAAGCCACTCGTCGCCACCCCTCTCGTCGTAAGCCGTCTTCTCGGCCTTCGTCGCCCGAACCTACCGCGCCCGCGCCGCAAGGTGGGATGCTGAAGTCGAAATAACTTCAGGCCGTTCTCTCCACGCGCACCAAGTAGCGAACGTCGGACGCTTTGGGTCCGACTGCCGTGAACAGTTTCGTCGTGAACTCCATCTCCAGAATCTCACGCGGCCTTCGAGTTTTTGGAGGATTCAGGCGCTGCATCAAGCGCATGTGGCGTTCGAAGCTCGTCTCGACGTAGATGTAGTCACCTACGGAAAGCCCGGCCAGGGTTTCGCTGTATGAACCTTCACGAATGCTCATACTCAGGCCCTCCCGATCTCTGCGGCTGCTCGCACGATTGCCCGCCGAATTGCCGCCACAAGATCGTTGCCGTGCGGTTCGGTTGTCACTTGCCCGGTCAGCGAACGTACTTCGACCCGGTTGGGATGTGAGTTCCCTCCGATGTCTATGGTCAGCCACAGTTTCGCGGCCAAGCGCAGCGCATCGCTGTCGTCGGTGATCGGGTTCCACAGTTCCGTGTACGCGGAATCGTTCGGCGGTTCTCCGCTACCGTCGATATAGACCCAGCCCCACCACTCACCCAGGTTCTTCTGCCCCTGGAAGTGGCCGTCGCAGATTGGGTATCCCGCCGCTGAAGCAGCCAGCGCCAGAAGGTCTCGGTCGGTATTCACCTCTGATCCTCCGGGAACATTTCAAGCAGTGCTAGCGGATCACGAAGACTCCACTCATCCACGCCGTTCAACAGAGCGGCGCTCGTGGCAATTCGCAGCGCCCGCAGTAGTTCCGGGACTTTGGCGATGGCGCAGATGTCGCGCGTCGTCACTGCTTCGCAGATGCGGGTGCCGTCTGCGGCGTAGATTTCGTCTCCGAAGATGGTCCATGGTCCGTCAGTCACTTTCTCCTTCTTTCTGCGGCCACCTTGTTCGCCGCTCTCCGATGAACCTTGGCTTGTTCGCAAGCTCGCGCCTAAGCCACTCGTCACCACCACGTTCCTCGTAGGAAGCCTTCTCGGCCTTCGTCGCTCGCATGCGGATGACCTCGCTACGCACTTGGTCGGGCGGCAGCGGTGGGCGTCCCATGACGGGCTTCTTGCGTGATGGCATGTGCCGACTGTAGCCGACTTTCTGTGGTACACAAAGCCCTACTGATTGTGTCGGCTTCTACCGAAGGTGATGAACCGGCTTACCGTGGTGTAGTTCCGGTGTAGACCGCTCTTTGAACACCAAAGGGGTCGTTTGGAATCAACGACTTAGCGATGAAGGAACGTGTGGCAACGTGCTGAAGAATGTCCTAGCTAGAACGAGAAAAGACGTGAGGAATCAAAGGTCTACGGTGGTTATCCACAGAACTACTATGTTTTGACCGATGAACTACGACGCGAAAATGAGACACGACATTCTCTTGTGAATCAAGCACTTACGAGAATGCCGAGCGTCGTTGGTGTAGTTCGGGCGCAGTTCTAGCGTCACGTACAGGGTTTCAGGGCCAGTTTGAACCGCGTGCTATATTCATTGCATACATGCGCGTGCGATGAACGAGATCCTGATTTCCTTCGAGAAAGCTACAGGACTTGGCCCGACCTTTGCGGCCAAGCTCATCGGCATTGCCTACGTCACCTACGCGCAATACCGCAACGGCAGCCGTCCATTGCAGAAGTACCACGCCCAGCACATTGAGGCGATTCTGCTGCTGCCCGAGAGAGCGCTGCGTCAACTCATCGACAAGCACTGTTATGGGAAAGCAAACACACAACGACGATGAATCGCTAGCCGCGATCTACAAGGGGGTCAACCAAGACCAACTCATGCGGATGTTCCGCATGGATCACCGCACGGCACAGCGCAAGTTGCTCGAAGCCAAGACCGCAGGCATTGGCCCGGTCGGACGCGTCAACGGCGCTGATCTCTTTCTCATTCACGAGATCGCGCCGTACTTCTGTAAGCCCGTCTTCGATCCCGTCGAGTACATCAAGCAGATGGACCCCCGGGAGTTGCCCAAGATGCTCACCAAAGAGTATTGGGCCGGGCAGCGCAGTCGCCAGGAGTACGAAGAGAAGGCGGGCCTACTTTGGCGTACCGAGAAGGTGGTCGAGGAAGTCGGGGAGTTGATGAAACTCTTCAAGATGTCTTCGCTTCTGATGCTCGATGCGGTCGAGCGCAGGACGGAACTCACAGAGGTGCAACGGTCAATCATCAAGGGTCTGACGCACGGAATGTTGGACGACCTGATGAAGCGGATTCAAGAGCGCGTGAAGGTGCCTGAAGATGGCGAACTACAAGAAGCCCAAGACGACGAAGAGCTATAGCAGCGTTCGCGAGATCATTGCCGATCTCGCGTTGATGCTCTCGCCGCCTGAGAACTTGTCCGTCTCGCAAGCGGCTGAGAAGTACCGCTACATCAATCAGCCGGGCGCCTACGTCGGCAAGTGGAAGAACGCCACGACGCCGTACATGGTCGAGCCCATGGACACCTTCACGTCCCGTGAGTACAACGGGATGATCTTCGTTGGTCCCGCGCAATCGGCAAAGACCGACTCTCTCGTGATCAACACCTTGGCCTATTCGATCAAGGTGGACCCGATGGACATGATGGTCGTGTGCCCGACCAACATCGACGCACGCGACTTCGGCATTCGACGGATCGACCGTCTTCACCGGCACAGCACAGAGATCGGCGAGATGCTGCTGCCAACGGCCGACGCGGACAACCGCTTCGACAAGCAGTACACGACGGGCATGCTGTTCACGCTGGCGTGGCCCACGCCGAGCCAACTGGCCGGTAAGCCCATCGGCCGGATCGTGCTCACCGACCGTGACCGCATGCCCGACGACGTTGAAGGCGACGGTGAGCCCTTCGACCTTGCCTCAAAGCGGACGACCACGTTCGGCTCCTACGCGATGACCGTGGCCGAGTCGTCACCATCTCGCGAAGTCTCCAACCCGAAGTGGATTCCGCGAACGCCGCACGAAGCCCCTCCGTGCGAAGGCATTCTGAAGCTCTACAACCGAGGCGACCGTCGTCGCTGGTACTGGCCTTGCCCGCATTGCGACCAATACTTCGAGGGCATGTTCAAGCACCTCGAATGGGACACGGACCTTGAGGGGACGAACCGCGACAAGGCTGCCACGGTTCGCATGCGCTGCCCCCACTGCGGTGAGGCGATTCACCCCGACTTCCGAGACGACATGCAGTTCTTCGGCATGTGGATCAAGGACGGGCAGGCCATAGACCGCTCAGGCAAGGTCATCGGTCCTGCTCCGCGCACCAGCATTGCTTCGTTCTGGCTCCGTGGCGTTGCTGCCGCGTTCGCCTCATGGAAGGGCTTGGTCGAGACGTACCTTAACGCCAATGACGAGTACGAGCGAACGGGCTCGGAAGAGGGCCTGAAGAAGTTCTACAACAACGACCTGGGTGAACCCTACTACCCAAAGAGTCAGGCGGAACTGCGATTGCCTGAAGTGCTGAAGGCTCGTGCTGAGAAACTCGCCGAGCGCAAGGTGCCCTTCGGTGTTCGCTTCCTGATTGCCACCATCGACGTGCAGAAGAACCAGTTCGAGGTGCAGGTTCACGGCATCCTGCCTGGGCTCAAGTTCGACACGGTGATCGTGGATCGCTTCAGCATTCGCAAGAGCAAGCGAACGGACGCAGATGGCGAGCACCTGTGGGTCAAGCCGAACACGTACCCGGAGGACTGGGACGAGATCACAGAGCACGTCATTCAGAAGGAGTACGAACTGGACGACGGCAGCGGGCGAATGATGGGCATTCGCTTCGTTGGCTGTGACTCGGGCGGCAAGGCCGGTGTGACGACCATGGCCTACACCTACTACCGCAGTTTGCGCGAGAAGAACCTTCATCGCAGGTTCATTCTTCTGAAGGGCGATCCGTCTCCGAACCAACCTCGCGCTCGCATCACGTATCCCGACAGCAACAGGAAGGACATGAAGGCCGGTGCGCGCGGAGACATCCCGCTGCTGCTGTTGAACTCCAACCTGTTGAAAGACGACCTCGATGGTCGCCTGGACTGTCTGGAACCGGGCAAGGGCATGTACCGCTATCCAGACTGGCTCAGTGATCAGTTCTTTGCGGAACTATGCGCCGAGATCCGCACCGATAAGGGATGGGAGAACCCTTCGGGCCTTCGCAACGAGAGCACCGACCTTTCGTACTACTGCCTCGGAATCTGCGTCTCTGAGTTGATTCGTGTCGAGGGCTTGAACTGGAACGATCCCCCGGGCTGGGCGGCCGACTGGGACAAGAACGACCTCGTTCGTCAGCCCGAGAAGGAAGCCCGTTTTGCGAACTCGGTAAAATCTGCCTACGATTTCTCTTCGTTCGCAAAGGCACTTGCCTGACGCAGCGCATTCCACAACAGGTGTGCGTCATTACCCGAGGTGATCCAAATGCCTGCCATCGTTGCATCACAAGCCATGCTGAATGACGCCCGTAAGGCGTACCACGCACTCATGACCGGCACCTCTCCGCGCGTGGTGGTCGATCAGAACGGGGAGCGTGTGGAGTTCACTGCGGCCAACGGCCCGAAGTTGTACGCCTACATTCAGCAGTTGGAGATGCAACTGGGCGTGCCCTGCGGCCAGCAGGCGCAAGCTCAGACGCAGTACGGCCCGGCCGGCTTCGTTTTCTGACATGCAGTTCGATCTGGACATCGGCTCCCCGGTGGTCGAAAAGGCTGTCGGCGGCGGCTTGGAGGGTGCCGAGCGCACCTCGCGTGAGACCTTCACGTGGCGGCCTCCTGTCATCTCTCCTGACAGGCAGATCAACCCGGTCAAGGACGAAGCCGACGCCCGTGGCCGGGACAGCGTGCAGAACGACGGCTATGCCATGGGTGTCGTCCACACCCACAAGGACAGCATCGTCGGGTCGCAGTACAGGCTCAACGCACAGCCTGACTACGAACTGCTGGGGGCAGACGAAACCTGGGCTGAAGAGTTCCAGCGCGTCGTCGAGGCCCGATTCAACCTGATGTTCGACTCACAAGAGTGCTGGTTCGACGCATCGCGTCGGATGACCGGCACCGAGTTGATCCGCCTGGGCGTCGGGGGCTTCGTCTTCACAGGCGAGATCCTGAGCACGGTCGAATGGCTGCGCGGCCGGGATCGTCCCTTCAGCACGGCTATCCAGATGGTCAGCCCGACGCGGCTCACCAACCCGGACGGTCTTCCCGACGATCAGTTCTTGCGTCGAGGCATCCGCAAGAACCTCTTCGGTGAGCCGACCACCTACTACATCCAACTGGCGCACCCCAACGACTACTACTTCAGCAACGCGGACCCGCTGCGTTGGCGCGAGGTGCCCGCACGCAAGCCGTGGGGTCGTCGTCAGGTCATTCACATCATCGAGGCGCTTCAGCCCGATCAGACGCGAGGCGTGGCCGATATGGTGGCCGTCCTCAAGCAGATGCGGATGACGAAGAAGTTCCAAGACATCACGTTGCAGAACGCGGTGGTCAATGCGACCTACGCGGCTGCCATCGAGTCGGAACTGCCGAAGGAAGTCGTCTTCGGTGCGATGGGCGCGGGTCAGGCCGGCTTCGGGGACATACTGGGCCAGTACATGCAGGCGCTTCAGGCATACGTCGGCTCTGCGAACAACATCGCAATCGACGGCGTGAAGATGCCGCACCTGTTTCCTGGAACCAAACTCTCGCTCAAGCCCATGGGCACCCCTGGCGGAGTCGGCACGGACTTCGAGGGCTCGCTCATGCGGCACACCGCTGCGGCTCTCGGCATGAGTTACGAAGAGTTCTCGCGCGACTTCACCAAGACGAACTACTCGTCGGCTCGCGCGAGCATGGGGCAGACCTTCAAGTACATGCAGGGTCGGAAGAAGACCGTGGCCGACAAGATGGCCACGATGATCTACCACCTGTGGTTCGAGGAAGAGATCAACGCGGGCAATGTGCCGATGCCCCCGGGCTTCACGCTCGACACGTACTACGGCGATCCGGTCCTGCGCGAAGCACTGCTTGCCTGCGACTGGATCGGTGCGAGCCGTGGTCAGATCGACGAGTTGAAGGAGACCCAGGCAGCGGTCATGCGGATCAACTCGGGGCTTTCCACGTGGGAGAAGGAAGCCGCCCGCCTTGGCGAAGACTGGCGCCGGATGTTCAAGCAGCAGTCGCGTGAGCGTCGCATGCAGAAGAGTCTCGAACTCGTCTTCAGCAGCGACGCCAAGCAGCCCGGTGCCAACGACGCGCAGCAGACCATGGACAGCAATGACGAGGCCAGCAATGACGCAAGAAAGTGATGAGACGAGCCGCAAGGTTGCGGCATGGGAGAGGCACGGTCAGACCATCATGCTCGCCGTCGTCACAGCGTCGCTCGCTTTCACCGGCAAGTTCATGTGGAACGTCAATGGACAACTGGCCGAGATCGTTGCCGAGAACAAGCATTTGAGCCTTACGGTGGCCCGTCTCGAAGGCACGATCACAGCGATGCAGTCGAGCTACATCACTCGAAATGAGTTCGCTCCCTACGTGGATCGGATTCGCTCGCTCGAACAGAAGAAGTGATCGCGTTTTCGCGCTCGGTACAATTACGACGCTCATCCACCAAAGGGACGCATCAATGAGTGAGTTCACTGCCCGGTCCGTTCTCGCGCGAATCCATGCGCGCGAACTGGCCGTTGCTCCCCATTACGCGGATGGCCTCGCGAGCGATCTTCGCCAACTGGCGCTGGCCGACCCCGAGAAGGCCGAAGCCGAGTTCTTCGCTCGCCGTGCCGACACCGTGGCTGCCTATGGCATGAACCCGGTCGAGCAGCGCAAGCCGTTCGCCTTCAGCCAGGGCGTCGCGATCATCCCGGTCCACGGCACCCTGATCAACCGCTTCGGTTCGTCCTGGGGCTACGTCACCGGCTACAACTTCATTCGACAGCAAGTCGCCATGGCGGCTGCCGACCCCGAGGTGCTGGGCATCGTCTTCGACGTGAACAGCTACGGCGGCGAAGCGGCAGGCTGCTTCGAGTGCGCTGCCGACATCAAGCGGCTCGCGGCAGGCAAGCCGACCATGAGCGTGATCGACTCGAACGCCTACAGCGCAGCCTACGCGATTGCTTCGGGCACCGACCGCATCGTGGCCATCCCGAGCGCGGGTGCCGGCTCCATCGGCGTGGTGGCCACGCACGTGAGCTTCGAGAAGATGCTCGACGAGGCCGGTATCAAGGTCACGTTCATCCACGCCGGCAAGCACAAGGTCGATGGGAATCCTTACGAGGATCTCTCGGCTGAAGTGCAGGCCGACATCCAGAAGAGCGTCAACAAGTCCTACGACGCCTTCGTCTCCCATGTCGCCGAAGGGCGCGACATGGAAGAGAAGGCCGTCCGTGCGACCGAGGCGCGAACCTACAGGGCCGACGACGCGATGTCGCTCGGCCTGATCGATGCCATCGCATCGCCTTCCGAGGCGGTGCAGGCATTCCTGGGCGAGCTTTCCGGCTCGAATCCGCAACCACGCAAGAAGGAGGACGCAATGTCCGATGCAGCGAAGCCGGGCGCCGACGCGAAGGCCACCCCGGAGCAACTGGCGCAGGCGCAAGCTGACGCCGCCAAGGCCGAACGCGCCCGCGTTTCCGGCATCCAATCGTGCGAGGAAGCCAAGGGTCGCGAGACGCTGGCATCGCATCTGGCGTTCAACACCGACATGAGCGTCGATCAGGCGAAGGCGATCCTTGCCGCCGCCCCGAAGACCGAGGCCGCCGCCAAGCCCGGCAGCGCCTTCAAGGAAGCCATGGACAACGGCCAGCATCCGCAGGTCGGTGCCGATGGCGCCAAGGGCGGGGCACAGGACGACCCGAAGGCAGGCGTCACCGGCCTGCTGGCCGCCGCGCGTGCCGCTGGCGTGATCGGCTTCGAGCCGGCCACCAAGCAGTAACCAACCGAGCAACAGGAGCACATCATGCCCATCGACGATCTCGCAGGCGTCACGACCTACGCGGGCATCACGCCCGAACAACTGCTGGCCGGCGACACGGAAGTCAAGACCGATTCCGCCATCGCCTCTGGCGCCAAGACGAAGTACCAGATCGCTGCCCGCACGTCGGCCGGCGTCGTGGACTTCGTGGTCGGCACCCACACCGCAGCCCAGGCCGTGCTGGTGATGCAGCCGTGCGCCAACGGCGCCTCGTGCCAATACGCCTACCAAGGCGTGTTCAACGATGCGCTGCTGGCCACGTACAACACCACGCTGTACGCCAACGCCGCCTTCGACACCTACGCGGAGCGCGTGGCCTTCTTCAATGGTCTCTTCCGCGTCGGCCGTGTCGGCGGCGGCTGGGCCATGGTCTGAGCAAGGCAACAAGGAAAGGAGCCTGAATCATGGCATTCAACGGACCGTATTCGACGGCGCAACTTCTCGAAGTCAGCCGTTTCATCAAGACGATCACGCCGTTCTGGCTGTCGTTCTTCCCGCGACAGATCAACTTCACCACCGAGGAAATCTTCTTCGACAAGGTGGATCTGGACTACCGTCGCCTCGCGCCGCTGGTGGTGCCGAACGTGCAGGGCAAGGCGCTCGGCATGGGCGGCTACACCTCGCTGTCGTTCAAGCCGGCCTACGTCAAGCCGAAGCACATCGTCGATCCGAACGCCGTGATCGAGCGCCGTGCCGGTGAAGCGCTGGGCGCCGGTTCGCTGTCCCTGTCGCAGCGTCGCGATGCGGCCATCGCCGACATCCTGCGCCTGCACGACGCGATGCTGACCAACCGCAACGAGTGGCTCGCCGCCCGTGCGCTGATCGACGCGAGCGTCACCCTGTCGGCCGACGACTACCCGACGACCACCCTCAACTTCCAACGGCACGCCTCGCTGACCTACACCCTGGCAGGCGCCGCCCGCTGGTCGCAGGTGGGCGCGCTGCCGATCAACGACATCCTGACGGCTCGCGTCAACGCGAACAACCGTTCGGGTGCGGTGATCCGCCGCGTGGTGTTCGGTGGCACGGCCTGGGACTACTTCACGGCGCGCGTGAGCCTGAAGGATCTGATGGACCGGAACTACGGCGGCTACAACGCCAACATCCAGCGTCAGGCCGATGGCTTCGAGGGCCAGGAGTACATGGGCACCTTCGGTGGCGTCTTCGGCGGCGGGCAGATCGACCTGTGGGTGGATCGCTCGAAGTACGTGGACGAGGCGGGTGTCGAGCAGTTCTTCCTCGAACAGAAGACCGTGGTCGGCTTCAGCGATGTCGAAGGCATCCGCTGCTTCGGCGCGATCAAGGATCTCGGTTCGCTGGAAGCCGTCGAGCGGTTCCCGAAGATGTGGCGTCAGGAAGACCCCAGCGCGGAGTTCCTGATGACGCAATCGGCCCCGCTGATGGTGCCGAAGAAGCCCAACGCGAGCTTCAAGATCGTCACCTCGGACTGATCATCGCGTGACCTGACAGGGGCCCCTTTCGGGGCCTCTTCTTCAACCCACCAAGGAGCCTGAGATGCCCAAGCGTGTCCCCCAGCAGTCGGTCGTCGTCGTGCGTGACAAGGCGAGCGTGAGCCCGCCGCTCGGCCTGCCGTTCGAGTTCACCCAGGACGAGATCGATCAGATCAACGCCGCGAACCCGGATGCCCTGAGCACCGAAGCCGTGGTCGATCTGGCCAAGGAAGAGAAGAAGCCGGCGAAGACCGCCGCTTCCGCCGAGGGACTGTAATGTCCTTTGACTTCGCTTCTGCGAAGGCTTTGGTACGCCGAGCGGTGCAAGACACTCTCGGCGTACAAGCGTTCTATTCGGACGCTTCTGTCGATGCTCCCGTTGAAATCAAGGCCCGCTGGCACAACAGGGTTTCTCGCCCGATGGGCGACTTGAACGATGGGGGCTATGCCGAGATCATCGAGGGCATCGACAGAATCGTTCTGATCCCTGTTGCTGTGAAGAACGGCAAGCGGCTAGCGATGGAGCGGGGAGGTGTCATCACACTCCCGACTGTTCTCTCGGGTGTCGAGTTCATTCTTGAGCACAAGGAGCCCGACACAGGGCCGCTCGAAGAAGCCTGGGTGGTGACGCGGAAATGAGCGCCATCGTTCTTGCGACGGGTCTCAAGGAGTTCGCGCGGTTCGCTGAAGAACTGCCCGAGCTTGCGACGCAGGCTGCATACCTTGCTGTCAATGACACGAGCCGTGACGCCGTGCCGCTGCTGAAGCGCGAGATGCGCAAACAGATCAACTTCCCGTCGAAGTACCTGAATCAAGATCGCCTGAGCGTTCGCCGCAAGGCCACGCGTGTGTCTCTCGAAGCCGTGATCAGTGGTCGGGACCGTCCGACCTCACTGGCTCGCTTCGCGCCGGGCGCAACCGCAGAGAACTCGCGCAAGCGTCCGATCTACGTGAAGGTCAAGGGCTCAGGTGGACAGGAGCGGTTGAATCGCGCCTTCATCGTGGACCTGAAGAACGGCAACCGAGGTCTCGCCATTCGGCTGCCCAAGGGTGAGGCCCCACGCGATGCCTACAAGCCTGTGCCGCTCACGCGCGGCGGCGGCAAGTCCACGGGCGCATGGCTTCTCTACGGGCCTTCTGTGGATCAGGTGCTCAAGAGTGTCTCGGGTGACGTGTCGAGCGAACTGACCGACATGCTCGACAAGAACTTCCTCCGTCAATTCAACAGGTTGACCCGTGGCTGATTCCTACCGACTCACCGTGCTCAAGCGTCTCACGGCGTTGCTGGAAGAGACCATTCCGACGCCGTACCCTGGCATTGCGCCCGAGCCGCCCGCCAATCTGGCGGGTTGTGTCTTTCGAGGTCGTTCGGTGTTCGGCGAGAGCGACCCCAAGTGGATGCTGTCGATCCTTGAGTCGCCTCGTCCCGGCCCCGGCTTCTTTGCCGAGGATGGCTCGCGCCGTCGCGAACTGTGGACGCTGCTCATTCAAGGCTGGTGCCCTGAAGACAAGCAGAACCCGAGCGATCCGGTCTACGGCTTTGCCGATGATGTCGAGCGCATGCTTGAGCGTGTCGTGGCAAGCAGCCGTGAAACGGGCAAGCCGAAGTACCCGAGATACTACATGCTGGGCAACGCCATCGACGGCAATGGCTGCCTCATCACGTCATTTGAAGTGGGACCGCCGACTGTGCGGCCACCCACTGACGGTGTTTCGAGCAAGTGCTTCTTCTACATCCCAGCGCAGGTGGGACTTGCTCGAATTTCTGCCTGAGTAAAATTCCACCTGCGGTTTTCCTTTCAACTCGCTAGGAGTTCACCATGCCCATCACGTCCGATCTCGGCGGCAAGAACTACACGCTCGGCCGTGGCCGGCTGTTCTTCGACCGCTTCACCCCCGCCCAGGTGGCCGCAGGCATCATCGCCTCGACCCAAGGCCAAGGCGAACGCTTCTTCGGCAACGTCCCGTCGATCTCGATCACGTCGGCCGAAGAGACGCTCGACCACTTCGCCAGCACGGGCGGCATTCGCGTCAAGGACGACTCCGTGTCCCTGCAACTGGACCGCACGGGCTCGTTCACGACCGACAACATCGACATGAAGAACCTCGCGCTGCTGTTCCTGGCAGACAGCGACAGCACCGTCACGCAGTCGAGCGTGACCGCCGCGACGTGGACCGTCACGGCGAACCGTGGCGTCTTCTTCCAAGTCGGCCAGTCGAGCACCGTGCCGACCGGCGTCCGCAAGATCAGCAACGTCACCGTCCACAAGGGTGCCGGCTTCACGACCACCGTGAACGCCACTGGCAACTACGAGATCGACGAGGATCTCGGCCGCATCTACGTGCTGCCGAACTCGGCCGACATCCCCGATGGCACGCCGATCCGCGTGACCTACGACGCCGCCGCTGGCACCCGCACGCAGGTCGTGTCGAAGACCACCGCGATCTACGGTGCGCTGCGCTGGGTGTCGGACAACCCGAAGGGCGCGAACCAGGACATGTACGTCCCCTACGTGAAGATGTCGCCGGATGGCGACTACAACCTCGTCGGCGACGACTGGGTGACGATGGGCTTCACGTTCGAGGTGCTGGCCAAGGGCAACCTCGCGGGCGTGTACGTGGACGGGCGTCAAGCCTGACCGGGGTGACGCATGCCTCTCGCTGGCTACAAGCCTGAAACGCGCGAGGTCGTCGTTGGCGGCGACTCCTTCAATGTGAAGGGGCTCGCCCTCAACGAGATCGCCGTGCTGGTGCGCGAGCACTTCCCGGACCTCGAAGCCCTGGCCGACCTGTTCGGCAACGGCATCGAGAACATCGACAGTCAGAGCTTCCAACCGCTCGCGCTGTCGCTGATCACGAATGCGCCGGGCTTCGTGGCCAACGTCATTGCGTTGGCGGCTGGCGAGGGGGATGCGTCCGATGCCGAAAGGCTGCCTGCTGCCGTGCAGGTGAAGGCGCTTTTCGACATCGGCGAACTCACGTTCAAGGACGTGGGTGGCCCAAAAAAATGCTTGGAGATGGTCGCGGCTCTCCTGGCGAAGACGGATCTGAAGTCGAAGCTATCGAAGCTGCCGACGAGAACCGCGTAATCCGGTTCTACCTCGGACTTCGCCGTGACGTTAGCCTGCTACTGAGTGAAGGGCACCCTGACGCGAGACATTACCCGGTAGCGTTCGCGTGGTCGGAAGCGCGGATCGTCCGTCAACGCCTCGCGCTTCGGCGCCGGGCTGAGATGAGCCTGATGCAGATGACAATCGCGTCAGTGTTCGATGCAAAGAGCGGGAAGCGATTGACCGCTCTCTTGAAGAGGATGGACGAAAGTGATTGACCGCAAAGAAGTCGAACTGCTGATTCGCGCGCAACTCAAGGGTGGCCGCGATCTCGCGTCAATCACGAAGTCGATTGCCGACCTTCAGGAAGCAATCGAGAAGCAGGCGCAGGCCGCCCGTCGCGGCGAGAGCGCATACGAGGGTCTGAAGGCTGCTGCTGCCGGCCTGAAGGCGGTGCAAGACGAACTCGGCGCTCGCGCCGACACGGCTCGCCGCTTCGACACCCTCACTCAGAAGATCAACGCGCAAAGCGAGGCTGTCGAGACCGCCCGCAAGAAGCTCGCGGAGTACGAAGCCAAGGTCGGTAGCGACCGCACCGACAAGCAGCAGCAGAATGTCCAGCGGCTCACCAAGTCCTACGAGAATGCTACGGCGCGTCTCGCGGACTACCAGCGCACCTTCGAGGTTCTTCAGGCGGCACTGCGCGAGGCAGGGGTCGATACGACCAAACTGGCCGAAGAACAGCGCAACATCAGTGAGCGCATGCTCTCCACTGCGGCGGCAGTCAACCGTGTTGACGCCGAGATCCGCGATTACAACGCGACTGTCACCAAGGCTAAGGAAGCGACTGCCCGTCTTGCCGATGAGCAGCGCAAGCTCGAACGTCTGCAAGCCGGCAACGAGGCCGACGCGCGCCTGGGCTCGCAGCAGCGCCTTGAGCGCATCCGGCGTGAAGAGCAGGCCGAGTCCGACCGCGTGGCTGCGCTGCTGCGCCTGGGCCAGATCCAGCAGAGCCAGCGGGCGACCGTTGCTGCTGACAGCGAACTCGCGGCCATCCGTGAGTCCGAGCGCTTCATGCGCGAGTACGCTGAGGCCAAGGCCAAGGCTGCTGCCACGGATGCGGGTCTGCGGAAGACGGCTGAAGAGGCTGCGCAGTCCGCGCGTCAGTTCAAGACTTTGGAGCGTGCCTCGACCGATCTGCGGCCGAAGGTGGTGTCGCTGCGGGAAGCCGTGGACGCGATCACCAACCCGGCAGCGAAGGCCCGCTCCACGCTGGCCGGGGTCGAAGCCGAGATCCAGAACCTCGCCCGTGACATCGGCCCCAGTGGAGAGGCAGTCAAGGATTACGCCAAGGCTTTCAAGGATCTGCAAGCGGCGCAGAAGTCTGTGGCATCCCAGGCCACCCTGATCGACCAATTCAGGAATCAGATTGCGGCCCTGCGCGAGAGCCGGTCGGAGTACGTCAAGGCTCGTGCTGAGGTGTTGCAGTACGCCGCTGCTGTGCGCCAGGGTGGTGAAGCCGGGCAGGCGTTCGTCAAGCCCCTGGCCGAAGACCAGGCCCGCCTGCGCGCCGCTGCTGCTCAGTTCCGCGATCAGGCCACGGCCACGCGCGAGGCGCGCAACGCGCTGCGTGAAGCCGGGATCGACAGCGCGAACCTCGCATCGGCGCAGCAGCGCCTCGTGGCCGCCACTCAGCAGGGCACGCAAGCGATGCGGACGCTCACCGCTGCGGCGGAAGCGAATGCCCAAGGCGTGACCAAGGCTGCCAAGGGCTTCAGCCTGTTCCGTGACGAGGGGCGTACCACGCTGTCTTTCACTCAGCGCTTGCGGGGTGAACTGCTGGCGCTGGCCACGGCCTACTTCGGCATTCAGGGCGCCATCGGTGTCGCCGCAGACTCGCTCAAGGCGTTCAACGAACAGCAGGGCCTGCGGTCGGGCCTCGCGTTCGCGCTGGGTGACGATCCGCAGCGCGTGGGCGAAGAGATCGAGTACATCCGCAAGCAGGCCGAGCGCCTGGGCGTGGCCTTTGCCGAGACCTCGAAGTCCTACGTCAAGTTCGCGGCTGCCGGCGTGAAGTCGGGCGCGAGCATCGCCGAGGTTCGGGAAATCTTCGAGTCGTTCGCCGAGACGGGCCGTGTGCTCAACCTGACACCCGATCAGATCAACGGCATCTTCAATGCGCTGGCACAGTCATTCAGCAAGGGCAAGATCCAGGCTGAAGAACTGCGTCAGCAGATCGGCGAGCGCCTGCCGGGCGCATTCGCCTTCGCACAGGAAGCGCTGAAGAACGTCTTCCCGGATCTCAACAAGGCGCTCGAACAGGGTCAGGTCGGTGCGGAGAACCTGCTGCTGATCGCTCAGTCGGTGCGGCAGGCCGCGCAGTCTGGTCTCACGCCCGCACTGAAGAGCCTGGACGCAGAGCAGCAGCGCTTCAACAACTCGGTGCTTGAGTTCAAGCGGCAGATCGCAGAGGCCGGCTTTGCCGACGCCTACATCGATCTGCTGAAGCAACTCACTGCGTTCTTCCGCAGTCAGGACGGCAAGGAGTTTGCGAGGTCGCTGGGTGAAGTGACTGCGGCTTTCGTTCGTGGCGTGTCTGTTCTGGTGGACTGGCGCAAGGAGATCGAACTCGTCGCCATCGTCATCGGCGCCCTCGTAGCCGGTCGCTTGATTGCGAACCTCGGGGCTTCGGTGAGCGCACTGACGGCAGCCCTTGCCGGTGCGAGGATTGCTGCGGCAGTGCTGACCCCAGTCGTCTTCACCCTGGCTGGGGCATTCACTGCGCTTGGCGCAGCCGTTGCTGCCTTCTTCGTTGGCTTCGCGATTGGCGACTACCTGCGCGAGCAATCGACGCTCGTGCGTCAATTCGGCATCGTCTTCGTCGGCTCGTACCTCACTGCGTTCTCGAAGATCAAGTTCGGGGCCATGGAGTTGTTCGAGGACTTGCCGCGTCTTGCCGAGAATGCCTTCAAGGCAATGATCAACAAGGCGACCGAACTGTTCCGCGTGTTCCTGGGCATCTTCCAAGTCGGCGCTCGGGCGCTGGGCCTGGACGGCGTTGCCGAAGGCATTGGGAAGGCCCTGGACACGCTCACGCTGAAGTACAACAACAACATCTCTTCGCGGGTGGCTCAGATTCGCGCCGAGGCGGCGGCCGACCTCGAACAGATCAAGCGCATCACGAAGGAGATGCTCGATGATGAGCGCAACGGCGTTCAAGCCGTGGCCAGCGCTGCCACAACGCCAGACAAGACCACGGGCGGCAAGCCTCGTAACGGCAATCCTCCGCCAGACGAGAACGCCGCCAAGCAGCGTGCTACCGAGATCGCGCGCATCGAGGCTGCGCTGAATGCGCTCGACGCGAAGATCCTGAAGAAGCAGGAGGACACCCTCGAAAGCCTGCTGCAAGGTGCCGCCAAGGACTACACCGAACTGGCCAAGGACATCGCGGCCCTCGGTGGTGAAGCCGGCCGCAGGTTCGCGCAGCGTTTCGCGACCGGGCTCACGCAACTGCAAGCCGAGATCACCAAGGACTTCAACGAGAAGTTGCTGAAGGACCAAGAGTCTCTCTACAGCAAACTCGAACAGATTGAGTCGTCGTCGGGCAAGAAGCGCAAGGACGAACTGGAAACGCGGCTTGCCGCCATCACGCAAGCCCAGGAGCAGTTCTACCGCGACATCGCTGCGCTCGAAGCCCGGCTGCAAGCCAATGGCCGAGACACGTCCGAAGTGCAGGCCGTGCGTGAGCGTGCCGATGCTGCCGTGCGTGAGTTGCAGGCGGCCGAACGCCTCAAGTTCATTCGCGAGCAACTGCAAGCCCGCGAGAACTCCATCAACGATCTGCTGAAGGCCCGAGAACTGGCCATCAAGCGGATTGAGGAATCCGTGGTCGCGGGCGACACGACGCGCCTGCAAGCCGACAAGGACATCCAGGCTGTCATTGCTCAGTTCCAGCCGCAGATCGAGTCGAACACCACGGCCATGCGCGAGTTCGCTGAAGCCAATGCGACGGCCTTCGACCCGAACCGGCTGCAAGAGTTCTTGCTCAAGCTCGAACAGGCGCGCAACAGCGGCAAGGCGTTGAATGCCGAGATGGACCGCACTGGGCAGATCATCAACACGGGCATCACCAACGGTGCCGTGGATGCTGTGGATCAGTTGGTGCAAGGGCTCGTGGCTGCCGGCGACGGTGCTGGCGACCTGGGCGATGCGTTCGACAACGCAGGTAAGGCGATCCTGCGGATGATCGCCAACATCCTGCGCGAACTGGCCATGCTGATCCTGCGCGAGCAGGTGCTGATCCAGCTTCAGGCGATTCGCCGCGCCTTCTCTGGCGGTGGCGGCGACTTCAGCGGTGCGGCCACCAGCGCGGGATCTGGTGTGATGCACTCGGGCGGCACGGTGGGTGCAGTGCGCAGCCGCATGCGCAACGTCGATCCTTCGTGGTTCATCGACGCTCCGCGCTATCACAGCGGTGGCATTGCCGGCCTTGCTCCCGACGAGTACCCGACGATCCTTCAGAAGAACGAAGAGGTGCTCGCCGCGAGCGACCCGCGCAACGTGCTCAATGGCGGCGGCAAGCCCGCCCAGGCCAGACCGAGTTCGCAACGCTTCGTGCTCGTGGACGACCGTGCACGCATGGCCGAGGCCATGGCCGGTGCTGAAGGCGAAGAGGTGACGTTGGTTCATCTGCGAAAGAACCTGCCAACGCTGCGTCAGTGGCTTGGGACCAAGTGAGGTGAACTGTGCCGGTGCAAAGCCTCTTCGAGTTCACCGTTCCCGTTGACTACGCGGCGAGCTTCACCAACAACGAGAAGGCGCTCTCTGTCGCCAGCCCCATCGGCAATGCCGCAGCGCAAAGCCGCTTCTATCTGGCCAAGTGGCTGGACTTTACGGGTGGGCTGTATCGCATCAAGTCGGTGACGCAGGACGCCGGCCTGTGGTTGCTTTCGCGAGCGCAGAACACGGGCAAGGTGATTCACAACGCCTTGCCCGGCGATGGTGTCACCGAGATCGAGGTCTACATCCCGAGCGGGCGGCATCGGCTCGATGTCATTCTCTCCAACACCTCGCTCAGTGCATCGAGTTGCTTCGTGGCGTTCTCAATCCGGCAAGACGGACGGATCGTGTACGCCTCGTCGGCTGCCGGCTGGGTGTTCGACACGACGCAGATTCCCGACAACTCCGTACCCGCGCTGTCGGACTACCGGCTTACGCTGCCCGTGTTCACGGTGCTGCCGAACTGGCAAGCCGGTGTGACCGAGCGCCTGGACTTCCTGACCGAGACGATTGCGAGCGAGTCGGATGAAGAGCAGCGCCGCTCACTGCGTCGCTACCCGCGCCGTTCGTTCGAGGCGAACTTCCTGCGTCGCGACGTGTCCCGTTCGCGTCTGGCGAACTTCCTCACGGGCATCGGCAATGACGAGATGCTGCTGCCGCTGTGGCATGAGCAGTACGTCATTTCATCGACGCTGACCAACGTCTTGCAGTTCCCGCAGGACTCGCTGATCTACCGCGAGTTCCACCCGGGCTCGCTCGTGTGGGTCAATGCCGGCGATCCATCCGTGGGCGAGATCCTGACCATCTCGTCCGTGGACTACAACAACGACCGGATCAACTTCGCGACTGCCCCGAGCCTCACCTGGGCCGCAGGCACTCGTGTGTATCCGCTACGCACGGCTCGCGTGCTAGACACGTCCACGATGGAGAACGTGGCGGATCGCGTCGGCTCGGTGCAGATCCGCTTCTCGTTGAGCCAGCCCGAACTGTGGCCCGACGCCTCTTGGGGCTACTGCGTCCCGTTCTTCCGGTTCAAGACCAACCGTGGCGTGCAGGTGTCGGCCGGCTACGAGCGGACCACCAGCGTCGTCATCGACAACGACATGGGCCGCGTGGACGTGTTCGATCTCTACGGGTGCACGCGCATCAACACGCGGGCCGGGGTCAATCTGCGCGGTCGTGAGCAGGCATACGCCTTCAGGCAGTTCCTGCAAGCCGCGCGAGGCAAGGCCGTGCGCTTCTGGATGCCCTCGCTCACGTCCGATGTGCATCCGGTCGATGACTTCGATGGGTTCTATGTGGACTGCCTGGACGCGGGGTTCACGGAGTACGTGCGTCGCGAGCAAGACAGCCGCGTGATGCTCGCCGTGCTGTTCAACGATGGCCGCCCTCCGGTCTATCGCAGGGTCTCGCTTGTCGAGCCCAATGGAGTCAACGAGCGCATCTACTTCGATGTCGCCATGCCGCCCGTGACCAAGGCGACCATCGAGCGAATGATGTTTGTCATTCCGGGGCGCTTCGATCAAGACGGCTTCGAGTTGCAGCACCTCGTTGATGACTCGAACGCCGTGACGACATCCATCCTCGTGAGGTCGTCGTCGGCCACCGACATGCCCGACATCGAGTGCGTGAGCACTTCGCGTCCGTACCCGGTCGAAAGCATCGACGGAATAGGCGTCACGATGAGTCTCACAAGCGGCCGATTCGGTGGCATCAACAGCATTGAGTCACTCGACGCGGCGCTCGTCATCATGGGTGGTCAACTGCGCTCACTCGTACAATCTGCACGGTACGGAGCCGAAGGCATCAGCGTCGAATTGACCATCACAGGCGGCAGCCTCGTGACGCCAATTCAATCGACCACGATGGCCGACGAGTCTATCGATGCGACTATGGTTCTTACCGCAGGATTTCTCACATGATTCCCGTCAAGCACGAACTCGCAGGCCGCTTCAAGATCGACGCGATCAAGCCTGACGGCTCTCGGCGTGTTGCCGCCGATTGGTTCAACAACCTCATTCTCGACGCTGGCCTCAACAGGCTGGGCACGGCACCCGCGTTCGGCCGGTGCATGGTCGGTTCGAGTTCCACTCCTGCGGTGGCTTCACAGACTGGCCTTGTCGCCCTGGTGGCCGAGACGACCAATCAGTTCGGTGGCACTGCGACCGGTGTGGAGACGGGCTACGCATACATGCGGATCACGTACCGCTTCACCACGGGCCAAGTCACCGGCAACCTGAGCGAAGTCGGTGTCGGCTGGGCCGCGAACACGTGCTTCTCGCGTGCGCGCATTCTCGACGGCAACGGCAATCCGACGACGATCACCGTCTTGTCCGATGAACAACTCGAAGTGACCTACGAGTTGCGGCTCTACTGGCCGACCGGCAGCAGCAGCGGCTCGATCACGCTGGGCGGGCAGAACTACAACTATTTGATGCGGGCGTCGATCACGGGCTCGTGGGCCAACCTGATGGCCGGCTTTCTGAGCCTCAGTGCTTCGTCGGTGGTGTCCGGTCAGGCCGTCTCGTACACCGGCAGCAACAACGCGAGCCTCGGCGACATCACCACGAACCCGGGCGGCACGCAGACAGGGACTCCCTGCGATCTCGGGCCCAACGGCTCCTACGTCAACAACAGCTATCAGATGAACTACCGCATGTCGGCATCGACGACTCAGATGAACACCGACATCTCGGGCATTCGTCTCACCACGTTCATGGGGTACTACAAGATCGGCTTCGAGCCGCAGATCCCCAAGGACAACACCAAGACGTTGAGCCTGGACTTCCTGATGACCTGGGCGCGCAGGGCGATCTGACATGCTGCCGGGCAACGTCGCATCCTCGCTCGCGATCAGCGGGCTTTACCTGTCGCCAGACGACAGGGTGACTTCGATGGTCATCGACCACGAGCGGGGCGGCATTGCGATCACCGACACATCGCGCGGCCTGGACTATCAGGACTGGACTTGCTTCGTGGACACGAACGGTCAAGACGTGATCCTTCAGCCGACCGAAGGCGTTGCCACGATCCTGTTCCAGATGAGCGGCATCACGAGTCTGTCGTTCGCGTTCGATCAGAACATGCGCCCCACGGTGGTCTACACGGTCGGGAGCACGGTCTCCTTGCGCTGGTACGACACCCTAGCCGCGAGCTACGTGACGACGCAGTACACGGGCATTCGTGATCCCCGGGTGAGCCTCGACGACAAGCGTCCGACTCAGATCGCCAACAGCGACGTGATCTTCGCCTACATCAAGGCCGACAAGCTGTACTACCGACAGCAGCGTGATCGCTACAACACCGAGCGCGAGATCCGCTCAGGCGTGCTTGCGACCCAGCGACTGCGCAATGTCGGCATGAACCGCAACCTGCGCCTTCAGTTCGAGCTTGCCTGACCATGCCATTCATCGACATCGAGAAGTCGCGTGAAGATGGGCGCCCGGTTGCGCTCTACGAGTTCACGCTCAACACAATCGTCTGGCGCTACACATCGGCCGACGACGCGATCATCGCGAACGGCAACACCTACGAGCCCGCCGCCATCAGCGACGACGGCGAGAAGCAGACCGGCGAGACGCTGAATGACGCGCTCTCGATCACGGCGCCGACGTGGGTCGGGCCTGCCCAGGTGTTCATGAGCGGCTCGCCTTCGCGGAACATCGCAGTCACGAAACTCGTCAAACACGAGACGAACGCCGAGACCAAGGTGGTCTTCAAGGGTGAGATCAGTCAGGTCAACTACCCAATGCCCGGTCGCTGCAAGATCACGTGCGAAACGCTGGCCAGCACGATGAAGCGCGAGGGCCTTCGCTTCGGCTGGCAACGCCTGTGCACGCACTCCCTGTACGACCCGCTCACCTGCAAGGTGGACAAGGCCGCATGGGGCCGCACCTTCACCGTGGTCGGATTGAACGGGCGCACGGCGTCGCTGCTTCTGCCCGTGGGCGTGGCCTCGGGTGTCTTCGACAACGGATTCATTGAATGGGTTCACCCAATTCGCGGCGTCGAGTACACGCCTGTCGAGACGTGGACGATGGCAATTGCCGCTGGCGTAAGCGGCAGGGTCGTCTTCTTGACTGAGCCTGTCGATCTCTTCGTCGGTGCTACGGGGACGATCTACCCCGGCTGCAACTTCACGCCGGCCAGTTGTCAGGCGTTCGGCAACTACGCGAACTACGGTGGCATTCCCGACATGCCGGGCAAGTCGCCATTCGACGGTACGCCCGTCTTCTGAAGGAGCACGACCATGGGTGGTTGGGAATGGCTGGTCTACCTCGTCATCTCGACGATCATCACCTACTCGTTGATGCCCGAGGTGCAGCCTAGGCAGCCCGAGGCTTTCGACGACATCCAGTTTCCACAGGCAGACGAGGGCACACCGCAATGTGTGATCTTCGGCGACTGCTGGTCAGAGGACTGGACGGTTCTGGCGGTGGGCAACTACCGCACTGAAGAGATTCGCGGGGACGGTGGCAAGAAGTGAGCGGGGTGATCGTCCGCGTCGAACACATTCGACAAGCTCAACTCTGCTCACGCGGGGCTCGCATGTGGTTCCAACGGCATGGCCTGGACTACGCGCGCTTCTTGCGTGAGGGCTTGCCTGTCGAAGAGATCGAGGCCACGGGTGACGCGCTGGGCATGAAGGTGGCCGATGTCGCGCGTCGTGCCGCAGATGGGGACGATGAATGAGTCAGGTCGTTGGCTACCGCTACCTGTTCGGCATCCACATGGGCATCTCGCGCGGCCCGGTGGACGAACTCATCGAGATCAAGGTTGGCGACAGGACCGCGTGGCGCGGGTCTGTTCGTGGCGTCGCCCCGCCCGGCTTTGTCGGGCCCTTCGTTCCGACCCCCAGCACGTTCCGCATCGACCAGCCCGAACTGTTCGGCGGCGAGCGCATGGAAGGCGGGATCATCGGCGACTTCACCGTCATGATGGGCGGCCCGACACAGACCGCGCCGACTGCCTTGGCCACGGTGTTGCAACAGCCCATGCCCGGCTTCCGGCGCATGTTCACGGCATTCTTCGATGGGGTCATCTCGATGATGAACCCGTACCCGAAGCCGTGGAAGTTCCGCGTGCGCCGAGCCCTGGGCGGCTGGGATGGCGACCCCTGGTATCCCGAGAAGGCTGTCATTTCTCTGACGCGTCCCGTGAGTGCGGCCGAGACTGCTGCCAGCCAGGAAACGCAGAGCATCACCAACTCGGAAGACATCACCAACTTCGTGCTCAACACGGGCACGAACAAGTACGACTGCACGCTCGGGGGCAATCTCTCAGGCACAGTCACGACCACGGCCATCGTGACCGTCACCGTGCAGGGCTACTTCACCATCAACCCGGACTTCATCGAGTCCTACCAAGTCGATGTGTCGCGCTACACGCGCGTCGGCAACGTCGTCAGCGTGGATGCTGACTTCTCGTGGATCAACGGTGTCTTCACCTTCGTGCCGACCACCTTCAGCGTGGTCTATCAGGCCACGGTGGGCACGGACAACCCGCTGCTCGGAATAGGTGATGCGCTGATTCAGGCAATGAACCCGGCCCACATCATCTACGAGTGCTACACCAATAGGGAGTGGGGCCGGGGCCTACCTCGCAGCGAACTCGACGACACGGCATGGCGCTACGCGGCCGACTTGCTTTTCGGTGAGCGCTTCGGTCTGTGCATCCGGTGGAACCGCACCGACAGCATTCAGGCGTTCGTGCAAGGCATTCTGGACCACATCGGCGCCGTGATCTATCCCGACCGCACGACGGGCAAGATCGTCATCAAGCTCATCCGCGACGACTACAACATCGATAGCCTGCCGCTGTACGACGCGGACTCCGGGCTCAAGTCGGTCACGGAAGGCTCGGTCAGTGCCAACGGCAAGATGATCAACGAGGTGCGTGTCACCTATCGTGATCCTGTGACCAACGAAGACCGCACGGTCCGGGCGTCCAACATTGCGGGCATCCAGGCGGCAGGTGGCATCGTCAACTCGATGAGCCGCGAGTACAAAGGTCTGCCGACTGCCGAGATCGCGTCCCGCGTGGCCAAGCGTGAACTGCGCGCCATGAGCCCGAGCGTGCGCCGGTTCAACCTCGTCTTCGACAGGAGGGGCTTCGATCTGGTGCCGGGCTCCGTGGTGAGGATCCGCGACCCTGGTCGGAACATCAAGCCGACCGTGGTTCGCATCGGCACCATCGACTACGGCACGGAGGGTGCGGGCGACATCAAGGTCGTCGCACTGCAAGACGCGTTCGGTCTGCCGAAGAGCGGCATTCAAGGTGCCGGCTCCGTGCTCCCCCCGGGCAACAACCCCGTGGGTGGCGTTGTCCAGCCCTGCATCGGCCTGCACCGCGTGATCGAGGTTCCATATCGATCCATGTATCGGGCCCTCAGTGCTGCCGACTTTGCATTCGTCGATCCGAACGGTGCGTTCCTTGGAGCCGTGGTCGGTGAAGGCCAGCCGTTGAACACGAACTACAACCTTGCGGTCAAGAGCGGCGCACCCGACCCGAGCGAGAATCCTCCTGACGGCTCGTACAACTGCCCGATCTGACCATGGCCAACTCCGACTACACCGTCCGCACGCAGAGCAACGGCTTCTGCCCTTACGCATTCATTGCTCTGGCGACATCGGAGCTTCAGACCTCGGTCGTCATCAACGGCTACGTCAGTTCGATCCCCAACGGCATTCGGATCGGCATGGCCGCGATGATCGACGACGAGATCGTCTCGGTGTTGGGGCAGTCGGGCAACACGTTGACCTTGGGCCGTGGCTGCTGTGACACCGTGCCTGCTGCTCACGCGGCGAACTCGATCATCTGGTTCTTCGACGATTCGCTCGGTCGGGACAATGTGTCCTACCTCGGTACGGAGACCATCGGCGTCAAGGTGCTGCCTCGCACGGTCAGCGGTGGCGCCGTGCCTGTGCCCAACGCACCTCCGAACGGCCTGACATTCAACCAACGGTTCGTGCGTCCATATCCGCCCGGGTTGTTGCTGATCAACGGTCAGCCGTTCACCTCGCGGCTCACGCTCACGGACGACGTTACGCCCGAGTTCGTGCTGACCTGGGCGCATCGGAATCGTGTGACCCAGCAGGACCAACTCATCGATCACTCGGTGAGCAGCATCACACCCGAGGTCGGCACGACGTACCGGCTCTATGTCTACAAGGCCGACAACACGCTGGTCCGCACTGTCACAGGGCTGACGGGCACGACCTACACCTACACGCGTGCCATGTGCATGAGTGACTTTGCGGTCACGCGTGCGCTGCACGACGGGTACATCGTGGTCGAGAGCCTGCGCGATGGCTTTGCGAGCTACCAGCGGTATCGGATCAACTTCACCCTCAACGCCTGGACGAAGGTTCAAGCGGATCGCGACCTATCGTGGATGGTCAAGCAGTACGTGCAGCAGGACCGTTCGCTGTCGTACTCGGTCCTGTCCTCGCCATTCGATCCGCTCTTTGCGCAGGTGGCGCTGCTACTCCACTTCGATCTGCTGCCCGGCCAGTCGTACAACACGTCGGGGCAGGTGGTGAAGGACTACAGCGTCTATGACGACACGGGTGCAAAGACTCAGACGATCACGGCGGGCACGGGCAAGTGGGGAGAGGCGAGCGGCATTCCCAACAGTTCTGTGGCGCCGACGATCTACCCGACGGTGCTTTCCAACCTTGGCCGATTCGCGCCAGGGGCGGCCATGTCCTTGGAGTTCTTTGCAAAGGTGCCGCGAACCGCGCCGACCGCGCCGACGACATTCGGCGTGACGTTCGACTCGGGTGGCGGGTTCTCGATCTCGAACGCTGGGGCGGGTGCCGATCAGGTGGTGTTCACTGCCTCCGCTGGCGACGTGACTTCGACCTACACCGTCACTCAAACGCCTGACGACTACCACGCGTTCCTCGTGACGGTGGAGAACAGGAACCTCTTCAAGTTCTACGTCGATGGGCAGCTTGCGTTCACCTACACCGAACCGGACTCAGGGCTGTACCTCGATGCCGCTGGCGGGTACGTGACCTTCTACGGCAACAACATCATCGATGCCGTGCGCTTCACGACGAACACGCTTCGACAGACCGGCACCTACACGCCACCCTCGCAACCCTTCCCGACCAGTTGAGGATCATCAGGAGAACTCTCATGGAACCGATCAGCGCAATCCTTTCGTTTCTCGGCGGCTCGACCTTCCGCATGGTGTGGGGCGAACTGAGCCACTGGATCACGGCTGCCCGCGAGCACAAGCGAGAGATCGAACGCATGAAGGTGCAGGGCGAACTCGACGCTGCACAGCACGCGCGCAACCTCGAAGCGATCAAGGTGCAGGCCGATCTCGGTGTGCAAGTGATCCGAGTGCAAAGCGAAGCCGATCAGTCGAAGATCGAAGCCGAAGGGTGGCTTGAAGCCGTTCGCGCCACTGGCCGTTCCGTGGGGATCGCCTGGGTTGACGCATGGAACGCCGTGATCCGGCCGGGCCTTGCCACCTGGGCGACGGTGATGCTGACGCTGGGCGAGTTCCAAGTGATCAAGATCAGTTCGACCACCGAGGCCGTTGCCTTCGCTGTGCTGGGCATCTACCTCGCGGATCGCACGCTGGCGAAGAGGTCAAAGTGACGAACCTTCTTCAGATCATCGCTGCGCAGATCAACTACGACCCAACCACGGGGAACATGACTTGGCTGGTCGAGAAAAACTCGCATGGAGGCAAAGTCCATCCGGGCGATTCGGCTGGCCATGTTGTTCCTGGCGGATACGTCCTCGTCGGAGTGAATGGGAGAATCTACCGGGCGCACCGGCTTGCGTGGCTTCTAATGACAGGCGAGATGCCGCCTTCTCAGATCGATCACATTGACGGCAACAAGGCCAACAACGCTTGGTCCAATCTGCGCCTGCTTGGCAATGCCGAGAACTGTCAGAACCTACACAAAGCACATCGCGACAATCGTTCCGGCCTTCTTGGTGTGAGTTTGCATAAGGAGACCGGGAAGTACGTCGCATCAATCAAACCGCCAAAGCGGCGCAAGGTTTACCTAGGACTCTTTGCGACGCCTGAAGAAGCCCACGCCTGCTATCTGCAAGCGAAATCTAAGATCCATCGACATTGGGTGCCGAAATCATGAGCCGCTTTGACTCGTCGCCGATCTCTCGCGCTCTGGCGGCTGTACGCGGCAGTTCTACACCTGCGCCCGCGTCAGAGCCACCGTCACCAATGGCCGACGAATCCCCAAAGCAACGCGCAATCGAAGTCACGGCGGCCCTGTGCCGTCGCTTCGAGGGGTTCTACGGTCAGCCGTACCTCTGTCCTGCGGGTGTTCCGACCATCGGCTATGGCGCCACGCACTACCTCGATGGCCGTCCGGTGCGAATGACTGACCCGGCCATCTCGAAAGACGCTGCCGAGCGGCTGCTGATGAAGATGATCGAGCGGCAGTACATGCCTGACGTGATCAGGCTGTGTCCAGCGTTGGTCAACGAAACGCCCGAGAGACTCGCGGCGATCATCGACTTCGCCTTCAACTGCGGTGCCGGCCAGCTTCGCGCATCCACATTGCGGCGGAGGATCAACGACGGGTTGTGGGACGACGTTCCCGCGCAACTGATGCGTTGGAACAAGGCCGGTGGTCGTGTTCTGCGCGGTCTGACCATTCGTCGTCAGGCTGAAGCCAACCTCATCTGAAGGAGACCTCATGCCCACGTTGTCACCTCTGCGCCGTGGCGATGACCTCGCGCTGCGCCTCAGCATCACCGACATGCTCGATGGTCCGCAAGACCTCACCGGATGGACGGTGAGCGGACAGTTGCTGTTCCCGGCATGCCCGGCTGTCGAGTGCACTTGCGCGTGGCTCGACGCGACTGCCGGCATTGCGAGCTTGCAGTTGAATGACACCGCGACTTTGCAACTGCATGTCGGCACTTACGAACTGCGCATTCGACTCACAAGCCCTGCCGGCATTTCCACGAGTGCGCCGAGCGCGATACTCGAAGTCACGGACTAAGCCTAAGTACAATTACGGCCGTTCCGGTGCGGTGCCGGTCGGCATTGGCCCCTTAACTCTTGATCAACTAGGAGCAAACCATGCCCATCATCGCCAGTGAGATCCAGTACCGTCTCTCGGGTGGCGCCGCCAACAGCGATCAGAACGCTTCGCTCGGTGGGGCCAAGTCGAGCAACGTGGCCACGGCCAGTTTGTTCGATACCGTGACGAGTGCCGAAGCTCTCGCCGGTCGTGTCGAGTACCGCTGCATCTACATCCACAACGCCAACGGCACCATCACGTTGGAGAACGCCGTGATGTGGATTCAGGCGAACACACCCAGCGCTGACACCACGCTCGACATCGGTCTCGGCACCAGCGCCATCAACGGCACCGAGCAGACCGTGGCCAACGAGGCGACGGCACCCAGCGGCGTCACCTTCTCGGCGGCTGCCAGCGAAGGGGCGGCCATCGCGCTGGGCAACATCCCGCCCGGCCAGCACAGGGCCGTGTGGGTTCGCCGTACCGTCAACGCGAACGCTGCGGCTGCTGCGGATACGGCGAACTTCCGCGTGAAGGGCGACACGGCTGCCTGATAGGAGACCCGCAATGCCCACCGGCCGCCCCGACCCCCTTCAGATCCCCAGCGGCAGTGGCCGGTACTCGGGCTTGCCTTCGTCAGTTGTCTCAAACGACTTGGGTGTTTCATATTCTGTTGCAAGTGTCGGGGCTACCGCCTTTGCCATCAGCGGCCAAGCGCAGGCCAACACCGGGCAGTTCGTAGTGCTGACAGTCGTGCCGGTGGGCGGGCCTACATCTGCCGCAGGCACGGTCTCGTTGTCAGCGCCTGGGCTGACGCTATCCAGTACGTCGCTGTCTTTCGCGGCGGGCGCCACGGCGGGTCAGACCGTCACCGCCACCACCTCGGTGGAGGGTAGCTATGCGGTCACCATGACCAACAGCCTGGGCCTCACCAACACCGGCAGCCCACTCTCGGTCACGTTCGCGGCTGCGCTGGCCGAGCCGTCGTTCGAGTTCGCTGGTGTCTACACGCTGGCGTTGTCTCCCACGTCATACACCCTCGGCTGGCCACGTGTCAAAGGCGCCACTGAGTACCAGTACAGCCTGGACGATGGCGCCACTTGGGCCAGTGCGGGCGACTTGCCCTATGCGTCAGTCACTGGCCGCACGGCAGGCGCCA
>JACCDR010820440.1_pt1 | contig 41324 bp, 55 predicted proteins | sample 7446431 | NCBI WGS metagenome assembly JACCDR01 (sample SAMN15323443, study PRJNA562643) | freshwater metagenome | isolation source: river surface water | place: USA:Blue River Watershed | collected 2017-08-17
AACAACACGGCGCTCTTCGACGCCATCCTGGCCAGCGGTGCGCAGCTCTGCGTGGGCACGATGACGCCCGTGGGCTCGGGCGAAGCGCGGGCCACACAAGCCAACATGCAGTACGTCCTGCGTCTGAACGACTGGCTGCAGGACTATGCCAGAGCGAACTCCGGTGTCCATGTGGTGGACCACTACAAGCACATCGTCGACGTGGCCAACGCCACTGGCCTGGGCCTGGCTGCGCGCCTGCGCAACGACAACATCCACTATGCGACCAAGACGGCTCGTCTCGTCGCCAAGGACTGGCTGGCCCTGATCCAACGGCTGGCCCCCACGTTCGACTCCACACTGCCCAAGTCCATCATCGACTGCCACCCCAACAGCCGGCTGACGGTGACCAGCGCCACAGCTCTAGACGGAGTGGTTACGGTCAACTCGACTGCCCATCAGTATCGGGCGGGAGAAGAGTTCCGTGCTCTGGGAGGTTCGCAGTCAGCGGCCAATGGCTGGTTCAACGTAGCCTCCGCGGCCACGAATTCTTTCGCCTATGCGGCGCCTGGCGTCAGCAACGGATCAGTCACGGGTCTGCTGATCTCGCGCAGCCGCAACCTGTTCGTCAACCCGCTGCTGCAGACCACGACTGGCGGCACCGCCTCCAATCCAGGCGGGAACACGATGTCCGGCACCGTGGCCGACGGCCTGGCCTGCACCAACGGTGTCGGCACCGGCATGACTGGCGTCTACAGTGTGGCGGCGGCCGTCAACGTGGCGAGCACCGAACTGGGTTACAATTTGCCTCTCGTTGGCAATGAGCAACTCATCACCATCAGTGCCGCCAGCGCGAACAACCGGGCTCAGTTCACGAACGAAGGTACCACTTCGTTTTCGACCCAGATGCTATCGGGCCGCAGCTATATCTTCGAGTGCGTGCTGCGCCTGGGGTCAACCGACTGGACTGCCACCGAGCTGACGCAACTGCTGGCGCAGATAACGATCACGATGGACAGCGGCGCCACTTACATCCAGGCGCTAGGGCTGACCGGGCAAGACACGAGTGAGACGGATGTTTACGCCGAGAACATGCGCCTGCATCTGCGGACGCCGGCGGTCAAGATCAACGTCGGGACCGCCATCTCGCAAGCCGACTTCCTGGTAGCCGGGACCATTCAAGCCACGTTCAGCGCCGGGCCTGTGCTGACGCTCGGCCTTAGCCAGATCGCGGTGCGAGATGTGACTGGGGATGAAGACCTTTACCTGTGATCAAGCCGCAGTTAAGATCTTCTGCCCCCCAGGGCCCTGTATCAGGGTCACGAGCTTCATCTGGATCAGGCCGAATAGGACCTGCTCGAAGTCCCGGAGCTTAGGCCAGTTCAGCCTGACGTGCTGGAAGACGACCTCGTAGTTCACAGGGCCGTTTTTCCTGATGTAGTTCAGAAGCCGCTCCGCGTTAGCGGCTTCCTCGCTTTGGCCAATCCGGGCGAAGACCTTGGTCATGTCGGGCTCGACGGACTCGATCATGGCAAGGGCATCCTCGAAGTGTGGCACGTCGATGCGGAGCTCGTTCCCTCTGGCAGCGGCAAGGACCATTGCCAACTTGTACATATGGGTCTGCTTTCGGGCGAGGTACCCCTGGAAGCGCTCGTCAGTCAGGTGTGGGGGTGGTGCAGCCCAATGCCGCTCGTACCAGGCATCGGTCCAGTCTAGGGCTGCCTCGGTCATGACGTATTCCCCGGTGATCTGGGAGATCTCCTTCAGATCCTCGACGAGTTCGTTCCCGAGTTCTTCGAATCGCCCCTTGGTCACATGCCGTCGGGGATTTGCGATCAGCATTTCCTTCTTCTCTGCGTAGACGAAGAGGCTGCGGGAAGTGAAACCCCCTCCGATCATGTACTCGGGGAAGGAACCCGCAATCCATGCTGGTGTGGTGCAAGCGATCATGTTGATCCAGGGGGCCACGACCAGGTTGTCGCCCGAGGTCTTGGTCACCTTGGAAAACGGCTCGTCGCTTCCGTCCCAGAGCTTGACGTACATATCGACCATTGCTCGGTTCTGTGGGTCCAGCAAGTTCCCGAATTCACCGGACTGGAGCGTGAGCGAGGACATGGTATGGTGCATACCTTGGAACTCGAACGTCTCTCGGGCGTTCTCGAAGCAGCCCACAAGGGCCTCCCAAGTGACGACATCTGGACCGAAGCGGATTCCGTCAATCCTGCGAAGAAGGCCCATGGCGACAGAAGCGGTTGTGGTCTTCGACACCACGCCTGGAGGGGCGACCAGGATGATGTAGAAGTTGGGGTACCACTTGAACGTGATCTGGTCAATCCAAACCTTGCGGCGCAGTGCTCCCGCGATGGCGGAAACCCCACACCAAAAGCGCATCCGCTTCGGCGCTTCGGACGCCGAATGGTACTGCAAGTAGGCTGCGAGCCAGTCAGAGTGGTTTCGTGCCACGAGTGATGCGCTGGAGAAGGGCGTTGTTGCGGGTGATGTTGGTCAGGAGCCTAGTGGGCTGGTTACGCAAAGTCTCGGAGACTATCCAGGTAAAAAGTCCGGGGAGCTTACGGATTTGCCTACGGTAGTACTCTGCTTGACTGTAGTGCCAGCACTTGGACTTCCATATAGTGGTCGTGTGGGCCTGAGCCCCATGCCAATCTCGTTGAGAGCATAGCCATTCGTATCGCTTAATGTCTTCCGGAGTCATTCGCAATCCCCCCAGGAAATGTCCGAAGTCTTCAGTCCCATCGGGACGATCATGTCACCTGACCGGCACGGGACCACCACGCGGGAGTGCTCGAGAATCTCCCTCTTCGCCCGGTCACCGAGCCAGTTCGGGAACTGCCCAGTCAGGGAGTCGTGGACCTGAAGGAGCAACTCGCACCAGTCAAGGTTGGTGTCCAGCTGGTCCATCACCCGGTTGATGATCTGGCCGACAGTGGACTGCGGGGTCCAGGCTAGGGCCTCGTTCTCCGTCTCGTGGGAGATGCGGTCCATGAAGTAGACCCGATATCCGAAGGGGTTCTCGATCCAGCCACGGCCATGGATCTGCTTTCGAATCTCGTCCTGCCAGGCCTTGATCTCCGGGCACATCCCGAAGTACCACTTTTGCGTCCGTTCCGCTTCGTGGACGAGGAGGCCGACTCGGGAGGCGAGGCCAGGTGCCGTCCCTCCGTAGTTCGTCCCGTGGCAGAAGGCTTTCATCAGGGCGTACTTCGGATTCGGGACCTTCCGGCCGTCGGCCAGGGTCATGTTCTTCTGGATCGTCGGGTCATGGTAGAACTCTCGAGCGACCTCGATGTAGGGCTTCTTCCCCTCCGCGAAGTACGCCTTCATCTGCTTGCAGTCGGACTCCCAGGTCACGATGCGCAGGTCGGCGGAGTCGCCGTCAAGATCGAAGATGATCCGGTTCGGATCGGGGATGAAGAGCCTCCGGATGTTCGGGAGTGGTATGATCGCGTCCTCAAGCTCTTCGCCCGTGGGCACATTCTGAAGGTTCCGCCCGGACCCAAAGGCGTTCTCAGACGAGTTGAAGCGGTAGGAAACTGTAGCCGCGACTCCGAACGAGCAGCGCATGCGCCCGTCAATGTCTGGGCGCATGTTGATGTAGTTCGAGATAAACGTCCGGGCCGAGCGAAGGGCCTGGATTCGGGCCACGAGCCGGCGGATGAGGGGCTCGCGGCCTGCGAGGGTGACCAGGGCGTCGTCATCCACAGTCGGGACGTAGAACCCCTCGTCGTTCCGCTTCTTGATCGGCGTCATCTGCAGGACGCGGTAAAAGAAGTCCTGCATCTGCGGGCTCGAACCCACGTTGAGCGAGGTCTTCGCGAGGTAGTTGATCTCGGCCTGGATTTCGGCGGCTCGCTGGACCAGGGCACTGCCCATCCGATCCTTTTCCCTGTGCGAGATACGGAACCCTCGCATCATCATGCGGAAGACTGGCTTGTGAATCTTGTGCTGGAACGCGACTACTTCCGGAAGCTTGGGCCAGGAAGGAGTCTCGGCCCGGATGACCTGGTCCAGCGCGTCGTCCACTTCGAGAGTCCGGACGCAATCCTCGCAGTTGTAGGCCCAGAACTTCTCTTCGTCCATGCTCGGGTCCCAAAGCCGGCCATCGTCCTTCCAGTAGCGGTGGAAGTCGCAGTAGAGAGAGGACAGATGGCCAAGCCCCTTCGGCCCAACCGAGCGCCACGAATGGTGCTTGGCCATCGTGTCGGACCCGAGGTTGGGGGTGTACCAGTGCCAACGGTGGAAATACTGGCGGTCGTAGTTCCAGTTCTGCCCGACGACGTGGGCCCGAGGGTGGGTCAGGATGGCCTGGACTAGCTTGACCAGTCGCCACTCTTCGTCTCGGGTCCAGTACCCAGTCAACCGCTCCACGCACATGAGCGGGATGCAGATCGCATCGAGGTAGGACCAGGCCAGGCCCACGCAGGCGATATGGCCAGCTCGGGTCTCGATGTCAGCTGAGATTTTCTGGGGGGAACTACTTTTCTCTAATTGGGCCCAGATACCCAGCAGCGTCTGTTGTGCCTGCTCGAACGAGGGGCGCACGATGAAGCGCCATGGCGGGCGCTTGACCTCTCGCCCGTTGGGAAGCTTCCGGGCCACCCGGCGAAGGTCCAGAGCGATGAGCGGCTTGAGCGACTGCTCCCGGAAGACCGCTGCAGGGTGGTAGGTCGGGATGCACTGAAACTTGACCCCGTTTAGCTCGCCTTGGAGCTCGCTCCCCCGCCACTTCTTGATGCCCCATTCTCCAGTGATCGCCCACATCGCCACGTTGCCGAGGGCGATGATCATTTCCGGCTTGACGAGGGCGATCTCCTTCTGGAGGAGGTCAATCCCGAACTGGACCCTCTTGTCGGCCCACTGGCCGTTGATCAGGGTGTGGTCGGGAGTCCGGTCACGGACGAGGTCGGCAAAGAAGTTCCGGATGTCATTCTTCGGAGGGCGCTCCCGAACCACGTTCGTGATAAACGCCTGGCTCCGATGCATCCCGGCCGAACCCAGGAGTTCCTCCAGGAGATTCCCAGACGCCCCCATAAACGGGAGGCCTGTCTCGACCTCCGTCTTCCCTGGGGCTTCCCCCACGATCATGATCTTCGCCGTGGGACTGCCCCAGGGGCGCACTTCGATTCGGGGTTCCATGTCGGGCTCTTTCCGCGTCGAGTTGTCGTGCTGCGGTGATAGCGTATTTTTGTAGCTGAGCGAGGGCCTCGAGAATCTCCAGCCCGGTGGCGGTTCTCGCGATGGAGAGCGCGACCGGGCCGTGGATGAAGAGGAGGCCGTTCTCGAAGGGGACGGTCATGATGGACGCTCGAGGAGCTTGAGGACCCCCCGGACATAGCTCGGGGCGTTGTACATCACGTCCACTCGATCGAAACGGTGCCCCTGGAGCTTCCGGAGCTGGAGGTCCGTCTTCGCGGCTCGGAGCCAGATCTCGGTCCCGTTCGGAGCGATGCCGACCTCGGTCGTGAGATTGAAGCTTTTCCAGGTGCCTACCGGGATGTAAGCCCTGGCCTGCTCGACCGTCTCGAAGGCGAGAAGATGGCGCGCGGTCACAGCGAGAGCTCCTTCTGCTGCCCGAGGGCCTGAGCCCGTTCCACGCAGAGGCCGTAGTAGGTCGGATTCTGCTCCAGGACCGTGGCGATGGCCTTGGCCTCGTGCGCGGCCGGGAGGAGAGTTCCCGTGCCCCCGAACGAGTCGAGAACGTGATCCCCCGGCTTCACGCTGCGGGAGAGAAGCTCGGAGTACAGGGCCACCGGCTTCTGCGCGCCGTGGGAGAGCTGCTCATCCGCCTCCGTCACGATGACGTCAGACTTGATCGAGTTGACCCGCTTCTTGCCCTTGATCGCGTACAGGCAGATTTCGTACTGCCGGCGGGGGCCCTGGTCCGGGAGCGGGACCCGCCCCGAGTTGGTCTTGACGTTGATCAGCGGGGTGCGGAAGACGTACCAGCCGGCAGACTGCATCATCGCCTTGAGCTCGTGAAAGCGATCGAAGTCGCAGAAGACATAGGCATGGGCCTCGGGCTTGGCGATCTGATGGCTCAGGTTGCACCATCCGTGGGGCCCGTCCATCAAGAGCTTCCAGGCCTCATACGAGTCATCGTAATGATGCTCGATGCCCTCGAGCCTCCCAGCCCCGTCGCCGAACTCGTGCGCTCCCATCCCGTAGGGCGGGTCGGTCAGGATGATGTCGAACCGAGCCCCATCCGGCTTCGCCGCTTCGGCTGCCATCCACTCCAGGCAGTTGACGTTGTACACCTTGTGGAGCTCCGCCGAGAACGTCTTCCCGACCATCGCGCCCAGCGCGAGCAGGTTCCGGGCCTCGTCCTTCTTCTTCAGTACCTTCATTGCGGACTTGAGGTCTGGGGCGGCGCGGACCTCGGGGTCGTCAAGGTGGCGCGCGACGATGAGCTCTTGGCGGACCGCGGTCACTGCCGCGGGGGAGTCCGTGCCCCGGGTCTCGATGGCGAGGGAAGCATTGGTGACCTGTGGCGGGGCCTCGATCCCAGCCAGATACGGGTCGGGCGAGTTCTCGATCTGGGTCAGAGCCGATTCCCGACGGGCCTTTCGCACCGCCTCCAGCCTCGCCGTCGTCTCGGCCAGTTCCTGCCAGGTCAGATCCTTCCGTCGGATGTTCTCGTCCAGCTCGAGTTCTTCCCACTCGAGGGGGTCCTCGGAAGTCGCCCGGATGACCGGGACCATGCCCTGGGGCACTGGATTCCCGACGTAGGTCAGGCCCGCCGACAGGTTCCGCATCGGGTCGGAGAGCACTTTAAGCCGCCGGCCGCCCGTGATGAGCGTCTTCCCGTCCGGACGCACGACCAGCGCGTGGATCAGCCCGCGCTCCCGGATGGAGTTGGCGAGCTCCGTCAGCGCCATTGGGTCGTAATTCTTCCGCTGACGCTCCTCCACGATGATGGAGGCGATGGGTACGAACTCCGCGGAGGTTCCGGGGGTCTGGTCGGTTTGCTCGGGCATGATGGCTCCAGGAATGGGTGGGAAACGGCGGGAAATGGGGCGTGGCGCCCCGATCGGGGATTAGACTACCTACCCGGCCTCCCCGAAAACGGGCCCGGGAAACGGCGGGAAATAGGCGGGGACAATTACCATGAGATACTTCACCCTATTTACTAAACCCTCTAGAGAAGGGGGGCTTGCCCCCTTCGAACAGGGCTCAGTCCGTCAGACCGGCCGGCGTCGGATGGACGCCTTCGGCCCGGCGGGCCTGCTCAGCGCGTTCGGCCTCGACCATGGACGAGAGGAGCCGCCAGGGCTCGAAGCAGAGGCCTGCGGCCTCGAGCTCTCGACGCGTCATGTTGAGCGTGCGAGTGGGCAGCATGTGCAAGGCCTTGTCGATCTTGGCCAGGTTCTTCATGTAGTCGGTCTCGAGCTCGCGGAGCATGTCGGCGACGGTCTGCTTCATGTAGGCCTCCCGGGCCTGCTCGTTCGACAGCGAAGCTCCTTGGCCGATGCTGGCCGCTTGGTTGGTCAGGATTTCCATTTCCTACCTCGTGAAGTGAAGAAGCCGAGCCACGTAGTCTGGCTCGGCAGGAATGAGGCGCCAGTCCACCGGCGCCCCCTCGATCAGGCCGCGCGGACGGACTCGACCTGGGCGAATGGGTTGCCCTTGTTCGAGACACCGTGCGCGACCTTGACGATCACGTCGCGGCCCAGCAGGGAGTCGAACGACCAGGGCTGGCCGTCCTTGATGCCGGCGGCGACCAGCATGCGGTTGAGCCGCACGTTCATGCCCTTGCCCATGTCCAGGCCGCCCTCGGGCGTGAGGTCCAGCAGGAACTCGTATCGGACGGCGTTCTTATCCCGACCGGTGAGGTCCTTCAGCTTGCCATCGGGGTCGGCGATGTCGAAGGACCACTCGACCTTGCCGCCGGAGGACGACTTGTCCTTGGTCTCCCAGGTGCCGAGCTCGTACTTCGAGATCGTCGCCCGGTGCTCCGTGGCGGGGACCAGCACCACCTCGGTGGAGCCGACCTGGTTGAAGGACATCTGCTTGAACAGGTTGGGATCGAAGACGGATTGCATGATGAAAGTTTCCTTGAGATGAAAGGCTGTGGCCATGGTTGAGGGCCGTTAACCCGGACGGGCGCCCATGTCGTCCGGGACTGGGGATCATCCCCAATTCGTGGGTGGGTGTCAAGGGAGGAGGGTCAACCCCCCGTGCCGGCCTCCATCGCAGCGGACTTCCGCTTCCAGGCGTCAAAGATCGGCTTGAAAGTCGGCGCCTGGTTGTCGGCCCAGGGCAGGTTCCGGGCCTTGGTCACCGCGCCAGGGTCGATGGTCGACCAGACCCACTTGGTCCCCTCCCGCTTCGTCACGACGACATCGGAGAACATGGGGGCGAGGAGCGGCGCCAGCTTCTGCCCGACCGTGGCCGGCATCATCTTGGTCCCGCCGTAGACCTGGTCGATCTCCTTGTCCACATGCGAGATGAGAACGAACCAGCACGGGCAGTGGTCGCAGATCAGGCGGAGGAGAGGGAGGATTTGCCCCTGGGCGATGCCGTAGTCGCCGGGGTTCTTGATCGGCTTCCCACCGACGACGAGCTGCATGGCCATGGAGGACATGCCGGTCAGGCCGTCGATGACGAGCGCGCGGTCCGGGCCCCAGGAGTCGACGGACCCGAAGCTCTGGCCGGTTCGGTCGTCCTTGAAGTTGAACAGGAGCTCGTTCAGCTTGACCAGGCCGTCGTACTTGTAGCGATCGGGGTCCTGCATCTTGCCGAGGGTCTCGTAGGTCATAAGGTTGACCTTCTTGGCCACCTCGGCGAGGTCGTGGAAGTTAAGCTTTGGCGGCTCGAGCTTGGCCCAGTGGAGGTTGGGCGGGATCGGCCGGGGCTTCGGGTTGTCCGCAGTGACCTCGGTCCAGTAGCCCATGAGGGCCTCGAGGCCGGACTCGATGGCGACGACGAAGGTCTCGACGCCGGAGTCAACCAGGGTGCCGATGGAGCGGGTCTTGCCCGTGCCCGCGTCGCCCATGAGCATGACCTTGGGGCCGGAAAGGGGAGGGGTTTTGGTGTCGGTCATCAGATTTTCTCCAGGAAAGCACGAAGATCCCTAAGGGCGTCGATATAACCCCTTCCCTCAGGGGTTGCTATATCTGCAGCGGCTGTGACTTGGGCGAGCCAGTCCTCGAGTTGGGCTCGGCCCGAGTTGGCCGGGAACAAGACTTCAGGCCATGCGCCCAAAGTCGCTGCGTGAAGAACCATCCCCTTTCCCCAGTGCTTCGTCCCTTGCACCGAGTTGGCGATCACCTCCTCGACCCTGGAACGCGGGCCTACGTACTGGAGTACGCGAGTGACCCGCACGATGTCTTCGGCCATGTGGCCTCCTATTCAGCTTTCGCCGCGAGGTCCTTCAACCACGCAGCTTGGTTGGCGGAAAGGTAGAGTCCCTTTCCGTACTGCTTCCACCGGGAGTTGATGCCGCGGAGGAATTCGCGGTCTGCAATCCGCCTGCCCCCGTCGCCCGCGAGACGAAGGCAGTCTTCGAAGGCCTGGAAGGTCTCAAAGTGGTCGAGGACGCGATTGCCCTCGTGGGCAACGGGGTGGGGCATGATCAGTCCTCCGGGTTGACTTCGGTCAGGAGATAGGCCTTGCCCGCCTGGGTGTCGGCCCGCGTGTCCCAGCCGGCGTTGTCCAGCAGCCCGTCGCGTTCGAGCCCCTTGAGGGTCAGCTGGTGTACCTGCCCGAGCTCGTCGACTTCGATGAAGAACATCGAACGAGCGGAAAATAGATACTTCCCAGGGGCCTTGCAAGCGGCCTTGACCGCGGGCGGGCGATTGTCGATCGAGTCTTCCATGATCAGTCTCCTTCTGCTTCGCGCTTGCCGTCTTCGAGCCCGCGGCGGTAGGCCTCTTCCTCGATCACGGTCATCAGGTCCTCGAGAGCCCGGCGAGTGGCCGGGTCGAGATCGGACAGCTCTCGCTCGACCGAGCGATCGGTCGTCCCGGTGGTGTAGCTTCCTGCCCAGGCCATCTCAGTACCCCTTCCCGTGCTTGTAAGGCCGGGTGGTGTTGTACAGGTGCTTCTGGATCACCAGGCTGCCGATGGACTCCAGGGAGTACTTGTCCTGGGCGTGCATGATGCGGATCACGCAGTCCGCCAGCTCGACCGCCCGGCCCTCGGACTGGGGCAGCTTGTCATCCAGGGCGCCCGCCCGGTCCGCCTCGAGCGACTCGGAGAGCTCCGAGTGCATCAGGGCGATGTCCGTGCCGAACTCCTTCTTGTTGAAGCCCTGCATGGCCATGTGCCGGCCGATGACTCGAGTCAGCGTGTCCCAGGCGGCCACGAACCCGGCACCTGCAGCGTGGAGCTCGATGCGAATCCGGTCCATCTCGGCCTCGTGGGCGGCTTGTGCGGCGACCGCAGCGGCCTGTTCGGCTTGCGCCGCGCGACGTTCACTCGGGGAGGGTTTCATTGCGATTTCTCCAGTGCTCGTACATGAGGAGGAACTCCCGCCGGAGCACTGACGGCGGGAAGAACTTGGGAAGGAGGGGCCAAGCGCCTATTCCGACATGCTGCTGAGAGAAAGCATGTTGGAATAGACCCTGACGGTGCCGGTCGGCCCAGTCCTGAACACCTTGCGCTTCGTGCTTCTCGCAGGGGCGGTTGATGAAGAGGAAGGGCTTCCCCGGGACGATAACTCTAGCCCATATCTCGCCGCATGTCGAGCAAGTATAGGCAAAGGAATCGGCCCCCTCGGGAAGGGGTGGGCCCTCCCCGAGGTAGGAGTTGCCGAGGAAGTAGGCGGCGCGAGTCAAAACTGACCTCTTCGGGATTGGTAGAGAAACGCTTGGAAGCTGTCGGAGGGGTTGGGAGAGAACGAAGTTGTCTCCTCCGGTTCCCAGCCCCCCTCGATCAACTTCTTCGCCACCTCTCCAACCTGGATACCTTTCTCCAGTTCCTGAATCTGCGCCGAGGTTTCCAAAATCCGCATGCGAAGCGGCTCTTTCAGGAACTCGGGCATCTTGTGCCGCTTTTGTTCTTTCTCGAGCCGATTCCGCTTGCGGCGGGCGTCGCTGAGCTTGACCTTGAACTCGTAGATACCCGAGTTGAACATAGCCAGGATCCCATTCGGGATAGACAGTCCCTCGTCGATGGCCTTAAAGAACAAAGCGAGGATAGCCTGTTTGGCCAGGTCTTCGATAGAACCCCCACCAGCGTCGTAACGCTCCCGCAGTTCCGAGTCGATCAAGGTCTCGTAGGCCTCCTTGACCTCCTTGAAGAGAGCCTCGTCCCCACCCTTGTCTGGATGGTGCTTCTGCGCGAGCCTGCGGTACGCCGCGGTGAGCTCTTCCTTGGAAGCGTTCCGGGCAACTCCCAGGATTTCGTAGTAGCCCTTCACGGCATGGTTCTCCATTTCCACAGGGTTGGACGCTTACCTGGGCGCCCGTTGTGCGTTTCAGTCGTGCCGGCGGGCTCGATGAGCTTAGCTTCGGCAAGCTGCTTCCGCCAGAGCTCGATCGTCTGGAGTTGAATCCCGGACTTCTCGGCCCACTGACGCTCTGTCATCGGCCCGAAGTCGCAGATGGTCTGGACGATCATCAGAGCCCGACGGGGGTGTCCGCGCTTGTCAGCCACCTTCTTCTTCCCGCGTGAGCGGGTTCCAGACCCGCTTGACGAACTCGGCTTCGAGCCACTTGATCGGCTCGGGGGACTTGCACGGACGGGTGAAGACGCAGCCACCGTACTCCGAACAGGAATGGTCCAGGTTCCAGTCGTAGTCGTCCTCGAGCCACGCCCGCTTCATCCGTTCGAGGTCCTTACAGGTCTGGCGGAGCCAGCGTTCGCGCTCCCAGTCGGCCCGATACGTGATGTGCTGGGCATGGTTGTAGGAGTTCTGCAGGATGGCAATGCCCCGGACGACGGTTCCTGTCGGGTTGATGCCGTGGGAAAGGAGGCCCCAGGAGTACGCGGTGAACTGGGACCGCATCTCCCACTGTTGCGTCCATCGGGGGCCGAGGCTGGTCGTAGTCTTCTCGTCGTAGAGCATGAGCCCGCCGAACGAGTCTGCCACCATGTCGGCCCGGCCTGCGTAGATCAGCGGGTCTCCCGTCTCGGGGTGGAGGACGGGGAGGGGCTGGGCGAAGGAGAACTCGATCCCGTGGCGGTCGCCGAAGAACCGGGGAGTGGCCCGGTCCCCGCCGAGAGGGAATACGTCGAAGTAGTACTCCAGCGCCCCGGCCATCCGGTCCCAGGTCTTGACGGACCCTTGTGGAGGCTCGAAGTAGCCGTAGGCCTTGAAGAGGGCCGAGAGTCCCATCCCGATGGCCTCGGGGGCTGGGCGCCCGTCTCGATAGAAGGCGTTTCGCGTGACCTCGAGTCCTGTGGCGAAGGCCTTGCCCGCGACAAGGTGCTCGGACTCGCGCTGCGGCTTCCAGTGCTCGAAGTACTGGGCCTTGGCCTTCCATTGACACGCGCGGATGGCGCTCATCATGGTGGAGTCGATGACGTGGGGGAAGGGTGGGCGGGTCACTTCATCGCCCCCAGCCAGCGACGGATGGGCTCGACTCGAGGGTCGGGTCCATAGTGCCGAAGCATGATTTCGACGCCCTTTCGGACAGGGATTGGCAATGGCGGGATTTCAGACCGCCCCCGCTCGACCAGCGCCGCAGCTTCGCTCGACACGGCCGTGTCGAGGGCGATCTTGACCTCCCAGGCGACCAAGCGGGCCAGAGCCTGCTCGGCCGTCTCGTTGTCCCCGATCGGGGCGAGGCAAGCGACGATCAAGGCCTCGTCGATGGCCTGGCGCCAGGGGTTGGGCTCGGGCTCCGGCTCGCGGGCGAGGGCTGCGCGGGCCTCCATCGCTGCTTCCATTGCCACTTGCTGCAATGCCTGCAACAAGCTCCGGCTGTTTGGCATGCCCAAGTCGGACATGATCTGTTGATAGCGTAGGTCAGTCATGTCTTGCTCCTTGCTGCGTCGATGGCGGTGGCCTGTGCCCCGTGCGCCAAGCCTTCGAGGTACACCGCGCAAAACACCTTCCACAGCGGCAGCGCGCGGATGTGCATGTCCACGTTCGGGCCGACAATCTGCCAAACGTCTTCCATGCGGATTCCAGCCGGGATTTGGCTGAAGTCACGCCCTGAGTAGGTTGGAACTGGCAACCCTACTCCGACGAACGAGCGTTTAGTCATTCACATTCTCCTTTATCCTCTCTCCAACCGCCGGGCTGAGCATAAGCATCAGCTTCGCTTGCCATGGCTCGGGTACAGGGAGCCGCACGGGGGCTTCTCCCTCTACTCGAAGCACGACGAAGATACCGAGGGGGATGATCTCTCCCTCTGGGGTGAGCACGAAATCGACCTCGTACTTGAGGTCGAGATACGCGCTCGCCCGAAGGAGGGTGCCCTCAGAAGAGTCGGACACGCTCGATGGCTTCCTGGATGACGCCTTGGAGCTCTTCGGACTCCATCTCCCCCGGCGGCTTCTTCTTGAACAGAACCGACTTGGGCATGCAGCAAGTAACGCCCTTGGTACAGGGTCCGACGATCGCGCCATTAAGAATGAGGGAGAAACCCCTTGTTGCTGCCAGGAGATCTTGGTTCGGGGAGACTCGAAAGTGTGTGCGGATGCACCCGCACTCGGACTCGACCAGGACCTCCTTACCCAGATCCCCAGCATCGACGAACTCGCCGCAGATCTTGAGGATGAGGGCTTGGTCCCCGGGCTCGGCCGGGATGAATTCGGGCTTGGTCATGGTCAGTCTCCTTCTCCTAGGCAGGCGCGGGTCACGTAGTTCGTCTCGCGCTTCGCGGGCTTGACGCGGGACTCCCAGGCCTCGATCTTGGCCAGCTCCTCCTGGGAGAAGGTCAAGTTGGCCAGGCCGTGGAATCGCCAGTCGGGGTACTTCTCCTTCAGCCGTTCCACCCGGTTCCGGCTCGACCAGCGGCGCTGGAGCACCGGCTCCTTGCTCGGGAGGTAGGTGATGACCTGGCGGTAGTGGTCCTGCCAGAACTGGGGCAGGGTCCGGACCTTGTTCTCCGCCACCCAGATCTGGGAGAGGCCGAAGTCGAAGTGGTCGCGCACGTTCTCCACTGGGTCCATGTCGATGAAGACGAGCTGGATCGGGAAGGCCCGCGGCCCGCAGGGGAAATCGACCAGGGTGAAGGCCCCGTAGGAGTAGCCCTTCTCGTTGCTGATGTCCATGGCATCGCCGGTGGCGTTCCAGGGAGAGTGCCACAGGCTGGACAGGGCCTCGCAGCCATCAAAGTACTCCTGGTAGATCTCCGAGTCGTCCTTCCAGATCTCCCGGAGTTCGCGAAGGTGCTGGCTGATCGCCCAATCTGCGCTTGGCAGGTTGTCGGCGTGCATCAGGCTCTTCAATGCCTCTGCCTGCCCCTTGAGCTCGTCCTCCCGCGCCTTCCGCCAGCCGACGATCGTCTGCATCTGGATGAAGATGTCGATATCCTTGACGGGGCGGCCATGGTACAGGTCGCGCGGGGCGCCACCGGCACAGACGACGCTGGCCCCGGGGAAGGCGCGCTTCACGTCCTGGACGAGCGACATGAGGAAGGGGTAGGTCATGTTCGGACTCATAGCCGGCCTCCAAACACCCCTTGGGGCAATTTTGGCAGGGACGGATGCTCGGCTTGCGCCTCGAGCATCCGTCCGAGGAGAGCGTGAAGTTCCCGGACCCCCTCCTTCCCAACGAGGGTGAAGGACTCCGGGGGGTAGGCCCCGTTCTCGTCCCGTCCGCCTGCGCAGATGAGGGACAGGACCGGGTCTTGGCCGGGCTCGACGCGCGCTCGCGCCACGTTCCAGCCGTCAAGGTCGATGAGTTCGTGCATGGTCACCCCTCGATGGCGAGGAGCTTGCCGATGCGAGCCTCGATAGCCCCGGCTTTCATCTCGGTCTCTGCGCGGAGCTTGGCTTGTTCCTCCCGCAGTGCCGCGACGAGCGGCGCGATGTAGTGGTCGGGCTCGATGTCGTGCCAGACGACTTCCCTCGGAGCGATTGGCGTGAAGCCGTTCCCTTCCAGCTTCCCGACGTAGGGGATAAACCGGATACGCTCCGTGTTCTCCCCCTCAGGTACGTAGGCGTGCAGCCAGACTGTTTCTTTGATCTCCATGTCGTGTGTTCTCCTACAGTTTGAGGGTGCCCTGCGGAAGGGCCTCGGGCGGGGGAGCCGGCGGCTTGGTCGTCTCCCCCTTGGTGAACGTGGAGCCCATCAGCCCCGCGAGTAGGGCCTTGGTGTCCACGGGCTTTGCGGCTTCGGCCTTGGCCGTGCGGGCCTTAGTCGAGGCGACTTGTGCGGCGATGCGATCGCCTCGGAGGATTTCGATGCCTTCGAGCTCTTCCTCGCGAGTGGCCTCGCCACGGATGGCCCGGCCACGGAGGTATTCCAGGCGGGCAGTCTGCTCAAGGGTGAGGGGCATCGGTGTTCTCCTGTTGCTTGGCCACTTCGGCGAGGCGCTCGAGCCCGAGCTGCGCCGCCATGATGTAGAACTCGGTCAGGGCGCCATGCGGCACCCGTTCCTCGGTTGGGGAGTAGAGCACGAGCCGAATCCTGTCGAGCAGGGCCTTCGGCACGTAGATCTTGAGCTCTTCGCGGCGCTCCGCGTAGGCAGGACGGCCCATGGGGGACTCCGGTTAATGGGGTGGATTATCTCGGGATTATTGCCCCGAATTAATCCCGTGTCAACCCAGAGTTAGCCCTTCTGGCCGGGCTCGGGCGCCTCGGGCGGAAGATCGGCCAGCTTGACGACCTTCGCGCCCGGGAACATGCTCTGCAGACGGGAGATCAAGTCTTCGGGGAGGGACTCGGAGAACGTCGGCTGCGGCTCATTCGCGTTCTCCAGGGTGTATTTCACCTTCTGCAGCAGGTCCATCTGGGTCCTGATGAACTTGACCTCGGCCTCGGCCTCGAGGAGCTTGAGTTCGGCGTCGAGGAGTTGTTGGCGGCGGAGTTCGAGCTCAACGTGGATCACATCGGAGAAATCCGGGGCGAACAGGGCCTTGGCGGCCATGGAAATTCTGCTCTTCAGGCTCATGATGATTTCACTTCCTCTTCAAGTTGTTCCCGGACGAGGTAAGAGCGCCCACTGCGCTCGAATGCGTTGACCGGGAGTTGGCACACTCGCTGGCCCTCGGTGTCGAGGAGCCAGATGCGAGTGATTTCGATGGTCGGGGGCTCGGCGGGCAGGCCGGGCCCGGAGAGGGAAGGGAGGACCTCGGGGACCCCGGAGTCCGCGGTGTACTCGAACTCGAGCGGGAGCTCGAGCTCCGTGGTGTAGCTGCGGGTCATACTTCCTCCAAGCCCAGGAGTTCGAGCAGTCCAGCGCGCATCTCGACGACATTCGGGCCTAGTCTCTGCATACCATCCGCTGCGAGGATGAGGTAAGTTGCATCGGAGTAGTCCGCATCGAGGCCAAAGAGCTCGCGCAGTGCGAACATCCAGGACGTATAGTACTTATCTACGCCGTGAAGGACTGCAAACGCGCAGATCGGGCACCGGCCCTCGGCGTTGCGGATCGAGCCCTCTCCGAGTTCGCCCTTGGAGAGGATGACCCACCCCTGCGCCCGCAGCCGCTCGCGCTCGGACCGCAGGAGATCGAGATAGGGTTGAGCGGGGTTCACAATGCTTCTCCTAAGATCGGCGGCATCGGGCCGTCTCCGCCGAACTTCGTGTCCGGTTCGGGGAGTTCGAGCGTCGGGAGCTCCCCGCGGAGCCGGCGCCATTCCTGGACGAATCCGGCACCCTCGCCGGAGAAGTCCCCGAGCACGGGAGCCGCGTGAGGGGTGTGCTTAGAGTCGAGCTCCTTGTTGAAACCGAGGTCCCCGGCGCAGATGGGGCAGATCGCAACGATCCGCTCGCGTTCCATCCACTTCCGAGGCAGATTCTGCGGGACCTCGGACTCGAACCGCGGGGCTGCGAGCCGGAAGGAGTTGGCCATGCGCGTGTGCTCGGAGTGGGTCATGATCCCAGCCGGGGCCTGGCCTTCGGCCCCGCACGCACACTTCCAGTGATCGTACACCGCGACCAGGGCGATCGGGCGCCAGTCGGCTTGAGCCCGGAGCTCGAGCTCTTCCTCCGTCGCGGGGCGGGTACGGGAGGCCTTGGCCGCAGCCTTCTCGGCCTCTTTGGCTGCGGTCGCGGCCTTGGCCCGGGCGGTGAGATCGGAAAGGGAGATCATCGACGCTTCTCCATCGCCTTGCTGGCGTGTTCGTGGATCTTGAGCTCGATGTGGCCGACCATGCGATCGACCTCGGTCAAGAAGCTCTGGGCCATCTCGCGAACGTCGGGGCTGACTTCGCCGTAGGGCCGGGCCCCCCGAGAGTATGGCTTCGCATACCCGCGGAGGATCTGCTGAAACCCCTTGGTGCAATACAGCAGCCAGTTCAGCATGTGGGCCTGCTTCCAGGCCTTGGAATACGTAAACGCTTTGCGCGCCATGTTGTTACTCCATGTCACGGGACTTCCCCGCAGCAAGGGCCGACTCGCGACCCTCGCGGGCGAGGTCAGCCCCGTGGTTGCCAGACCGGGTGGCGCGTGCGCTCACCGACGAGGACGAGCCCGGGCCCGCCCTGTGCCCGGCGGTAGCGACGGAGGGCCTCGCGCTGTCCACGCTCGGGGTAGGCCCGGGAGCGCGAACGGGTCTGGATGTTTCCAGGGAAGATGCGCGCGACACGCTTGAGCGCGGCGTTGTCGGACTTGAGGGCCGAGGCCACGAGCCTGGCGTTGACCGCCTTGGCGATGGGAGAGGTGAGGGAAGAGAGCTTGAACATGTGGTTCTCCTTCAGAGTTGAGGGCCGATCTGGTACGCATCGGCTGTGACGTAGCCGCTTCGCGCGGCCGGGATGTCAGGCCGGTGCTTGAACAAGCCCGAAGCCACGGCCTCCCGCGCGATCTCGAGGTTCTCGCTCCACCCCTTGAGGTAGAAGCAGTCCTTGGGCAGGTCTTGGGAATCGGCGCTGCACGAGGGCTTGTACATGTTGACGGAGAGCTTCGTGATGAGCTCTCCGGAGGGGTCGGTGAGGATCACGGCCAGAGGGCCGTCGGGGCCCTCGTAGGTTCCGGTCAGGACATGCACCGCGCCCCAGCGGGCGGATTGAAAGGTTCCGATGGACTTCATGTTACCCTCCCCAGCGGTGGCCCGGGAAGTGCTCTCTCGTCCCGTCGGCGTACCAGAAGGTCACATCGTGCTTCCGGGACCCGACTGGGCCCTCGATGTTCCCGATCGTATGCTCGACGCGGATGACCTTGGTCTCGTTGCCAGCGCGCTCGGCGGCGTCGCGGAAGAGGATTCGAGCCATCGTCTCGTCTGTGGTCTCGCGGGGAGTGATGTTGCGGGGGTGGATACCCGAGGAATCAAAACAGTTCATATGTGCTCCGTGTCAGTTGCGGGCCGATTTCCGACCCTATTTATTATCCCATATCTGGGCCCGATAATCAAGCCAGAAAAATGGCCCAGGAGGTTTCCCACCTGGGCCTAAGTCACGCTGGAGGAGCGTTGACATGGAGCCCCCGGGTAGCCTCCCGGGGCAGGGGTCAGGTCACTTGGCCTTGGCCGCCTTGGCCGGCGCGATCGGGTCCTCGGCGGCGCCGGAGTTCTTGCTCTCGGCCGCAGCCGCCGCATCGCCCGCGGCGAACGCGCTGGTCACCGGCGCCTTGCCGATGTTGGCCAGCAGCGACTTCGTGTCCACGGCCGGCTTGCCCTTGCCGGCGGCGGCCAGCTTCGCGGCCTTCTCGTCCTCCAGCCGCTTGATGTGCGGGGCGACGCTGGCGTCCAGGCGCAGGGCGGCGCGTTCCTTCGCGGACATCGCGCCCAGGTGCGGGCGGACCACCTCGACTGGCTGGCCCGTCGCGGCCATGACGGCCTTGACCAGGATGCTGGCCCCGGCGCCGGCACCGGCCTCGGTGACCTTGCGCCAGCCCTCGTAGGCGTCGCGCTTCAGGCGGTCGATCAGCTGCGCGGTCGTCTCGATCGCGTCCTCGATGTCCTCGACGCCGGACGACTCGTCGCCCAGCTTCTGTTCCAGGCCGTGGCCCAGGGCCTTGGCGGCCAGCTTGCCGACCGGGGTGGCCAGGAACTCGGGGCTCATGCCATGGGCGACGCTCAGCGTCTGGACCGTGCCGTTGCGCCAGTCCAGGCGCACGGTGACGGAGGTGCTGTCCACGAAGGTGTTCTTGTCCAGGCGCTTCTTGCCGGAGAACTCGACCACACGGGGCGGGTTGCTGCCGTCGTTCATCGTGACCTGTTCCGGCGGGGCCTTGGTCGGGGCGGCCGGAGCGGCCGTGGCGGGTGCGTTCATCGGGAGTCCTCTTGGGTTGTCCAGTCGGGCCCATCCCGACCGGATGTATCCATCATGCACGGGCGCGGGGTTCTTGTCAACCCCCACCCGCACAGTTTTTGCCCCCGGCCGTCAGGGCCTGGAGCACCACGCTTCCCGTGTCCAGGCGTTCCACTTTGCTGATGACCAGGGCCTCGCCCACGACCCGGGCCGTGAACTGGCCGGAGAGCCCGGCCGCCTGCAGGAAGCGGTAGAACCTCAACCTGGATGAGATCAGCGTCCAGGGCAGCGTGTTCCCTGGGATCACCGCGCCCTCGGTCCGGATGGCCGAGTGGAAGGCGACCGGGTATCTGTTCGAGGCCCAGTCAGCTTTGCCCATCATCTTCTCCATACGGAGCCACGCCCGTGGCCTTCGGGGCCTCTCCCTTCAGCATCTCCTGAATCCTCCGCAGGCTCTGTTCCCCCTCGCTCGGAGCGGGCTTTGCCACAGGCCCGGGCGCGATGCCCAGCGCGGAGCGGATCAGCCCTGGGATCGGGAGGTCACTCGCCCACATGAACTCCAGCCCGGCCTCGTTCTGCCGGATGGAGACCTCGCGTAGCTTCTCCGCATCGACCCCGTACCGGGCGGCCTCCTCCGGGAGTTGTTCACAAACCCTCCGCCACGCGTAGTACTGTCCACGCAGCGTCGCAGCCATCTTCGAGTGGCAATCGACCTGGATCGATCGCTCTTTGAGCACGCGCTGGGTCAATTCCCAGTACTCGAAATTCGGGTAGGTTTCCAGGGCCTTCAGTCGGGGCATGTTGGATCTCCGGGGGGTTACTGGCGAAAATGCGCCATATCCCCATTATCCCGATTTCCCGATATATGTCAACTCAGGGCCTACCGTCCTGATAGGGCCCTCATGGGGGCGACCCGTATTGTCGAACAGTAACCCCGGGGTTCCGGGTTCGTTCGAGAGTAAGTCCCCCCAATTACGAGCTTGCCCTGAAATCCTCCAGGCCGATGGTATGAATAGGGGTTGTCTAAGGAGAAAAAAAATTGTAACAAAATGTAAATGGCCGCTCTTTTGTCTCTTTTCCACAACATCTGCCCGGACGAACCCCGGGTTTACTCATCGACGATACGGGTGGACCCCATCACGACCCCATCAGAACCCTAGTCCCTGGTTCGCGGGAACTCACCCGTAACCCCGGGGAGTGGCTCGGCCTGGGGCGCCCGGGTCGGGGGCGGGATGGCCCGGGATGGGGGGTCCGGGTCGGGGCGGATGCCCATCCGGGCCGTTTCCCGGCGTTTCCCGGGGCTCTTGGCGCGATCATGTACTAATCATGCGGGAATGACGATCGGCGATTGTAGGCGGTTCTACGGCCTCGTCCGTTACATTTGGTTACATCCCGGAGCGAAAAAACCCGCCACTGGGGCGGGTCCTGGCCGTGTTAGATCTGGCCGACGGCGCGCCACGCGCTCCGAATTACAGCCCCCTTGATCGGTGGAGGGAATGCCAAGGCATCCACCCGAATAGGCGGGCCTGGGTTGACCAGTTTGAGCCGCTTCCGCAGGATGCGCTCCGCATCTTTGGACGTGAGCGCCACGACATAGACAGTTCGAGTCTTGTCCGGGGCCCATTCGAAGCCCCGATACCAGTGCAGTGTTTTATTCGGGCCTCTGCCCATAATGGCCTCCATTCGCCCAGGAGCCACCATAGCCCCTGGGGGAATGGCCCCCCGAAGGGGGCACCCCGTCACTTCGGCGTGAACTTGGCCAGCAGGGCCTTCGTATCGACCCCGACAGCCGCGCGCGCCGCCTGTTCCTTCTTCAACCGCTGGAACGTGGGACGGATGGCCGCATCATCCTGCACCGCGACGCGCTCCGCCGGGGTCCAGGCCATCACGGTTTCCCGCACCGCATCGCGCGGCTGCTTCGTCGCTTCCACGATCGCGTCGATCAGGAGGAGGGTATCCCCTGACATCGCCGGACCCCGGACTTCCCATGTGCCCCCCTTCATGGCTTCGATGATGCGGAGAACCGCTTCACGCTTGGCCGCAGGGGCTGCCGGTTGACCCGTCGTCGTGTCCCTGGGGAGGGCGGCGGCGTTCGTCCCTTTTTCCCGGATGCCGTAGGCCGCTGCATGGAGCCGAATCGTGTCCGGGAAGTCCGCTGCGTTGACCTTGATGGCATCCAGGCCGGGGAATTCAAACGTTACACCCCCATCCGGGCTGACCGTGGTTTTGACAATCGTTTCGCGTGCCATATGGTGCTCCATGTCGTTGACCGATGACCCCACCTTAGGATCATCGTGCAACCCACGGGGCCCCGGGCCCGCTATTCACCTCCATATCCGACCCCGGGGATGCGTCCGGGGGAGCCGCTATGGGTTTCTGTCCCCATGAATCCTAGTATAGTTGTCCCCGGTTACCCGTCAACTCCCATTACAATCCGTTACACATCCGTCCAGGCCGTCACATCGTGAACCCCTCCGTTCCCGCCGCGACCGTCCAGTCACTCCCTACCCTACCCCGCACCGTATCCCAGCCTACCCTACCCCGTAGGGCATCCAGGCGCACCCTACCCGGTACGGTATCCCGCTGTACCCTACCCCCTACCGTACCCAGCGACACGGTACCCCGTACCCTATCCCAGGATGCCCTACCCCGTACCGTATCCCCTGATACCGTACCCGGTAGGGTATACCCTGCAGGACCCCCGGGGTGGGTTGTCGGCAGGGGGGCCCCGGGCAGGCCACCTTTAGTGCGGGTGGACGCAGAGGTGCGCTCTTGACTCGAAAAAGGAACTCTGGCATCCTCCCACCATGTCGCACGAGACTCGTTCGCTGGTCGAAGGCACGGCCCACGGGATCAAGAAGGTCGGGTACAAGCACGAGGAGTGCATCCGGCTGTTGATCCTCGACCCGTTCATGACGCAGGCGAAGCTGGCCGAGACCTTCGGCGTGAGCCAGGGGTGGCTGAGCCGTGTGATGAGCTCGGACGCGTTCCGAGCGCGCCTCGCGCAGGCGAAGGAAGAGGCATACGGCCCGGCCATGTCCACGGTCGCGGAGAAGCTTGAAGAGCTCGCCCATGCGAGCCTCGACCGGCTGAAGGAAAAGATCGAGGGCCCGTTGGGTTCCCTGGTCAAGGAAGAGACCCTCATCCAGGTCGCTAAGATCTCGACCACCGCCCTCGGCTACGGAGCCCGCCCCGCCGGGGAGTCCGAGCGCCCGAACGTCCAGTTCGTTGTCAACCTCCCGGGCAAGGCACCGACCGAAGCCGACTGGGCCTCCCGTCACGGGGGCCGGGTGGATCAGGGCGAAGTCATCGAGATGCCTGGGACTCCCGAGTCCGCCTGAAAAAGGAAAAGGGTGAATCCGCAACTCATTCAGATGCTGCTCCAGGCCATGCTCGGGCAGGGAATGCCGCAAGGCCCCGCTCCGCGCCCGACCCTGGCCCCGAGTCCGCCCGCTCCGAGTCCTCGCCCTCCGGACCCAACCGGCCTCGCTCGGACCTTCCCGGCCGGAATGAAGGGTCTCGTCCGTCCCGGAGGCATGTCCGGCGGCGTCGGGGGCTGACCCTTGGACCAGCAAGCCCTTCTCCGCGGCCTCCTTCGAGGCTTCACTTCCGACGTGGTCGGAGGCCCGGCCGATCTGGCCGAGTCCGTGGTGAACCTGGGCCTCGCGGGCTTCGGCACGGCCGGGCACAAGCTGGGCCTCCTCCGCGCGGACCAGATGCCCAAGCTCCTCGAGGCCTCTCCGGGGACGAGCGAGTGGTTCGCGCGCAAGGCTGGGAACCCGAACCCCGGCGGGGCGGAGTACAACCTCGCTCGGCTCGCCCCCGCAGCGGTCGGTCTGGCCAAGGTCGGGGGCACGGGCCTGCTCAACCGGCTGGAACAGGTCCCGAAGGCGGCTTCGTGGGGCCCCCGGGCCCAAGGTGGGGCCATCAACCTCAATCGGGTCAAGGCCACTTCCGCTCAGGTCAAGTCCGGCCAAGCCCCTTCCGAGGCCCTTTTCGAGGCCTTTGAGGGCGCGTTCAATCCGCGCTCCATGGCCGAGGCCCGTGCCGAGTCTCTCGACCCGAGGTCGCGCGAGCGCTTAGTCTGGATGTCTCCAGACGAGTTCCATGCTGCCGCCCTTTCGCGAGACGGGTCTTATCTCAATAGCGCAGGAGTAGAAGCTCGACGGGACCCTATTCGGGAGGCTCTTTTAACCTCCCCTGAGGGCCTCCGGGATATCCCTCAACTGCATACGGATAAGGGCTCCGTTTGGGGCCACGAGGGCCGACATCGTAGCGACATATTCAAAGAGTTAGGAGTCGAAAAAATCCCGGTTCGGCTTCGGGACTCCATGTTCAGAAATTGGGCTGGAGATTTCTCCGAGGCTTTGCCTACTCTTCTTTCAGAAAATGGGGCAGTGATCCCAACCCCAAAGCCGATCTTCCGGGGCCCGAGCGCAAGTCAGCGTGGCGTTATTGCTTGGCATGGCTCCCCCTACCAGTTCGACAAGTTTGACTCTCGCAACATTGGGCGCGGGGAAGGGGCCCAAGCTTACGGTCATGGCCTATACTTGGCTGAATCCCCCAAAGTAGCTCAACAGTACCAAGAAACTGGAGCTGCTTTTCGGAACTCTACAGCCCTGCACCAAATGCTTCAAGGCGCGGGATATGAAGTTCCAGTGGACGTGGCAGACGCCTTGGCTTTAGGTCTTGGGCGGCAGAATGCGCGCCCTCCCGCTGAAGTTCTGGCCGCTAAGCGTAGGCAATTTCAGGGTAGCAACTGGCCCTACTTGTCTCGAGCGGTGCCGGAAATAGACCGCTTGATGCAGGATGAAGCTTTGCTTCAGAAATTGGGCCAAAAAGGGCAAAGCTACCTCTACAAAGTGGACTTTCCTGATGAGGCGGCGGCTCGCACTCTGGACTGGGATAAGCCCTTAAAGCAACAAGCCCCCGGGATTTCAGACGCCCTGCGCGGCCTCGCGAAGGACCCAACTACCCGGAAGATGTTGGGTGAGGATACCCGGGCTTCTGCTGCCTACAAATTGCTTGGGCTTGATCTCTCAAGCGCGGACGAGGCCTATCAGGGCTCACGTGAGGTAGCGGCTGCCTTGCAAAAGCTTGGTATTCCGGGTATTCGTTATCTCGACCAGGCTTCGCGGGGTGCCGGGGCCGGAACTTCAAATTATGTCGTCTTTCCCGGTGAGGAGCCTCTCCTTAAGATCCTAGAACGGAATGGAAAACCTCTAGGACTCGGCAAATGACCTCCGTTCCGACCAAGGTCCTTTGGTCCCCCCAGTCCGGCCCCCAGACCGCCCTCATCGAGTGCCCGGTCTTCGAGGTCTTCTTCGGCGGAGCCCGAGGCGGGGGCAAGACCGAGAGCTCCATCGGCGACTGGATGGAGCACCTCAACACCCACGGGGAGCACGTCAACGGGGCCTTCTTCCGGCGGAACCGTTCCGACCTGGCCGACGTCATCGCGCGCACCCAGGCGATCTTCCCCCACATTGAAGGCAAGTTCAACGAGAACAAGTACCAGTGGAAGTGGCCCAACGGGGCCCGCCTCTCCTTCGAGTACCTCGAACGCGACTCCGACGCGCAGAAGTACCAGGGCCGGAACTATACCCGAATCTACATCGAGGAGGCGACCCAGTTTCCCTCTCCCATCCCGATCAACAAGCTCAAGGCCACCCTTCGTTCCGCCGCGGGCGTCCCTTGCGGCATGCGCCTGACCGGGAACCCCGGAGGCCCGGGTCACGTCTGGGTCAAGAAGCGCTTCATCGACCCCGCCCCGATGGGGTACAAGGTCATCACGGAGACCGAAGAGCTCGAGATCGAAGGGAAGAAGCTTTCCGTCTCCCTTTCCCGGGTTTTCATCCCCTCCAAGGTCTGGGACAACAAGATCCTCCTGGCCTCCGACCCGACCTACATCCTGCGCCTCCGCAGCGTCGGCTCCGAGGCCCTGGTCAAGGCCTGGCTCGAGGGCGACTGGTCCGTCCTGGACGGGGCGTTCTTCTCCGAGTGGGACTCCACCCGCCACATCCTTCCCCAGGAGGTCCTCGAGTGCATCCCGAAGTCGGCTCTGCGCTTCCGTTCCTTCGACTGGGGCTCGGCCAAGCCCTTTTCTGTCGGCTGGTACGCCGTCTCTGACGGAAACTGGATCCTCCCGCCCGAGGTCCCGCCCATCCCGAAAGGGGCTCTGGTCAAATACCGTGAGTGGTATGGCGCCAAGGGCGACAACATCGGCCTCAAGCTGGAAAACGGCAAGATCGCGGAGGGGATTCGCGAGCTGGAGAAGAACGAGAGAATCCACTACGGGGTCGCCGACCCAGCGATCTTCATCCGAAGCGGCGGGCCCTCCATTTCCGAGCAGATGGCCGGGAAGGGCGTCCTCTGGCGTGCAGCGGACAACAAGCGCGTCCCGGGCTGGGAGCAGATGCACACTCGCCTCCACGGCGAGGGCGGCTTCCCGATGCTGTACTTCCTCGAGTGCTGCGTCGATTCGATCCGGACCATCCCCCTTCTCCAGCACGACGAAACTCACGCTGAAGACGTTGACACGGACGGGGAGGATCACGCTGGCGACGAAACCCGATATGCGGTAATGTCGAGGCCCTGGGTTCCCGGGGAAATCGACATCCTCCCCCCGACCTCCGGCCCCGGCCGGATGACCTTTTTCGGCGCGCTGAAGCTCATTCGGGCCCGCCGCCTCAACTCGGAGCGCCGTTATGGCTAAGAAAGACAAATCCTCGAAGAAGCCGGAGTCTGCGGTTCCGGTCGGGGAGAAGGAAGAAAAGGCCGTCGAGCACTGGCGCAAGCTGCTCGACGCGTCCCTCGAACGGGAGCGGAACTACCGCAAGCTCGCTCGCGAGGTCATCGACATCTACGAGGAATGCGACGAGGGCGAGATCCCCTTCAACATCCTCTACGCCAACACCGAGACTCTGGCCCCGGCCCTCTTCAGCAACATCCCCCGCCCGGAGACGCGCACGCGCTCCCGTGTGCCCAACGCCACAGCGGACGCGGCTGCCGGCCTGGTCGACTCCTACCTCGAGAACTTCGTCGACTCCGGCGATGCCCGGTACGAGCCTTTCTCCGCTGTCGTCTCGACCGCCGTGCTCCAGGCCCTCGTCCCGGGCCGCGGCATCGGGCGGGTCCACTACGCGGCTGACGTCAAGCGCTCCGAAGCCGGTGACCCCATGGCCCTGATCGACGAGTCCGTCTTCGTCGAGTCCGTCGACTGGAACAAGATCCGCTTCGGCTTCGCCAAGAAGTGGGAGGACGTGCCCTGGATTGCCTTCGAGCACAATTTCACCTACGACGAGGCCGAGGCCAAGTGGGGAGCTACCAAGGCCGAGAAGCTGAAGTACGGCACTCCCGAAGACGACCCCGACATGCCCAAGTCCCCGGACGAGCAGGGCGTCGAGGTCTCTACTTGCTTCGAGATCTGGTGCAAGAAGACGCGGAAGGTCTACTGGATCGAATCCTGCGGCGAGGTCTACCTCGAGACACTCGATGACCCCTTCCGCCTCGAGGGCTTCTTCCCCATCCCGAAGCCGCTGATGTTCTTCTTCAAGATCAAGGACATGGTCCCGGTCCCGCTGTACAAGGTGTACAAGCAGCAGGCGGCCGAGCTCAACCGGATCACCCGGCGGATCACGGGCCTGATCGAAGCCATGAAGATCCGGGGCTTCTACGACAACAACCAAGCGGAGATGGCCAAGATCTTCGAGCAGGAGGAGAACACCCTGCTGGCCCTGACCAACCTCGCCGCGATGGGTCAAGGCGCCAAGGCCGAGAACGCGATCTGGCTCGCCCCCATCGACAAGCACGCGGTGGTGCTCCAGACCCTCCTCGCCCAACGCCAAGCGATCCTCCAGGTGATCTACCAGATCATGGGTATCGCGGACATCATGCGGGGGTCCTCCGTCGCGTCCGAGACCCTCGGTGCGCAGGAGATCAAGTCCAAGTGGGGAACCCTCCGGCTCAAGAAGGCCCAGAAGGCCGTGGCCGACTTCGCCCGGGACCTGATGCGCCTCGGGGCCGAGCTTGCCTTTTCCCGGATGCAGCCGGAAAACCTTCGCATGCTGACCGGGAGCAAGCTGCTCGGCCAGGCGCAAGCCGACCAGATGGAACAGGCTGCGGCGATGGCTCAGCAGACTGGGCAGCAGATTCCTCCGGAGGTGCAGGAGCAACTCGCCCTTCCGACCTTCGAGGAGTGCGTCGAGCTCCTCCGACGGGACGTGCTCCGCCGCTACACCATCGACATCGAGACGAACTCTACCCTCGAGCCGGAGACGACCGAGGACAAGGAGAACATGGCGGACTTCCTCAACGCCTTCTCCCAGTTCCTCAACGGGCTCTTCCCGATGGTCGAAGCCGGCATCCTCTCCGCCGAAGTCATCAAGGGCGTCATGCTGGCCCTGTCCCGTCGGTTCCGGATGGGCAAGGACCTCGACCCTTACATCCAGAAGATCGGCGCTGCCGGCCCGAACGTGGGCGAGCAGAAGAAGCAGCTCGAGGAACAGGCCAAGGCCCTGGCCGAGGGCGAGAAGAAGGTCAAGGCCGAGGCCGACAAGGTGCAGAGGGAGAAGATCGGCCTGGAGAAGTCCAAGGCCCAGTTCCAGATCGCCCAGATCCAGGCGCAGGTGAAGCAGGTCACTGCGGCCCTGTCCCAAGATGTCAAGAACGCGAAGGCCAAGGCCGAACTCGAGAAGCTGATCATCCAGCTCGAAAAGGCCATGATGCAGGCCTCGCAACCCCAAGGCGAAGCCAAGGAGCCCGAACATGCCGATGTATGACCACCACTGCCCCGAGTGCGGACAGAACTCCACCCTCTGGCTCAAGATCGCGCAGCTGGAGGAAACCCAGCTCTGCCGGGTGTGCGCCACGCCGCTTCAGCGTCGCATCTCGGCCCCGCGCGTCCTGGGCGACTACTCCGGCTACTCCTGCCCGATCACGGGCAAGTGGATCGAGGGCCGCCGAGCCCACGCTGAGAACCTGGCCAAACACGGCTGCCGGGTGATGGAGTCCGGCGAGTACGAGGACGCAGCTCGCTTCCGGCGGGACTCCGAACGCCGCCTCGACGCGGCCATCGAGCGCACCGTCGAGGAAGAAATTTACAAAATGCCAGCGGAAAAACGCGACGCGCTGGCTGCCGATCTGACCCACTTTTCGGCCGACGTTGTTCGCGGATAGGGGAATATCATGCCCGGTGATCTGGACTTTCTCGACAACAGTTTCGGCGGCTCCGAAGGGGGTGAAGGCGGCAACGAGGGCGGGTCTCCAGCCCCCTCGCCCGAGCCTTCTCCCCCGGCCCCGGCTCCGAGCCCAACGCCTTCCCCGGCTCCCGCTCCCCACGACGCCTACCCCAAGACCTGGAAGCAGGACTATGTGGCTCACTGGGCCAACCTCCCGCCCGAGGTCCGAGCCGAGGTCTACCGACGGGAAGAGGACTTCCACAAGGGTCTGGCCCCGTACCGCACCCTCGGCACGAACCTCCAGCGGGCCCTTCAGCCCCTGGGGGAGCTCATCCAGTCTCAACGCCTCAACCCGTTCGAGCTGATCTCCAACTTCGGCCAGATGCACCTCGCTCTCTCCAACCCCGAGACCCGGCTGGAGACGTTCAAGGCCCTCCTCCAGGACTACGGGCTCAAGATCGAGGACCTGACCGCCGAGGCCCCCTACGTCCACCCCCAGGTCGCCGCTTTACAACACGAAATCGGCGGGATAAAGTCCACCCTATCGGCGCGCGAGCGTGCAGATGCTGAAGCCCTCCAGGCCAGGAACCGTGCCCAACTCGAAGCGTTCGCGGCAGACCCCGAACACCCACACTTCGAGAAGGTCGGCCTCCAGATGGCCTCACTCATCAAGGCGACTCCGGGGTTGACCCTCAAGGACGCCTACGATCAAGCCTGCTGGCTGAACCCCGAAGTCCGGGCGATCCGGGTCAGGGAGCAAGCCGAGGCGGAAGCGAAGAAGGCGGCAGATGCGGCAGCGGCTGCGCGGGGTAGCACCCGCAACGGAGCCCGGAACTCACCCGAGACCGGGGCAACTGGCTCCATGGACGACACGATGACGGAGACCCTGCGCGCGATTCGCTCCAGGGGAACCTAACCCTCAACTGACCAAGGAGTTCTATCATGCCCTCTCCGGGTTCGACCTTCACCGAGCTGGTGACCACGACCTTCCGCAAGCACCGTCGCGAGATTGCGGACAACATCAGCAACAACAACGCCCTGCTGGCCGAGATGATGAAGTCCGGCCGCAAGGAGCTCGAGGACGGGGGCCTGTCCCTCGTCGAGCCGCTGGAATACGCCGAGAACGGCAACTACCAGCGCTTCTCGGGCTACGACGTGCTGAACATGGCCGCGGTCGACGTGATCAGCGCCGCCGAGTACCAGTGGCGCAACATCGCGATCTCGGTCGCGGCCAACGGCACCGAGCTGCGCATGAACTCCGGCGACAGCCAGATCATCAAGCTGGCCAAGTCGAAGCTCAAGAACGCCGTCCGGTCGTTCAAGAACAACTTCTCGACCGACCTGTACAGCTCCGGTTCCCTGTCCAACCAGATCAACGGCATCCAGGCGCTGGTGGCCGATGCGGGCACGGGCACCGTCGGCGGCATCGACTCGTCCACCTGGACGTTCTGGAAGAACATCGTGCAGTCGGCCGCCGCGCCCCTGCAGGGTGGCGGCGCGGTCACGCCGAGCGAGACCACGATCGAGCACGAGCTGTTCCTGCCCCTGTGGCTGGCGTGCTCGGTCAACGGGGACAGCCCGAACCTGATCGTCTGCGACGACATCTACTACCGCTACTTCGAGAAGAGCCAGGCCTCGCTGAAGCGGTACACCGACGGCGAGCGCAGCGCGCAGGGCGGCATCCTGAAGCTGAAGTACAAGACCGGCACGGTGGTCTACGACGGCGACTCGGGCATCCCGGCCAGCCACGCGTACTTCCTGAACACGGAGTACCTGAAGCTCCGTGTGCACAAGGACGCGGACATGACCGAGGTCCCCGAGATGCGCTCGATCAACCAGGACGCGACCGTCGTCTGGATGCTGTGGATGGGCAACCTGACCTGCTCCAACCGTTCGCGTCAGGGCGTCGTCAAGGCCTGATCGGCCGCCTTCCGTGTTTCCCGCCCCAATTATCCTCGGGTAGTTGGGGCCAACTTCTAGGAGCCTCTCATGCCTTTCGTCACTCGCCATGCCATCGTCGGCATGCAACGCATCTCCGAGACCGACACCACGCGCCGACACCCCCTGGGCATGATCGTTCAGGCGGACGATCCGGTCTACGGTGCCGGAGAGTTCGTCTACCTCCAGGGCGTCGCCTCGACCGTGGAAGGGTCGTGGGTCACCTACGACGCGGACTCGGGCCTCACGGCTCTCCTGGTCGCCAACGCCATCGGTCCGGTCGCAGTCGCCATGTCGGCGAACGTGGCCAACCAGTACGGCTGGTACCAGATCTCCGGCAAGGCCGTCGGCAAGGCCCTGGCGGGCTTCGTGGACAACGCCAACGTCTACGGGACGGCCACCGCCGGCTCCGTAGACGATGCCGTCGTCGCAGGCGACCGAGTCCAGAACGCCAAGGGTGCGTCTGCCCTCGGGACGATCACTTCCGCGAACAGCACCAGCGTGGCCAACGCCGCCGAGTTCGAGATCTGGCGTCCGTTCGTGAACGACGCGCTGGCCGACTGATCATCGGGCTTCCCTCGGGGGCAGGCAAGCCCTCGGGGGTTTTTTCACCCTACAACCGGAGAATTCCGTGGATAAACTTGCCGACCGCCCGCCCTACGTTCGCTTCGAGATGCGTCCCATGGAGGACCGCGCCCAGTCCATTCTGAAGGGCGTCACCTGCTACAAGGACGTGCCCTTTGTCTTGGTCACCCCGGCCGGGTCGAAGGATGTGTTCGAGGCCGTGGCCTCGGAGTGGTTCGAGATGATGGAGAAGGAAGCCGGCCGCGGGCGAGTCCCGCTCGCCTGGTTCCAGCAGTTCAAGGTCGCCTTCAAGGCCTGGCAGGAAGGGGAAGAGGTCCCCATCAACGGCACCCCGCTGAACCACTGGCCGTCCCTGACCAAGGGGCACTACCAGCTCCTCCGCAGCCTGGGCATCCACACCATCGAGGATGTCGCGGCGATGAATGAGGAGGCCATGGCCCGGATCGGCATGGGAGCCCGCAACCTCAAGGAGCGCGCCCGCATGCACCTGGAGGCCAAGGACAGTTCCGCCGCCGTGGCCGAGCAGCTCGCCGCCGAGCGCGCGAAGACCGAGGCACAGGCTGCGCAGCTGGCGCGGATGCAGGAGCAGCTGGATGCGCTGATGGCGGAGCAGTCCCGAGGCAAGATGCCCGGCCCGGCTCCGGCTCCGGCCCCGACTCCCGTTCCCGGCTCGACCGCCGCGTCCCTCCTCGACGACACCCCGCTGTAGGCCATGCTCACCCTTCGCCAGATCGTCCAACAGACCTGCCGGGTCCTGGCTCTGCCGGTCCCGGCCAAGGTCATCTCCAACACCGAGAAGAACGTCCTCCAGATGCTCGGACTGATGGAGCTTCTCCTGGACGATCTAGAGCAGAAGGGCTGGTATCAGCAAGTCGTCCGGGAGGGCACGTTTACCTCCGTGGCGACGGAGAGCCAAGGCTCGATCCACACCCACGCTCCGTACGGGTTCGTCCAGTTCATCCCGGATACCTTCTTCGACCGGACGACGAACCTCAAGGTCGATACGGGCTACCGTCCGGACGAGTGGCAGGCGATGAAGGCTGGCCCCGGGGTCGCCGGCCCTTTCTACCGAGCTCGCCTGCGGAACGACATCCTGTACCTGTCCCCGACGCCCCCAGCCGGGGATACGATGGCGTTCGAGTATCAGTCCCGGTACTTCCTCCAGACCTCCGTCGGGGACTCGACCCCGCTCGGGTCCTGGACCTCGGACGACAACGCGCTCATCGCGCCGGACTCCCTGGGCAAGGCCTGGCTGCGATTCCGGTGGAAGCGGGAGAAAGGCCTCGACTACGCCGAGGACCAAGCCGACTACGAGACAGCGTTTGCGAACCTCAAGATTCGGGACAACTCCCCTGCCCCGATCCACATGGCGGGGCCCAGTCGCGGGCCCAAGGCCGGGGTCGTCGTTCCCGTCGGGAGCTGGCCCACGTGAGACCGGCCTTCCGCACCAAACGGGCGAAGAAGACGCCGATCTCGGTTCAGCGTTCGCTCTTCGCGCCGTACCGTGGGCTCAACACTCGGGACCCTCTCGCAGGGATGCGGGAAGGGTATGCTTCCCTCCTCGTGAACTGGTGGCCCCGAGGGGGCAAGGTCGAGACCCGGGCAGGTGCCGCTTCCCACAAGACCGGCTTCGTAGAGTCCGTCAAGACCCTCATGGTGTACGAGGGTCTGGCGGGTTCTCCCAAGCTCTTTGCGGCTGCGGACGATGGGATCTTCGACGCAACCAGTGCCGGGGCGATTGGCGCCGCAGCTCAGGCTCTGACCGAAGGCTGGGTCAGTCACGTTCAGTTCCGGAACTCGGCGGGAACGTACCTGATCCTTGTCAACGGGACGGACAACCTGACGACCTACGATGGGGCCTCGTGGAGCACCACGGCCTCCTTCACGGTCGGAGCTGGCTCCGGTGGCGGGACGAAGAACACGAATCTCCTGTCTTTCATCGAGGCCCACCAGCGCCGACTCTGGTTCATCGAAGAGGGCACCACGGACGCCTGGTACCAGCCGGCGGATCAACTGACCGGGGACCTCAATCGCTTTCGGATCGGGGCTCAATTCTCCGAAGGCGGCACGTTGCTCGCTCTGGCTACTTGGTCTCTGGACTCAGGCACGGGGCCGGAGGACCTCCTCGCCTTCATTTCGACCAAGGGGCAGGTGGCTGTCTATTCCGGCTTGGATCCTTCGGACGACACGGCTTGGAGCCTCCGGGGCGTGTACAAGCTGTCGGACCCGCTCGGCTCTCGGTGCGTGGCCAAGGTCGGCGGCGACCTCTGGATCGCGACCCTGCAGGGTGTCGTGTCCATGACCTCGGTGCTGAAGGGTGATACCCAAGGGGTGGCACCTTCCCTCACCGACATCATCTCCCCGACGTTCAACAAAGCCGCAGACGACTACCGGGGCTTCCAGGGCTGGCAGATGCAGCCGTACCCGACGGAGAACATGCTGCTGATCAACGCTCCAACGAACTCGGTTGGAGGCGCGAAGCAGTTTGCTCTGAACATCGTCGAAGGGGCGTGGACGATCTTCGAGGGCTGGGACGCGATCTGCTGGGCTCGACTCGGGACGGAGATCTACTTCGGCCGGACGACTTCCGTCGCCAAGGGCTGGACAGGCTTCGACGACTTTGGCGAGTCGATCATGTCCAAGGCGCGGATCGCCTACTCCGACTTTGGCCTCGCCGGGAGGGAGAAGGCTTGGCTCGGGGTCCGTCCGACGCTCACCTTCGCCGGGGACCTCGCCCTCGGCGTGGGCCTCGATGTGGACTTCAAGGGTTCTATCCCCTACGACCCCGCGGGAGTGTTCAACTACCCTGCCGCCGTGTGGGATACGGATCTTTGGGACTCCGGCGTCTGGGGAGGCTACGACTCGGGCTCGAGGGACTGGCTTTCCCCTTCCGCGTGGCCCGGGACGTACGCCGCTCTGCGCTTGCGTACCCTATCCAGCTCTGGTAGAGTAACGTGGACGTTGACGGATTTCCTCCTGGAACCGGCTAACTAATCCCACCCCCTGGGCGACCCCAGGCAACCTTTGAGGTTACCTTGGCGACACTGGCCCAAATCCAAGCTCAGCGTAAGACGATCGGGACCCCGAAGGCGAGTTCCGGGGCCGGCTTTACCCCCCTCGCGGGAGCCGACGCCTACGGCGCGCTCGAGAAGTACTTCGCTCCACAGCTGAAGGGCCTCGGCTGGTCCGGGTCGGTCTTCGACAACTCGGCCCTCATGGCCGGGGGTGGAGAGAACGGAGCCCCAGGCGGCGATGTCGGCATGTCCCAGGCCTTTGCCGATTTCCTCCAGCAGAACAACCTGAGCACGGCTCTGGCCAAGGGCGGGGACACGAACACCCTGCGCCTGCTCCAGGGCGACAACGTCCTCGGGGAGCAGACGTACAAGACCAAGAACGGCCTCGACAAGTTCGCGGATGTGGCCGTCCCCCTGGCTGTGGCCCTGGGCACCGGCGGGGTGTTCGGCCAGGCTTTGGGCCTCGTGAACCCGGCGATGAACCCGCTGGATCCGTCTACCTGGGGCGGGGCCGCGAGCGGGGGCTCGGGTTCGGCCACGGCGGCTGCCGAAGGCGGGATCGGAACCCTTCCGGGCCAAGCCGTGCCCCCGATCACGGGACCCTCGGGCCCGATCGCTGCCGGCGCTGGGGGAGCCGGGGCCGGTGCAGCCACGGGTGGCTCGGTCATCGACAAGATCCTGGGCTCGCTCGGAACTGCAGGTGGCAACCTCATGGACTCGATTTCCAAGGACCCGCTTAAGGCCCTGTCCCTCGCGGGCACGGCCGGTCTTGTCCTCGGGAACAAGCCCTCGGGCTCTCCCGGATTCGACGCAGCCGGCGCGGCTTCTGCCCAGGGCGACGCCAACAAGGACGCCAGCTGGTTCGACGCGATCCTCAATCGCCCGGACATGGAAACGCCCTGGGGCAGCTCGACCTGGACCCTCAAGGAGGGGGCCGACCCGAAGAACCCTAGGCCGGGTGACTGGGTCAACAAGGTCGCGCTCGACCCGGCGCAGCAGCAGCTCCTCGACTCGCAGAACGCACTGAGTCAAGGCTACGCCGACACCGCGAGCGGGATGCTCGGGCGGGTGCAGGACACCTATTCCCAGCCGCTCGACCTGTCGTCCCTCCTCGGAATGCCGGATTTCTCCAGCATCAACACGGACAACGACCGGGCTCGGATCGAGCAAGCTCTACTCGACCGCCTCGAGCCGCAGCTGGCTCGGGACGACGAGCGAGAGCGGACTCGCCTGCTCAACACCGGCTTCGAGTATGGCTCGGAAGGCACGGAGCTCGCGCTCGATCGGATGGGGCGCCAGCGGAACGACGCCCGGCTAGCCGCGATCATCCAGGCTGGCACCGAGGCCCGTGGCCAGGCGGACACGCAGCGCGCGAACATGCTCGCACAACTCCAGGGTCGTCAACAGGGCTTCCAGGAGAAGGCCTACGAACGTGGACTGCCGCTCAACGAGCTCAACGCCCTGCGCGGCGGTTCCCAGGTCCAAGCCCCGGAGTTCCAGTCGGTGGTCCCGACGAACACCGCAGCGAGCCCTGAGCTCGACGCACTGCTCGCACAGCTCGGCCTCAAGCAGTCGAGCGCCGCGAACTCCCAGGCGGGGTACAACGCCCTGCTGCAGGCGATCGCCGGACTCGGTTCGGCTTGGATCGGAGGGAAGCCCTGATGCCGCCGGTGGATGTCTTTTCCGAGGCCGCTGGCCTTCAGCGCCGTCGTGCGCTACTCGAGTCCCTGGCCAAACAAGGAGCTCAGCCCCAGATCATGGGCACGCCTGGGCAGGGCATTGCCCAACTGCTGGCGGCGCTCGGGCAAAGCTACTTCGCCAACCAGGGGCTCAAGGAGGTCGATCAAGGCGAGGCGCAGAACGCGAGCCGATACCAGAACGAACTGGGCTCGGAACTCGAGCGCTTCATGCAGCGGAGCAACGGCATGCCGGGGGAGCACACTCTCCCGCCCGACGTACCCGGGCCGCAGGTGCCCGAGGTCCCAGGTGACCCGAAGGGTGCGATCCTCTCTGCCATGACCTCGCGCTTCCCGGAGATGCAGTCCATGGGCAAAGGCATGCTGCCGAGCCTCCTGCAGAAACCGGAGAAGGTCAAGCCGGGCAACTGGCAGATCGCTCCGGACGGGCGGCCGTACCGGACTGCGGCCGACGGATCGCTCGAGACTGGTCCGGGAACCTTCCCCAATCCGCGGAAGGACCCTGTCGTCCAGATCGACAATTACCCCAAGGCTGGGGAACAGTTCATCGGGAACGAGGCGAAGAGCCTCTCTCCCGGTGGGGAGGAGTTCGCAATTGCCCGAGGCGCAAAGGCCAACCTTCTTGCGACCAGCGAGGCTGTCACGGCCTTGGCGAACGGGGCGAAGACCGGCCAGTTTGCCGACTTCTTCCAAGCCGTTCGGAAGACTGGAAAGGCGCTGGGCCTCGAGGGCATTGAGACCGCGGCGAACGATCAGCTCGGTGCAGTGCTCGCGCAGCGCGTGCTGGCCGTGTCGTCGCAACGACCCCTGGCTGGCCCGATGTCGAACGCGGACCTGCAGTTCCTTCGCGACTCCGCGGGGGCGACGACCACCGACCCGCAAGCGCTCAAGCGCATTCTCGCGCTCGCCGCGGCCCAGTCGTTTCACGACGTGCAGCTTTACAACCAGGGTGTCGATTCCCTGGCGAAGCAGAACCCGGCTTTCGAGCAGCTCCGTCGGCATGCCCCACCGTTTGCCTGGCGCGGTCCGGAGGACGAAGAGTTCCTCGGCATGTTCGAGCGGGCCATCGCTGGCAAGCCGACCGTGGCGGCTCCGGGTAAGCCCACGGCTCCGGGCAAGCCCGGGACGAAGCCCGGCGCCTCTCGCCCGCCCATCCGGTACGGAGGCTGAACCATGCCCGTCCGGAAGTATACCCTGGAACTCGCCGATGGCCGGAGGATCCCGGTCGAGGCCGAGGACACTTACTCGGAGCAAGAAGTCCTGGACGACGCCATGCTGCGTTACCCCGGGATCAAGGCACTTGTCGCCGAGGGGAAGGACCTCAAGAACTCCCTCAAGACCGGGGCAGCTGCGGCTGGCCGTGGCTTCTTGAGCGGCGGCGCCTTCACCACGGACCTCTTGACTTTGGCCCCTCGAGCAGCTGACTGGCTCGGTCGGCGGGGGCAAGCTGCAAGTCGCGGCGAGAACTTTGACGAACCCTTTACCTGGCTGCCGCAATCGGCCAAAACGGGGGAAGCTGCCCAGCGAGTGCTTCCTTCCCCAAAAGGGGGTTCGGCCATGGAGCGGTACTCTACGGCTGGAGTCGAAGGCGTCGGTGGCGCAGCTGCCCTCCCGCTTGGGGTAAAGACCGGCGGGCAGGCTCTTTGGGCCTTAGGCACTGGCGGCGCCTCTGGCACGGCTGCTCAAGGGGCCCAAGAGGCCGGGATGGGGCCTCTTGGCCAGGTCGGTGCAGCTGGTGGCGTGGGGCTGCTTTCGGCACTTCTTGCCCGTCGGTTCAATCCGAACGCCGCTACACTGGCGCGGGAGACCCTCGACGGGGTTGACCCCGCTAACCTGGACGTGGGCGTGCAGCGAATGACCGCTGCCGCCGCTGGTGGAGTGCCTATCAACCTGTCTCAAGCGATGATGGCCCCTTCCAACATCGACGACATGGTGAACTTCCTGGCCCAGAACCCCGCCGGGAAGGAAACCGCCACGCAACTTCGGGCGCAACCGAACCTGCTCAATATCCGGGCTGGGATGGCGAAGGGCGCTCTTCCCGGGAAGGTGACCTCGCCCCAGGACGTGGCCAACCGGGTGCAGGAGGGGGCTACTGGCGCGATCAAGGAGGCGGAAGACCTGGCCAACGCGGCCTATCGGACGGCAGCTGCTGGGGCCCCTCCGGTGACGCCGGCGCAGATCGCAGACTTCCGGGCCCGAGTTCAAGCCTTCAAGTCCCGTTACCCGAACGTCCCGGAAGCGCAGGGTCTGGCCGATGACCTGCTCGACGCCACGGTGGAGAGTCAGACTCGGACGGCACCGGCGCCCGTTGGGAAGGGCCTGCTGTCCTCCAAGATCGCCAGCAAGCCACAGACGACTCGAGTGGACCTCACCGATCCGGGCAAGCTCTCCACCGCGGTCCAGTCCGTGCTGCAGGGTGGCGGACGCAACGCGCTGAACACGGCCACGCCCTCGAAGCAGTTCAATCGGTACACCGCGGAGCTGCGTTCCCTGTGGAAGGACTCCATCCGGGACCAGAACTCTGGCTTGGCCACCGCCGCCGCGGACGCGAGGGCGGTTCACGAAACTGTGGGCAATCCGCTCAAGAAGTCCGTGGTCGGTCGAGTTGCTGGTGTCGGGGGGTCCTCGGAGACGAAGGAAGCGGCCCGGGCGCAGCTGCAAATGGTTCTTTCCCGGGGCACTCCGGAGGGCGGTTCTTCCGAGATCCTCCAGCTCGAAGGCGCCCTGCGCAAGCAGGACCCCTCCGCCTTCGTGGACGCGGTGAAGACCTACATCTCGGACAAGATCAACTCTGTGCGCCCCACGGGCAAGACCCGGCCGGGACTCGAGATGGCCGGGAACTTGAAGAAGGCCCTGATGGCCAATCCGGACCAGGCTCGGGGGTTGCAAGACATGCTCGCGGGGGTGGCCCGAAGCCAAGGCCTGCCCGAGGCCCAAGTTGTCGACGGCTTCATGAACTTCATGGATCTGGTCGAGATGGCCGGGCGGGTGCCGCCCAAGGTCTCCGGCATGCCCGTGGCAGAGATCGCAGAGGCCGGTGGGAAGTCTCTCTCCGCGGACCTGGTCCAGCTCACCAGCCGGTGGAAACTCGGCCAGCGTATCCGGGCGAAGATCTCCGCCAACGCCTTCGCCGAGATCGATAAGATGCTGACGACGCCCGAGGGTGTCCGGGCCCTTCGGGTTCTCGCCGAGCAAGGCCCGCAAAGCCCAACCGCGTTCTCGGCAGTGGCTGCTGCAATGGGCCTTGCCGGTAGTTCGGACTAATAATCCTCAGATAATTAGGGGCCATTATGCCTTGGGATGGAACTGGAACCTTTGTCTCGCTGGGCGCGCCGGACTATCCCGCAGTCGCGGGGGAGGTCATCTACGCCGAGCGATTCAACGCCGTCATCGACGACCTGATCACGGGGCTGAACGAACACTACACGAAGGGGCAGGCGTTTGTCCAGTACATCGCGCTGTCCGATCTGACCTCGGTACTCCTGGCCGGAACGAACAAGGCGTACTATCGGGCTGGCCGCCCCTTCACGATTGAAGCCGTCCGTGCTAGCGTGCTCACGGCTTCGAGTTCCGGCCTGGTGACCGTGGACATCAACAAGAACGGGGTCAGCATTCTCTCGACCAAGCTCACGATCGACTCGGGGGAGAAGACCAGCGTGACCGCTGCCGCGGCGGTCGTGATCTCCACTCCGAACATCGGCGACGACGACGAGATCAGCTTCGATGTCGATGGAGCGGGTACGGGAGCCGTGGGTCTGATCGTCATGATCCGCGGGAGGATCACCGCGTGAGCGGGAGCTTCCTCAACTCCTACGCGGGGCAGAAGCTCCAGCCGTTCCTCTGGCTCGATTTCGAAGGGACGGATGCCAGCCTCTGCAAGGCCACGGGGCAGCAGTTCGCTTCTACCAACGGAGGCGACCCTTCTGCAGTCATCCTGTCCCAGACCGGCGGACGGTGGGGGCAAGGATTTCTTGACGGGAACAACCAGACCTCTGGGACGGGAAGCTACAAGTTTGTCTCACTGGCCTATCGGCCCGAGTGGGACTTTCTCTCCAACGTCAAGGACTACTGCATCGCCTGCTACATCAAGATGCACCACTACAGCACGGTCACCAAGTACGCTTGGGTGCTCGGGTGCGAGGCGGGGGATAGCAACACTTTCAGCCTGCTGTCCGTCCGTCAGTCTGGCGGCAATGCGGTCTTCCAGCACACGTTCCCGCAATCGGCTACGTTCACGACAAGCGTCTCCCAGTCTATCCCCTTGACCTTTGACTGGGTCTTTGTGGTTTGCGCCAGGTTCAATGGCGTGGGCTATATCTCGGTCGATGGCGCAGCGAGCCCGACTGGTGTAGCCGCCGGAGTCGGCCTGGCCGCCCCCCAGAATTGCGGCTTTGGCATCTGCAACGGAACTTTGCAAGACCTCGGAACCGGCCAGCTTGGCGGCTTCGTCGATCATGTCCATGGGTACAGAGGACTTCCTTACAATGTCATCAACGGGTTCACAGTCCCGGCCTCTGCTCCCGCCTACTAATCACCCCTCCATCCGCCCGGCCCCGCCGGATGGTTGAAACTTAGGTGGCCTTATGACGAATGAACTGAAAATGAAAGAAGAAACCGTCGTTCGAGCAGCCTCAGATGCGGCCTCTGGTGCAGCTAAGCTTGCCGGGATCGCTGCCGCCGCTGGTGGCGCTTGGGGGCTTCAGGAATGGAGCCACTTCGCGGCCATTGCCTCAGCCCTTGTCGCCATCATCGGGGGCATCGTATACTCCATCAAGATGGTGATCGAAATCCGCTGGATCAACCGCGTGCGGGCCCTCGAGGTTCGGCGTCTGGAAAAGGAACTGTCATGAGCACTCCCATCGGCTTCGGGGCACCCGTTTCGGGTGGAGCCCCTCTGCAGGTATTCACTCCAGACACTCAACGCAACGGAGTGAACGACTACTCCGGAGTGGGCGGTACCCTCACCAAGAACGAAGTCCGAGCGATCCAGAGCCGGCTGCTCCGGCCTGGCCTTCGCGTTGGCCTCTTCGGGGACAGCATGACGGACTGGTACCACTTCGGGTCTGGTACGCTGTCGAGTGCGATCTACAGCTCCACGACGGGGTACTTGACCCTGACTCACAGCAGCATTCATCAGCTCTACGATGATGTAATGTGCCGTCTCTGGCACTACAGCTACACCGAGTTGCAGGATCAGCTGTATGTGCCCCTGGAGTGGGTCAGCACAACTGTGGTACGGGCTTATCTGGGCCCGCTCCAGAATGTCCCTTCGGGCACGGACATCAAGAGCGGACTTTTTACTTACTACGACAACGCGCGAGCAGCGGCTTCGTGGGTGAACTGGATTCAGATGGCCCTGGGTTGGCCGCTGCACATCCTCCGAAATGCGGGACAATCGGGGGACACGACGGCAGGGAACCTTCGCCGAGTCATCCAGGACATCGCCGATTACGAGCTGAACCTGGTGATCGGTCAGATGCCCGGCATCAACGATCGGAACTCCGATGGCGGCGTCGGCAAGTCGGAAGGAGAGGTGATCGCCAACAACACGGCGCTCTTCGACGCCATCCTGGCCAGCGGTGCGCAGCTCTGCGTGGGCACGATGACGCCCGTGGGCTCGGGCGAAGCGCGGGCCACACAAGCCAACATGCAGTACGTCCTGCGTCTGA
>JACCDR010319482.1_pt1 | contig 41288 bp, 50 predicted proteins | sample 7446431 | NCBI WGS metagenome assembly JACCDR01 (sample SAMN15323443, study PRJNA562643) | freshwater metagenome | isolation source: river surface water | place: USA:Blue River Watershed | collected 2017-08-17
ATCAAGACTGTCGCCAGACGCGCCAGTCAACGCATTACAATTGCCTGTGGTACAGCCCCACACGTCGGTGATGTCGCCGCTTCCGCCGCCCGCCCCATCATCCGTGCCGTCGGCAAACCCAGCCGGAACCCCGAGTAACTGCTTCCAGTGCACCGGGTTCCCCACGTCGTTGACCGCGCCTGCATCTTCCGCCAATCCTGTTGTGACGGTGTTCAACTCCGTTTGTGTTGCGATATCAAAGCAGCCCTCAGCCGCGCCCGCCGCATCAACCCCAAGTGGGCTATTCCCAGCGCTGCAGTTTGCGCCGTTCGCCGCCAGCGCCGAAGCTGCCGTTGCAAGGTCAATGGTGATGGTATTCGGCACCGCAGCGTCAGCGATTGCCGCGCACGTCAAATCACCATTCGCGGCAATCGTCGTTGCAAACTGGTTCGCGCTGCAGTCGGCAGGATTAGCGGCTAAGGCTGTAGCACTTGCCGCATTTGCACCCGTTGCAAGCTTCTCACCGTCCAGTTCATTCAGCGCCGCCTGTACCGTCGTGGCCGCGATGGTCCCGGCTGGAGTATTAACCACCTGCGCTGCCGTGGGCTGTGAGCACGTGATCGTTCCGTCTGGCGCCCAGTCGGTGACAAAGCTACCCGCCCCACATGGGGATGGATTGCTTGCCGCGGCTCCCTTTTCAGTGTCGAGCTCGTTCAGTGCGGCTTGTACTGTGGTGGCCGCAATCGTGCCAGCCGCGACGTTCGTCACTTCGCTTGCCGTGTAGTCCCCGTTGCCGCTGCTTACCGTGCCCGACCGCCCCTCAAAGGTGGCCACACCAGCCGACGCGCTGGCCGAGTTCAACAACCATTCTCCGCCAGCATCGCAAAAGCCTGCACTCCCACCCGCAGCTGGGCTCGCACAGGTCCACATCTTCCCGTCATCGAGATCGACGCACTGTTGATAGAGTGACCCAAGCACCCCACCGCCCGTGCAATCCGTCGCGTGAGTCAGAACAGTTTGCCCGCCGCTCGAACCTGGAATACGCTGCGCCACGCCGCGCTGCGGATAAACCATCCACAGCGTCACGATAGCCAATAGTGCCGCAATTCGCTTGTTCATCTTCCTACCCCCGCCGCTCCGCTACACCAATGCCAAGATACACACCACTTGTGCCCGCCGATGCCGCCGCTGCAATCGCCACTTTTGCCAGCTTCGCCATCACCGGCACTAAATCAAAGACTTTCGTTTCCCCCATCTCCGCCGTTGCGGCGAGGATCACCCCGCGCGAGTGTCCGAGATGCGCCAGCGTAATTGCTGATGTCTCTATGCGCTTTGGCGGACTGTCGCCAGTATAGAGCACGAGCCGATAGCTCCCTGTTTGCGCCCCTACCCCAAGATACTCTTTGCTCAAGTGCGCCGTGTTGCGGCCCTTCGTCGGGACACCAACGATAAGGCTTTCTGCCGTCGACAAAAGCCGAGGCAGCGGTTGCCCAAGCTCTGCTTTCCGGGTTGCGCCCGTGTACTTCACGATTTCAAATGTCTGCCCCGCCAGGTCCGGCGATGCGGTAGCCTTGCTGATCATAATCGCCATACCATTGTAAAATCCGTCAGTGGCTACAGCAGTCGTCGGCAGGTAGACTGTGCGGAGATCGTCTGACTTTTGGCTGATGACTCCATCGCCAAGAGGCAAGTCTCCGAGCGCGCCTGTCGAATTCCCAATAAAAAAAGTGCTTGACATCGTCCCTCCTACCGCAATCCGCGCCGCGTCATGCGCGGCTGTGCGAGGTTGTCAAAAAATTGTTGACCTGGGTGAATGGCTAATCGGTCGACTTGCTTTGCCGCGATCGGCGGGAGCGGTATCCCCTCACCATCGCCAATTGTCAGGCCAAGGCAGAGATACTGCAGCGCATCTTGCAAATCGCTGGTCGGGTGCGTCTTCTTCGGCGTATCTCCCTGCTGGCCGCCGAGATCCGAAAAGCGATACAGCCCACGCAAGCCCTCAATAAGATTCTCACAGCGCAAATGGACCTTGAAGCGTGCGCCATCTATTCCCAATCGCGTGAGCCATCCACGCACGGCATCGATACGCTTGGTGATGTTGTTGTCGATAGGTCGCAGGACAATGCCCCGCAACCGCATAAAATCCGCCGCGCTCTTGCCTGATCCCTGATCACGATTAAGCATCGTCTCGTCGCCAAAATCACGATAGTGGCGCACACCGAACAGCTCATTCCCGTAGGCTATTGCGCGGTCAGCAAAGTCAGCCACGCCCTCCCCTGTCCCGGTCAGCTCCGCCAAGATATGAAGCTCTCCGCTTGGCGTGGTCTGCCCCCAAATGCATGCCGGGTTCGTCCCGCCGTCCCAGCCCCGTAGCATCGGGCCAGGATTCGGCGACACCTCAAGACTTCTATGTAGGGCATCGTTGTACGTCGGATAGACGGGGAAGCCTTCATAGCTTTCGCCCACTTCGCCCTTAATAAAGCGCTTAATCTGCGATGGCGTGCGCAGCAACGGCATGATGCTTTCGTAGTACCCAGCCCGCAGATTATGGCGATTCTCGGACACGGGCACGTGCCAGAGCTTGATCGTCCGTAGCACGTCGTTGAAATCGACCTTGAAGTCGTCAAGCCCGAGCGAAGCAACCGCTTCCTGCAGCTTAGCGACGTCCGTCAAGGGCTTACGATCGTAAAATAGGGTGAAAGTCCAATGCTTCGGTGACGGCGGTGGCGCCATCGTCAGTATTAGCCGCGCTTCTTCTCGAATTTGTCGACACCGTGCCCAAATCGCCGCAAAGATTTCTGGCGGAATGCCCTTATTCGCCTTTCCGTCAGCGGTGATTCCTGGAGTGACTTCTTCAATCCATGCCCCGCCAAAATCAGCGGAAAGAAATTTTTGCACATCGAGTGGGTCTTCCGCCGCCCGAAACTTGATCACGCCCTTGATGCCCGTATCAGGGTGCCACCTGAAATCCTTCGGTTGATTACCTGAGCCAACAATCGTGCCCGCCTGACCGTACGTCCGCACCCACTGCGATACGCACGAGTCAGAAAGCGCCGAGTATGTATCCCGGACAACCAAAAAGTCGGCGCTCGGATGACGCTGCATGAATTTACGTACTTCCACAATGGCAATCTGACTCTTGCCGCACCCCCATGGCCCATCCAGTACATGTATTTGGTGCTCAAGGTCGGCATGTATCCGCGCAGCCGTGGGGTTTGCCTTGTAGCGGATAACCGTGTCTGTCGGTAGGATTTTGACCTGCTTATTCATCAGCGAAAGCCCCTACCCCAGCCTTTGCAATATCCGATTTTTCCTGAGTAGATACGGCCTCGTCTACGAAGATGACCCGAGACGTTTGGTCGACTGACATTTTTTCGCCAAAGACCACCCGCCGCCTACTCTTGAGCATAAAGATCAACAGCGTATCCGACATGCCGATAGCCCGCTTCCGTGCCTCTTTTTCGAGCTCGTCTACCGCCTCTTCCATGGCCTCGTCCCACCGACGGGCAAACTCATCATCGTTCGCCTTGCGGTCGTACACCGTCTTCCGGCCAACACCTGCATCCTGGCAGGCATAGCGGACCACACCATGCTTCCGCAGGCCCTCAAAAAAGGCATCTTCCCAATTATCTCGCGGACTTGCCTTTTTAGGTGCGCGATCTTTTTTCAGTGTGCCCTCACCCGGAAATGCTCCCGTACCGTACCGTCACACTCGCGGGGGAGAGCATCGCCTTTCTTGATAAGTTCGTTTGTTCGCTCGGCGTGCTCGGATAAGCTTGCCTTATCCGAGTAATTACCAGGCACGTAGCCCATTGGCTTATGCCCACGCGCGTACTGTCGCTCTACCCGAGGACTCGGACAACAGCGCTCGCAGACCCACGCCCACCCCTTGCCTGGGGTGTAGCGCTCTCTGAAGGACTCAGCCCCGCAAGAGCAACGACCAGAGCGGACTGGCTTAATCTTCCCAGATTCGGATTTGCCGACAAAAAATAGTGGATTCGCCATGCAGCACGGCATGGCACGAGAAAACATGGCCGCGCAAGAGAGGGAAAAGAAAAATCTTGCAATATATCAATAAATGATCTATATTCTTTATATGAATATACAAAGAAAGAAGCCCGGTAGAAAGCGGAACGAATACAATTTTCCCACCTCCCCGTGGCAAATCAACGATTTCCCCACGGAACTACGTAAGTCTTTGAATTTGCTAGCGATTCAGCGCAACACGACACAACGGCAGCTCGTTATTGACGCCCTGACGGATTTTATTCACAAGCAAAATCAAGGACTTAGCAAAAGCACTTGACATTGATACTAAATTGATTTATATTAAACACAGATGGACGAACAAAGGAGAACAGACATGAAAGCGATTAAATACAACCAGCTAGATTGTCAAATGTTGGCAGACGCCCTAAAGGGCAAGGTAACCGTGACAGAAATAGAAAACCTAACCGGGAAAGTGCCGCATGTCGGCTTTGGAGGCGCAAGCAAATCGTCATACGAGTCTCCGAAAACCGGGAAAACCATCTATGTGCTTGAACGGAATGGGCTATACGCTCCCGACGCCTGGATAAATGATGTATGGCAGTTTGACGCAGATTTTACAATCCAAGAGGCGACTAACTTTCTTACTACAATCGATACCGAAAAGAGGCAGCAGCAATCTTTCATTAAAGTGGCTGACTAAGGGGCCAATCGGGGGCTTCGGCCCCTACGAAAGGAAAAAGACAATGAAAATCACAGTGGCCACTGGAGCCCCAGAAACCAAACTTGACGGAGCCCTTGCCGCCTACGCCGAACCTCTCAGCAAAGCCGAAAACTACCATCTGCGACAAATCGCAGAAGCGGCATCGCAAAATAAGAAAGGCTGGAACGGCCTCTCCGCTCAGGACACGCGCCGATTGCAGCTATGGTGCGAGCAGGAGTTAGCTCGCCGTAACGTCAAAAACCCCCTGAAATTTTAATTTTAAGGAGATAGCGATGACAAAAAAAGACATCCCCCATGATCCAATTCTTGCCATTCTTAATGGCTATCTAGAATTCAAAAAAATCGGTACGTGGGAAGAAACCCGCAACGGCGTGCGAGGGAGCGGACTCACACTCGAACTCGCTGACACGCCGCCGAATGTAGCAGCCCGGTTTCTACAGATCGACTATATGTGTCTCGATGAGGAGACGGAGCAGGCCCCGCTCCTAAGGGGAGAGCCTGTATGGCTGAGAATCGACGCAGAAGATCTCGCTGAAAGAATATAAGGGCAAATTACCAAACCTCACCATACCAAAAAGCCCAGGTCGAGACCTGGGCTTTTTGATTTTATCCTACTGAGTTTCCCATTCCCCGTGAGACAAATACAAGTCCAAAATGACCCCCATGCGAATTTCGCACGGAAATGGCCCTAGAGCGCACGCGTGCCGCCTGTGGCTACCTACCCAGCTACGGATATATTATCCGCAGCCTATGGCCTAGCGGCGGAAGAAAGGTTGCCGCTCCTACGGCAGTTGGCTTATTCACGGCAGGACTCTCTCCCTTCCGCAAGTTGCCGTTGCTGTCGAGACCGGCGGTAGAGAGCATGGAGACGATTCTCTATCCTTCGCCATTGGTCCACCGAAAATTCACTATCAAGCCAGGTGATAACTCCGCACGGAGTATTCCCGTCAAACTGGAATGAAAACTCCCTCTCAATAAGCCGACAGAGAGCCTCCCTATCCCCAGAGTGTACGATTTTCCCTCGCTCATCCACAAAAAACTCCTTCGAGGTCAGCCGTTTTTTCGTGCTGTACCCGTGCTGTACTGAACCCCCCGTGCTGTACCGATTTTCTCCCTTTTTCAACTTTTTTCAACTTTTCCCTCTTTTGCTCTTTTTCTCTAAGTATCTAATATCATTAGATAATTTAATTTAATATTTATTTTATAAGGAGCAAAAAGAGTGCCAGGGGGGGAGCGGTACAGCACGGTACAGCACGGTACAGCACGGGTACAGCACGGGTACAGCACGGCGCCGAATCGCTTACTTTTCTACCCACTTCAGCCACCGCCCATCGACCTTTTTTACCTGCCCCTCAGAGAGGAGTTCTTGCACGCACTTCCGTATGTCTGATGATCGCATTGACTTGCGTAGGTCAGTCCCGAGTTTACGTAAGTCGACTTTTCCTGATTCTTTTTGGATCTTTTGGCAGACCCGATCTTTTGCCTCTATTTCATACCGCACGTGAGCAGGCGCCGTAATTTCCGTTTCCTCCATGAGGGAGGCGACATAGCGGCGGGACACGTCAAGGATAGAGATAACGGCTTGGATATGGCTGAGTTCGATGTGAGGCGAGTAGGAGGACCATGCGTAGATCAGTGCGAGCTTCTGCGCGTTGGTATGCAGGCGTTTGTACAGATCAGCTTCCGGCCCCTTACTGTCCATGATAGGCTCAAGCAGCGGCTCTCCCCATGCGCGATAGCATTCGAGTGCCTCTGGCGTATAGAGGTCCCACAGGGGGCGCCCATCGCCAAGACGATGCGGATGCTGGAGGTAGCGATCTCTGACCGCCATCAACACGTCGTAGTCGATAGCCGCGGCATCCAGTTCAATCAGTTTCCATCGTTTCATTGACCCCGGTAATGTCAAGTAACGGTTAAGGAATCCGCTCCGAACCATGCGTGGGGTAACCTCTTCCGTAAAGAGGCTTTCGGTCGTTGTGGCGCAGACTGTCAACAGGGGGTCATGGACAACGACATTGCCTCCCCCAGTTTTGTTGGCATCCGATCGGCTGATATTCCACCGCTTTCCGTCCCATATTTGATTCATGTCCTCCATCAGTGTGGAAAATTGCAGCTTGAGGTTTTTTGCAAGCCGGGTCCATTCTTCGATGATGAGCGCCGCGGGTAACGTATGCACTTTGCCAACGTTGCCGTTCTTATCCCTCTCGACTTTTGCCACGATCGTCAACAAACCAGGCCCGCTCTGTACCGCTCCGCTCGTGCTGTACCACTCTGGGAGTAAGCCTTGGAACGTGTCGGTACATATACTTTTCCCTGTGCCGGTCGGCTTGATGAGGAGTCCATAGAGCGGACACTTCAGCCGACCGTAATAGCGCACGTCGATCGATTTCGCAGCCAGCGCCCCCAGCCCACAGGCAGCCCCCATAAAGACCTCCCATGATCGATGTCCTAGCGCCTCAGCCACTTGCAGAAACCCACCCTGCCACACCACATCCGGACACGGAAACACCGGCGTCGCCGCCTCGTCTGTGTCCCGTTCCTGAGCAAGCGTGACCGCGTTTTCTTCCTCGTCCAGCAGTGCGTCTGCTGCCTGCGTGAGACTGAAGTGGCCGTTGTCGTTGCTCACGCGGCCCTCCACCACGCCCATGCCGCGCCCCGGTCCGTCACGAGCACGTCTGTTTCGTACCGGGCCACCTCAACCGCGTGGTAGAGATCGCCCAGGTACGCAATCCAGTACTCCTGCTCGTCCACTGGCCACACCTGCGGCGCCCGGCAGATCGATCGATACGCCATCTCCGCCAGGTACACCTGGTCGTGGAGCGTGGTCAGCATCTTCCGTTGCTCGCGTTTCCAGTCAGCAAATCGCTGCAGCACCGCCTCTCGCGCCTGCCTCCGCCGCTGCTCCCACGCGGCATCTGTCCCCTGATCGTGACCGGCCTGTCGCATCGCATCACCTATAGCGAGGCCACGCCGCCGCACCAGGTAGTCCACCACGTCTCCCTTTGCCTGGCACCCAAAACAGTAGTACCGCTGCTTGTCCCCCCGCATGATGATGCTGAAGGAGGGCGTCTCTTCCGCGTGAAACGGGCAGCACCCCCAATAGTCGTGGCCGCGCTGCCTCAAATCCAGGTCCGCTTGTGCTGCTTCGAGGAGGGTCATTGTTTCCTCCCGTCGCGCACCGCCTTCACGAACTCCAGGAACGCCGCTTCCGCGTCAATCACGTGCGCGAACGCCTTGCGCCACGATTCCGAGTCGTCGCGGAGGATCAATATTCCCCCGCGGACATCCTCAAGCTGGCGCCGCACAAGCATCAACGTGTCCTGCCGTTTTGACTCCTCACGTTTTTGCCCCGCCAACGTGCCCAGATTGTTTGCAAAATGTTGGTTACGCATGCGTTTCCTCACTTTCTAACTCGCAGTGTGACACCATCCACACCATTGTCCTTCGATCTACCTTCACTCGTATGACAAAGATGGGGGTACTGGCAACATCGAGCTTATAGCTCACCCCGAGGGAGGTCCCCGACTTCGGCTGGCCATACGCATATCGCCCTTTTTCGTTCAACTGTACCCGTGCCCCGACAGGAAACTGCTTTTGTCGTCTGTGTAGCCGCTGCGTTATCGTGCCTGTATCCATAGAGACGCCCCCTATTGTGAGACGAGCACGCTATCACCGCCGAGTGCTCGTCTCACTTTGTGTTGTTCACTTCGCGTGTGATTACGCAAAGATCGGCAGGTTCGTAATTCCCCCCTTCACGTAGCTGAGTATCGCGCCCATGGCCTCAAGCTGCCAGCGGTTGTCGACCACCTCGAACAGGGCGACCTTAGGCAGACCGTCTCGTTCGCGCTGGAGACGCAGAATATAGGAGCCCTCAGGCTGTTCGAGTTCTGCAAACGTCCGATATTGCTGGAGCCGCCACGGGTTCTTGACGACGGCGGTCGCCTCACGCGCAACCCCGGCTTTCACCGATACCTGCTGAGAGATCCCATCGTCTGCCGAGGTACGCACCACCTCATCACGGAGCGTCCCCACCAACTTCACCATGGCCGCCCGATCCTCCCCATCAACAAAATTCTGCTGCACCGTCACGAGAAATCTATCAATGGACATATAGTCGCCAAACAGAAACCCGCCACTCACAATCGCCTCAGCCTTGGCCAGGCACTCCCGCCTGCGTTCTCTCCCCGTCGGCTCCGTCAGCACGCACACCGTCGTAGGGTCCTCTATGACAATCTTTGCCGATGCAGGCACCTCCCCGCTCTGAGTCACGTAAGAAACAAACCCAAAGAGTGTATGCAGCACGATCGGCGTAACTTGTGGCTCTGGTGGAGGAAGATAGAGTTCTCGCGTGATATACGACTTCCCATCAACCGTGACGGTTTCACTCCCTGCCCCATCCTGAATGACCTGAATAAGTTCTTCAAACATTAGCGTGATACCTCCCGTAATTGTGTAATAATTGCTGGCTGATGCTCATCCTCATCCTCTTCAAACAACGGTGGCTGGTGCGGATCGTTTTCATAGGCGTAGGGTTTGCCTTTGTTGTCGAAGCCCATGAACACCGTCGCGCCCACCTCTTTTGCTGGCGCAAGCTTGACCTTGGTCGCCATAGTCACAATCCCCATCTCTCGCTCCGTATTTGGTTTGATCGTGAGCGTAAAAGTCACCGTTCGTGCGACCTTCGCTTCTGTGTTTGGGTCTTGAATGTTGGCGATTGCCTCGCTGAGCGCGTCGTCGATACGCTCAATCGCGGCCCCACTAGATAATGTTGCAATAGACGCTTTCTTCATATCAGACTCCTTTCTACATCTCCTGTTTTTCCATCTGCTGCAGTCTCAACCGAACAACCTTGGTGATTACATCGTTCAGCATAACTGAAGCTCACTCGACTGCGCCCCCATCACAGCCACGAGGCTCGACTCTGTAGCCTGCCATCTCACGGGAGCGCTGCGCACGTCCACCCGTGTTGCCGCAATTTCCACATGGAAGCAGAGCCCGACGGCTACCCCCAGCGTAAAAATCAAACATTTTCGTATCATGGTGTTGCTCCATTTCTCACTGTTAGTCGCGAATCCAGAAATACACGTCTCTCCCGTTGCGATTATCTCTCACGCATACGTACACTTGGCCATGTACGATCGCATGTTCACGCATTTTCTCTGCCGTACAGGGAGGAAACCTGTCAGGCAGAGGGCCAAAGATAATACGACCCAGCAAGCAGCCAATAGCAAAACCTACAAGCATCAACAGTGCGGTCCTCACAGTTCCCCCTTTCTCGTATCGTGGTGTTTGCCCCTACTCCGCCCTCATCTCATCGCTCGTCTTCATTTTTTTGAGTTTCAGTGTCGCACTCCTCGCCCCGACGGTCTCAATCTCTTTCACCAACAGGAGCGCGACCTCACCGTCTGTTTGCGCTGTGGTGACGCGCGCGACCAGCTCTCCTAACTGCTCATTGTCCAGGTGAGCCAGGCTACTCACCTCGTAATGGAAGGTTGCGAGGTTGTGTAAGTCCAGATGATTGAATGGCCCCAGCGGAGGAGGCACATCGTGCCCCACCGCGTGCAGTGTCCGCAGCAGCGCCCGCCGTTGCTCCTCTGGTGTCTCCATCGGCACCTCAAGGAGACGCCCCTCTTCTGCGTCCGACTCGTCAAATTCCGGCGTTGCCAGCAGCCCCGACAGGTCAGGAAACGCCAGCCGTGCACAATTTTTGCGCGCAGATTTCCAGATCATGAACGACGCCTTGTTGGCCCAAAAGATGTTGGCGTTGCCGTCCTTGGTCCGCTGCTCCCATCCCTTCACCGGAATCTGGAAGAGATACGGCGCCTGTCGGCTCTTGCGCTTTATCCACGCCCATCCACCAACTAACTCCTCTCCGTCATCCACAAACTGCCCACGCTTTTTGATGGTCAGCTTCGGTGGCAGCTCTACACCCTCCGGCAAAGGGGCAGATACCAGCCGCCGTAGGTCCTCAGGTACCCGGTAGTCCTCGTTCCCTGTCAACACCGCTAGGCGCAGCGCCGCGACGGCCATCTTGATCAGAATGCCATCGTCACAACTCTCAAAATCCGGATGCGATTCCACGCGCTTGAACCAGGCATCCTTGCTCACCTGGATCACGGGCTTGCTGTCCATGATCGAGAAATGGGCCTCGTTCGCGTAGGGATCGATCCGATTGTGGTGACACCACGCCATCATGAATTGCGCTTGCTGCGCATTCGCGTCCCGACAGAGCAACGACTGAAACCCTTGCACAGTCAATGAGACCGGCATGCCAGAGAGTGACGCATACTCAACAACGGCGCCGCCCCCAGGAGACACCACCGCAGGAGTCACTGCACGTGAAGGCACGAGACTGCCCCCATCGTCCCACTCCCCGGCCTCCTGCAGCAGTCGCACCACATCCGCTTTTTCCTTCGGATTCACCACCTTGCGCTCGTCCGGGTGCACACTGCAGACCAACACCACCTCACTGCCATCTTTCCACTGCCATTTACATTCGCTCATACAACGCTCGCTTTCCGCAGGGGATAAAACATCCCCCGCTAGTCAAGAAACAAAAAGAGAAGGATTACCGCCACACCACAAAAGAACACGATCATGGCCTTCACATCATCCGCGAGCGACTCCCGCTGGTGACATCTGGCCAGCGCCGCAATGCGCTCTCGTTCGCTCATGATTGCCCCTCCTCTGCTTCGAGTTTCCACCCCCGTCGCGCAGCGATGACCGCCTGCTTCCACCTGTTCACAATTTCAATTTTCACGATAGCTCTCCTTTCGCCCCCATCACCTTACCGTAGCCAAATATTGCCTTCACAAGGCGCATATTGAGGGTCACGGCGTCGCGCGTCGACAGCTTGCCAAATGCGTGGATAGCGAAGGCGAAGCGCGCGAGCACCTCTGCCTCTTTATCGCTTGTGGGTACTCCGCACTTCTCCCACTCCTGCAGCAAGCGCACCAGCTCAAGCGCGGTATATCCCTTTGCTGGCGGCTCAGCCGCCGCATTCTTTTTTGCTGCCACAACGGTAAAGACACGTTCCATGTTCGACTCCTTGACAGGTCTACGCTCTGCCCGTAGCCTGCCGGTTAGCGATCTCCCTTACCAAAGGACGCGTACGTCAATACGCGTCCGCCCTTAGCCTGCTCGATACTCCTCATCTGCTCGCATAAGCTCCCACCACCGCTGCCGCGCCCGCTCAGCCATCTCTTCCGCGTACTGCCATGATTCCCACGCCCCCTGGTTATCAAGGTTCGCCGCCGCTTCCCGCATGAGCCGCGCCGCGCTTACCCGCGTACATATCATTTCCCCCTCCGCCCTCTTGAGCGTCTCACGGCGACTACCTCCCACTGTCCCTTCGTGCATAGTCTCACCTCCTCTCAGTGAGTGAAATAAAAAACTATCGTTCGTTCGACTTGTCGCAGACCGCGACACATGCAAAGGTGAACCATATTGAAGCTATTGCAGAACAACGCCCTGCTGCGACCGCTCCACTCTCCTCCCCGGCAACCTCACCTCATTTGCGCGCAGAAACGCCTCCACTTGCGCTGGCCGAAAGCGATACTCACCACCGATACGCAGCGTCGGGAGCCCCGACTTAATCAGCCGGTAGAGTTTCTTTCGTTCGCATTGGAGCATCGCCATAACGTCACCCGGAGTGAGTAACTTTTCCATCGCTACTGGACTCCTTCCTCGTATTGCTTCCGCAGTGCGGCAAAATCCCGCGCATGCATCCGCCACCGCGCGCCAATCTTCACCCCGCGTAACTGTCCCCGCTCAAACATCTGCCGAATATTGCGGTCAGATCGCTCCAACACGCGCGCAATATTGCGCGTATTCACCCAGACGCCAGATTTTGCTATATTTTCCTTTTGTTCCGATTTTGCCGACTGAGTACTTTTGTTCCGCATATTCCGATTTTTGCACATTACGGCACCGCATGTCAAGCGACGGTGCCGGGTCCTGAGCGATGGCCTACAAATACCCATCGTGTCCCATCCTGTCCCATTGTGTATCCGTTGTTCGCCTCCCCCTTGGCAACCGCATGGCTACTCACGTATTGTGAATTTATGCCAGCAAAAGAGATCGTGACCGCCAACGAGCGTGTGCGTTCCCTCCTACGATTCGCTGACCAGATCGCGCGCTCAGATACCGCCGCCGTGATCTTTGGCGAGACGGGCACCGGAAAGGAGCTGCTCGCCCGCTATCTGCATACGCATAGCGCTCGTTGCGCAGGCCCCTTTGTGGCAGTCAATTGCACGGCGTTGCCGGAAACGCTGTGGGAGGCTGAACTCTTCGGCTACGAACGTGGGGCCTTTACTGGCGCCCTTGACGGGAAGCCTGGCAAGTTCGAGCTGGCGCACACAGGGACACTCTTGCTCGATGAAGTGAGCGAGATGCCGCTTTCTCTGCAGGCCAAGCTCTTACGAGTATTGCAGGAACGCGAGGTTGATCGCCTCGGCAGTCGACGGCCAACGCCGATTAATGTCCGCGTGATTGCTGCCACAAATCGCGACCTGAGAAGTCTCGTCCGATCGGGGCTCTTTCGCGAGGACCTCTACTACCGTCTTGCGGTAGTGACGCTCTCCCTATTGCCACTCAGGGAACGGCGCGAGGACATACCCCTGATTGTCTCCGCCTTCTTTGCCGATAAAGGCTTGCCGCGTACGACACTGACAGAGGACGCGCTCTTCTGTTTGCACGATCACGACTGGCCAGGCAATGTACGGGAACTCCTAAACGTGCTGGAGCGGGCACTGCTCTACGCGCAAGGCTGCTCCAGCATCAGCGCTGAGCATATCCACTTCGACACCTTTCAGGCAGGCATCGAGCCAAGCGCGTGGACACCCCACACGATGCAAGAGATAGAGTACGCCGCCATTATGCAGACGCTCAGGATGGTCAACAACCACCGCACCCGCGCCGCGCAAATTCTTGATATTTCGCCACGGACGCTACGGCATAAGATTCGAGCAGGAAAAAATCCACAGTAAGGAGAGGAGGCTCCATGGACCACATCGTTGTAGACGTAGAAATCCAAAAAACAATTGACGAAACGCCGGGAGGGTGGGACGCCACGGACAAGCTCGGCGTGGCATGCGCGTGCGTGTGGGAATACCAAGGGCAGCGTATGCGGATATACGGCCCTCAGGATATAAAAGATTTGCGGTCCCGCTTGCTTCGGGCAGATAGAATTTCTGGGTTTAATATTTTTAATTTTGATTTTCCGTGTATTTGGGGGATTAGTAAGCCTGACTGGCTCACGCTTTCCGGGCACGTCGCTCCGAATGTTGCCGACTTACAAGCCGAACTGCTCCCAAAAACCAACGACATCCTTCGCCGTATTTGGCTGAGCCTCGGCCTCGACCCAGACCGATTTGACCCAAAAACTCACGGAGGGTTGAGTCTCGATAAAATCGTAAACGTACTCTTTGGAGTTTCTAAAATAGGATTTGGTGGAGATGCTCCGAAGTGGTTTCAGGCTGGGCAATGGGCACGTCTGGCAAACTACTGTGCTGATGATGTCGCTCTTGAACGAGACCTTACGGATTTCATCGACAAATGCGGGTATGTCATCGATCCGCGCACGCGAAGCAATCTGAAGATCACAGCTGAACCTGGCATCTAGCGAGACCCCTATGCCACGCCCCAAAGGCCCCATTCTTGATGTCTGTAAACGCGGACACGCGCGAACGCCAGAGAACGTACGAGAGCGGACGCGCGCCTGCATCGCTTGTCACCGCTTGTTGGTTCGCACGTATCGCGCCCGCAAGCTCTACCGCTATATGGAGTCCACCAACGACGCAACTTTACCCGTCTTCACAGAAGGAGAAGTGCAATGAAAAAGTTCTGTCTTGCCGTATCATTCGTCCTCAGCCTCGCCCTCACAAGCTGGGCAGGCCCGCCCTCGCTCTCACTCTCTGTCCCCTACTCGCTTCCCCCACGAGACACAAAAATCGTGCACCTCACGCACAACCTCGGCTACGTGCCTCAGGTACAAGTCGTGACCTACGACAGTAGCGTCGTCGCGCACGTGTATGTGGTGACAACGACGGACGTCTGGCTCTACCTGCGGAATACGATCAAGCCGCCGGGAGCCTTCCTTGAGGCGAACGCAGACGTCTACCTGTACTAGTATGCCACTCAGAATATCATCACAGCGCCACTTTGACATCCTGACCGGGAAAGTGCCGCGACCGCGCGCGACACATACGGCCAGTGAGGAGCAGGAGGCCATGGCCTTGATTGAGTGGCGCAACGCACATCTTCACGTGCTCCCTGAGCTACGCATGCTCTTCCACATTCCGAACCAGAAGGGCACGCGATCAACGCGGGAAATGGCGCGACTGAAGAAGATGGGCGTGAAGGCCGGAGTGGCAGACTATCTGCTTTCTGTTCCGCGATTTACCCCGGTCCTTTTTCACGGCCTATACCTCGAGCTCAAAGCGAAAAACGGCAGGCCATCAGGGGAGCAAAAGCAATTCGATAAGGAGGCGACCGAACATGGATACTGTTACCGCGTCTGCGAAGGCTGGGAAGCGGCGAGAGATTGCCTCCTGTGGTACCTGGGAGACAAAGACTAGCCGCCCTCTAGAGCCATGCGCAGCAAGGACAGAATCAACTGGTCTACGCTTCCTGTTCGCATCTCAGCGCGCGACCTCGAAGGGTGCTGCTGCCGATGCGGGAAAGACATCTGGGCAGGCCAGGCATATCGGCAATATAGCCACAAACGGCAAATCCACGAAACGCACCTCACACGGGAGACAGACAGTGATACTACTCTTGACACTCTTTCTCACAAGCGTACACGCAGCACACGCTATGCCCATCGTGCTTAACACCGAAGTTTTTTCAGAAGTCGTAGACTGCGAAATCGACCTACAACGCTGCCAGAAAATAGAGCTACTCAAGATCACCACACGGACCTATTACCATGAGGCGCTGCCGACGGTTGGCCCAGAGTATCACGAGCGCATCCCCTACAAGGCGATTCCCAATCCCTGCCTCGATGACACGATTCCCCTCAAGGAAAAGCCGTGGTGCATCCCGCCACACTACGAACCAACAATGGGAGGACAAGGCCCGACGATGTACGGAAATATCCGCGAGTGGGTTGAGGACTCTGTCCTCTTTCGGCAGCAGATTACCGATATTGATTGCCCACAGATTCCCACCCCTGAGCCAGCTTCTATTCTGTACGGGCTGTGTGGCATCGCCTTCATTCTTGCCGGGCGAAAACTCAAAGAAAGGAGCGGCTTACATGGCGAATAGAAAGACGCAGAAAAAGCGGGCAAAGAAATCAAAAGGTTGCTAACGAACACCCCAAACGCCGACCCCGCAAAGGGGCTGAGTTGAGAGGATGGGTATTCGGCCTCCGCCTCTCGCGATTGCAAAGGGAGAAGACCCATGAGTGACACATTTTCAGGATGGTACATCGTCGAACAGATGGGACACAAGCGGCTGGTCGGATTGGTGACAGAACACACCATAGCCGGAAAGGGCTTCCTCCGCGTAGACGTGCCAAACGCAGAAGGTGAAGGCAATCAGATTACGCAGTTTATTGCGCCTGACACGATCTATGCGCTTACCCCCACGACAGAAGACCTTGCGCGCCAGGCCGCTAAGCTGTGCCACGTTGCGCCAATATCCCGCTACGAATTACCAGCCCCACGGCAGCACCCAGCAGGAAAAGACGTCGACAACTACGACGAGCAAGACGACGAACTATGACCACCATCGGCATGTACGCCTCACTCGCGGCTTTCCATCTCATCGGCGATAAATACGCGCTATTCGGGAAATGGCTGCAACACGCAGGCTACGAAGTCGTCTATCTCTGCTGGGCAGACGCAACCGCGGATATGTGTGAACGGCTCGGGCTGGCCTATGTCCGTGCAACGATCTCTCGTGCCCCCGTGGACGTGCCTACCGAAATGGCAAAATTCATCGACGCTTTGCCCTACAAGATCGACGATCACCCACTTGCGCCCTCACTCGGTGAGATGCTGGGCTACGATGACTTCCCAGGGTCTGCTATGCAATGGACAGTGGACGGCGCAGGCATATTCAAGCCGGACCTGCTCGTGCTCCCCGTTGCCTCGGCAGAAAACATCTCCCCGCAAGATAGCTACATCAGCATGGCGCTATCCCGGTTCGCGTATCTCCACGGTATTCCTACCGTTCAAGTAGAAATCGCAACCGCCAGAAGCCCGCTACGGCTGTCTCACTGGCCGTGTACCGCACTGCTCACCAAAGGCGATCCGCGCCTCTACCACGACGATACTGCATATATCTCCAGCACCAAGGCCCGCATGCCGCTGACGCACCGCTACGCCTGCAGCTTTGGGCAAGAGCCACAGCTTGACGAAATATGCCTCTCTGAACCAGGATTACGAAAAGAGCTGGGTCCGCCTGGCGAGCATTTTGTGTTTCTGCCTTCTCACCTCGCATTCAAGCAGCGCACAATAGAGATGCTTGCCCGTCTCGTCCCCCTCGTGCCAGAGTTGCGAAAAAGTCGCCTCAAGCTGCTTATCGGTTGCACACAGTCTGTCTATCGCAAACGCCTCACAGAGGCAGAGATGCTCAAGAGTGGACTCCGCCAGTGGCTTGAGCCGTGGGGAGCTGACGGTTGGGCTATCGTTGAGGGAGTGCCACACCACACAATAGCGGCGATTGCCGACGCCGTGCTGGCCCCCAATGAGAGCCACACGTCTGAGTTTACTCGTCGTTGGGGCACTGATGTCCTTACGCCGGAAACAGCCCGGGAGATTGGCAACCTTGCCCCCTCATTTCCGTTAGCGGACCTCATCACCTACATCCTGTCACAAAAGGAGGACGGCACCAAAGCCGAAGCACCATGACACACACTCGTATTGAAACCGTCACCTTCACAAAAACCACCTACACCTGCGACTTTGACGGCGTCAAGCTACTCGAAGGCCAGAAGCCTATCATTTGCCCCATCTGTAAGCAGGAGTTCTGCGTGCATCACACACGCGGACTGCTTTTGCCTGGCGATCCGCGCCCTGAAGATGTATGCGTGCGCTGCAGCTACATGTACAACTCGCAGTACCGCCAACTTTTTGTCGCAGAATACAAGAAATTTTTGACAAGAAACGCATCCCTCCTCAAGCAGTGGAAAGAGGCAGCGCTCAAGCAGGGGACCCCTGAGAAAGGAGAAGGCTAAACGGAACGACACGTCACAGCACGGCCCTGAACTTCACGACACGCGACATGTTAAGACGAGACAACACACCACTTTCACTGGACAGCACACGACAAGAACCCATGAGGAGAGAATTCCATGAAAACCGCAGTATGCCACCTAGAATCGATTTCACCGTACGGACAATCAAAGTATGTGGACATGCCAAAAATGAGAAATGACGCAGGCAACGTGACCGAATCGCCAGACGACTACGAGCAGCGCACCTGGCGCGAACGATGCCATTATGACGAGAAGGGCATTGTCTACATTCCGCCCATGGTGTTTAAGAATTGCCTCAGCGATGTTGCGAAATTCCTGAGCATTCCCGTTCCTGGCAAACTAGGGGGGAAATCGACGTTCACAAAACATTTTGAAGCCGGACTGCTTGTGACAGAGCCCCTATCGCTCGGTATACACAAGGATGACATTCCCGGCTTGACCCTTTTCCTTCCTTCTGACGGAGTACGTGGAGGCAGTAGACGTGTCAAGAAAACAATGCCGGTTGTGCAGTCATGGAAGGGGATAGTGACCGTGTATATTCTCGATGAAACAATCACACTCCCCATCTTCGAGCGGCACCTCAAAGACGCGGGAAACTTTATCGGTATCGGCTTCTTCCGCCCACGGCGAAACGGGTACTACGGTCGATTCAAAGTAAACAAGATTGAGTGGTCTTAATACGACGCGACTCGACGCGAGACAAGTATATGAAAAAAACGATCATGACCGTATCGCAAGACAGCCTCCTACTTGTCGAAAAATTACGAGCGGTGGAGGTTGGCGCGCAAATCACCTACAGTGAACTCAGTCAGGCCGTCGGACGCAACGTGCAAACGGAAGCCAGAGGCTGCCTGAACACAGCGAGGGCCATCCTCCAGCGAGAAGACAGCACGCTCTTTGCCCCGATTCGGGGAATCGGACTCAAACGCCTCACTGACGGAGAGATCGCGCAAGTTGGCGGACAAACCCTACGTCATGTCAACAACTCAGCAAAGCGAGGAATCAGAAAGCTCGCCTGCGTCCGAGACTTCAACGCACTCACAAATGAAGAAAAGATTCGCCACAACGCCGCCATGAGTGTACTCGGCGTGTTCTACGAAGTCAGCAAAACGAAAGGCATCCGACAAATAGAGGCTGCCGTTGCTGTCGTGCAAAAAGAATTGCCGCTCAAGGAGGCATTGCGTGCGTTTATTGGAACGTAACCTGACTGGACAAGACTCGACGTGATAGGACTCGACACGATGCGCCTTCACAGCACTACACAAGACAAGAGCCCCCACGAAAAGAGCATGGAAAACGCGACTGGACAACACAACACGAGAATCCTATGACACGCTACCTTACGTTTTTCGGCCCAGAACATCACCTAAAGTTACTCTGCCCTATCGTTGAGGCACTTGCCGCTCAGGGGTTTGACAACACCTGGTACACCGCGAACGCCGACGCCACCTTTGAGCAGGTCGGGCAAGAGATGCTAGGGGACTTTCGCTTTCTCCCGGCGGAACTGCTCAACGCTGACGGAGCGCAGAAACTCTACCAGCGCTACCTCGCCAAGGTGCAGCCGCACTACCTGCACGCTGACCCATGCTCACTTGTCATTCCCGACGTGATGGACCGCTGCCTCTACGAGATCGCACGAGACCAGCACGCCCTCAAGACGCTCTTTGCTAAGGTAGAGCCATCATTTGCCCTTGCACTGCATGAACTTCACCGTTGGGGGAAGAATCTCGGGTACCGCTGTGCAGTACGAAAGATTCCGTTCGTCACCCTACAGGAGGGCATGTACTACGCCCCACCGATCTTCTATCGCACGCACTGCAAATACTCAGAGAGCTTCGTCTGGGGGGAGGCGACAAAGCATGTGCTCGTTGACGCCGGAAACGACCCAGACCGCGTGCACGTGATCGGACACCCGAGCCTTGCGCGACGCTGGAGAGAAGCCTACAGCCGCCGAATAGATGCGAGGAAGAGCTTGCCCGACGAATGGCACGGCAAGGAGCTCGGCGTGCTCTACCTTACCGCGCACGGCCTCTCCCACGAACTCAAATGGGACATCCTCGCCAAACAAGGATCGATTATTGTGCATCCAGCCATCACAGAAGAACGGCCAAAGATCGCGAAATTGAAAGAGCGGCTCAGAGAATTCCCAACGATCCACGTTGAGGAAGACCCTACGCTACTGTGGCCACACACCGCGATTGCCGAGGCCGTCCTGGTTGCTGGCTGTAGCACGTTCTCCCTTGAATGCCTGTGGAAAGGCAAACCGCTGATGGAAATCCCGCTCCCATATCAGCCGTTTTCGTTCGCCCAGCACGGCCTATGTGCGGACGGAAGCAGCGACAGCGACACCCCCTGGATGGACGCGGCAAAGGAGTTTCTCTCCCATGACAGCAACTGCGCTCGTATTCGAGATTTTACCCTCAGCCATATTGCAAACCCAGACGCCGCCGCCCTCATTGCTGCCGAAATCGCCCAGCGCGTATAAGCTCTGCGCGTGCGGCTGTGGCGAAATTTCGCTGAGCGGAACCACAAAGCGCGGACACCACTGGCGATTGCCTCCCGCCACAGGAGAGGACCGCACGCGCTATGGCTCCCTCACGCCACGTTTTGCAGATTTGGAAAGGGGGGCGCTCAGCCTTATGACTGCTGTACTCAGCGACGCGCGGGAGCATCGCTTCCAGTGTATGAGACGCCGCATTGGTCGCACGTGCAGGCAGTGCATGAGAGATGCAACCTGGCTCCGTGCAACTGCTGACTATGGACTCTTTAGCTTTGATACGATCTGCGACTGTTTGGGGCTGGACGAGTCCGCTGTACGGCGTACATTCTCCACCGCACGGCTGTAGCTTATTGCACCGTCATGCCCTGCAACGCCTCACGAAACGTCTTCGGTGGAGAGACCACCCGCTTTCCCGTCTTTTCCTCAATTTGATTGCGTAGCTCTTCAACCGGGCTTGCTTCCGCTGGCGTCGGCTTATTCGCCAGCGCAATCAATCGTGCCGAGAGCTTCAGCGCCGTTTCCGTCCCTGGAGAGACCTGCAGTCCAGTGGTGAGCCATTTAATACCCTGCGGGTGAAAGAGAATGCGTGAGAGCCCAATCGGCGAGAGCGCGACGATACCACCCGCCGTCGCTAGTCCACCCGCATACTCACCGCCTGGCAAGAGATCCAGCTCGCCGCCGAGGTAATTGCCAGCAACTCCCCCTGCAAGGCCGCCAGCAATCATCCCTGCATCACCGTACGCTTTCTTGCCCAGTGCACCGCCAATGAGCCCACCTACCGTAGCGCCAGGATTATTGAGCGCAAAGGAGATAATGCCGGTAAACTGTCCCGCAGTGCCAATGCGCCGCCCTGTCCCTGACGGATTCGCCGCCCCCAGTGCCGAGTCCTGAATATTCTGCAACACGTCGCGCAACTCGCGAAAGTCCGCATAGCGTTGCCCAAACATCTCCTGCAGTGAGGTATCCCGGTACTGTTTTGGCCCCCACTGCGTGAGGAAACGCCCGACCTCAAACTGTCCGGTTTGTGGGTTGACTGCGCGTGAGACCGACTCCTGCATATGTGCAGCCAGCATGCCGTCATAGGCTTTCGGCCCAACCGCTTCCTTCACGAGCTGAACATGTTGCTGTGAGACGCCAGGTCGAAAGACGATTGCGGCCACGTCTTGTGGATCGGCGTTATCAAAGGCGCGTTTGCCCTTGGTGAAGAAGTCCTGAAAAAACGGCGCTACTACTTTTGTCCGGTAGAACGTATTCGCTTGCTGTAGCGCCGGTCCGACTTCAGGAATCGTCTCGCCGATCGCTTCAATGTCTTTTGTCACCGCACGAAACAGCATCTTGTACTGTCCGGCAACGCGTCGCTGCCCAGCCTGTCCGGCATTGCGCGCCAGCTCACCAAGCCGACTCTGAATCTCTCGCAGCGTCTGAAACGAGAGCGGACGTGGCACATCAAGCTGATGCTCAGCCACAAACGCCCCAGGGAGCTTATTCGGATCGACCGCATAGTCAGGGCGTGTCAGTCCCAGTTTCTGCGCCAGCGTGCCCGTCTCACTGCGTTGTAGCGGCAGAGGGGATAGGTCCATACGTTCCCCTGCTTGGTTGACCGCCCGCAAGAGCGCATCATCGCCGGTTTCAATCGCGACCTGTGTAGCATGCTCAAGGTCTCGATACTTTCCACCGCCGAGCACCTCGCGGAGCTGTGCACGTGTGACCGCGTCCTGGCCTAAGCCTTCCTCAGCCCATTGCGTAAATTCCGCACTCACACGCCGTGCGGGATTCGCAAACACTTGCGCTTTCACATTTCCGCCCGCCCTCGCGTCCTGCTCAAGCAGTTTCATAAACGATCCTTGCAGGTCGTTCGGATCGATCGGGTAGCCCGCCTCTCGTGCCTGCTGCGCTATCTCTTCTATCGTGTGCGTGGCTTCCCGATTAAAGAGCCCTGGCAACTGCTTGGACTGGAGGAGCGCGCGTTGCTCTCCAGTAAACCCCTCGCGTGCGAGCGGCACACCACCACGAGACCGGACAAACGCCGAGAGGCTTTGTGTCTCCGCAGCCGTGCCAAGCTCATCAACCCCCTGCAATCCCGCCTCATACGCCGCCCGCTGTTGCGCTTGCAGTGCTGGTGTGACGTTGCGAATGGAAGGCCCGGCTGGCCCAAACCCTTGCGGTTGCGGTTCAGGCACCATGCTCAAATTCGGCTGCAACTGGCTCATGCGCGCACCAGACGGCGTGGTGAAGCCTGAGAGTTCCTGCTCAACACGCGTGAGCCGTGCACCAGCTTCCCGTAAGTTTTCCGCGGTGAATTTCTGGTCCCCTACCAGCTCAGCCACGTTGTTGTAGAGCCGTGACGCCGCCTGCTCTGCCTTCTCCTGTCGCGCCAGCTTCGCGGCTTGCGCGGACTGGCCAGACGTCAGCGCGTCCCGCATCGTGCGTGGCGCAAGCGCGCCAGTGAAGTCATCGATCGCGGTCTCAATCGCCTGCCGTTGCACCTTGGTGAATTCTTCTGCAGGCTGCACCCCAAGTGGGACGTCTTCGGTCATCCGCTCCAGCAGAGAGACCCCTCGATGTTTGGTCTGTACTCCCGCTGAGGTCGGAATGCCCAGCTTTTCGGCGGAGGCATTCAACCGCGCCCGTTCTTGCACTTCGCGAAAGGTTTTCGGCGTTGCGCGTGAAGGATCGACACGCCCCACAAAGGGTTCAGCAAGAACTCCGACGCCCTTCACCAGTGCGCGTCCGCCAATCTGCCCCATCGCTTCCGCTATCATCCCGCGCTGTGAGGCTGCGCCAATATCTGCGACATCCTGACTCAGTGTTGGCTGTGGATGCATTTCGAGCGGGACGGTACCAGGAACCGGACCAGATGCCCGCTGGCCGTACAGCTGGCGAGAGAGCACCTCACCAGCTCGTCCAGTGAGCGCCCCAAGGCCAGCACCAGCCACCCCACCTAAAGCGGCACCAACTGGCCCAAAGGCGGCCCCATACGATGCGCCCATCAACCCACCACTCAATGCGCCCACGTTCTCAGGAGAGGCAAGCCCGCCTGGTTGTATGGCCTCTTGCAACGCTGAGGGCTGTTCGCGGAGTTCAGACAGTGGGACCTTTTGGATATTGCTCCGCTCGCGCTGCAGGAACTGTTGCACCTCCTGCTCGCTCACATCGTCAGGAAACTCGTAGCTTTTGCCGGTCTGGCTATCAAGGAGTTTCATAGGTTACTCCGCAATCAGATTGCCGTTTGCGTCACGTCGAATACGGATCGCTGGCGCACTATTCGGCGTCGGTGCCATCGGCGCGCTTTGCGCTTGTGGCGATGACTGCGCTTGTGGTTGCAGCATTTCATCTGGCACGCGATACCCGGCAGACTTCAGGAGGTTTAACTTCGTGCCGTACAGATTCCCCATCTCTCGCCGGAAGTCCTTCAGCTTTGCCCGGAATTGAGGCGCCGAGTCCGTTGGCTGCGGCACAATCTTCGACATGCGCGTAAATTCACTTTCCGTGATTGCTGCTCCGGATCGCGCCCGCAACAACTGGTCAGCGATATTTGCTGAAATGCGTCGGAACTGGGTCTCGTCATCGCCGAGCATACCAAAAGTTTCTTTCAGTTTCCCCGCTCTCCCCGCTGCAGGTCCGGCGTAGGCGTCAACATCCATCTGCCCGAGCAAGTCTGCCTCTGAGAGGAGACTCGATAGTGTTGAGAGCTTATCAATTTCCCCCGCGGGAAGAATGCGCTCTTCTGGCATCCCGGTTGCCATCCGCTGTACGTATTGTTGTTTCTGCTCTGGGCTCATTTGACTGAAGAGTTGCTCTTGTAAGCTCGCACCGCCTCCAGTTGTTTGCGCATCAATGTAGCGCTGGCGCTGCTCTGGGCTCATCTGTTGGAAGAGTTTTTCCTGCCACCCTGGCGCCGTCGCCTGCGGAACGCCCCGCAAGCGCATATCGTTTTGGAAGCGCAACATTTCAAGCTCACGCTGCTTTGCTGCTTGCGCCGCTAGCGCCTGCGCCTGCTGCTGCGCCTGAAATTCCTGCAGTGCTTTTTGCTGCGCCGCGCGTGCTTCAATCTCTTGCTGTCGCGCCGCTGGCATCGGCATCTGATTCTTGTACTGCAAGAGATCGCGCTGCAACTGATCTTCCATCTTCGCGCGCTGTAGCGCGCCTGCCAACGTCCGCATCTGCGCAAGCTCGCCGCCGCCTGTCTGCAGTTGATACCGCATGACGTCAATATCCGGTGACCCTTGCGTCAGCCCTGCTGCGTAATTATTGGCGAACCCCGTCAACGCACCGCCAAGCGAAGAAAAGAGTCCGCCGCCCGCTTGCGGCTGTGGCTGCCCTACTGAAGAAGGGACAGCAAACCCAGCTGGAACTGGCGGTCCTTCCGTCAGCCCCATACGGATTCGTTCAGCTTCAAGCTGTTGTCGCTGCTGATCAAAAAGCTGTCGCAACGTTTCCGCTTGGCGTTGCTCCTCTTGTCCAGCAAGAGCGGTTTGCATGACTTCGGCTAAACTGCGTAACCCAGCACCCCAATTCAAGCCACCCATACCATGCTCCTTATGAGGTTACGTTTCCGTAGTTGAAGGACCTCAGCACATCCAACAGATTCCCTGCTGGTTGATAGAAACTGGTTCGCAAGGCATCAAGCGCATCCTGGTTATTCTTCTGTTGCGCCAAGGCTATTTGCATCGCCTGGTCGAAGCTCATGCCCTGCGCCTGTAACATCTGCGCAACCCGCTGCGTCGCTTGGTTCGACGCTAACCCCTGCTGCGTCAACGCACCCTGCAATCCCGTGCTGTACGTATCACTCAGGAAATTGGCTCTCGTGCCGTACTCGCTCGTGAGCGCACCCACCTGCGTGTTGTAGTTGTTGCTGAGGAAGCTCGCCTGTGTCCGGTACGCATCACTGAGCGCTTGCGCTGTCGCCGACCCCGTGCTCTGCGCAATCCGCCCATAGGTATCCGCCATCTGCGTGGCACTCTGCGCGCTAATCGCGGCTTGGGTTTTGTTGCGATCCAACTCGTTGTTATATTGCGTCGTCGCTGCGCCATAGATTCGACCGCTTTCCCCCTCAGCCGCACCGAGCCGCATCTGCGCTAATACGTTCGCGACCTCCGCATTATTCGAGCCCGCAAGCGAGGCCAAGGCATTGAGCATTGGGCCACTCATGTAGCTGCCTTCTCCAGCAAACTGGCTCTTCAGTTGCATAGCCTGGTCGTTGTAGCGCTGGTCTGCCGCCCGCTGGACCGCACCGCTTGCAGCGTCCACATACTTGTCCATAGGGCCACCCGCCGCGCGCTGCGCTTCTGCCATTTGGAAGATAGTCTGCGAGGGCATGGCAATCTGTGGATTAAGCGCACGGCGTACCGCATCGTCAAAGCCCGGCGTGCCACTCGCAAACTGCCGGTAGGTGTTGTAGGCGAGTTGTCCCACATCTGGCGCCTGGAATTCCGGGAGTTGTGGCGCATCCGGGAGTTGCAATCGCCCCAGCGTTGAGAGCGTTGGCGCCGTTGGTACCGGAATCTGCCCACCCAGCGACGCGAACACATCGCGCGTCATGTCCTGATAGCCACTCGTGGTGAAGGCGTCAGGTCCTCTCTGCGCTAGTTCTTGATACTGCCCTTCAGTGATCGGTTGCCCATGGTAGTAGAACGTGTTCGAGCCCGCATCCCACGTGACATCGGCGCCAGAATTCACATGCACCCAGCCACGGCCAGGCACGTACTTCTGTCCCGGCTGCGTATCGGGATTCCAGCCAGTCGGATAACCGGGCAGTGTCGACGTGCCAGGAAAGACGCGCTGTTGCTGCTGTTGGGGCTGTTGCTGTCCGGTTGACGTGAGCCCACTGATACCAGCGAGTGAGCCCGTTGCGGGACTCGCCATATACCCAGGCACGCCAGGCTGCTGCGAGGACGGCAACGGCTGTACACGGTAGTTCGTGAATGCTGAGGTCACCATCTGCGGGTCTGTACTTGCGCGCGATTCTCGAGGCTGCCCGCCACCTTGAACTCCAGCAATCACATCAGCCATGGTCATATTCGCCGCGCCGGCTGGCATCCCAGCTCCCGTGATTCCCGTATTGCCATAGGGGCTTGGCACCATAGGGAACGAAGACTGAGAGGACGGCGCAGACCATGCTGTGGCAGAGAGATCACTTGCATAGGGAGCCCGCCCAGAGCTGCGCGCGTCGCCTGTGAGGCCATAGAGATTGCGTGGCATAAGAGACCCCATAAAGGAATCAAGATTTCGGGTTGCCCCGGTGGCACCGCCTAAGTTCAATGGCGCCGTCAGCCCAAAAAGCGAATTATTGACTAGCCCCTGCTCTGCCGCCGATGGCCCGCCTGGACGGTTATAGGGGTTCGAGTTCAGGTAATCGAAGGCCGAGTAATCCCCCATAATCCGGCGATAGGGATCAAAGGTGCTCTCATCAAAGTCTTTGCCGAACAACTGCTTGTACATCTGCGGCTTGACTTTCTTAAAAGCATCCATCCCTTGCGGGCTGAACGCCGAGAAGAGCAACCAGCCGGGATATTGATTGAGCCAGGGGAGTGTCGTCTTTTGTGGCTCCTGCTTTCCTAATAACCCGCCCGCAATGCTCCCTGCTGCGCCAATAAGTGCCGGTATTGCTGCTGCGGCTGCCGCTGGCATACTATGCCCCCTTTCCCAGAATCTTTACGCCGCGCAATCGCGGCTGAACTGTCATAGGCTGCACCTTCGCTGAATGAGCCTCAGCCATGGCCTGTCGAGCAGGCTGTAAAATGATCGGCTGAATAGGTCCCTGATCGGAGCCGCCCGCGTCCTCAAAATCGATACGAGAAGGAGTTCCAGCAATAGACTTTATCCGAATCTCCCCGTCCGCTGGTACCTCAGTTGCAAGAGGCGCTGCTTCCTCAGTACGAGTCTCCGGCGCAGCGGGCTTAACCAACCCTGCTCGCAGCGCTTCGGGAGAGGCCACCATGATCACAATCTGCGACTGTAGGTGTAGCTTGTCCCGGTAGAGCGCCGCTGTCTCCGTATCCCACGCTGAGGCCAGCACCTGGACAGCCCCAGCGTAGTGACAAAACTCAATTAGCCACTCCACCGCCTCCTGCCACCATTGCGGGGTATCGTACTGCGGCAATACGCGTACCTCATCGACCGCAAACCCCCACAACCCGGTCACAAGCGGTGTCATGCGCCCCAGCAAATATCCGCCATCAGCCAGAGCAAGGACAGTTTCGCCTTTCGCGATGGAGTCAATGAGCGCCTGCAACGAGACCCCCCGGCGCTCTTCTGCCAAGCCTGCCCCCTGGCGCAATTGCACAAGCATTCTCACATGCTGTTCTGATGGAGGGAATGCAACCCGAATCATGTCTCTATTTCCTTTCGTATTTTCCTGAGGCCCAACTGTTTTTTCTTGCGTTTTTTCGCGTCGCAGTGCAAAAACCACTTTTTCGTTCCAACCGTAAACGGCTCTGTGGCGATTCCACCAGGCGATGACTGCTCAGCAGCAATCACCTCGTCAACGTCCTCAAGGACATCGACGAACCGCTCAACAATCCGACTAATCACGGGATCGGGATGAGCAAGATTATTCACAAGCTTGACTGTGCGGATAATCTCGGGGAAGACAATTTCCCGCTCCTCCCCTGACTCATCATCTGTGCCAATAAGCACTTGGCCGTCTTCTTCTTGTGCTGGCGCAAGGTAGAACACAAACGACTGCATACGTAAATCGAATTCCCCACGCACGATCTGCGATCCATCGTACCTGTCAGGGAAAAGAATAATCGGCGTTCGTAACTTCAACATACAAAAACCCTTACGAATATACGGGCACGTACCCGACAAAATTGTCAAGATGGTCCCACACGGGGAAACGCTTATTCAGCACCCCAGAAGGAGCAAAATTCTCAAACTGCGTACTTGCGAACTTGCAGTTCAGCGTAAAACGATAGCCGGAAATGAGAACCTGGTTGGTAACCTGTGCGCTTATATCTATCCACTTCAGCGACGTGTCGCCAATCTCCAGGGACTTGTCATTCGTGCCCCCCGGCAAAATACTCAACGAGGTGGGCTTCCCGATGATTTTCGCACGCACGATGCCGGACGTGTCCTCAAAATCGATACGAGAAGGCGTCCCAGTAATAGACTTCAACCGAATCACGCCAGCATTGTCAACGAAAATAGCCGTGGCACCGCCGGTTGATGGGTTCACTGTCAGTAATCCGGTTGTGATTTTCGCGGCACTGATGTCGTTAATCTTCGCATTCGTCACCGCATTGTTGCCAATTTTTAGCGTAGTGACGGACAGGTCAGTAATCTTCGCCGTATCCACCGAGAGATTCGCAATCTTTGCGTTGAGGATCGCGCCATCTGCGATATTTGCCGCGCCAACCGTGAGGTTGGCAATCTTCGCCCCGGTGATAATCGCATCGGTCACCTGCGCCGTCTGCGTAATAATCGCCCCCGTCGTGCTGATTTCCGCAGCAGTGATAGTATTCGCGGCGATCTGCGTGGCGGTAATCGACGAAGCAAGAATCTTCTGCCCATCAAGCGATACCACCTTCGCGCTTGTGATGACCGCATCCTGTACCTGTATCGCCTGGGTAATAATCGCCCCAGTCACGGTGATATGCTCGGCGCGAATAGAACCCGCTTGAATTTCCGACGCGAACACAATGCCGCTATCAAGCTGCCCACTCGATGAGATGTAGGGCTCCGCCAACGTATCAAGCCCCTGGCGGAGCGTCTCTACCGCGTTTGTCAGGTTCCGCGACCAGTTCAGGAAATCTTCCCCTTCTGACGATTTTGGTGCTTTTGGCACCAATACCGGGGGGAGATTCAGGAGGCCCACGCCTTGCGCCATTGGCTACCCCCGATTCTGACGGCGTGTCGTCCGTCCTTGGATGTATGGTAAAAGTCTATGTACTGCCACCGTTGCGTTCGCCGCCGTATGCGACAATCGAAACGCCAGCCATTTTCCCGAGGCTTGCTTATCAAACGCGCTCTCATTATTGCCAATCGCCGCCGAGATCGTTGTCGCGGTATCGAAGTTCGTGCTCAAAGCAAGAATATTTTCCACGGCAGCGCGTTGCAAACTCACAGTGACAGTAGCCGCCGTTCCCGCGCCAAAGAGCCCAGCCACTTTCTTGAGCCGCTTCTGCGCAGCCGCTGAGCCGAAGTCGTAGGCTTTGGTCTGCAGGCTGCTGCTGATCGTCGCGAGACCTACGCCATCTCGACGCCCTGTCCAGAGCTGGTAGAGCCGCTGATCCGCGTGGCCGACCAATAGCCGGATAGGCGAGAATGCTCGCCGCGCTTCGAGCGCCGAAAGGAAGCCGAAGTCTTGTGGCCACCAAGATCCGTAGCGAAGGTTGTATACCCATACCTTGTTGGGTGTCGTACTCGCGCCTGTTGGTACACCAATGAGCACTTCCTCTGTCAGCGACGAATAGACCGCCCAGACGGCATCACGCGCAGCCCAATTTAGCTCACCGAAAAACTGACTGACGATCGGATCACCCACGCGCTCAATGCTGGAGCCGTCCCACAAGACAATGTTTTCCTGGGTGACAACCAAATGCCGGTCACCATTCTGGATCGGTGCCACCGCCCGCCGCGAAAGGCACGTCAATTGTCCATGGAGGACACCCTGCGTGAAGTAGAATGGATGCCCCTTATATCCCAGCGCGTGCACGCCCACCTCTTTGTAGGCAAGCAGTGACGTTCGCATCGGCACAAAGCACTGAATCCGGCTCGCATTCTCGTCAAGCAAATCAATCGTCCCAGTGCTGGCTGTCCCGGTCCAGGTTTGGGGCTGCCCAAGCGCCGACCACTGCGCCCGCGTGGAGACGCGCCCGTCTGCTGGCGTGGTCACATCGCCTTGCAGCAAATGACCACGCCACACCACGCCACATCCACCCAACACTGCGGTTGAAATGACGCTAAAGGTTGCCGCCGTCGACCCAGACCACCCAGCAAGCCCATCAATGCGATTGCCGGACAAGAGCAAGAGCCCCGCTGTCTCCGTCCGCATCGGCGTAAACCACGGCTGATCTTGCTGCGGACTGGTTCGCGGCGCCGTACCTGTAACGTGCACCCATGCCGTTGCTGCGCTGTTCAGGTAGTAGAAGCTGCCTTGCGTATGGACAACAAGTAGTGCCGTTCCGGCAAACGGCTGAAATTCTGTGATTGCGGCAACGGTTGAGCCTAACGCGCTGCCGAGTATCGTCTCGTAGCCAGCGCGCTGCGTCACGACACCGTCACGCACCACAAAGTTATTCGCTGAGGCAAGCTGATTGTCAGCAATCGCATCTGCCGGATAGGCCGAGTTCACCCCCCCAGTAAACGGCGGGAGTGGCACAGCTTGGTATTCTTCGGCTTGAAGATCAAATGCCTCAGCCACGGCGCCCCCATGGCCCGCGCAACTTCTTCGTCACCGTGCCAATCGGGCGTTGTATCAGCGCAGCGCTCGGCTCTTGATCAACCCCTTGATGCTGTTTAAGCACGGACTGTACGGCGTCAGCGACAAGCTGCCGCTCGTATTGGGCCTTGCTGTTTTCGCCGGTCACTTCGTAGTATTCCGCTTTCGTCGCATGCAGCAGCGCATCTGGCGCATACTCTAGAAAAAGATTCGAGCCCGTGAGCGCAAACTGCGGAAAGAAGCGATAGTAGTACAACGAGAAAGGAGCAGCGGTCGCCGTGAATTTCGGGAAAATATAGAGATTCCCCTCATATAAAGACCAGGCTTGCGGATCTGCTGTTTTGTCGGGGTCAGGGTACATCAACAAGGCAGCGGGAAAATCCCGCACGAAGTGGAGAGGCTGGCGGGTTGCTGGCGTAGGCACCCAATCAAGGGCGCGAATCTGCTTACAGTCGGTCGGCTGTGCGTAGACGCAGTAGGCCCCGGCACTCGCTGGCGCAAGAGTCAGCGCCGTTGCGCGCTCCTGCCACCAGAACGAATGCTCACGCTGAATGCGGAGAAACCCACGATTGAGCAGTTCGAGAGACTGCGTATCCGTCGCCCCACTCCAGTCGGTTTCTCGGCGCACCGCGTCAAGCAGTGCCGATGCCGTCCCGTAGATCATAGTCCCTACTTGTTTGAGAGGTAGCCAAGCAGCGCCACAGCAAGCCCGCCCACCAGTTTACACCAGAAGGTGAGACTTGTTGGGTCAGGGGCAGAGAGCGCATCAACAATCATTGCGCCGCCCGCGCCAAATCCTGTCACTGTCGTTGCCGTGTCTGTATTCATACTAGTATTCTTGCTTCCCTTTTTTCGGAGACACGTCCTTGTCCATCAGCCCCGCCGAGCTTTTTACGGTTGCGTGCTTCATTGTGCGTTCTGCTTCGCCTTGTCGGCTCGGCTGCTTTCCTTTTCCGCCACCTGCTTTGACTTTTTCCATGTTGTCCTCCTACTCCATGTCTGGTGTTGCAGTACCCGCAATCGAACCAGGCCCGAGTTCGAGCGGTCGTTCGATAACATCACTGCGAGTGTGATGCCCGGACTGCACGTGATTGATAAACCCTGATTGGCTTGAAAATCGCAGCGCACACAGTGGACACTGAAAGAGGCCCGCCGGATCACTACCCAGCACCTCAAGCGAGTTCTCTAGGATATGCACCCCCCACACTGGCGGGGTATTGCGTCCTTCAAGGAATTCCCTGACCAGCTCCGCTTCAGTCTCCGACAAGCCAGCCTGGACGGTATCAAAGACGCCGCGTTCAAACTGGAACGTGACGCCGGTTTCCCGCTCAGGTACGCCCTGCTCACGCGCGCGTAGTCGCCGTACGGCAGGCACCGTAAAGCTATACGCAGGATAGCGCCCACAGTAAACCGTAAAATGCGCGCTATCCGCCCCCTGTTCGGCTGCGGTGCCTGGGGCTGACTGCCGCAGCTCCGGCTTGTAGCCGGACGGTCTCAGGTCTTTTTGCTTCGTTGCCATAGCTCCTCTTTACGCAGCGCCGGTCACGTTCTTCCAGATCGCATGACTCTCTTCCTCGTGCCACTCTGCGCCGCAATCAGTGTAATATTCATCGGACCGCCGCTTGACGTGGTTTTCCTGGGTGTGCTCGATGAAGATAGTGTCATCAAAGTGGCGAAACTTGACGTTTGCAAGGTCGACCAGGAAGCCCCACGAACGGAAGGTTGACGAGATGGTAAACAGCGGATGCTGGATCAAATACAGCGAGCCGTGCGGAGTGATCACCTCGCGCATATTGATGCCTAGCGTCTGATCCCCCGGCACGGTGTTAATCGTATGCTGCAGCGAGGCCAGCTTATTAAAAGCATTGAGGAAGATCGATCCGCAGAACATCGCCTTCTCTTGGCTGCCGTAGCGAAAATCTTGCTCGACAAAGTCCATCAGCTCAAAGAAGGTCAGGTTTCCGCCCGCATCGTGCACGTTGGTTTTCGCCCAATACATCATGCCGCCTGTTGCCGTACGACGCACTTCTGGCCGCGAACCCGCTTCATTCAACGGCTCACCGAAGAACATGGCACGCTCCAGCCCCATCATATGCATCTGCAGCGTCTCACGTTTTGTTTCGAGGTACTTATCGCCCGTACGCAGCGCTGTTTTCATCGTGCGCCGCGTCATCTCTAACGTGTCAATAAAAATCTGCGAGTAGTTCACACGCGCGATAGGATCAAACATGACCGCACTCACTTTTGCCGTGGAGCCGTCCTCATACACAGAGCCAATCACTTGTAGCGCGTCGTTGTCGTTGATCGCAGCAGCAGCCGTAGAGCCCTTGCCACGTTGCACGGCAATCGTATCCGTCGTCGGGTCTGTGGTCACAATCATATGCTCGAAGGTCCGTTCGTTCATGAGCATCGTGCCTGCCTTCAAGTTGAAGGAGGCTGACCCACCCGCCCCATCATCAACCGCAATCGCCGCTGCTGTCGCAGTGTAGCCGCCGCCGTTGTTGACCAGCACGCGCAGCTCTGGGAGCTTCTTCTCAAACCACGAGAACTCTGCGTCGCTCAGCGCTTCATTCTCGCCCTTGCTCAGTAAGGCCGTGAGCTTCGCGTCACCATTCGGGAAGATATGGACATACCCTTCCCGCCAGCTTTTCGGACGTTCACCCGTGGCCAGATTTTCTGTTCCCCGCAACCCTAAAATTGCCATACCTCACACCTCCAGAAAGTAAGTCCGCTGTGGATGAAACATCCCTAGCGACGCAATGCGAACCGTTCCACCATTTCGTTAATGCCACGTTGGTTCGGGTCCTTCTCCGCCTGTGGAGCGCCCGCCCGTGACGAGTTGTTACTCTCAACAAAGAACCGCCGTTGCCCTGCCGGTGTTGGCGTTTGTTGCTGGGGCGACTGCTGCCCGCCGCCACCCCACCGCTGCAACAGCTCCTGCTTCATTTGTCGTGCAGTGTCGGCAATCGCGGTAAATACCTGTTGCGGCCCACCACTATAGGCCCACGGCTGCGCAGACGCTTGTTGCGCAATGCGTTGCGCCGCCTGCTGGACAACCCATTCATTCTCTTGGCCAGCAAGGTCAGGATGTGCCGTCACAAACTGCATGCGAAATTCCTGCTGCGCGCGCGTCTGCTGATCTCGCTCAATCTGCTCTTGTGTCTTGCGCCCAGTGTGGTCGAGATCGGCCTTGAGCTTCCCAATGACCTCACGGTATTTCCCGTCAATCGTTTTACCGACGTCGTTCAACATGCGATTAAACATCTCGCGCATGTTTTTCGGGTCGGCATTCAGCAACATCTGCGTTCCCGCCTCAGTCAGGAATTCTCCGTCTGTCCACTCAGGCAGGAGTGGCGCTTCCTGTACTGGCGTCGCTGGCGGAGTCGCCGCTGGGGTGGGCCGGCTCATCACCGCGCCACGCAGGAATGACAACTCATTCCGCAGTTGGCTGATCTCGTCCGGCGGAGCGGATGAGGGCGCCGTCGGGGGAGGAGAGGAGAGATCTCCCCCCGACGGCTCTGGGGCTACCGCAGGGCCACCTTGAGGCGACGTATTCGGCCAGAATCCATCAAGATTCACTTCGCCCCGTTCATTTGTCAGTACCCGCTTGATAGCGGTCCATATCGATGTTCGTTGCATACGCATGGTCCTTTCGCTCGCATGAGAAAACGTCACTCCGCAAGAGGGGAGGAGCGTTTTTCTTCTTCTGCCTGTGAAATAATTTCGCCTAGCTGCAACACATGCTCCAATGCAGCCACCATCCCGAGATTAAAATTATGCTCTGCTTGCTCTGCCGGGGTGACAATCCGCCGCAGGCACTCATTTGCGTGCGCTTGCGCTTTCGCCGCGATGTACTCCCGGTAAATCACGTAATCTGGATGCTGCACGATACGCTTGACCGCGGCGAGGCGCATGGCTTGTGTGCGAGTGTCGTTCATTGCAACCCCTGCCCCTCATTCCCCAGTCCCATCATCGACGGCGCCCGCGGAGGCTGAATCGGCGAGGGCACCAGATTGCCAGACTGCACTTGCTGCTGTAGTTGCTGATCCGGCATGACCTGCACGTTCGGTTGGACCAAGAACCGGGATATATCGTTCACCCCCATGCTGCCTACGACTTCCTTGAAGAGCGCAAGGTGGTCAACCTGCTGCGCAATCAACGGATGCTTCATGGACATGTCCATCACCTGCATCCACACGCGGGCAAACCCGATCGGATCAAGCGGCGAGGTTGCATCCGTGATCGGATAGTCAAACATCCCTTGAATATCTTCCGGCGACACCATCACTCCGCCCTGCACCGATCGACCGATAGCCTGATACTCCTGCTCCAACGAGCCCGCGATCCGTAGGTACTGGGGACTCGTCATGAACTCCATATTATTCTGCACCATCTGCCGCGCCATGGGCCGGAAGCAGGAGTCCGCATATACACGCCCTGCCATACGCAGACGCGACGTGCTCATGTTGTTCACCATGGCGTTTTCCGTTGCTGTGCGCCGCTGATCGTCTCGCTGGCCTTGAATGTTGTCGTTCGCCGCGCTTAGCCTCTCCATGAATCCGATGAGCATCTGCGCGGTTTCCACGTTACGGCCCGTGATGTCGCGCACGTCGAGTTGCTTCACCGCGCCATCAACGCCAGTGCCAAAATAGGCTTGCTTCAAACGGATCACCTTTCCGGCAGAGGGAGAGAGAATATCCTCGATATTCACCCGGTCAGGATCAACGATCAATTGGTTATTCAGCGAGGCCCGGACGTTCTCCACATGTGAATTATAGAGCCAGCTCACGTGCTGAGCTAAAGGCTCCATGATCTCAATCACCCCGGGATTGAGAAAGCTATGCACGTCCGGCGAGGTCTCTAGCACCGAATAGTAATACTCTTGGTGGGAGTAGGGATACTCTTCCGCACGAATCACTACGGACCGATTCGCAATTGTCACCAACCACCGCTCCGGCATATCTCCAGAGCCAAGCCCATGCTCGCTCGGGATAAGATCCATCAGCATCGTTTCCACCAACACAATGCCTGGGGAGTCCTCACGCACGACTTCACCAAAGTAGGTATTCGTACCGATAATGCGCTCGCGATCACTGCCATTGAACGTGGTCGACCCAGACCCCGCGCTCTTGATAGACTCCATCGTGTACTTGGGAATCTCGCGGACATTTGCATAGATCCCTTGTCGCTCGCGATTGAGCAGCTCGAAGTAACTGCGAGTGACCGATTCCCCGCAGTAGCTCCCGTCCTGAAACATCCCGAGCGGATGAGACAGGTCCGGGTGAAAGCCATACGGGTCGATCACCTCATTGTAGTTCCCGACGTACTCCACCACTTCTCGTTTCTCGCGAATCGGAATGCTGAGCACCTGCCCGCCCACATCCACCGAGACGCTCGACCGCACGGTCTGCATGCGCGTATCTTCCCGCCAACAGGTCTTGACCACTCCCAGCCCATAGCGCATCCCGTCAAGGAACAATTGGTGCAGGAGCCGGACATACCCCCAGTAGTCCAACTGGTACGAGATCAACAACTGCTGCGCCTTTGCGCCGCCAGCACTCTCTGGCGTGCGGTTTCCAATGCGGAAGTATGGATATTGAGACGAGAAGAGCCCAATAAAGAACGAGATGAGCGTCTGCGTAATCGCGTAGCTCATCGGAATGACGACGCTATGCGGATAGGGATACAGCAACGCTTGCTCTTCCGTCTGCGCATTCTGCCCCTGCAGCTCATTCGGATCGACGAACAGGCGATAGCTGCGCTCTGATTCACGCCAGCGCTTCACACGCCCCTGCATCAACCGCTCCGACTGGTGCAGCTTGTGCACCACGAGATCCCGTAGTGCATTATGTGCTGTTGTACCAACATCCGGAACCATGAGACCCCCTATTCTTCCCTCGTGAGTTCGATCTGCAAAAGCTTGTCCAGGATTTTTGCCGATGCCTCTTGGCACTCTCGCGCCATGGTCTCATAGCGTAGGTCTTTCTTCTCAATCACGTCGAGGCTTTTGGCGATGAGATCGGAGAACGCTTTATCGCGAGCATCCGAATGGCGCGTCATCCAGTAGACAACGAAAAACACTACGCCAAGTGACGTTATCCCCTCACCTGTCACATGAGGCATGGGAATGCCACCATCAGATGCAAGGGCATTGCTCAACAGCAGCGACCAAGCCACCATCCCAGCAGACAAGAGTACGCTCATGGTAATTCTCCAAAGAGGTTCAGATCCTGCAGCTTTTTGAGCCGCTCTTGTTGTCTTTCTGGGCCTGACTTGTACGACCAATACCCGCCAGCCCGGACACCCAGCCACACCGCCCAACGCTCCGCCGCCGTAGAGGGCAGCGCCCGCATGCCGTAGTACAGCAGCGCGTCCGCAAACTCTCGCGAGTACTCATGCGACTCGTACACGCGATCATGGACTAATGCCGCCTCACGGATGCCCGCGCCCCACGGAGATAAGACTGGCCACAGCGCCGACGGGATTGAGGCCAGGTCGGTGATAAAGCGCTCGGGCACCGTGACTGTCCCTGACCGCTCCTGCTCTACCCAATGGCAGACGAGCGGCTCTCTTACCACATAAAAACCGTCTTCGCCTCGCACTGCACTTAAGGTGAGATTCCCTTCAAACCAGACCATCATCGCATCACCCCTCCCCCACTGAGCGAGCCGGAGACACGGCCCGAATCAGCAGACAGCCGCAGAAACCGCACGTCGTTGGTGTGGTTATCGACGGCAAAAAAACCGCCGACCGAGGCCATAAATTGAAACCGCGACATCGGCTCATAATTGAGCATATCGAACCCCGGCGCACCCGGAGAATCAACAATCGTGCATGTGTTGGTAGCTGGATCGAGAATCCCCACGCGCGGACCGCCGATCCAACCCACGATTTTATTCGTCATGGAATTCCAGGTCAGCGCCGGGTACGTCGCCATGAGATATTCGCACGACACTGAAGTGATGTCCGTGTAGTTGTAGGGTGACGATAGGGTAAAATACCCACCGAAGTGAGGGCCGAACACGTATAGCCTGTTGTTTACAGGATCGAGCACGGCACCGTTTGTGTAGCCGTCAAGCGTTTGACTCTTCAGGAGCGTGTAACTATTAGTGCTAAAATTGTACTCGTCCAACCTGGTGCCACTCAGTAGCAGCACTCTCCCCGTTGCTGGGTTAAACTGCGCGCTCCAATAAGGACCTGACGGGACTGTTCCTGATGGAGTTTTCTGTTCCCACGTATCGGTCCCGGGTGTCCACAGCCACGTGCCTGCCGAATTGCCCATCGCGCCATTGCCAGCCTGGTGAAAGAATTTGCCTTGTGTCGGTACCCACGCCTGTGCCCCCCATGGTCGCCGCCCATTGGGACGCGTAGGGGCACTAGTTGTCGCTTCCCCGCTTCCTAGCGTTGTATCAGTCGTGTTTAATCTCACAAAAGCAAGCGTAGCCACGTCAAGGGCATATACTTCGTTGCCCGGATGCCCCCCACTGCCGCCATTGCCCCACAGATACAGTCTGTTATTCGTCGCGTCTGGCACCAAGCCCGCGTTGTAGAAAATCAGATTGCACGAGGTGGTTGGTGAGCAGACCGCATTGAGATTGCTACTGGGGAGCGTTTGCCAGCCAGTCCCGGACGCGAGCGTGCCCCCTGACGAGGAGCGAATCTTTACGCCTTTGACCGTGTTGGAAAACTCGCTGCTCCCACCACTGCGATCCGCGATCACTTTGTAGTCGTACGCAACGCCGACGTCACCAGTGGTGTCACTGTACGTGAGTACGTCCCCAGGCGTGGCAAGTTGCACTCCGTTACGGTAGACGCGATACCCGGTCACATCAGCATCACTGACGGCATTTGTCCACAGTAGCGTTGTCCCAGAGGTTGACGTCGTGGCCCACAGGATCGGCGCTGTGAACGTTGTCCCAGTGGGTCCCGTGTACTCGTAGGCACCAGCGTCGCGTGCTGCGCCCACATTGGTTCTGGTCCCTACACTACGCTCGTGTGTATATTGGCTGATGGGTTCGAGGTCAAACCCGCGTGGCGATACGCCAGGGTCAACCGTTGCCGCATCGATTGCCGAAGAACTGGCGGTGAGGTGGTAATTGAAATTCGGCGCGTCGAGAAAATTGCAGTCCGCAATGTTCGTACATTTGATATTGTCGGCAGGGTCTGACTCCGGCCCTGACGTGCCATACAACACAGTCTCCGACGCCTGAAATCCTGCGAAGATATTGTTTTTAATGACGCGCGCATCGTAGAAATACATCCGAAGACCGATAACGCCAGGATCATTTGGAAGATGGTCGATGACGGTATTGTTCACAAAGTACAATCGCTCGAATTCATTTTCGTTGCCGACTGGGGCCGTTTCGGGACTGAAAGTGATAATCGTCTTCTGTGCGCCGTTGACCTGGCAAAAGACATTGCCAACAACATGCATATCGCCACCGATGGACATATCAAGCGTGTAATTATCGTATCCCGCCTGTACCCAGGTTGGCTTATTGTGTGGCGGTGGAACCCACACGCCCGACGCCGAGTTGCAGACATTATTGTACAAGACGTACGCAATATTTGTTCGAATCTTAAGATTCTGGCCGCCCATCGGGTCATGCACGTAGGATTCACGGATCGTAAACTCTTTGAGTTCCCCTATATACACATTGTGATGTTGCGGGTTTGCCCCAGTGCTGGGCATGGTCAGTGATCCGTTATAGGCAAATTCGCTCTTCTCGATCACGTACGTATAGATGCGATTCGCGCCAGTCACGGAACTTTCGTTGAAACTGAGAATTCCGTTCCCGTTGTGATGGCTATAAACATTCCTCCATGTCATATTGCCGTTGGCCAACCAGATCGGCTGACCATTGATGCCAGAAGCGCTTAACCAGCCGGAAAACTCGACATTCTCGACCACAATATGCGGAAGCTGCCCACCGCTTGTTGCGCCGTAGGTAAAGGAAATATCAAACAATCCGTGATTATTCTGGATTGTGCCGAGTACGCTACGGAGATGCGGACGCTTTTTGCCTACTGCTGCGTTGCCGTCTTTGTCTACGCCGCGGAAGGTCAAGCGAGACTTGTTGATGTCGTTCCAGAAGCAGACCTCTGTTGATTCGTCTGAAACGTACTCAATCTGTGATCCGTCTGCTGCCTCGCCGCGAATCTGGATGACGTCATCATTTGTTGCAGCGGCCAGTACTGCAGCACAGACGTGCGCGTAGGTTTCACCGGGTCCCACGGCCAATGTTGCGGCACGAGCAGGCTGGGTACCAAGGAATGCGAGTAGGAAGATAATCAGATGCAGCATAAGCAACCTACGGCAGCAGCGTAATCAAGCGGGGTGCGTTTTGTTCGACGATGTAGGTCACACGATAGGTGGTCTCAGTGAGTGACCCGTTCGGGGTGATCTGCATGGTCATCTTGTTCGTTCCAGCCACCAGGTCCCATGTCGCGGTCAGAGTGCCACCACTCGGTGACTTCGACTCAAGATTTGCATCACAGGTCACATTCTTGGTGTACGCCCCACCCTTATTCACTGCGCTGTATGCGCAGACCTGCGTGTAAGCCTGATGATCAGTGCCGTCTGATGCCTCGATGGTTGCCTTAACCACTCCCCCGGTCATTTCACCAGCCGCAAGCGCGATCTCAAAGAGTGAGGTATTCGCATCAGTAATCAGCTTTGGGCGCGCAACAATCACACGATCAACGTATACATTGGCGGACGACCCGCTCGCCCCCGGATAGGTGGTCTGTAGGCGAATATCGCCGCTTGTCGCTGTCCCCGTCCCTGCCCCAGCCTGCAGAAACATATTGCTGCCAGCGATATTCGTTCCTGACCCATCGGCGACTTTGACCTTATGGTCACGCGCAGTTGCTGAATCTGCGCCAAACTCCGCCGTAACAACTGAGCTTGTTGTGTTAAAGGTAATATTTGTTGTTGCCGCCCACTGTAAGCGAATATCATTCGCGTTACCTACCGCATTTATGAGTAGCGAACTGCCACCAGACGCCATCATGTAGTTTGTTGCACTGGGTGTGACTGGCGGGTAAATGGCGCCTGTCCCGGTTGCTCCAGTCAGGGTACCTAGACACAGGCGACGGTTACCGTCGGTGTGGTCAACACGGAGGGTGCACTCTCCGGCAGATCCCGGCGTCAACGTTAAGGTTGTGCCACTTGTCGCGCTTGATTGGTCGGTGCCGCAACTAAATGTGTCGGTTGTAACGTCGTAGAGCACCTTGCTTGTCGTCGCGTTATCGCAGTCGCTGATAGTTTTCGCATCCCATGCTTTCGTCCACGTATTCGTCGCTGTGCAAATGTAGGTTTCGGTCCCCCCGCTATCGGTGTCCTGGTGGTGTTGGCCTTCGGTGCATGTACCAGGCAGTGAGGTTGATCGCGTGGTAGGTAATATGCTGTCCGCTGATCCGGCATCAAGACTGTCGCCAGACGCGCCAGTCAACGCATTACAATTGCCTGTGGTACAGCCCCACACGTCGGTGATGTCGCCGCTTCCGCCGC